>AACY020558230.1_pt1 | contig 13974 bp, 10 predicted proteins | sample 267378 | NCBI WGS metagenome assembly AACY02 (sample SAMN02954345, study PRJNA13694) | marine metagenome | biome: aquatic; feature: ocean; material: water; isolation source: isolated as part of a large dataset composed predominantly from surface... | reverse complement strand
CAGGTAATGCAACACACCGGTGTTGATCCCGATCGAACGGGCATGGGTGGGATCAAAACAGAACAGCAGCAGATCGCGTCGCAACAGCAGCAGCACCGCCGTCACCACCGCCGAAATCAGCAGGGTCTGCTGAATGTCAGCGGCGGAGATGCCCAACACATTGCCGAAGAGAATGTGGGTGAGATCGATGTTGCTGCGGGTCTTCGACACGAGCACGAGCCCCAGGGCGAAAAACCCCGTGAACACCAGGCCGATCACCGTGTCTTCCTTGATGCGCGATTTCTGCTTCACGAAACCGATCGCCGCCACCGAGCCCACACCGAACACGAAAGCCCCGAGCGAAAAGGGCAAGCCGAGGGCGTATGCCAGCACCACACCCGGCAGCACCGCATGGGCGACGGCATCCCCCATCAGGGCCCACCCCTTCAGGGTCATGTAGCAGGAGAGCAGGCCGCACACGGCCCCCACGAGGCCACTCACCACCAGGGCACGCACCATGAAGTCATGACGCAGCGGTTCCAGCAACCAGTCCATCGGCAGATCAGGCGACCGTCCGATCTTCGCTGGCCGGATCGGCGCTGGCCCGATGGGGGATCGTGCGGTTGAGCGGGGTGCGATCAAGGGAGGGGCGCTGCAGCAGCTCCTGACGCCATTGCTGGGCCCAGCGCATCTGACTGCGCTCGTAGATCCGCTCCAGTTCGACAACGGCATCGTCGTGGAAATCCACCCGCAGATCCAGCAAGGGGAAGGCCGCTTCGCCGCTCACCTGCAGCGCCGCCGATGTGGAGCGCTCCGCGCGCCGATCCCCCCCGGCATCTTCCCCGGCGCGCAACGCCTGGAGCAGTCGTCGCCCCAGCTTCCAACTGGGATCGGAGGCTAGAAACGCGGCCTCCATCGCCAGCAGCACCTCCTCCCCCACCAGCAGATTGCCGGCCACAGCAACGTTGTCGCGGCAGCGATGCCCGGCCCAGGCGCCGCAGGCGTCTCCGGTCCAGCCGGCGGTGTGGCCCGAGCCATCGATCAACTGCACCTGGCGCAGCTCCGCCTGGGGGTCATCAGCGAGCAATCCGCTCAGCACCACGGAGGCGCTCTGGTGCTGCTCCAGGCGCTCCAGTCCGCAGATGCCGAGGTAGGGGTTGGTGTGGGCCTGGGTGGCCACCGCTCCAACCCCGGCACGGATGTGGGGCACGGTGGAACCGACGGCCAGATGGCAGGTGGCCACGGCCACACCAAAGCGACCGTTGTGGGGATCCCGGGCCAGGATCGAAAAGGTCATGGCGCCGGGTGCAGGCTGCGGTCGAGCAGACGCAGGCTTTCCAGCAAGACGGCAGTGCCGGCCTGGCACTGATCCAGGCTGGTGAATTCAGCGGCGGAATGGCTCAGGCCCCGATGGCTGGGCACAAAGATCATGCCCATCGGCCAGCGGCGACCGATCTCCTGGGCATCGTGACTGGCCCGGCTGGGCAGACGGCTGCTGGGCAGGCCAAACTGTTCGGAGGCCTGGTGGATCGCAGCCATCACGGTGGGGTCGGCCGGGGTTGGGGCCACCGCGAACTGGGGTTCCATCGCCAGGCGGCAGCCGGAACGAGCGCGGATCTGCTCAAGGGCCTGCGCAAGGCCGGCCTCGAGCGCATCGAGCACCGTGGCATCGAGATCGCGCATGTCGACCGTGAGCGTCACCGCTCCCGACACCACATTGGCCGCATTGGGCCACACATCGAGCCGACCGACGGTGGCCACGGGATCGCCGGGATGGTCCGCTGCGAGGCGCTCCACCGCCAGCACCACCTGAGCGGCCGCCACCAGGGCGTCCTGACGCCGATCCATCGGGGTGGTGCCGGCATGGTTGGCCTGACCCTCCACCCGGATCGTGAAGCGGCGCTGTCCGACCACCCCCTCCACCACGCCGATCAGGTCACCGCGATCCTCAAGCACGCCCCCCTGTTCCACGTGCAACTCCAGGAAGGCGGCGATCGCCTGATCGTCGCGGCGAGCCTGGGGCAGGGCATGCCAATCGCCACCGATGCTGGCGAGATTGCGCTCGATCGACTCGCCATTGCTGGTGGCGTAGGCGTCTGGGTCAGCAGGGGCAACACCGGCCATTCCCTTGCAGCCCACCATCGTGGACTCCTCATCGGCGAACACCACCACTTCCAGCGGATGGCGCAGGCGGAGGCCCCGCTCCCCCAGGCAGCGCACCACCTCCAGACCGGCCAGCACCCCAAGGGCGCCGTCGTAACGACCGCCCGTGGGCACCGTGTCGAGATGGGAGCCGGTCATCAGAGCGGGCAAGCCGGGCTCCGTGCCCTCGAGGCGACCGATCAGGTTGCCGGCCGCATCAACCCGCACCGTCAAGCCGGCCTCCAGCAACCAGGAGCTGAACAGTTCACGCCCCTGGCGATCGGCAGGGGTGAAGCCGCGACGGCAGACGGAACCATCCTCCTGACCACCCACCTCCGCCATCGATTCCAGGCTGGCGAGCAAGCGCAAGCTGTTCGGTTCAAGGCGACCCTGCCCGGCCTGACCGTGCATCTCAGCAGTGGGGAGCGTTTGCAGCAGGGTCAAGCACCAGCCTCAGTGTGAAGGGTTAGAGATTAACGATCGCGGCAATGCTGAGGCGGTGATGTAGCGAGCGCCACCATTCCCCATCCGCTCACACGTGCCAGCCGAGGGCATCGGCTTTCTGGCGCGCCTGGGCGGGCACATCGGTGGCGATGAACATCCGATGCAGCATCTGCACCCCGAGCAGATGGTTGATCAGGGCATCCATCTGCACCCGATCGGCATCCGTGGTGGCTGGATCCTCATGGCGGGCGAACAGGTCGCGCACCCCCTCGGCGCTGAGCAGGCCAGCCTCGGCGATCGCCGCATCACTGAGGTAGTCGTCGGCCAGCTGCCGCATCTGGTTCCACTTGTCGGGCTCGGTGTGGGCCGGAGGGGCCATGAAGGCGAATTTCTCGCGCTTGTAGAGCACCTCCGGCAACAGCCCGGCCATCGCTTCACGCAACACGTATTTCTCCGTTTTGCCCTTGATGCGCAGCTCTGGCGGCACCTGCACCGCCGCCGCCGCCAGATGGTGATCCAGGAACGCGGGCCTCGCTTCCATCGAATTGGCCATGTCCACCCGATCACCACCCCAGGTGAGGATCTGGCCCTCGAGCATGGTCTTGATCCACACGTATTGGGCCTTGTCGAGGGCGTGGCGCCCCTCGAGCTGATCGGCATCGAGGGTGGCGGCGATCGCCTTGCCGGGCGCGTAGCCCTCGAGCGCCTGGCGATGGGGCTCCGCCAGCAGGTCGGGCACCAGGGGAGCGCAGGCCAGCCAGGGCTGCAGGCAGCTGGGGGTGAAGCCCACCACCGCATCGAGATCGGGATCATCCACCTGATCCGCCGCCAACATCGCGCCCTGCACCAGGGCATTCGACTGCTGCAGCAGATCTTCCCAGCTGCGTCGCTCCGCCTCCGGCAGGTCGTCTAAACCATGCAGAAACATGTCGCGGCGGAAGGCGGGATAGCCCCCGAAGAGCTCATCGGAGCCCTCTCCGGTCATCACCACCTTGTAATCCACGGCATTCACATGGCGGCTCATCAGAAATTTCGCCACCGCCAGGGTGTTGTAGATCGTGCGTTCGGTGTGCCAGAGGGTGCGCTCCATCCAGCCGTAGAGCTCCTTCCCTGACAACCGCATCAGGTCCTGTTCGGCGCCGGTCGCCTCCGCCATCTCCCGAGCGATCGGCGATTCGTCGTAGCGGGCGTCATCGAAGCCGATCGTGAACGCCTTCACCGGGTTCTGACTCACCGCCGCCGCCAGCCCGAGGATCGAGCAGCTGTCGATACCGCCGGAGAGGTAGCAGCCCACCGGCACGTCGGCCACCATGCGCAGTTCCACCGCTTCCAGGAGGGCGGCCCGGATCGCGTCGATATGCTCCTGCTCGGTGATGGCAGCGTCGCGCTCCCCCTGCCTGGGGAAATCAAGATCCCAGTATTTCCAGTGCTCCACCGTGAGCTGGCCGTCGCGGCGACGCACGGTGATGCCATGCCCTGGTGGCACCTGGTGCACACCGGCGAAGGCGGTGGTGCCCGGCACCATCGTCTGCATGAGCTGGTGGAACAGACCCTCCGAGGTGAAACGCCGCTCCACGGCCGGATGGGCAAACAGCACCTTGAGCTCGGAGCCGAACACCAAGCCCGCCGGCGTCAGCGCCCAATACTGGGGCTTGATGCCGAAGCGGTCCCGCACCAGATGCACAGCATCATCGGCTTCGTCGTAGATCGCGAAGGCGAATTCACCGCGCAGCTGCGGCAGGGTGGCGTCAAGCCCCTGCTGTTGATAAAGGCGCAGCAGGATTTCTGAATCGCTCTTGCTGTCGAAACGCACGCCGCGGGCGGTGAGATCGGCGCGGATGCGCTGAAAGTCGTAGAACTCACCGTTGTGGGCCATCAGCAGCCGCGCCCCGGGGCCTGCGGCCTCGCTCAGGAAGGGCTGGCGAGCCCGCGTCTCGTTGAGGTCGATGATCGAGAGGCGGGCATGGCAGAAGCCGACGCCGGCATCGTCAAGGCTGCGGTAGCCGAAGCCATCCGGACCACGATGCTCCTGGATCGCGGCCATGTTCACCAGCAGCTGGGGATCGACGCGCTGATGGGCCTGGGTGCTGAACACCCCTCCGATTCCACACATAACGGTTCCTCAGATCACATCCATGACGCGGTCGATGCGCTCCACCATGCAGGTGAGCAACGCCATGCGCAAAAACACCGCACCGCGCGCCTGCGAGAAATACCAGTTGTGGGGCGTGGCGTCCATGCAGGTGCTCAACTCCGCACCACGGGCGAGCGGATGCAACACGATGGCGTTGGGCTTGAACGGCAGATCATGGGTGATCCGAAAGGAATCACCGTGGGTCTCGTAGCTGTCGCCCACCCAGGCGATCGCATTGATGTAGAGCACATCCAGCTCGGGCAATTCGCTCCGCAGGCTGGAGGTCCAGCGCACCGTGAGCCCCGCCTCCAGCAACTCCTCCAGCTGGCCGGGATCAAACAGATCCCCACTGGCATTGGTGGCGGGATCGTGAATGATCACCAGCTCCGACACCATGTGGGGGAATTTGGCGAGGATGCGCAGCAAGGAGCGCACCGTGCGCATCCGGCTGGGGATTCCGATCACACCGATACGGATGCGTTCCGCTTCAGGCAGAGAGGGATTGGCCAGCTCAGGCCGCCATTTGAGGATCGTGTAGAGATCGGCCATCGCCTGGGTGGGATGTTCATCGATGCCATTGCCGGCGTTGATGATTGGAATCCGCAATCCCTCCACCATCTGATACACGGCATCCGCCTGGTTGTCGCGCAGCACCACGCAGTCGCCGTAGTTGTTGAACATGTGGGCGACATCCAGGAGCGATTCTCCCTTGGCGATCCCGGTTGAGCCACGATCGGTGATGTTGATTGAATCGCCGCCGAGGCGGTGCCAGGCGCTGTCGAAGGAGAGGCGGGTGCGGGTGCTCGGTTCATAGAAGGCGTTGATCAACACCTTGCCGCGCAGGGGGTGGTTGTGGGCGATGTAGCGGTTGGGATTGCTCTCAAACTTGGCCGCCAAACGAAACAGCTGCAGCAGAGAATCGGCGCGAAAGGGCCGGATCGAGATCACATGCTGATCGGCGAGATCCAACAGGGCATCACCGTTCTCCTGCACCGCATTGAGCAGCGACTGGGGATGGCTGGATCCGTACACATCCGGGCCAAGACGCTCAAAACGCTGGGGATCGCAGCGGTGGTCGCGCTCAATCACAGGACAACTGGCCATGACAACAACAGCGACACCACCGAAGGCGGCAATGTGGAGCGGGTGAGCATCCGGTGTGTCTCTGAACACCCTTAGACCAGGCTGCGCAGGGGGGGCGAGCCCATGCACGGTTTTCTTTACGAGATTGACGCGTTTTTGTAGCCGCTCAAACGTTTGCCCCGAGCAAAGGTTCGCTGAGCTACCAGATGCGCCCCCGGCGCCATTCGATCCACCAGATCAGCAGCAGGGCGAGCACGGCGAGGATCAACCCCACCAGGCTGCCCACCACCACCAGTTCAAACAGGGTCGGTCCGGCGATCCAGGTCATGGCCAACATCGCTCAACCCTCCTTCAGGATGTGCCAGGAGAAACGCTCCGGCCACAGCTGGGTGCCCACCGCCATCACCAGGGCCGACACCGCCGCTGAAATCAACGCAGCGCAATAGGGCGCGATCAGGGTGTAAGCCAGGAGGCCGCACGCACTTCCCGCCACCATGGCGGCGATGGCGGCCATGCGATTGGCACTGCGCCAGTAGAGGCCATAGGCCACCGGCCAGATCGTGGAGGCCACCAGAGCCCCGGTGAAGAACAGCACCGAAGCAAGCGAATCCAGCCGCGGCCAGGAGAGCGCCAGAGTGACGACCCCGAGGCCGATCACCACCAGCCGGGTCGCGCGTTTGAGCTCGGCATCGCTGAGCTGGGGATTGAGCAGTTTGAACACCACATCCTCAGCCACCAGATCGGCCGTGGAGGCGAGCAGGGAATCCAGCGTGGAGGTGAGCGAGGCGAACACCACCACAAACACCATCGCCGCGCCGCCGGCGCCCAGCAGCTGGGAGGCCACCACGGGGAACACCATGTTCACCTGGGGCAGCTCAATCGCCTGGGCCAGCGCCACCAGCCCGATCGAACCGGTCACCACGGGAACGGTCATCCAGGCGAGGCCACCGAACACAAACGAGCGAAACACCACCGAGGGACGGCTGGCGAACACCCGCGACCACCAGATGTTGTTGTGAAACACCTCACCCATCGAGAAGAGGGCCGAATTCCAGGCGATCAACAGACCGGCGGGAAGCAGCAGGTTGAGGCGGCCGGGATGGCTGGCCACCAAGGCGCGATGCACCTCGGGAACGGGGAACTGGCGAAAGGCGAGCACGGCCACCACCACCAGGAGCACCATGATCAGCAACGACTGAATGAAATCGGTGCCCACCACAGCGCGCATGCCGCCATAGAGGGTGTAAATCGTGGACACGCCGATCACCACCACCATGCCGAGGCGGTAATCGAACCCCGATAAGGCCTCCAGCAGGATCCCCGCCCCCATCGCCTGGGTCATCAGGAAGCCGAGCGTGTAGATCGCCGTGATCACCATGAACACCCACCAGGCCGCCCGGCCGTAGCGCAGCCGGAAGAAATCGCCGCTGGTGCGACCGGCGGGCATCAGCTGCTTGATGCGCAGGGCCAGCGGGGCGAACAGGATCAGGCCCAAGCCGGCCAGGGCATAGCTGAACATGCCCCAGAGCCCGTTGCGGTAGCCGAATTCGGGCGCCAGCAGGGTGGTGTTGCCGGTCACCCAGGAGGCCATCAGGGTGGCGGTGCTCAAGGCCAGGCCGATGTTCCGCCCCGCCAGCATGTAGTCGTCGGCGTCGCCCTTGCCCTTCCGCCCCCAGGACACGCCGAGGGCGATCCAGAGCACGGAGAAGATCACCACCAGAGCCCAGGCGACCCCTGGCGCCAGAAAGGGTTGGGCCATCAATCCGCTCCCTCGAAGGGATCGCGGCCCTGCCAGTGCCGATACCCCTGCCAGATCATCAGCGTGGTGGCCAGTGTGACCACGGCACCGAGCCCAAAAATCAGCAGGGCCTGTGGCAAATCATCCATGGGATTGCTTGCTGCCCTGGGGGGAACCTACCCGTGCTTCCAAGGCTTGCCCATGCCGCAAGGGAGAGGAAAACTTTCTGAATCCGTAACAACACCCACATTCAGCCGTCACCGCGCTCCTGTTCTGTGTGATCACACGAGTGGGTCACACACCATGCCCTCAGCTGCGCGCCTTCAGGCTTATCAGCAGATTCAGCAACGCCAACCGGTTGCCGTGGAGGCCTCCCAGCCCCTCGCCACCACCTGGGCCGACGATGTGTTCACCCTGGAGCGGATGAAGGGTGCCCTGCCCAAGGCGGTGTTCAAGTCGATCCAGCGTTCGATCCGTCAGGGCAGCAAACTCGATCTCTCCGTGGCCGATGCCGTCGCCCAGGCGATGAAGGAATGGGCCACCGCCCACGGGGCGCTGTATTACGCCCACGTGTTTTACCCGCTCACCAATCTCACCGCGGAGAAACACGACGGATTCATTTCACCACAAGCGGATGGCTCGGCGATCAGCGAATTCTCCGGCAAGTTGCTGGTGCAGGGCGAACCGGATGGGTCGTCGTTTCCCAATGGCGGCATTCGCTCCACCTTTGAAGCCCGCGGTTACACCGCCTGGGATGTCACCAGCCCCGCCTATCTGATGCGCACACCGAATGGGGTGACGCTCTGCATTCCCACCGTGTTCGTGAGCTGGACCGGGGAAGCCCTCGACAAAAAAACACCCCTGCTGCGCTCCAATGCGGCGATGGATCAGCAGGCGCGCCGGCTTCTGCAGCTGCTGGGCGAAACCGAGATCGCACCGGTGAATTCCAGCTGCGGTGCGGAGCAGGAGTATTTCCTGGTTGACGAAGCCTTTGCCGCCCTGCGCCCCGACCTGCGCCTCGCCGGTCGCACCCTTTACGGCGCTCCGCCAGCGAAAGGGCAGCAGTTTGACGATCACTATTTCGGCGCGATCCCGGAGCGGGTGCAGGTGTTCATGCAAGACGTGGAGCAACAGCTCTATCGCCTCGGCATCCCGGCCAAAACCCGTCACAACGAGGTGGCGCCGGGGCAGTTTGAAATCGCGCCGTTCCACGAAGCGGCCAATGTGGCCACCGATCACCAGCAGCTGATCATGACCGTGCTGCGCAGCACGGCCAAACGCCATGGCTTCACTTGCCTGCTGCACGAAAAACCGTTTGCGGGCGTGAACGGCAGTGGCAAACACGTGAACTGGTCGGTGGGGAACAGCAGCCAGGGCAACCTGCTCGACCCCGGCGACACCCCGCATCAGAACCTGCAGTTTCTGCTCTTCTGCGCCGCGGTGATCCGGGGTGTCCACCGCTTCGGCCCCCTGATGCGTACGGCGATCGCCACCGCCAGCAACGATCACCGCCTCGGCGCCAACGAGGCCCCGCCGGCGATCATTTCGGTGTATCTCGGCAGCCAGCTCGAGGATGTGTTCTCCCAGATCCAGAGCGGCTCCCTCAGCGGCTCGGCGAGCAAGGCGCTGATGTCGCTGGGGATCGACACCCTGCCCGAACTCAACCGCGATCCGGGCGATCGCAACCGCACCTCCCCCTTCGCCTTCACCGGCAACCGCTTCGAATTCCGCGCCGTCGGCTCCGGCCAGTCCGTGGCCGGCCCCCTGGTGGTGCTGAACACGATCCTGGCCGATTCGATCGCCTGGGTGGCCGACCAGCTGGAGGATGGGCTCAAGGGCGGCTCCTCCCTGGAGGAAGCGGGCTTCCAGGTGATCAAACGCACCATGGACGATCACGGTGCCGTGGTGTTCGGCGGCGATGGCTACTCCAGCGAATGGCATCACAAAGCCGTGGAGGAACGCGGGCTGGAGAACCTGCGCAGCACCGCCGATGCCCTGCCGGTGCTGCATCGCCCCGAGATCCGCGAGCTGTTCGAGCGTCAGGGGGTGCTGAGCCCGGTGGAGCTCGAAAGCCGCTTTGAGGTCTATGCGGAGCAATACGTGCTGGCGATCGAAGTGGAGGCCCGGCTGGCGTTGCGTCTCGCCCGCACCCAGGTGCTGCCGGCGGTGATGGCCTATCAACGCACGCTCACAGAAGTGATGCTGGAGCAGAAGCACCTGCACCAACCGGTCACACCGGAGATCCCGGCCACGATCGCCGAGGGGATCGGCATCGTGAGCAGCCGATCCACCGACCTCGAGCGGGCGATCAAGAGCCTGCCCGAAAGCGATCCCGTCGCCCAGATGCGCTACTGCGCCGACACCCTGCTGCCCCTGATGGAGGCACTGCGCGGTGCGGTGGATGGCCTGGAAGAGCTGGTGGATGACAACCTCTGGCCCCTTCCCACCTACGAAGAGATGCTCTTCATGCGCTGAGTCGACCCCCGCACCCTTCTGGAGCCAGTCCATGCCGACATCGGAAGCCAACGCCGGCGCCCCGCGCCCTGGCGACACGCTGGAGAACACCTCCCTGGCCCAGGGGATGCGCCGGCACCTCTTCTTCAGTCAGGCGAAATCCCCTTCCCTGGCCACGCGCCATGACCATTTCATGGCCCTCTCTCTTGCCGTGCGTGACCGGCTGCTGAGCCACTGGGTGCACACGGCGGAGCTCTACACCCAACGGGGCGTGCGCACCGCCGCCTATCTGTCGGCGGAATATCTGCTCGGCCCCCACCTGGAGAACAACCTGCTCAACCTGGGGCTGCGCGCCGAGGCCGAGGAGGCTTGCCAATCGTTCGGTCTTGAGCTGCAGGATCTGGTGCGCTGCGAACCGGAGCCAGGGCTCGGCAATGGTGGACTCGGTCGCCTGGCCGCCTGTTTCCAGGAGTCGCTCGCCACCCTGGAGTTGCCGGCGATCGGCTACGGCATCCGCTACGAATTCGGCATCTTCCACCAATCAATCGGTCCCGAGGGGCAGCAGGAAAGCACTGATGCCTGGTTGCGTCAGGGCAATCCCTGGGAGGTGATCCGCCCGGAGTGGCGTTACCCCGTGCAGATCGGCGAGCACACCGTGATCGGGGTGGCCTACGACACGCCGATCACCGGTTACGGCGTGCGCACGGCGAACACCCTGCGCCTCTGGTCGGCGATGGCGGCCGAGGATTTCGACTTCGCCTCCTTCAATGCCGGGGATTACGCCCGGGCGGTGGTCGCCAAAACGCGCAGCGAAACCCTGAGCAAGGTGCTCTACCCCAACGATGAGCTGGATCAGGGCAAACGCCTGCGCCTGAGCCAGCAGATCTTCTTCGTGTCCTGTTCCCTGCAGGACATGCTGCGCATCCTGCGCGGTCAGGGGTTGCCGGTGACCGCCTTCGCCGACAAATTTGCGATTCAGCTGAATGACACGCACCCGGCCATCGCCGTGGCCGAATTGATGCGTCTCCTGATCGATCAGGAGAAACTCGACTGGGAGGAGGCCTGGTCGATCACCAGCGCCAGCCTCAGCTACACCAACCACACCCTGCTGCCGGAAGCCCTGGAAAGCTGGGACGTGAGCCTGTTTCAGCGGCTTCTGCCCCGACAGCTCGAGATCATCTACGAGATCAATGCGCGCTTCCTGCGCTTGGTGCGCCTGCGCCACCCCGGGGACCCGGAGCGCCTGGAACGCCTCTCCCTGATCCAGGAAACCCCGCAACGGCGCGTGCGGATGGCGCACCTCGCCGTGGTGGGAAGCCACCACACCAATGGTGTCGCCGATCTGCACAGCCGACTGCTGCGGGAGCAGGTGCTCAGCGATTTCGCAGACCTGTGGCCGGAACGCTTCACCAACGTCACCAACGGTGTGACGCCCCGCCGCTGGATGGCACTGGCCAATCCCGGCCTGGCCCAGTTGCTTGATGAGGCGATCGGCTCCGAATGGCGACGGGATCTGGAAGCCCTGCACAGACTCGAGCCCCTGCTGGACGATGCCGCGTTTCGGCAACGTTGGCAGCAGATCCGTGCGGGCAACCGGCAGCGGCTGGCCAGCCACATCCACGACCAGCTGGGGGTGATGGTGGATCCCGGGTCGCTGTTTGATGTGCAGGTGAAGCGCATTCACGAATACAAGCGCCAACACCTCGCGGCACTGGAGGTGATCCAGCGCTATCTGCGCCTGAAGAACGGCGAGGATCTGCCGCCCCGCACCGTGATCTTCGGGGGGAAGGCGGCGCCGGGCTACGCCATGGCCAAACTGATCATCCGCCTGATCGTCGGCATCGCCGACACGGTGGCGATGGATCCGGATGTGCGCGGCCGACTGCGGGTGGTGTTTCTGCCCAACTTCTGCGTCAGCCTCGGCCAGCTGGTTTATCCAGCCGTTGATCTCTCCGAGCAGATCTCCACCGCGGGCAAGGAGGCCTCAGGCACGGGCAACATGAAGATGGCCCTGAACGGAGCCCTCACGATCGGCACCCTCGATGGGGCCAATGTGGAGATCCGCGAGCGCGTGGGTGCCGAACACTTTGTCCTGTTCGGGCATACAGCGGAGCAGGTGCGACATCTGCGCCAGAACGGCTATCACCCCGGCGACTGGCTGGGCCGCAACCCGGCGCTCCAGGAGGCCCTGGACCTGATCGGCAGCGGCCATTTCAGCGAAGGCGACCGCCAGTTGTTCCATCCCCTGCTCGACAACCTGCGCCATCACGATCCCTTCCAGGTGATCGCTGATGCGGCGGACTACAGCCGTGGCCAGCAGGAGGTGGATCGCATCTGGCAACATCCCGACCAGTGGACCCGGTCCTCAATGATCAACACGATGCGCTGTGGCTTCTTCAGCAGCGACCGGGCGATTCGTGAGTATGCCGAACGCATCTGGAACCTTCCCGCCCAGAGCCTCACTCAGGCGGGGGGCTCATCGGAACTGTGACCGGTGAGCAGATCCGGAGGCAAGCCACCGAAGGCGAGGGAGAGGTTCTCCGGCGTGAACACCTCCGAGGTCTCGCCATAGGCGAGCACGGTCTTGTTGATCAGCACCACGAGGTCGCAGAAATCGCGCACATGGCTGAGATCGTGGGTGGAGATCAGGATCGTGCGCCCCTCGCGGCGGAACTGAAAAAACAGTTCGGCCATCAGTTTCTCGGTGCGCACATCCACACCGTTGAACGGCTCATCCAGCAGCAGCACCGAAGCCCCCTGGGCGATGGCCCGGGCCAGAAAGGCCCGCTTGCGCTGACCGCCGGAGAGGGCACCGATCGGGCGATGGCGCAGATCGAGCAGGTCCACCCGGCTCAGGGCCTCACGCACGGCCACCCGATCGGCCTGGCTGGGAATCCGCAGCAGATTCATGGCGCCGTACCGCCCCATCATCACCACATCCCACACCGACACAGGAAAGGCGCAATCGATCCCCTCGTTCTGGGGCACGTAGGCCACGGCCTGTTCGCGCTGGGCCTCACTCACCTGCAGGCCATTGATCCGGATCCGGCCCCGACTGGGCCGAAGAAAACCTGTGAGGGCCTTGAACAAGGTGGATTTGCCAGCGCCATTCATTCCCACCAGGCCGCAGATGCAGCCAGGGGGCAAATGCAGCGACGCGTCGTAAAGGGCAACGCTGCCGTTGTAGTCCACGCAGAGCTGATCCACGTCGATGCGAGCCACGCCCGAGCGCTCCACATCAACCTGTTTGCCGCGCTGGCGCTCCCCCATCCAGGCATCACTCGAAGCCGTCATCCTGGCAGGTCTGATCCCTTCAGCCCGTCGAGCAGCAGCTTGACGTTGTGGCGCTGCAGATCGATCAGGGTGGGGGCTGGCCCCCCGGGTTCCGACAGGGAATCGACGTAGAAACTGCCGCCGAAGCGGGCACCACTGGCCCGGGCCACCTCCCGCTGCGCCTTGTCGCTCACGGTGGTTTCACAGAACACTGCCGGCACCTGGCGCGAACGCACGGTCTCGATCAACTGCACCATCCGGCGGGGCGTGATCTGACTCTCCGCATTCACCGGCCAGAGGTAGGCCTCCTCAAGGCCATAGTCATGGGCGAGATAGCTGAAGGCCCCTTCGCAGCTCACCAGCACCCGTTGCTCGGGCGGAATGGTGGCCAGGGCCACACGCAGCTCCTGATCCAGCGCCTGCAGGCGCTGCTTGTAGGCCGCTCCGTTCTGCTGATACGTGGAGCGTCCGGCGGGATCGAGACTGCTGAACGCCTCCACCAGGCGATCCACATACACCTGGGCTCGCTTAGGGGACATCCAGGCATGGGGGTTGGGCTTGCCCGCGTAGGCATCCGCCTCGATGAGGATCGGATCCATCCCTTTGGACAGCGTCACTGTAGGTACATCGCCGGCCGAGGCGATGTAGCGCTTCGCCCAGCGCTCCAGCCCGAAGCCGTTCTCCACGATCAGATCGGCCCTGGAGGCCCGCTCGATGTCGCTGGGAG
>AACY020170290.1_pt1 | contig 13976 bp, 11 predicted proteins | sample 267378 | NCBI WGS metagenome assembly AACY02 (sample SAMN02954345, study PRJNA13694) | marine metagenome | biome: aquatic; feature: ocean; material: water; isolation source: isolated as part of a large dataset composed predominantly from surface... | reverse complement strand
AGTTATTGCGGCATCTCTCGTCAGCGGAATATTGAGTTATTTGACTTTTGCACTAATCAAAAAATCTTAATTCTTTCCGATCCAACCCCACACAGACTCAGCGCCAGAATGTCCGGTGAGGAATATGTAGACCAGGGCGAGTATGGCTGCCAGTGCGAGCAAAACCGATACCAAACGACGCACACGTGCCGAACCTACAGTTGCACCAGATTTATCCATCCGCCAACGTAAGAAGAGAAGAACGAGCAACGGAATAAAAGTCAAAGGCGCTATTTCTCCGAGATTTGCATGGCGTTCAATATCTTTATTCAAGCGCTGCTGGAATGGTTCTCCGCTGGCTTTTGCGATGAAGAGAGAAAGTTGAGCAACCACTGCAAGGATGAGAACGGGGCCGCCATATTTGCGGGAAAAGCTGGGCCAATAAGACATGGCGAGCGCGGCAAATGCCACAAGAGGAACCAGTACAACTGCGCCATGAACGACAAGCGGATGGACCGGAAGGTTAAAAATTAAATCAAAAGGACCACCGAGATTATCGCCTTCAAAAACGTTCATAGCACGATTCTATTCCTAGATACCAGACGCGTGGCCTTCGCATCGTGGGTCTGAACCTGCGATGTATGTCCCATTTTCTAGAACTTCAAGTAATTGGACTGAGGAGCCATGTCCATAAGCAGGCAGTTCGGAAATGTCGTGACCTAGTGAAGATAAGGCGGAGATTGTTTCTTGCGGTGTGCGATTTTCGATCTGAAGTACGCCATCAAATACTTCATCACCTGAACTATCTTTTTTCTTATTGAGGTGCTGCCATCGAGGGGACTCAGCGTTTTCTTGTGGCGACATCTTTAAGTCAATGGCATTTACTATTAATTGGAAATTTGTTTGAACTTGGATATTAGCTCCAGGAGTACCGCCAACGTATGCAAGAGAACCGTCTTTGCGAGTAACTGTCCAGGCATTGAGTGTGTGGGCGGGCCGCTTTCCTGGCTTGATGAAGTTTGGTGATGTTTCATCGAGAGTAAATCCAGTTAATCGATTATTCATTAAGACACCAGTACCTGGAATTGCCCACGATGCACCAAATCCATGGAAGACGCTTTGGATCCACGAAACTGCATTGCCATCACGATCTGCGGTGAGGAAATACGTCGTATCTGATCCTTCTTGGTTTTCGGGTGTTGGAGTGAGATTCGCGCGTTTCAAATCAATTTCCGCTGCGCGCTTCTTAATATGGTCGCCAGAGAGAACATCAGCGACATTTACATCCTCATGTTCGGGATCTCCCAGAATTCGATAGCGGTCGGCAAAAGCAATTTTCTTTGCCTCAACCATCATATGAATGCGTTCTGCTTCACTCATTGCCGAAAGATCAAATTGTGACGCGATGCGAAGTTCTTCCATCAAAATAATTCCCTGGCTTGGGGGAGGTTGACCATGAACGAAGTAATCTCGATACTCAACGCTCAAAGGCCGTATGACGCGAGTGCGGTGAGACTTCAAATCTTCTGCGCTAAACCATGACTCGCTTGCCTGAATAAGAGCACGTGCGATGTCGCCCTCATAGAAAACAGATCGCCCCTTTTCTGCAATGGCGGTAAGCGTATGAGCCAAATCCCTTTGAACCACAACATCGCCCACCGATAAGTCGGTTGGAATCTTCATGGTTGTCAAAACTTTTGTGTCTGGAAATTCTTGAAGGTGTCTGGCGATTCTGCGGACGAAACCGTTATTGACTGGAAATCCATTTTCGGCATAATCAATTGCAGGAGCGAGAAGTTCTTCCATACTTAGTAAGCCAAATTCTTCGTGCGTCGCAAACCATGTTGACACTAATCCAGGAACTGTGGCGGCGCGATATCCATGAACGTCTATACCGTTGGGAAATTCTGCAGAAGTTGCTTTATGTGGCGCTTCACCACTTCCATTAAATGCCAGATTTGATCGATCAGATGATTTATGAGTGATAACAAAGGCGTCGCCACCTAGGTGAGAGGCTCCAGGTTCGACAACACACAAGACCGCACTCGTAGCAATTGCAGCATCAATGGCAGATCCACCTTTACGCAAGATTTCGATTCCGGCAGAAACCGCTAACGGCTGGCTGGCAGCAACCACACCATTTTTTGAATACACAGCGCTGCGATGAGTGACTGGTGACACAGACGCAAGGGTATAAGGTCTTGGTATGTCGAGTGCAACGATTGAATTCCGCAATCTTTCTAAGCAATATAAAGATGTTCTCGCAGTATCGAACTTTTCCGCCCAGGTTCATTCGGGTCGAGTAACTGGTTTCTTAGGTCCTAATGGAGCTGGAAAGAGCACTGCTCTGCGATGTCTTGTAGGCCTGGTTAATCCAACAAGCGGTGAAGCGTTGATCAACGGCGCTCCGTACAGTTCTATGGCTAACCCCATCACCGAAGTTGGCGCAGTACTTGATAGTCGCGGATTTCATCCTGGGTTAACTGCTTTCCAAAATATGAAAGTCATGGCAAGTGCATCAGGAATTGAATTTTCACGAATCGAAGAAGTTTTGAAAATTGTTGATCTTGAGGGCGCAATCAATAAGCGAACTAAGGGTTTTTCACTGGGAATGAAGCAACGACTTTCACTTGCCATCGCTATGTTGGGAGATCCTGAAATCTTGATTCTCGATGAACCAGCTAATGGATTGGACCCGATTGGAATTGTGTGGCTCCGTGAATTTGTCAGAAAGCTGGCTTCGGAGGGGCGAACGATTCTGGTCTCCTCACATCAATTAGCAGAAATGCAGAACACGGTTGATGACGTTCTCATCATTAATAAGGGGTTGTTAGTCGCCCAAGGAACCATCGATGAGATACGACAGGGCAAATCTCTCGAAGAAGCGTTCTTGCATCTGACTCTTGGGAGAAGCGCATGAAACATCTACTGCAGTCAGAAATCCGCAAACTTATTTATCTTCGCTCTAATTGGCTGCTACTTCTCTGGAGTGGATTGTTTGCCGCTTTAGGCACGGTCGCCCCTATTGTGGTTTTGAATTCTGAAGACCGTGGCATGGGAATGGGTTTTTCTGGGACGAATACCCCAGAAGGCATCAACGCAGTCTTTGCCAATGCTGCGGGCGGTTATCTCTTTGCGCTGATTATGGGAATTTTGATTATGACGAATGAATATCGCCACGGTACTGCGGTCGGTACATTCCTGGTTACCCCGAAGCGAAGCACCGTACTGTATGCCAAGTTAATTGCGGCTTCGATCGCCGGGTTAGTAGTGCAAATTTTTTCTTATCTAACAGCCGTGATATCCGGTTTTGTAGCCCTTAATTTCTTTGAACCGCATGCGCCAGTTCCGATGGAATTACTATGGAAGGTATTCCGCGCTTCAGCTCTCTCAGGGTTGGTTCTCGGAATTGTCGGCGTAGGTCTCGGTGCGCTGGTCAAAAATCAGGTTGCTGCAGTCACAGGTGCTGTTATTTGGACTCTTATCGTGGAAGGGCTCATAGTCGCTTTCGTTGAGTCGATTGGAAAGTATCTTCCAGCTGGAGCAATTACTGGATTAGTCGATGTGGATTTTGGTGAGAATGACTTCAACTTCACGATTGATAATTACTTGACCCCAGGGCCTGCCATTCTCGTCCTGCTTGCTTATGCTGCTGTCTTTTCGATCTTGGCCATGCGGACCACTCTGCGTCGCGATCTTGATTAAGTTGATTTAAGATTGTCTACCAAGGGGGTCACCATGAAGAAACTTTTACTTATAGTTGCTACTTCTTTGGCGCTGATGGGTTGTTCAACTAACTCGGATTCTGGCTATAGCTCGCAAGACATCATGTTTGCTGAGATGATGATTCCGCATCACCAACAAGCAATTGAGATGTCAGACTTGGCGCTGAAAAACTCGCAGGACCCTGAAGTTCTTAAACTGGCACAACAAATCAAAGACGCTCAAGCACCTGAAATCGAAGAGATGAAATCATGGGGCGCTTCCAGTGATGCGCACATGGGGCACATGATGGATGGCATGTTGTCTGAAGATGAGATGGCGGATTTGAAAATGGCTACCGGTCCGCAATTTGATCGGCTATTCCTCGAAGGAATGATCAAGCACCATGAAGGAGCGATTGATATGGCAGAGATGGTGATCGATTCAAAAAAAGCCGATGTAGCTGCGCTTGCAAAGGCGATAATTGAGGCTCAACGCACTGAGATTTCAACGATGAAGGAATTACTCAACCGATAAAATTCTCAGATGACCACGAACTCTCAGTTCTATCATCGAAGTCTCTATCCGATAATTGCAGCAATCTTCTGCGCTTTATTGTTGATTTCTAATATCGGGGCTACCAAGTTTATTGATGTGGGGTTTATTAAAACCGATGGTGGTGCTTTTCTTTTTCCTCTGACGTATATCTTGGGCGATGTACTCACTGAGGTCTATGGCTTTAGAGCTGCACGCCGAGTTATTTACACTGGCTTTGGTCTTGGAGCTCTTGCTGGCCTGACATTCTGGGTAGTCCAACTCGCTCCTGCCGCGGCCGAATGGCCCAATCAAGAAGCTTTTGAGGCAATTCTAGGTTTTGTTCCTCAAATTGTTCTAGCAAGCATTATCGCTTTCTTGTGTGGACAGCTCTCTAATTCTTGGACTTTGGTTCAAATAAAGAAGCGGACTGCAGAGAAGAAATTGTGGGCCCGTTTAATTGGCTCAACTGTTGTTGGAGAATTTGTTGACACCGTCGTATTTACAATGATTGCGTCGCTCGGTCGGCTCTCTTTCGATGAATTCCTGAATTATTTTGTTGTGGGCTATGTATATAAGACGATGCTCGAAGTGATTTTGTTACCCATTACTTATCGGGTCATAAAGATCGTGAAATCGCGAGAGGCTCTCGTTAACTAGTTGCGGTTCTGGTAGCGGCTTAAGAAATCTGATTTGAAATCTAGGAAGTCGCCGTTATTTATGGATTCTCGCATTCGATCAACAAGAGTCACGATGAAATGTAAGTTATGAATGGTAGCCAATGTAGGTCCTAAAATTTCTTTGGCGCGGAAGAGATGATTGAGATAGGCACGGCTGTAGTTTGCGCAGGTATAACAAGTGCAACCTTTATCGATAGGGGAGTAATCCCTGCGGTAGGAACCATTTGAGACATTGAATCTGCCGGTAGGTGAATAAACCGCGCTAGTTCGAGCCTCCCGAGTAGGGGCAACGCAATCAAAGGTATCGGCTCCATTCTCAACACCGGCAAAGATATCTGCCGGCTCTCCGATTCCTAGTAAATGACGAGGTTTATGAGCGGGAAGTTCTTCCGTCATCCAACTCACGATGGTTCCTAGCATCGATTTATCAAGCGCTCCGCCCATACCAAAACCATCAAATTCAATTCCGGAAGATTCCATAGCGCCAAGGTCACGAGCGGCCTTGCGACGAAGATCTTCATATTGGGCGCCTTGCAAAACGCCGAAGAGCGCTTGATAAGGTTTTGTTTTCCTCTCGTCAGTAAGTCGCTTATGTTCATCAAGGCAGCGCAGAGCCCACAACCGTGTGCGCTCGAGAGAACGCTCTTGATACTTACGAGTGTTATGCAAAGTTGTAAGTTCGTCGAAAGCAAACATGATATCCGCTCCGATTTTATGTTGGACTTGCATGGAAATTTCCGGGGTGAATCGATGCATAGATCCATCAAGGTGGGACTTAAATGTGACTCCATCATCATCAACGTGGGCTAAACGTTCACGTTTTTCTGCAATCACATCATCGGAGTTCAACGAATCCCCACCCATATCAATGACTTTCTTAAATCCAACTCCAAGTGACATGACTTGGAAGCCACCTGAGTCTGTGAATGTTGGTTTATTCCAATTCATGAACTTTGATATTCCACCGGCTTCATCGAGAACATCAGGTCCTGGTTGCAGATAGAGATGGTAAGCATTTGCTAGAACCGCTTGGGCACCTAAACCTTCAACCGAATTTGGCAGCACTGATTTAACTGTGGCTTTAGTTCCTACGGGAATGAAAGCGGGGGTCTTGATTACTCCGTGCGGCGTCAGAATTTCACCAGAGCGACCGAGTCGATCTGGAATTTCACTTTCAACCGAGAAGGAAAAAGACATAGAACTCAATTCAACTAGGTAATGAATGGCGAGGCAATTAGGTTAGGGTTGAAGCGTGCTAGGTAGGTTAAAAAAGAGCGAAAAAGGCTTGCCTCTGGGTAAGAGTTATTGGCGGCTCTGGAGCGCCCATGCAATCAGCAACCTCGGTGACGGTGTGACTGCGATTGCATATCCCTGGCTCGCTTCAGCCGTAACACGTTCTCCATTTTTGATTGCAGTCATTGCAGTTGCATCAAGATTGCCATGGTTGATTTTCACTCTACCTGCAGGAGTAATAACAGATCGATTCGATCGGAAGAAGATTATCGTTTCAATGGATGCCACCAGAGGTTTATTGGCACTTATCGTTGGTGTATTTGTCACTCTTGAAGCATCGCAAATAGGAGATCTCAATAAGGTTGCCCAAAACGCCAATACGCAAACACATTGGCTCTTATATCTAGTTCTATTGATTACAGCCTTGCTCTTCGGGTGCGCTGAAGTTCTCCGTGATAATTCCGCCCAGACTTTTCTACCTTCAGTTGTGGAAGAAAAGCAATTAGAGAGCGCCAACGGAAAACTCTGGTCTGTCGAATTTCTTGCAAATAGCTTTATCGGTCCACCCTTAGGAAGTCTGATGCTCGGAGTAGCTGTCTTTTTGCCTTTCTACTTTGATGCATCCACATTCTTTATTTCGGCAGCACTTATTCTGACAATCATTCCGTCACTTAGATCAGCTACACCTGGTCAAATGAGAGGAAAGATTCAATTCCGATCCGAGATTCGAGAGGGCTTTGGTTGGCTATGGCGCCATGAACTACTTCGACCCATGGCAATCATTCTTGGGCTAATGAACTTACTTGGAGCTATGTCGACTGCGGTCTTTATTCTCTTTGCTCAAGAGATTCTCAAGACTTCAGTCTTTGTATTCGCAATTTTGGGAATGGCTGGCGCCGTGGGAGGAACTATTGGCGGAATAGTGGCGCCAAAAATTTCACAACGGCTGGGCAGTGGACCTTCCTTAGCGCTGACGTTAGCTGCGGTCCCTGGAACGAGTTTGGTGGTGGGGCTGACTTCTTCATGGCAGGTACTCTGGATTTTGACGGCTTTTTCCACGATTTTCGCGGTTTTATGGAATGTGATCACTGTGTCGCTCCGACAGAAGATTATTCCTTCAGAACTGCTTGGTCGAGTAAATAGCGTTTATCGATTCTTTGGCTGGGGGAGTATCTCGATTGGCTCTCTACTGGGCGGTTTAATTGTGAGCATCATGGAGAACTTCACCACACGTGAAATAGCGCTTCGCACCCCGTATTTTGTTTCTGCCATACTCGGATTTACTCTGATGTTCTTTGCAATTCCAAAACTCACAACTGAGAAAATTGAAAAAGCGCGCGCTACTTCGTAAAGCCCACTTTTGTCCAGTCAATAGTTGCAAATCCAAAGGAACCAAAATTGGCTAACTCTTTGATTGTGACGGTAGCTGCTGGCCAGTCGTAAAGGGGAATGTTAAAAGCGTTTTCCCAGAGCTGAGTATCAACTTGATTGGCGAGTTTGCAACGCGTAGTGGGATTAGCTTCGCTCCGTGTTTTCTTTATAAGTGAATCAAGTGCGGCAGGAATGGAGTCCTTTGAAAAATTTTGGGAGGAATTTTTGAGGTATAGATTCATAGCTCCTGAGATTGGCAAGATTGAGCTGGACCAAGAAAAACTCGTTAAATCAAAACCAAGTGAAGTTGGATTGGCATACTTTGGAAAGAATTCTTCTGCGGGAACTTCCACAAGCTGTACATCAATTCCAACGGGCTTTGCTCGCAACATTGCTTGAGTCAATACAGCAGTATTTTCCCTTACCGGATTTCCAGCGGGGTATACAAAACGAAGAGAGAGTTGTTGATGTGGATTAATTCCTACCTTTGCGGGCCCCGAGTAATAACGCATCCCAAGAACCTTGTTTTTACCTAGGGCATCTTTCTCCTGTGAACTGGTCGCAATGGTCCACCCTGCCTGATCTAGTAATTGATCTGCTCGGCTAATACTCTGTTGGGACCACTTACCCGAATTGTCCTTAAAACAGAGCTGCCCCGAGTTGAAAATTCGATTATTGCGAAGGGACGGAGAAGCTACGAAGAGGCCAGTATTTACTTCTGCCAAAGCGCTTCGATTTATTGCAGATGTAATTGCTTGTCGAACAAGTACGTCACTCAGGATTGGATTCTTGGAATTAAGCGCGATTTGTTCCCATTTCTCGGCGCTGGGGACGAGATGAATCTGAAATTTGGGGTTAGAGCGCGCAGTTTTGATTGTAGTCGCATTGTCGGTGACATCAACAAATGCAATCTCATTGTTATTAAGTGCTGCGAGCTGGCTCTCTACGGGCAGAATCCGATACGTGATGGATTCAAGGAGTGGTTTTGAACCCCACCACTTTGAATTACGAATCCAGGTAATGGATCCTTGTTCGCGATTGATGGAATCAAAGATAAATGGGCCGGCACTCAGTAATGGTTTTGCTCGCCACGTACCATTAAATGTTGCAGGATCTTTCGTGAGGGATGCAGGCAATAGCGGTGAAAAAAGCTCTTGCCAATCTGCATAAGGTTTAGTCATCACAACGATGATTTCGTTAGCGCTCTTTCCTGCAGAGATAGCTTTAATGTTTTCATAACCAGCGCTGGAGACGATTTCGAAGTTTGGATTTTTTCCGTTTAATGCGCGCAACATTCCCGTGAAGTCTGCGAGTGCGACTTTCTTGCCATCGCTCCACACAGCTTTGGGGTTGAGAATAATTCTGAGCGTTTGAGGGGAAGCTTTAGTCTGGGTAAATGAAGTGATGTAATTCTTATTCACTGTGAGTTTTCCTTGACCATCTGAATTCATGAGATTGGGGAGTGATGCGCTCATCATCCGATTTATTTCGCCATCATTCCCATCAAGATGCCAAGGATTGAATTGAGTTGGTTCGTGTGCGATTGGAAGGAAGAGAGTTCCACCGGCTTTGAGTTTGGAGACCGGCATCGCATTGATGCTGGAGTTTCCGGCAGCCTGGATCTGGGGTTGGCCGTAAGCCAGCAAAGCAGTAGCCAGAAGCAATAAAGGTGCGAATTTCACCCTCATGAGCACCCCCTTCGGACTTTTGCTCAATCTCGAGCCTAAATCATGACCTCTTGTGCGTGGCCTAGGCGCGTCCGAGCGTGAATGCCGAGAATTTGGCAACGTTTTTGTTATCTATTTTCGCAACTTCGATGTTGCGTAATTAGTCCGATTTAGGAAGACTCGTGCGCTCAAAGACGGGTTGCCAGTAAAGCAGTCGACTCTTTACTTGTTCTCGTCTGAGTACAAAACTACTAGGAGAATAAATGAACACAAAGCGCACAATTCGTGTTGCTCTTGCGGCGCTCGCTTCGGCTGGCCTTGTAGCTGGATTTATTGCACCAGCTAACGCAGCAACAAGAAGCACTGTTGTCGTCCATGATACGAACCCAATGACTGGATTTAACTCCAGCGTCTCCGGTTATAACCTCACCGCAAACACTGCGATTGGTTACATGACTGGAATGGGCTTCAACTATTACGACGATAAGAAGAACCTCGTAAAGAACACCACGTTTGGTACCTACAAGGTTGTAAAGAATTCCTCAACTGACTTCCGCGTTCAGTACACAGTGAACCCAGGACGTGTCTGGTCTGATGGAACTCCAATCACTGGTGTAGACCTACTTCTCTCACACGTTGTCTGCAGCAACGCATATTCAATCGCTGCAGGTCTCGGTGATCCAAAGGCGGCAACTAAGCCAGCATTTGAAGCTTCATGCTATTCCGGAACATACAACGACTTCATCGTTGGCGAACCAGAACTCAGCTCTGATGAAATGTCAGTAACTGTCCGTTACAAGGGCAAGTTAGCGGACTGGGAACTTTATGGTCCTGGCCCCTCTTCAGTTCACACACTCGTATTGATGGCAGATGGAAAGAAAGCTCTTGGAACAGTTGCAGAAAATACTGCTGCCAAGGCAACCTTCCTTGCTGCATTCAAGACTAAGGACACCGCTGCTCTTAAGAAGATGGCTGCAGTCTGGTCAAAGGATTACAACATCAGCGAAGTAACAGCAAGCACCAACCCATTGCTATTCGTCAGCAACGGTGGCTTCATTGTTAAAAGCGCTATTTCCAAGCAATCTGTAACAATGACGTTGAATCCAAAGTACAACTCCGGACCAAAGATGTCGGGTGGCGTTGATACTGTTGTTTTCAAGTACATCTCTGACGGAAACGCTGCATCACAGGCTCTTGCTAACGGGGAGCTCGATCTCTATCAGGGCCAAGCAACTGCTGACGCTGTTGCTGCTTTGAAGCAGATTAAGGGCGTAACCGTTGTTGGTTCCGTAGCTTCGATTTACGAGCACTGGGATCTCCGCGTAGGCGCTGCTCAGGGTCAACCTGAGTACACCGGTGTCTTCAAGTTCAGCGATGGACAGAAGTCACTTGACCTACGTCGCGCATTCTTGATGGGTATTCCTCGTCAAGAAATCGTCGATAAGTTGATCGTTCCGATCAACCCACAAGCGAAGGTTCTTAACTCGGTATTCGCACAGCACGGTATGGATATCTACGATCAGATTGAGCGCACCAATGGTTCCTCATTCTTCCGTGGAGACCAAGCTGCTCTTAACAAGCGCGCTGCTGCACTTGTAAAGAAGTGGTATCCAAATGCCGTTTCAAACCCAATCAAGGTAAAGGTACTTGTCCCTGGTAACAACGCTCGTCGCGCTGCACAATTTGCGCTCGTACAAGCTAATCTCCGCAAGATCGGTTTCGATCTTGTTGGTGATGTCCAGGCATCATGGTCACCACGTATTGCAAACACTGAATACGATGTTGTCTTCTTTGCATGGGTACAAAGCAGCACGGCACAAGCTGGAACCAACGCAAACTGGTTGGCTGACGGCTCAAATAACCGTACTGGTGTCAACATCCCTGCACTTGATCGCATTCTTAAGTCAGTGACTGTGCCTCTATCACGTCAAGTTCTCGCTCAGAAGTACATCAGCGCAGAACGTATCTTGATGGATCAAGCGCTTACGATTCCGGTGTTCCAACACCCAGCCGTAACTGCGTATAACAGCGCGCTCAAGAACGTCAAGCCTGCTCCGCTCTCACCAACATTGGTGTGGAACTACTGGGAGTGGGATTACTAAAAAATCCAATCCTTGACGTAAGTCGGGGATAAAGATTGACTGTGGTGGCACTCGATTCGGGTGCCACCACACTATTATTAGGCGCTGCTTTTCAGCGTCAGTTCGATAGGTAAGACTCAAAGGGGAGAAGATGCTCGCTTATATTGTGCGCCGTCTTGGTGTACTTGGCGTCATTCTCTTCGGCTCAAGTTTCATTCTCTACAACATGGCGGCGATTGCTGGCGATCCGATTGGCGAACTCCGGCTCAGCAATGATCCTGCTGCCAAGCAAGCCATCATTGACCTTACTCTTCGCCTCCAGCTCGATGTTCCGCCTCCACTTCGATATTTCATCTGGCTCAAAGGTGTTCTTGGAATATTTGCAGGCAATGCAGATTTTGGCCTCACCCGTGACAACATGTCGGTCTATAACGAAATCTCACATGCCATTCCAATCACTATTCGTCTTGTAACGACCGCAACAATTGTCGCGATTGTTCTAGGTATCGCACTTGGCATCACAAGCGCTCTTCGCCAGTACACACGCTTCGATTACTCAATGACGTTCTTCGCATTCTTGCTTTATTCTTTGCCAATTTTCTGGGTTGCAGTTCTTCTCAAGCAATTCCTTGCAATTCGATTTAACGATTTCTTATCGCACTCAACTGTTCATAGGAATTCAGTCTTATTACTTTCATTGTTATCAGCGATATTCTGGGGTTCTATTTTCAGTCGCGTTCGAAAGACTTTCTGGATTACTTTCATCAGCGCTGCGCTAGGAACCGCAAGCCTCTTGTTATTTATGAACCAATTGGAGTGGTACACCAACCCACGTCTTGGACCTATCACAGTCTTTATACTCTCTGTTGGTATTGCATTTGGTGTCACCCATCTTTCGGTCGGACTTTCAAATAAGACAGCGCTGTATTCATCGCTGACTATGGCGGCGCTTGCGTTGGTCATTTATTTCCCCATTCAAAGCCTTTTCACCGCACAATCAACTTTCTGGCAGATGGTTCTTCTCTTGCTCGTCACGATCGCTGTTGCAACCGGCGTCTCCTTTATGTTTAGCCGAATCGATCGCGGACCATTGATTCGTACGACGATTTTGACAGCATTTCTCTCAGCGTCACTCATCATCGTTGATAAGTACATGAGAACGTGGCAGATATATCTCCAAGAAGATGCCATCAACTATCGTCCGGTACCAACTATCGGACAGGTCAGCGATCTACTCCCGCAAGATGATTACTGGATTCGCACTCTTGACATTTTGGTTCACCTTTTCCTCCCAACGATTGCTTTAACCCTCATTTCATTTGCCGGATACACCCGTTTTTCGCGCGGAACGCTATTGGAGGTTTTGAATCAAGATTACATACGTACCGCGCGCGCTAAAGGTCTTACGGAGCGCACTGTGATTATGCGTCACGCATTCCGCAACACTCTCATACCCCTGACCACAATCATTGTTGTGGACTTTGCCGGAATTATTGGTGGCGCAATTATTACCGAGCGCGTATTTGGCTGGTACGGAATGGGAACGCTCTTTAACAGAGCAATTCAAGGTCAAGATCTCAATCTCTTGATGGGAGTCTTTTTCTTAACTGCAACGCTTTCAGTTCTTGCAAACCTCATCGCGGATCTTTTGTACTCAGCACTTGATCCACGTATTCGTGTAGGAGCTGGCAAATGAAATTTGGACGTAAAAAGAAGGTACTTGAGACCACGATTGAATCTGGCGAAAACGCAATCGCCAATAAAGAAGTTGAAGGCCTAAGCCAAGGTCAAATCGTTCTCCGTCGATTCCTCCGCCATCGCGCTGCTGTTATTTCCTTAAGCGTGATTACTGGAATCTTGCTCTTCGTTTTTTCTTCTCTTGATATGAAGATTGGGCCATTCCAATACCGCGGTTGGTGGAAGTTTGGCGTTGATGATTTACCTGAACTTCGTTATGGCGACTGCCCTAACGGAACAGTTGGTTGTCCCACAATTAGCATCCGCCCTAAATTTTTAGGTGGAGCGGGCATGCAACTCGGAACCCATCCATTCGGCCAAGATGACATCGGACGTGATTACTTTGCGCTCGTTATGAAGGGCACCCAGCGTTCGGTCATGGTTATGGTTGTTATCGGTCTCTTTGCCGCAACGATTGGAACAACTGTTGGTGCCGTAGCTGGATATTTCCGCGGAACTATCGATAACGTCCTGATGCGTTTTACCGATTTCATCATCACTATTCCTGCCGTTGTTATTGGTTCTGTAATCGGAGCGCGCATCGGAAACTTGGGCGCAGGCGTGCTTGCGGTATATCTAGGACTTTTCGCCTGGACCGGATTGTCCCGTCTCGTACGCGGTGAATTCTTGAAACTTCGTGAACTCGAATTCGTTGATGCCGCGCGTGTAGCCGGCGCTTCAACTCGTCGCATCATTTTTAAACATATTTTGCCTAATGCGGTTGGTGTCATCATCGTTTCGGTAACGCTTCTGCTTTCGGGCGCGATTTTGCTTGAAACCGCTCTGTCCTATCTTGGCTTTGGCGTCGTTCCTCCTGATGTTTCGCTTGGACTTCTGATTAGCCAATATCAAGATGCTTTCACAACGCGTCCATGGCTTTTCTGGTACCCAGGTTTATTTATTATCTCTATCGCACTTTCTATTAACTTTATCGGTGATGGATTACGCGATGCTTTTGATCCTCGCCAACGTCGCCGCCTTACTAAGAAAGA
>AACY020556726.1_pt1 | contig 13991 bp, 13 predicted proteins | sample 267378 | NCBI WGS metagenome assembly AACY02 (sample SAMN02954345, study PRJNA13694) | marine metagenome | biome: aquatic; feature: ocean; material: water; isolation source: isolated as part of a large dataset composed predominantly from surface... | reverse complement strand
GTCCCACCCGCTGATGTCTTGATTGAAGACAGTGTTGTTGTAAAACATTTCCTGCATGCTGGTCACTGACGACACATCCCACCCACCGATGTCTCGGTTGAAGGGGGAGAGCGCGAACATTCCACGCATATTCGTTACAGAAGACGTGTCCCATGAACTGATGTCCTGATCGAAAGCGGATGCGCCGCGGAACATGCTCTCCATATTCGTTACAGAAGAAGTGTCCCACGAACTGATGTCCTGATCGAAAGCGGATGCGCCGCGGAAGATCCAACGCATTTTCGTCACTGATGACGTGTTCCAGGAGCCGATGGGTTGATTAAAGGAAGTAGCATTGAAGAACATCAGACCCATGTTCTGCACACTTGAAAGATCCCACGAATTGAGTGGCTGATTGAAGGAGGTGGCTCCTTGGAACATCCCAGCGGTTTTAGTGGCGGAAGCCACGTCCCAGGAATTTACGCTGTGGTTGAAGGAGGAAGCGAAGCGAAACACCCCCTCAAATGATGTCACGGAACTGACATCCCACCCGCTGATGTCCTGATCGAAAGACGAAGCACCGGAAAACATGTAAGCCATACTCGTCACCAATGACATATCCCACTCGCTAATGTCTTGGTTAAAGGAGGAGGCGTTGTAGAACATGGTATGCATGCTCGTTACGTAGGACGTATCCCAGGATCCAATGGGTTGGTTGAAGTCGCTGGCTCCCCAGAAGGCTGCTCGCAGGCTGGTGACTGTGGTGGGGAGGATCGCGGGCACGGTGAAGTTTCCTGGTAGATCCTGGAACGCGCTCCGTAGGCTGGTGATCCCTAAGTCGCCGAAAGTGTCGACTCCGGTGAGGGTAGCGGTGGAGGTGTCCATGTATCGCCAGGAACTCAACCAGGGTCCGTCCGCAGACGTCTCGAAGTCCGGGTTGATTTCGATGGTGTAGTTGCCGGCAGTGGCATAGGTGTGGGTAAGGTCGGCCGGTTGCGGATCGGTTCCGTCGCCCCAATCGACGAGTGTCAGGTTCGTGGACGCGGAGGCGAGGGTGACGATCTGCCCAGGTTCGGCCACCTCGACGGTGAATATGAGAGGTTTGCCTTCTCCGTTTTCCCGCCCGCCGCAGTCGTAGTTCCGCAGCCCGTTCGCGAGATCAGCGGAGAAGGTCTTTCCCGAGTCGGAGGTGCCCTCAATACACAAGGTTTCGCCGGAGCCGGTGATGGTGAGGGTCTGGGAGGCGGTGAACGAACCCGCCGAACCCAGTTGCACAACCTCTCCAGCAGCGAACTCGGACGGCAGGGTTTCTCCGCTGGCCTCAGCAACCTGCAGCAACTTCGCGGCATTTGTGAGATCTGACTTGAGTGCGGTGTCGCTGGCTTTATCCGCCTGTGACAAGAACACGGGGATTGCGATTGCGGAGAGGACTCCGATCACGACGATGACGACGAGTAGTTCGGCGAGGGTGAAGCCTGCACCGGTGTGGTGCCCTAGGGTGTGGGTTTTCTTGCCGACGCCGATCATGGGGGGGGTGCTCGCTTCCGCTGGTTGTGGCTGAGGGGCTGCGCTGTGTCTCGTGTGTGGGTTGGGGTGTGTATCGGCGTGGTTTTGTAGGTTGCGCACGGGTGGGGTGCGCCGGGTTTTCCGGAAGCGAAGCGGGGAAAATAGTCCCGTCCGGTGTGGTTGACAGGGACGCCGGGGGAGCCTATACTACTGTCATGCCGCGTATTGATGTGAACGCCGACCTGGGGGAGGGGTATCCCACGGATTCGGACATTCTGCCGTGGATCTCGTCGGCGAACATTGCGGCTGGTGGGCACGCCGGCGGCGGTGACACCCTCTTGCACACGGTCGAGTTAGCGGCCGCGCGGAGCATTGCGGTGGGTGCCCATATTTCTTACCCGGATCGGGACAATTTCGGGCGAACCAGTCAACCCGACATTGACGCGGGTGTACTCGTGTCCGCGTTGAGTCGGCAACTGGAGGACGTGCTGGCGGCCGCGGACATCCACGGCGTCCCGGTCACGCACGTCAAACCGCACGGCGCGTTGTACAACGACGCCGCCCGCGACCAACGGCTCGCCGACCTGCTGTGCCAGGTGCTCCATGATCACGCGCCCGCCGGGGTGTTGTTGTATGGGTTGGCGGGGTCGCTGCTGCAGTCCACTGCCGCGGACGCGGGTGTGGTGTTTGTGGCGGAAGGGTTCGCCGACCGCACCTATCAACCCGACGGGCATCTACGGTCCCGGCTCCTGCCCGGAGCAGTACACGAAGAAGAAGGGGTGATCACTCGGCAAGCCCACGCTCTCGCCACCGGCGAACCATTTCCCGTATTTGGGGGAGTGCGGCTGACTATCCCGGTGGACAGCATTTGCGTGCATGGGGACACCCCCGAGGCGGTTCGTAACGCCCGCCGCATCCACGAAACCCTCACCAGCGCGGGCGTCCACATCACACCCCCAACACCAGCAACCGAAAACAACACGAAGGAAAGGGACAGCGACGGCAGCGCACAGCGGGAGAACCCGTGACCAGCCCCGACCGCGCCGCGACACCGCGCACCACCACACCGAGCCCTGCCGGGGGCGCACCAACGCTAACACGGTTCACCTCCACCAGCGTCCTCATCCGAGGCATCACCACCGCGCAGGCTCACTACCTCACTGACCAGGTCACCGCCCATATCACTGAACTCACCATCGACTCTGCCGCTATTCCCACAGGGTCTGCCGACCGTGGGGTGGACGTGCAGCACGGCATCGGCAGCCTGCTGATCACCCACCCCCACATCACCAAACTCATCCCCACTCTCACCGGTCTACTCAACACCCCACCCCCACCCACGCCAGCGACCACCACCCCAGCCGCTACTGCGGGCGCCGTCACCCATCACATAATCCCCGTCACCTACAACGGCGACGACCTCACCCACGCAGCCACCACCGTGAACCTCACCGCGATCGAACTCGCCGCCGCTCACGCCCGCACCCTGTGGCGGGTCGACGCGATCGGGTTCGCCCCCGGGTTCGCGTACCTCACCCCCGAAGGACCCGACCAAGACCTGTGGTCCCGGCTGCCCCGGCACGCCACCCCCCGCCAGCAAGTACCCGCCGGCAGTGTCGCTGTCGCCGCTGGACGCTCCGCGATCTACCCCGCCAGCATGCCCGGCGGATGGAACCTCCTCGGCGCCACCACCGTGACACTGTTCGACCCCACCAACACCCACAACCCCGCACTATTCACCCCCGGCGACACCCTCACCTTCCACCCACACGTGGTGCACACCCCCGAGGACACGCGATGACCGAACCCGGGTCGATCCTTATCCACCACGCCGGCGTCACCACCTGGCAAGACTCCGGACGGCACGGCTGGCGCGCCATCGGCGTACCAACCAGCGGACCCCTCCACCAGCAGCGCTACACCCATCTCACCCAACTCCTCACCCCCACCACCATCCCCACCCCCACCCCCACCCCCACCACCACCACCACCGCGCAGCCCCTCGCAGTGTGGGAAAACCTCACCGGCGACATCCACTTCACCCTCACCCCACCCCCCGGCACACCCACCGTGCTCGCCGCGATCACCGGACCCGCGAACCTCCTAACCGTCACCGACCCCGGCACGTCCGGGTATCTCGCGCTCACCGCGAACTCCACCGCCCTACTACCCGCCGGCACCTACCACCTCCACCGCACCCCAACCCCCGGCAACCCCAGCAACCACGGACCCGTCTACCTCACCATCCACGGATGGCAACCACCCACACCCGTCCTCGGATCCGTCGCCACCGACACCCACTCCCGCCTCGGACCCCCACCCCTCACCCCCGGAACACGCATCCCCCTCCACCCCACGCACAACAACACTCACACCCAGCCCGGCGCCTTCACACCCCCCACAACCACAAACCACTCACCCAACACTCAACCCCTCACCTTCCACCCCCACTGGGACGCCGGCGCGCACTACCTCCACGCCACCACCTGGACCATCCACACCTACGCCCGCAACGGCATCCGCCTCAACACCCACCCCCACTCCACGCCCCCCAACGCGCCCGAGCACCCCACCCTCGACTCCTTCCCCGTCCTCCCTGGCATCATCCAACTACCCCCCGACGGCAACCCCATCGTCCTCGGACCCGACAGCGGAACCATGGGCGGATACCCCACCATCGGATGGCTCCCACCCCACGCCCTCGACACCCTCACCACCCGCACACCCGGCGCGCCCCTCCACTTCACCCCCACCCCTTGGGATAACCACACCACCCCCGGCGCACCCGCCACCGCGCCCGACAATCACGCCAGTCACCTCAACCACATCACCCACCCCGACACCCTCACCACACAACAACCCGCCTGGGCGTAACCCGCGCACGTCAACGGACCGGACCTGAAGAACCGGGATTCCTCACCACCAGTTACTAAAACACCACACCCCCCTGCCCACCAATCACATATCCCTATGCCCAGGGAAGGAAACAAACAAAGGCGGGGGACAGGCACACCGCCTCGCACCACGCAAGAAGACCGGAACCTAATCAGTTGCCCTTCGGGCGTCCCCACCGTTCCGCAACATCCGCCAACGGTCCACGATCAAACACCTGCGACACAACCTCCGCCCGCACCCGAGCGATCTGCACCCCCGACACCCACTCCACACCATGCACCTCAACCCGGTCACCCGCCTCACCCGCAAGCATCTCCACCCGCACACCACCCGAATCATCGCTTTCGACCGGGCGCCACCCATCCACGCCCCACCGCGACAACCCCTCACACAACACTCGAAGATCCCCCACCGAACACACCCGCGCATCCACCCACACCACACCCGACACCCGCACACCCTCCGAACCAGCACCCGGCGAGCCGGCACTCACACCCGAAACACTCGACGCCCCCGAAACACCCAACCCAGCCGACGAACTACACGAACCCGACACGCCACACACCCCCACTCACAACACGCGCGACACAATCTCCGGCACCGCCACCACCAACGCCACCACCGACAACACCACACCCGCCACCACAAAACCCGAACCAAACACCCCAACACCCGACCCCGACACACCCCGGCACACCCGGCGAGCCGGACGCGCCTGCGTCAACGCCACCACCGCCGGAACCACCACCCACACCGGCGAATCCACCACCGCCCACAAAAACACCCACGAAAGAACCCCCAACACCAACACCAACACCGCCGGAGCAACCGACGACTGAACACCACGAGCAGCAGCAGAATCCATATCCATACCCGCACCTATCGGCCCGCACCACCCCCGCACACCTCTACCGACTCCTCCACGACCACGTGCCCGGACCCCCCACCCGGATAGCCGACGAACGCATTCTCGAGAAACGCCGCGACTGGCTCCTCGCCCGCGGCTACTAAAGGCGCATCCAGGCGCTTATCGGACTGCGTGTAAGTGGTCCGATAAGCGCGGTAATATCGATTCCCAGCACACTCCAGGAAACAGTCATCGGACCGGAACTAAAAAACCTGGGTTCCTCGCCGCCAGTTGCTGGTCTAAAGAAATACGCTAACTACGGCGACGATGGGCATGTTCCCCACACGGGTTGACGTCCCTCTTTTACCCATGCAGATGTACCAGTGTCGAATAAATACGGCTTCGACACTATGAGCGGCACGCACCAGGAGGAGATGTCCTGGTTGAAGGCAGTCGCATAACGGAACATATTTTTCATATTGGTCGCAGACGACGTGTCCCACGAACTGATGTCTTGGTTGAATACACTAGCGTTTTGGAACATGTAGTGCATATTTGTTACCGAAGACACATCCCACTGGCCAATATCTTGGTTAAACGGTGTTCCATTGAACATGCTTTGCATCCTAGTTACCGAAGACACATCCCACTCACTAATATCCTGGTTAAAAGGCGTGCCGTTGAAAAACATGGCGTACATATCAGTCACTGAGGATGTATCCCATGCGCCAATATCTTGGTTGAAGGAATTGGCGCTGCGGAACATGTTGTACATGCTTGTCACCGAAGAAACATCCCAACCACCGATATCCTGATTGAACGAGTCCGCATTTCGGAAAGTAGAGACCATGCTTGTCACCGAAGAAACATCCCAACCACCGATATTCTGATTGAAGTCGGAAGCGCTGTGGAACATGTAACTCATACGTGTCACTGATGATGTGTCCCACGAGCCGATGGGCTGGTTGAACTCGCTGGCGTCCCGAAATGTTCCCCACAGACTAGTGACGGTTGCAGGGAGGGTTGCGGGCACGGTGAAGTTCCCCGGTAGTTCGCGAAACGCGCTCTCCAGGCTTGTGATCCCGAGGCTGCCGAACGTTTCGACTCCGGTGAGGGTGGCGGTGGAGGTGTTCATGTACCTCCAGGAACTCAACCAGGGTCCGTCCGCGGATGTCTCGAAGTCCGGGTTTATTTCGATGGTGTAGTCCCCTGCGGTGTTGTAGGTGTGGGTGAGGTCGGCCGGTTGCGGTTCGGTTTCGTCGCCCCAGTCGACGAGTGTCAGGTTCGTGCTCGCAGAGCCAAGAGATACCGTTTGCCCAGGGGCGGTGACGTTGACGGTGAATATGAGTGGTTTGCCTTCGCCGTTTTCCCGTCCGCCGCAGTCGTAGTTGCGGAGCCCGTTGGCGAGGTCGGCGGAGAAGGTCTTTCCCGAGTCGGAGGTGCCCTCAATACACAAGGTTTCGCCGGAGCCGGTGATGGTGAGGGTCTGGGAGGCGGTGAACGAACCCGCCGAACCCAGTTGCACAACCTCTCCAGCAGCGAACTCGGACGGCAGGGTTTCTCCGCTGGCTTCCGCAACCTGCAGCAGTTTCGCCGCATTCGTCAGGTCGGATTTGAGTGCGGTGTCGCTGGCTTTATCCGCCTGGCTGAGGAATACCGGGATAGCGATCGCGGACAAGACCCCGATTACCACGATGACGACGAGCAACTCGGCGAGGGTGAAGCCGCGTGTCGTGTGCCGCGGTGCGCCTGGTCCGCCTGCTGTCCGGGGTTGTGTTCCCATGGGTGTGGTTCCTTTTGTAGCCGTTGCCGACGCCGTTGCCAGCGTCCGCCCGTGGTGCCGCGGTGGTGTGTCACGTGCGGTATCGGCCTCTTTCGGGGAAACCGGTGGCGGATGTGGGGGTGGGGCGCGGGAATCGGAATCGAGCACCCCCGCCTGCACCGCTGAGGAAGGAAAGAGGAAGGGGGCGCGTCTCACCCCGCGGACCCCGCCCTGTCCACGGCAACGCAACCAAAGCCTCACTCAAGGGGAGTCGGTCCCGCAGGAAGAAAATCTGCGCTCTGTTGGGAACGACGCCGATACTCCCGGCAACACACCACACCCTGCCGTGGAGGACAAAGACACTATGTTCAACAGATGGCGAGCGACCACGAATGTGCGCGACGTCCTACAAGAACTTCGGGATGCTTTGGTGTCTTCACATCCGGCGTCGCCGGCGGCAGCGGAAACGTACGCGGGGCTGCGGGATCAGATCCGCACCCTGACCACGACGCGCCGCCGTCACCTGGTACATCTTGCGCGCCTGTCCGCCACGCCCACCAGCAAACTGCCGGACGTGTTGGCGGAGTTGCGGGATGAGGAGAACATCGGTGAGGAGTGGGCGGGTCCTGCGGAATGGTTCACCTCGACCCCGCAACCATCCCCGGACGCGACGCTGCTGGTGACGGTTCCGGCGTACATCGCCCGCAGCGACAACGGTGATGTGACGGTTATCCGCCGGGGTGTGGGGGAGTGGCAGCATGCTTGATACCCCTACCGGCATCGATTTCGGTACCACGAACTCTGTTGTCGCCGCGCATAGTCTGTCGAACCTGCCCACAGTCGTTCCGATCGACACCCCTTCGGATGCGGAATGGTCAGATCTGGGTTTCGACTTGATCACCCCGAGCGTTTTCGGGATCACCCCCTCGGGGGAGCCAGTGTTCGGGTGGGAAGCGAAACTGGACGCGAGCCTGGATGCGCAAAGCCGCCGCATCCAAGCAGTGAAACGCTTGTTTAAGGATCAGCCGGAGATCACGGTGGCGGGGAAGAAATTCCTCGTAGAAGAGGTCGCGACGATGATGCTGCGTCGGATGGTGGAATCGTCGCAGACAAGTGGCGTGACCCCGGAGCGGTGCGTGATCACTGTCCCGGCGACGTCGCGGGCGTTGGCGCGGTTCCGGACGAAAGCCGCCGGCGGTATGGCTGGTTTGAAAGTGCTCGCTCTGATTAACGAACCCACCGCCGCGGCGTTGACGTACGCCCAAAATAACCCCGATGCTCGCCGCATCCTCGTCGTCGACTGGGGCGGCGGCACCCTCGATGTGACACTGTTGGATGTGTTCAACGGGGTGTTCGTAGAACGCGCATCCGCGGGTATTCACCAACTCGGTGGCATCGACTTCGATGCCCGGATCGCCGCGGCGATCGACGCGCAGCAACCCAACCGTGACGAGTGGAACCGCCGCATGCGCGCCCAATTCCGCCTCGAAGTGGAGAAAGCGAAAATCCGGCTCTCCCGCGTCACCTCCACCACCGTGCCCCTCCCTAATGGGGACGCCTACACCCTCACCCGCGATCAACTCACCGAATGGACCGCGCCCCTCGTCCAGCAAGCGTACGCGCCGTTGAACCGTGTGCTGAAAGAACTGAAAATCCAGCCCAGCGACGTGGACGCTGTCGTGCTCGTGGGTGGCACCACGAAAATGCCCGCCGTGCAAGAGTTCATCCAAAACATCACCAACACTGAAACTGACACCAGCATCGACCCGATGACCGCGGTCGCGCAAGGCGCCGCCATCGCCGCATCCATCCTCACCGGGCACATCACCGACCGCAAATTCCGGGTATCCACCGAACACGCCCTCGGGTTGTATGTCCGCAACCCCCGCGACCCGTTGGGTGCGCAAATCTTCTCCAGCATCATTCCGCGCAGCGAACCGCTGCCGGCACGCGTGTCCGCCCGGTACGCCCCCGCCGACCCCAGCACCGACAGCGTCATCCTCGACGTGGTGGAAGGGGAACAAGGACTCCTGGAGAACGATCCCCGCAACACCCCGTACGCCACCTACGAGATACCTGTCCGTAAAGACTTGCCGTACGAGAAACGCGGCTTCGAAGTGACCTACGAGTACGACGCCGACGGGATCATCCACATCAGCACCACCAGCAACCATGATGGGGAGAAAGTGTTCGAGGCGCACGTCGCGCCCGGCGTCACCCCAGACAAAGAAGCCCTGCTGCAGGCTGCCCGCCGCGCGAAAGCGTCCCTGGACGGTAAACGCATCATCCCCGCCGAACACGAACCATTCGTGCCCGAGCACGAGGAACTCTTGCGCATCGCCCGCGTCGCGGTACTGCCCTACCTCACGGGAGCGGAAGCGTTCGAGATCCGCAGCAAAGCCACCCGCCTCGCGAACGCCCCCGTTGGGGAACGCGAAACCGCCGCCGCGGAACTCCGCGACAGCCTCACCACGCATTCGCGACTGTACTGATCACATACCGCGCGGGGGAACCGCCGATACGCGACCGTATGGACGCCGACAACGCCCTCCCGCGCCCCACATCTCTTACCCACCCCGACTTACCCAATATCACCATCCCCCGCACCACCGACGTGGAAGCGTGGATCAACCTCGCTATCTGCGGAGACGTCCCCTGGAAACACACCATCGTCACCAGCAACCCCTCACCCCACGCCACCGGACTGCTCATCCACATCGGACCGGAATACAACACGTGCGCCGCAGCAGCATTTACTGACCGCGGCACCTGGCTGTACACCACCTTCTCCCCAGGAGCCAGCATCTACTGTCCCCGCGCCAGCGACGGAGTCACCGCCACCCACGCCGCACACCTCGTCGGTGTTCAGGTCGAAATCGACGCGGGAATGAACAGTTGGATGGCTTATCGACTGAACACCCACCAGTGGACCCGCAGCCACGCCGAACAAGACCGCATCACCCGCCTCAACGGCTGGATAGAGGAAGGGCACCAATACCTTCTGCGCATCCGAGCACTAGAAATTCTCGCCGAAAACCATCCGGACGAATTCGCTACCTTATGGAACTCTGCTCGTGTGCAGCGCGCACTCAGCCAACACCCCTCAACATTTCCCTAGTTGCACCCCGACACGGCACACGCCAACCAGCCATCGCTGTCTCCGTGTCAAGAAGCCTGGTCCTGTAGATCCGGGAGGTAGTTAGGCGACAGGTGTCTGCGCCCCCAACGCTGCCATCACCCGCACCCCCTCCGGCAGACGTTCCTGCGCCGCGATACCTTCCAAAACCGTCGGATACGTCGACGCCACATACCGCCGCAGCACCCCCTCCGGCGTTCGCGCGTCCCGCACCACACCCCAACTCGACCGCCAATCCATCAGCAACAACTCCCACTGCTCCTCCGGCACATCCCGCCAATGCGTCATCAAATATCCCGCCAGCACTGTCGCGCTGTCGCGCCGGCGCAGCACCTGCGCCATGTCATCACGCGTCACCACCGACAAACCATCCAACGCACGCAACGCCACCTGCACCGGGCTGTGCAGCAACCACTCGCGCCGCGTGTAATCCGATAAACGGTCCCGCACCTCTGCCCGCCGCGTCGCCAACTCGAGCATGTCCCCATCACCCCACCGTCCCGTGTTCAAAAACGCCGCCACCAGCCACGTCGGCGCCCGCTCATCACCAAGCAGCCACGGCGGGAACTCCTGCCACCGCACCATACAAACAAAATCGTCCCAATCCTCCGCCGTTAAAGCGGGGCTCTCTAGCACCTTCCACGCCGCAAGCCGACGCAACCGGTCCCGGCGGGAACAACCAGGCAGAAACATCCACTCCCGGATTACTGGATGCCACAACAACTCCCGCGCCACACCCTCCACCCGCAACCCAGGTATCAGTATTCGTCGCCGCTGCATGTTGTAAGAACGCACCCGCAGCCAAGTACGCACCCGCAGCCACCAGACCACACCAGCGACCGCGGCACGCCACCACACGTCCCGCACACCATCCATACGAGAAATATCGGGACACGACAACAATCACATCCCGTCCAACCGCCCCACGCGCCGCTGTCGCACCCGCGCCCTACATCTATGAGGCGGGAACATCCGCCCCCAACGCCGCCATCACCCGCACCTGCTCCGGGAGGCGTTCCTGCGCCGCCACACCAGCCAAAACATCCGGATACGAAGACCCCACATACCGCCGCAACACCCCCTCCGGCGTTCGCGCGTCCCGCACCACACCCCAACTCGACCGCCAATCCATCAACAGCAACTCCCACTGCTCCTCCGGCACATCCCGCCAATGCGCCACCAAATACCCCACCAGCACAGTCGCACTGTCCCGCCGGCGCAGCACCTGCGCCACGTCATCACGCGTCACCACCGACAAACCATCCAACGCACGCAACACCACCGGGGCGCACCCCAGAAACAACCACCGCCGCCACACACCATCCGGGACACGTTCTAGCACATCCCGCCGCCGCGTCACCACATCCACCGCCGACTGATCCCACAAGTCACCCGTCACCAAACGTTCCATAATCACCCCCACCGGCATCCGGGGATCAACCAACAGCCACGACGGCACCCTCCACGCAGGAAACCCACACAAAAACTCACCCCAATCCGCTGCCGTCAACCTGTCGCACTCCAACACCTTCCACACCGTCAACCGACGCAACCGATGCTGCCGCCCACCCCCCGTCGACAACGCCCACCGCCTCACCTGCGGAAGCCGCACCACCATCCGCGCCAACCCCGGCACCGCCAACCCCGGAACCCCAACACCACCGCGGACAGCAGAACCACGAAACGACCGCGCCCACACCCACACCATCAGCAAACACGCCACACCCCACCGCGGCACACACCACAACAACCTCACCCGAGGCATATCGGGGCAAGAAAAAACCACCCACTATCCGCCGCGCCACCCACACGCCCCCACACGCACGCGTCTACACGCCCACGAGGATTCAACCAGCGAGCAGCCTCGGCGGCGCCGCCCGCCCCGCCGGCACGCCAAGCGTCCCTGGTTCCCCGTCCGCAGCAGGCACACCCGCCAACCGAGCCGTCAAACCCGGCAGCGACCCCAACAACAGCGACATAGGCGAACACGCATCCACATCCCCCCACGGAGCGAGCGGGGACGGCATCCGTGCCCCCCACACCGGCGACCCCACGCCACCCCCAGCATCCCCGGCATCCCCAGCAGCGTCACCCACAGCGGGCGACTCAAACACCCACAACACCCACTCGCCGTAATCCTCACCTAGCACGAACGGGTACCCGCTCATCGTCCCCGAAATGCGCCGCCCCGCCGCCGGGAACGACCCCCACCGCATACTCGCCTCACCCACCCGCAAATCCTCAAACGCCTCTACCACTCCATTAAGCAGAAAATGCCAATGCTCGTGGAACACCACCACCGCCAGGCGGTACAAGAACGGCGCAGCCGCCGCCGCGGCAGGGTCCGTCGGTGTGCCATGCCGAGTCAACGCCACCCCCACCGGCGCCGGCGCCCTATCCGTCAACGCCATCACCGCCGCCACCTCCACATCCAGTAGCGGGCACTGCTGCGCATCAGCCTCCATATCCACCACGCACGCCGCGTCCGCGGCACGCGACTGCGTAACCACCGCACCCGCCAACGCCGCCAACTCATCCATCTCCGCGTGACTCGACCCCACCCGGTCGAGGGAAAGGAACCACACCGAAACCCGCCACGCGTCCCCCAGGTCACCATCCCTGCGCTCGGCATACCCCACCGCCCCGAACGTGGGGAAACGAAAAACTATCTTCCGGTCAGAAACCGCGGACACCCTTAAACCCATAGCCTCCGCAGCCGCCGCAATATCCCCACCCGCGACACCCACCGCGTCGGCAGCACTAGGGACCATGCCCTACTTATCGGCCACCACACCCAACCAAAAAACACCACCCCCACGCACGCACCCGCACGCACACAATCCCGAAAAACAGGGGAGAAGGAAACAAAAAAGAGAAAAAAGGAGGGGAGCGCTAGCCCCGCGAACCCCGCACACGCGGCACACACGGCACGCCACGCGCGCCCCGCACAGCCAACCGCCGGAAACCCTCCCGCCGATCCGCCACACCCCACCGCGTCACCTGCACCAAAGCCTCCCGCACAATCGACCCCGACATTTTGCTCACACCCCGAGTGCGCTCCGGGAACACAATCGGTATCTCCCGCACCCGCACACCCGCCTGCTCCGCCCGCCGCAACGACTCAATCTGAAACGCATACCCCACACTCGTCAACGACCCGGGTTCTACCGCCTCTAACGCGTCCCGCGACCACACCCGGAAACCACCCGTCGCATCCCGCACCCGCGTCCCCAATATCAGCCGAATGTACGCGTTCCCGCCCCGCGACAACACCAACCGGCGCAGCGGCCAATCCACCACCCGACCCCCCGAAACCCACCGAGAACCCACCACCAAACCAGCCCCACCCAAATCGTCCAAAGCATCCAACATCAACCGCAAAAATTCCGGCTGATGCGACCCATCCGCATCCATCTGAACAATCGAGGAGTACTCGCGCTCCAACGCCCACCGGAAACCCGCCCGGTACGCCCCCGCGAACCCACCCTGCCGGTCACGCTCCAACACATGCACACTCGAGTATTCCTTCGCGTACTCGCGTACCGCATTCGCTGTCCCATCCGGGGAACGGTCATCCACCACCAACACATCCAAACCCAAACCCGTCGCCGTGATCCGCTCCAACAACGGAACAATCGTTTCCGCTTCGTTCAACGTGGGGATAACAACAACAGCCGGGGACCAGGTAGGTGAAGTCACGCGTTCTGTTATCGGCGCCGCCCTCACGTACCCGCGCTTCGGTTATGCCTGCGCTTTTCTAAACTCTCCAGCGGAGGATGACGATCCCGTCACCACCTGCACTCCCGGCGCTGCCATTGTCGCCGGCGCCACCGCCACCACCGCCGAGTCCATCCACCCCAGGCGCG
>AACY020565256.1_pt1 | contig 13994 bp, 15 predicted proteins | sample 267378 | NCBI WGS metagenome assembly AACY02 (sample SAMN02954345, study PRJNA13694) | marine metagenome | biome: aquatic; feature: ocean; material: water; isolation source: isolated as part of a large dataset composed predominantly from surface... | reverse complement strand
TTATTGATGGTCTGATCTAAGCACCATTCATACTCTTCTTCTGTTTCGCCTTTCCAAGCAAAAACAGGAATGCCTTGATCAGCAATTGCAGCAGCTGCATGGTCTTGAGTTGAAAAAATGTTACATGAAGACCATCTAACCTCAGCACCTAATTCAATCAAAGTCTCAATTAAGACAGCAGTTTGAACAGTCATATGTATACAGCCCATTATTTTTGCGCCCTTAAGAGGTTGTTTATCTCTGTAATTATCTCTTAATTGCATTAAAGCAGGCATTTCATCTTGAGCTAATAAAATTTCTTGCCTTCCATATTCTGCAAGAGAAATATCTTTTACTTTGTAATCTTGCTTACTCATTTTTATCTCCTTTAGAATGATACTGCCAATTCTTTAAAATCCAACTACTTGAATTTTTTTTATTCGTGCCGCCAACCCCAAACATAAATTTAATTCCTTTAACGTCTTTCTCAGGTATATTATCTTCACTTCGATCGCCACCATTACAGAAAGTTATATCTGTATCAGGGTATATATTTTTAATTTTCTCTAAAGCGCCTATACAACTTCCATCAGTATCATCAAAGTCAATTACCTCATCAACGTATTTGATTGATTCAAGTATTTGCTTTCTTTCAGAAAATTCCATGAATGGCTTGCCCTTCTTTTGTGAGAGCCAATGATCTGAATTCAATGCAACTATGAGATAATCCGCATTTTCTTTAGCTTCAGATATATAATCTATATGGCCTGAATGAATAGGATCAAATCCACCACTTACAACTGCTATTTTCATAGACCTTTGACATCTTCCCAACTAAAACCTTGATCTTCTCGCCCAAAGTGACCATAACTTGCAGTTTTTTGATAGATCGGTTCTAAAAGATTTAAATTATCAATTATACCAGCTGGAGTTAAATCGAAAGATGCATCTACTATTTCCTTTATCTCCCCAATAGGCTTTTGTTCAGATTCAAAAGTATTGATAAATATTGATGTTGGCTCCACTACTCCAATTGCATATGAAGACTGCACTTCACAATAATTACAAAGACCGGCATGTACCAGTGATTTTGCAACTTGGCGAAGAGCATAGGCTGCCGATCTGTCTACTTTAGTTGGGTCTTTCCCAGAAAAACATCCTCCACCATGACGAGCCATTCCGCCATAAGTATCAACAATAATTTTTCTTCCTGTTAATCCAGAATCTCCAACTGGACCACCTATGTTAAATTCGCCTGCTGGATTAATGAGATACTTTGTTTCAGTATCCAATAAATCTGTAGGTAATGACTTATTAATTATCTCCTCTCTAATTAACTCTCTAAGTTTATTTAAGCTTAGATCCTTTGAATGTTGAGATGAGAAAACAATTGAATCAATTCTTTTTGGGCTGTAGTTTGAATTGTACTCTACTGAAACTTGTGATTTGGCATCTGGCAATAAGCCATTATCAGAACTTCTTCTGACTTCAGCATGTTTCATTGTTAGTTTATGAGCTAGTGATATAGGTAAAGGCATAAGCTCTTTAGTCTCTTTACAGGCATAACCAAACATTAACCCTTGATCACCCGAACCTAAGTTGGATATACCTTTTGCTATATCTGCACTTTGCTGGGATAAAAGATTAATAAACTTAAAACTTTCGCAACTAAAACCAAGCTCCTGATCTACATAACCAATATTTTTGACAACATCTCTAGCTATTTTTTCGTGATCAATAGATGCTTTTGAACTTATTTCGCCAGCAAGAACGACAGTATTGTTTTTAACCAGCGTTTCACATGCAACTCTAGATTGTTTATCCTGCTTAAGACATTCATCCAATATTGCATCTGAGATTTGATCACAGATCTTGTCAGGATGACCTTCTGATACAGATTCAGATGTAAAAATATATGACAATTTATAATCCCTCGATGTTAACGCCATTAATCGATAGCGCTTTATCAGTAAGAACTTTCATGAGACCGTCAACTTCTTTATCAGTTAAGCTCTTATCTTCAGTTTGGAACTTAAATCTATAACCAACTTTCATGATATCAAGTTTCTTATTTTCAAAATAATCAAAAATAAAAGATTCTTTTATCAAAGACATCTTTTTAACTGATTCTGTTAATTTGTCACTTAGCTCTTTTAAAACTTCTGGATTATCTATGCTCATTGATATATCTCGAAAAATCGCTGGAAAATCAGAAGTCTTTTCAATTTTTTTCTCCGATAAATTTAGACCGTCTAGAGAGATCTCGAAAGCAAAAACAGGAGTCTTTGATTTTGAATCAACCAAATTGTTATTTAATTTACCTATACCGCCAATATCTCTACCTTTGAAGGTTATATGCTCAAAAAATTCATATTCAGCACATCTATCATGATTGTATGATAATCCTTCACCAAGCAATTCATAGGCAATAGTATTCAATAAGCCTTTAAGATAGGCATAATCAAGCTGAGCATTAAATTCTTTAAAATTTTTATTTGATCTACCATTGACTAAAGCAGCCATTCTCTTTTCTTGCGATGCTTTAGTGTAAATATCTGCTATCTCAAAAAATTTGATTGAATCTTTTTGACGATTCTGATTATAAGCAAGATTATTTTTTAAGGAGTTCATTAAATTAGTCCTAAGTTTTGCTCTCTGTTTATCGATTGAATTATCTACACTTATAGACAATTCGCTTTCCTCTGCAGTAAATGGCATATTTATTACTTCGAAGAACCCATGAGAAACAAACAGATTCTTACATTTTTCTTCTAAAGATTGCTCCATGGATTTCACTTTTATTCCAAGAGCCAAACTTTCTGCTGCTATATTGTCATATCCGACCATTCTGGCAACTTCTTCTGCAAGGTCATTAGTATGTTCAAGATCAGATCTATGAGAAGGCACCATCATAGACTTGCCACTTTTAAAACCTAAAGATTCAAGATATTTCAATTGATCTTTTTCTTCAATATTGGTGCCCAAAATAGAATTTAACTTATTGCTATCAAAGTTTATTTGCTGAAGATCTGTTTTGTTCCGTTCAGAGTACATAGATAACGATTTTATTTTCGTATGATCACTAACAATAGCTAAAAATCTTCTTAAAACTGATTCTTGAGCAAGATAATCCACTCCTCTTTCAAACTTATACGCAGCCTCAGAGTTGAGATTATATTCTCTTGCTTTGCCTAAAATTTCTTCGGGCTTGAAATAAGCACATTCCACTAAAACTTTAGTAGTTTTATTATTGCAAGCTGTGCTTTCATCGCCCATAGTTCCTGCTAAATCAACGGCTACTCCGCCTATTGTAAAAACAAGATTCTCACCTTCTAACTCTATTTCAGAACCTAAAAGAGTTTTAAATTTTTCTTTTTTGTTTCTCTTTTCAAGAACTAATGTGTCATTAATTTTTGAAGCATCATAACAATGAGTAGGCTGTCCTGTTTCATAAGCTAAATAGTTGGAAACATCCGTAAAAAAATTATTTTTATTAATCTTTAGATCTTTAAAATAGTCTTCAAGGTATGGCTTATAGCCTGAAACTTGTCCATTTATTTCTATTTCTATGAAAGATATATTTGGACATAAGTCTTTAGCTTTATTTTGGAAAGAAAAATCTAATTTAGGAATATCTCCCTCATATGAATCTCTATCCAATTCAGCCTTATAAAAATAGTTTAGATCTCTGGCAATTCCTTTTAGTGATAAACAATCACCTCTATTTGGTGTAATTTCAAGATCAATAATATTTCCTTCTATTTCATGTTCATGGCCAAGTTGAAGCAATTTTTCAGATAATTCCTCTAAAGAAGGTTTCTCTTTGAAAAAATTTAGTAAATGTGGATAGGCTATCTTCATTTAAATTGCCTCAAGAAATCTAGATTTGATTTATAGAAATCTCTAATATCATTTACGCCGTATTTGAGCATTGCTATACGCTCAATTCCTAGACCAAAAGCTAATCCTGAATATTTTGAAGAGTCTATTTTGCAGTTTTCTAGAACTTTAGGATTCACCACACCACATCCGAGAATTTCCAACCATTTATCACCAAATAGAACGTCAACTTCAGCTGAAGGTTCTGTAAATGGGAAATATGAAGGGCGGAAACGTAATTTTGTGGCTTTACCAAATAAAGAGTGGCAAATTTTATACATTAAGTCCTTTAATTGAGCAAAATTTACATTTTCATCGACATACAATCCTTCAATTTGATGAAACATAGGTAAATGAGTGGAATCATCATCCTTTCTATAGACTTTACCTGGAGATATGAATGCTAGTGGAGGTTTATCTTTAAGCATACATCTCACTTGCACAGGAGAAGTATGTGTTCTTAAGAGTTTATTTTTATTATCGACATAGAATGTATCATGCATTTCTCTAGCTGGATGAGACGCAGGTATATTCAACATATCAAAGTTATATTCCTCAGTTTCTACTTCAGGCCCTTCAGCTACTTCGAAGCCGAAAGATTTAAGTAATTCTGTTAATTGGTCTTTTACTTGATTAATAGGATGAACAGAGCCTAACTCTCTATCTAAGGATGGAAGGAATATATCTTTTGGTGCTGTCATTAATCTATAGCAGTTTTTACAACTTTCTCAAAAGTTGCTTTATCCTGTATAGCTAACTCTGACAACATCTTTCTGTCAAGTTCTATGCCCTTCTTATTTAGGCCTGCAATGAACATAGAATACGTGTATCCAAGATTTCTTACCTCGGCATTGATTCTTGTGATCCAGAGTCTTCTGAAGTCTCTTTTTCTATTTTTTCTATCTCTATAAGCATATTGCAAGGATTTTATAAGAGATTGCTTAGCTGTTTTAAACAATCTAGATCTAGCGCCATAATGGCCTTTAGTCCTAGCTATAACTGCTTTATGCTTTCTGGCTTTTAAATTCCCTTTAGTTGCTCTTGGCACTTTATGCCTCCAATAGTTTGTTTACTACTTTCAAATTTGCACCTGCTAAATTTGAAGTTCCTCTAGCATGTCTTTTTTTCTTTGTCTTATGTTTAGACAATATATGATTTCTCCCAGCAGATCTCATTTTAAGGCCTGAACCGGTTGTTTTAAATCTCTTTTTTGCACTAGAGTGGTTTTTTAATTTACTCATTTTACTTTTTTTGGTGTTAATAAAGCGTGATATGTTCTATTTTCGAACTTTGGCTCTGATAACACAGATGCAATATCTTCCGTTTCTTTGATGATGCTGTCAAGTAAAGTTTTCCCAAAACTCGTATTCCCAAGCTCTCTTCCTCTGAATGTAATAGAAACTTTTACATTTGCTCTTTTTTCAATAAACCCAGTTATCTTTTTTAGTTTTGTTTGTATATCGCCTTTATCAATATTTGGACGCATCTTTATTTCTTTTTGTTCAATTCTTTTTTGGTTCTTCTTGGCAGCAGATTTCTTTTTCTTTTGATTAAATTTAAATTTTCCATAGTCGATAATCTTAGCCACGCAAGGCTCTTTATCAAAGGTTATCTGCAGCAGATCTAAACCTTTATCTTTAGCTAATTGAATAGCATCAGATTTATTAAAAATTCCTAATTTTTCACCTGTATCTGATATTACTGTTAACTTCTCAGCTTTAACAAACTGATTAATAGGTGCCTGAGGTGGTCTTCTTCTTCTCTGTGGTCTCAAATTGATTTAGGTTTTAAGGATAACAAGCGCATAGAATTAGCACGTGAAAGAATTGTTATTGAATATCATAGACAGCAAATGATATATGATTTACGGATTTAATCAAGAGGTTGTATCCCAAAGAGATTCAGGTGTTTTCATAGTTTTTATTTCAATAGCATTTCCACTTGGATCTCTAATGAAGAAGGTTTCCTGTTCTCTATATCCATCTTTGAATCGTAAGAAAGGTTGATCTAAGAAATCAAACTCATTGCTTGATTGAATTCTTTTTTTTATTTCATCAAAATCTTCTCTTAAAAGGTGAATGCCAAAATGTGGGACACATACAGCAGCCATATCGACATGATGACGATGCGTCATTTTTAATTCATCTTCTTGTGCCTTATGAAGAGTAAGTTCATTACCCCAGAAGTTAATATCTACCCAACCTTCTTCTGAATTACCTTCCTCACACCCAAGAAAATCACAGTAGAAAAGCTTGGCTTCATCTATATCTTTAACTGGTATGGCTAAATGAAATCTGCAAGTCATTTTTTAATTATAGAGCTCTTTTGTAAGAGTTTGAATCTCTTTTGCTAATTCTAGTTTTATGTTCAAATCTTTTGAAATATCCCGGGCTGACAATTCAACCAATGATCTTAAAGATGCATATTTTTCATAGATTTTTTGTACTGTTTTAGGTCCTATGCCTTTAATATCAAAAAGAAAATGCTTCTTCATATCCTTTCTTTTATTGCTCTTGAAATTCTTTAATGCAAACCTATGCGCTTCATCTCTAATATCAAGAAATAGTTTAGAAATATCTTCAGAATTCTGAAAATCATAAGAGCCAATTTTTGTATGTAATGTTTCATGTCCATACTTTCTTTTTGTCCCTTTTGAGATAGAGATACACTCTATTTCTCTGTTTAATCTCTCTTTAATATAATTCATATGAGTTTTGCCTCCATCGATTAGCAACAAATCAATAGGACCAACTAAATCTAGGTACTTATTTATACCAAAAACTAACGAATCTAAATCTGAATTTGATATACCTAAAGGCACTCTAAAAAATCTATATAGAGACTTATTAGGGCCATCAGAATCAAAATTAACACATGAAATTGTTTTTATATCTCCTGATATACCGCTAACATCAAAACCAACAATTACTGGTTCTTTCTTAACTTCAAGATTTCGTGAAAGAAAATCTAGAGACTGAGCATATTTTTGATATTTTTGTTCTTGTTTTAGTAATCCTTCAAGCGCATTCTTATCTGCTAATTCTACCCATTCTAATTTTTTTCCTTTTTTAGGTGCTTCAAATTGTAAATTCCCAAAAGTATCATTTTTTGCAACATTAAACTCACTGACTATTTTTGTTACAGATGGATATTTTTGTATGAGGCTTGGAATAAACTCCAAAAAAGCAGAGTAATCGTCTTTCTGCAAATGGTTTTTAAACAGAAACTTCTGGATGTTGATAAATCTATCTGATTCAACTTGTATTACTGCAGCTGATATATTTTTATCATTAGTTTTAATTGCTATTACTCGAGTATTGCTTCCTTTTGAAAAAATAATTTGTTTTTGATTAATCTTTTCAAGCTGTTCTAATCGGTCTCTAATATTAGCTGCTAGCTCATACTCTTCCTTATCTGATGCAATAAGCATCTCATCCTGCATTTTTTTTTCTAGCTCTTTAAAATTTCCTTTCAAAATTGATTTTGCGCTTTTGACATCCTTGCTATATTCAGTTTCTGATATTATTCCAACACATGGCGCTGTACATCTTCCAATTTGATGTTCCATGCATGGTCTTGATCTATTTTTAAAAAAATTATCTGTACAAGTTCTTAGCTGAAACACCTTTTGAATTTGGCTTACTGCAATTTTCGTGGCGTAAGCACTTGTATATGGGCCGTACAATCCATCGTGACCTTTTAATACCCGTTTTGATGCGATTCTTGGAAAAGAATGTGATTCATCAAGATGAATGAATGGATAACTCTTATCATCCCTAAGTAAAATATTAAATTTAGGTTTTTCAGATTTTATTAAGTTTTGCTCTAATAATAATGCGTCAACTTCATTATTAGTGGTTATATATTCCAAATTAGTTGCATAGGAAATTAACTTTTGCGTTTTATAAGTCTGTTTACCGGAAAAATAACTGTTTATTCTCCTTTTTAGATTCTTTGCTTTACCAATATAAAGTATTTCTGCGTCAGATAGGAATTTATAAATTCCTGTGTCATTGGGAAATCTTGATGAGATTTTTTTAAGCTTATTTATCAAGTTCAGATTTCGTATTGGTTTTTCCTAGCTCGACGCCCCATTGGTCAAATGGATTTATGTTCCAAAAGAAACTATTAAATAGCACTTTGTTTTCCCACATAGCCATAAGTTCACCAATAGCTTCAGGTGTTAAGGAATTTAGTTCAATAGTTGTAAAACTTCTTCTTGAAACTTTCTTATTTGTATTTGATTCTCCTTCATTGCCTTCTTTTAATGACTTTGACTGCCCAAGGAATTGTTTGTAATTTAACTGGTCTGATCTAGTAACGATAAAATATAAATTATAATTTTTAGTGCCCTGATAGACTTGTTGGAAAAAAGAATGTTGTGATCTAGGTCCGAAACCACCCCAAACAATCATTCCAGTCTCATAATCTAGATCTTTTCCATTTTGATCAACAGATTTACCTGTAGATTCCATTTCTACTTGCTGTACATATTGATAGAAGTTCCTTAGTTTCCAGTCATAATTAACTACGAGTGTAGATTCAATCCCGCATATATTATTCATGATCACATCTTGAATAGATAAAGTTAGCGAGGGGTTTTGATTGATATCTGAATTTAAAGATAATTGATCTGAATTTTCTGCTCCTTTCAAAAATTCTTTATATTTCTCTTCACCATGCACTAAATAAAAAAGCAAATTAATTGGTCCCCAGATAGAAAAACGCCCTCCCATCGAGCTATCCATCGGAATTATATTTTCATCACTAATACCATAAAGTTTTGCTTCATCGATATTTGAAGTGACTACAAATGTATTTGATAAAAAATTTCTATTAGTTACAGACTCATAACTATTTAATGTTTCTGTAGTAGAAAAGGACTTAGTAGCTAAAATAAAGGCAGCGTCCTCTAAACTTTTTTCTTCTAAATATTTATATTCATCAGGATCACTTCCAGTAATGAAAATAATTTCTTTATCTAAACTGCCAAATACTTGATTAAGTAAATTTGGAGCAAGATATGACCCTCCAATACCAAAGAAAATTATAGTTTTCCTATCTCTAAGTTTATTAGATATATCCCTAAGGTTATTTAGGTTTGATGTATATAGACTGCTTCCCTCTGTCCTATATTGAAAATGAGTTGCTGGCTTATTTTCACTAATATTCGATACTTCTCCTTTCTGAACTTTTTTAAGACGTTGAACAAAATTATTATCATCAATAAATTTTTGGAAACTTCTATAAGTCTCTTCAGATATGCTCTGATTTGATTGATCTATTAAAATATTTGAAGTCTCTATTTTATGTTTTGATGAATCAAATAATCTATCCTTATCAATGTTTTTTAAAAATTCTATAAAATTCATTCTTATATGTAGTCTAAGATAGCTGTTTTAACATTTTCAGCTTGAGTTATAGGTCTTCCTACAACTATAAAGTCTGCACCATTTTTATAAGCTTCTGTTGAACTCATAGTTCTTTTTTGATCATCTCCACTTAACTCATTTCTTATTCCTGGCACAACTTTTATTTTATTAAGTTCCTTGAGGTTTGAAAGTTCTTGAGGGCTACAAACAATACCATCAATTTCAGTAGTCTCTGCTAGTTTTATTATCCTTTTAAACTGATTATCAAAATTACTTCCATGCATTTCCTCGACATCATCATCATTCAGACTAGTTAAAACACTAACACCAATTATTTTTGTATTTGATGCGCCCTCTAAAGCAGCTTCTATCATATTCCTACCCCCATTAAGATGAATTGTTGTCATTGCCACATTAAAATTTGATATCTCTTTAACTGCTTTATTTACAGTATTTGGTATATCATGCAATTTCAAATCCAAGAATATCGTGAAACCTTTTTCTGACAAGTAATCTAAAGCTCTTTTTCCTTCAGCTAAATATAATTGAAGACCTACTTTAACCATCGATTGCTGAGGATCAATATGCTCGACTATCTTTTTGACATCATTTAAGTTGGCAAAATCTAATGCAATAATTAGTTTTCTCTGAGACATTATTTGATTGTATTTAAAACAAAAATCTTTTGCTAGGAAACAAGAGATAAAGAAATTCTTTCTCTTTCAGAGTCCATTCCACTTATTGAAACAGTAACCTCTTCTCCTTCTTTATATAAATCTTGTATTGTTTTGTCGCCGACATTAATTTCAGAATGATGAATTAGACCATCAATGCCACCTTCTAATTCAACAAATACACCAAAATCTGTTACTGATTTTATCTTTAACCCTTCTAGAATGTCTCCAGTATTATGTTTATCTTCAAACTCTTTCCAAGGATTCTCAGTTGTATGTTTTTTACTTAATGATACCTTTCTTTCTTCAAGATCAATTTCCATAATTTTTACATCAATCTTGTCTCCTTTGTTTAAGATACTTGATGGATTTATATTTTTATTTTTCCAATCTAGATCAGTAATATGTACTAGACCCTCAATATCATCATCAAGCTTGATAAAACAACCATAATCTGTCGTAAGAGCTACTTCACCTTGTAATATTTGACCAACATGATATTTACTTTCTATATCTTTCCATGGATCTTCAGTAAGTTGTTTTAAACCCAGAGAAACTCTCATCTTTTCTGGATCAAAGGAAAGGGTCATAAATTCCATTTTATCTCCAACATTTAGAACTTCTTTTGGATGCATAACTCTTTTCCAAGAAAGATCAGTTATATGAAGCAATCCATCCAGACCTCCCAGATCTACAAAAGCACCATACTCAGTTAAATTTTTAATTGTGCCCTCTATCTTCTCACCTTCTTTAATGATTTCTAATAATCTGTCTCTTTCTTCTGAGTTTTGTTCTTGTAATACGGCTTTTCTTGAGAGAACAACATTTGATCTCTTTTTATCGAATTTCATTACCTTGAAATCAAGAGTTTCGCCTGTTAAGTCAGGATAGTCTTTCCCACCTTTTGGATCTATCAAAGAACCAGGTAAAAAAGCTTTCACTACGTCAATAAATACTGTGAATCCACCCTTAACTTTGTTAACAACTTTCCCTTCAACATAAGAACCTTCTTCGTGCGATTGCTGTAATCTATCCCATGTTTCTTGTTTTCTAGCTTTCTCTCTGGATAATCTTATTTCTCCGAAACCATCATCAAGTGCATCTAAAATAACTTCAACTTGGTCTCCAACTTCTACCACTAATTCACTTTTATGATCCTGGAACTCTTCTATAGAAACCAATCCATCAGATTTAAAGCCAATATCTAGAGTTACCCATTTTTTACCAATCTCCAAGACATTAGCCTTAATCAGGGAACCCTGAGTAAGATCAAAATTATCAAAACTCTTATCGAGTAATGTTTGTAATGTGTTATCAGTATCTTTCATTTACTAATTCTTCAATAAATTCTATCGTTTCAGTGACAGACTTACTTGTATTATCAATGAGAATAGAGTCATCAGTTTTAACTAGTGGAGAATGTTCTCTTCCAAGATCTCTACCATCTCTTAGCTCGATCTCATTTTTAAGTTCAGAGATATTAACCTTTTGTCCATCATTTCTCAACTGATTTGCCCTTCTATTAACTCGCTCAGATAAATCTGCTGTAAGGAAGATTTTAACTTTGGAGTCTGGAAATAATTTTGAAGACATGTCCCTTCCTTCAGCTACTAAACCCGGTAATTTTCTAAACTGTTTTTGAATTTGCATTAATTGCTCCCTTACTTCGCTTTTCTGGGAAAGTTGAGAAGATAAAATTGTTAATTCTTTGCCTCTAATAGCGCTTGTTATGTCATTTCCATCAAATAAAATATTTTCACTTTTAGCGTCATATTTATGTTCAATCCTAGAAAATGATTCCGAGATATTTTCTATATTTTCGCTATGTAGAAATGCGAAACATCTATACAACAAACCACTATCCAAATAATTCCAATTAAGTTTTAATGCTAAAGCTTTGGCTATTGTCCCTTTGCCTGATCCAGAAGGGCCATCAATCGTTACTATTGGTACCATTTCTCTATAAGACTGAAAAAACCAGGGAATGATGTTTCTACACATTCCATATCATCAAATTCAACTTTTTTGCCACTTCTAAGCGAAGCAACCATAAAACTCATAGCCATTCTATGATCTCCACCAGTTTTAATTTTTACTATCTCCATATTCTTGTCTGCAGCAGGCTCCAACTCAAAACCATCATCAAATTCATGAACCTTCATATCTGGATTAAAGCTTTTAATATTTGATAGCAGCAAACTTATCCTATCAGATTCTTTATATCTTAGTTCTTTTGCATCCCTAACTATAGTTTTACCTTTTGCAAACATAGCCAAAACCGCAATTAGTGGTATTTCATCAATTAGATTAGGAACTCTATCTCCATCAATCTTTACTCCCTTTAATTCATCTTTGCAGAAAGCAATTAAATTAGCTCTTGGTTCTCTAGATTTTACTGAATGATCTTTAATCATCACCATAGCGCCCATTTCTTCAAGTACTTCAAGAAAGGCCACTCTTGTTCTATTCACTCCAACATTTTCAATTTGATTTGTTTTTGTTGAAAGAATATTTGCAGCCATCAAATAAGCAGCAGAAGAAAAATCTCCTGGAATATCTATGTACTTTTTGACGATACCTTTCTTACCATCAAGAATTATTTTGTTACCCTCTCTCTTTATGTCTGCTTCACATTCTTCGAGCATTCTCTCGGTATGATCTCTAGTAGGTATATTTTCTATAATCTCTATTTTGGTTTTCGATGATAATGCTGCTAATAAAAGACAAGATTTTATTTGAGCACTAGGAATCTTAAGTTCATAAGTGAAATCTGATTGTAGATTTGATGATTTTATCTTTATTGGAGAGAATTTTTGATTTCTTAGTTCAATATCTGCTCCCCAATCTTTAAGAGGTTCAGCAATTCTATCCATTGGCCTTTTAGATAATGATTCATCGCCAATTAAAGTACATTCTTTGCCTGAACCTGTTATGTATCCTGTAAGCAATCTCATGCCTGTTCCGGAGTTACCAAGATTAAGAGTTAAATCTTTTTTATAATCTACAAACTCTTCTGCTGCATTAAGAGTATTTCTGATATCTTCACCAATATTAGATTTATCAAAATCTAAACCAAGAACAGCGCATCTTTGTGCAATAGACTTGTCTATTGGTAAAACACTCACGATAATTTTTTCTTTATTTTTTCTTTTAAAGAATCAAGATTAGCTTTATTATCAGAAAAAATTTCACTCCATAAATCTTTGTCAGATTCTGACAGGCGTAAGATCTCTTTTAAGCTATCTCCAGAGTACTTATTGAAATCAATATTATTTTCCTCAAGAATCTCTCGATAGATAAAACTAAGATAATGAGGGAAGTGGCTAAGATAAGCATATATCCTATTATGCTCAGTTAAATCCATTTCATTAGTTCTTGCGCCTAAAGACTCCCAGAATTCTTTTATTGAATCTACTAACTCTTGTTGTGCTCCCTTTATTAAAATAACTTCTTTATCTAAAAAAAGTTTATGCTCAGCATTTTCTGGTCCTGTTCTATGACTTCCACATATCGGATGAGATGAAATAAAATTTTCAGGCAAATTTTTATCAATCAAGAATTCTTTTGAGCTAGAAATATCAGTTATTACTGACAAAGGAAATTTTTTTGAAAAGTCGAGAATATGCTCCAAAGCTTCTTTTTGTCGGGAGCAAATAATTATTAAATCAAAATTTTCGTTGATTTCATCAATGTTTGTATAAAGATTTTTATATATATCCAGTTTTTTTAATGAAGCATAATAATTAGAGTCTTGCTCAACACAAGAAATATTATCTGTATTTGATGCTAAGGCAATTGATGTGCCCATGAACCCTGAACCAACTATAAGAGTTTTTTTAGTCATTTGATTTTTGCTGTTTAAGAGAGGTCTTCATTATTTCAAGAAAAATAGATTTCAGATCTTCTTTTGGATAAAGAAGAGCCAGTTCATCTATTTTCTTTAATATTTCACTTTGTCGAGACTCATCAAGAAGATCTTTATCCATTCTTTTTTTTATTTTGCCTATTTCCAAGGAAAGGTTTAAACGAGACTCTAATAAAGATATTAATTCTGAATCAATTGAATCAATTTCTTCTCTAATAAATAATA
>AACY020559585.1_pt1 | contig 14097 bp, 27 predicted proteins | sample 267378 | NCBI WGS metagenome assembly AACY02 (sample SAMN02954345, study PRJNA13694) | marine metagenome | biome: aquatic; feature: ocean; material: water; isolation source: isolated as part of a large dataset composed predominantly from surface... | reverse complement strand
CCGCTGCCTCGCCAGCCCCAGGGTGGTTCATGGGCTCCACCGTCACCGTCGTCAGCCCCGCCTCGGCAAACATCTTGGCCACCGTCAGCCGGCCGACGATCGTGTCGTCGCCGAGGATCGGCTGCAACGCATCGAGTACCGCCTTGGCCACGTTGTCCACGTCAGGCCTTGGCAACGCTGGTGCCGTTGCCTTGACGCCACGCTTGGTCATGTGCGACTTGGGCCGCTCGAACTGCGCGAGCACGACGACATCGACGGGATCAGCAGCTGCGGTCAAGCCGGCTGCACGGGCGGCCACCTCAATCGCTTGGCGGTAGCCGTGAACGGGATGCTTGGCCGGCACGTAGGCCCGGGCGATCCCGCCACGGGATGAAACACGAGCCCGAGGCTGCGGCACAGGCTGGCCATGCACGTGGAAGGTTATGCTTTTAGGCTTTCGGGCCACTTGGCACCTCCGATCGCCTCTGATCCATCTGGGCCGCCTGCTGCCACATATCGAGCAACACCCGCAGCCTCTTGACCTCTTCGGTCAGCCGCTGGATCTCGCGCCGGTACAGATCACGTTCGTAGCTGGTCATGCCGTCCTCACGGCGAAGCTGTAGCCGTCCCACGCAAGGCACTCGGTGCGGTACGGAGTGGCATCGCCATTGTCGATCTCGGCCTTTTTGGCAAGCCGGGCCTCTCTGATCTCGGCACACCTCTCGGCAATCTCGGCCGGCGTCGGGTCAATCATCGTCTTTGCAGGCCTGCGGCTGCGTTCTGGCAGCCCGAGCCGCTCCCGGTGGCTCGACAGCCACGACGCTGAAACGCCCATTTCCTTCGCGATTTCGGCTTTGGTCAGCTCGTCGTTGAACCAGAGGGCCATCAGCCGCTCCATGTCGAGGTCTGCGATGTGTGCTGGTTTGCCGCTCATGCTTTGCCCCTCCTAGCCTGCTGCTCGCTCTGCGTCCGCCAGTTTCGCCAGCGTCAACCGTTTGCGTTCCGCCATCTCGCCGTCAAATTGTCTCGGCGGTGGCCGATCATCATCGCCTCGCCGCACATGACCCCGGGGGGGGGTGCTTTTTGCTGCGTCGTACTGACCGGCTAGCACCCGCTGGACAAAGCCAGGGGCCACCAGCTGGAACATCGTGGGCGGCGTATCGAAAAACCGGCAATTGGGAAGGTGGTCGATTGCCCGCAGGGCCTCGTCCAACCATTCCGCCTCGCTCAGACGCTCTGCCAGCCCATCCGGTGGTCGCTTGGCCCGGTATGGCTGCACCTTTCTTGCCTTGGCTGCCTTGGTCCAGGCCGCCCGCAGGGTGGCCTCGTCCTGCACAGCATCCCTGGGAGGAGGAGGAGGATTATCTCCTCTATTCTTATCTGGTAACGCATCTTGCGTTACGCCGTCCGGCGGACCAGTAACGCTAGGCGCGTTACGCCGCTTGGCACGGTGCTTTTCGGCCCTCTGGCCGGCCAGCGCCCGCACCTTGGCAGAGTCGGAAAAATGCCGGTCCCAGTGCGGAATGACGATCCCGCCCTCCTGGGTTTCCAGCCAGCCGACGCTGACAAGCGCCGCACCGAATCCGACGTGCCCTACCTGATCGTCCAGGTCTTCGATCTCGGCATCCAGCAGCCCGTTGGTGCCATGCCGATCGGCCCAGCTCCACAGCCGGAACAGCTTGCCCGTGACCTGGTCCCGGTCCAGCCCGGTCGCCCGGGCCAGTCGACGCACCTCCGGGGCGTCGATCAAATCGTGTCGCATCTTGATCCAGTTACCCATAGCGGCCCTCCCTTGCCTGGTACCACTGCCGTTTAAGCACGTCCCAACCCAATGTCCCGCCGTCGACCCGGTGGGCGTGGTACGCGATCACGCACGCCTCCATCTCAGGGTCGCGGGTCTTCTCCTCTTTGCGCCGGGCCTCGGCCACCGCTTCCTGGTGGCGGCGGGCTTGGTATTCGCGGTAGGGAAGGTGGTGCGTTTTCATTCAATAACCCAGATTTTCTACTAAGGCAGCGGTTTCTGCATCGCCACCCGCCCGAAGGCAATAAACAATCTTTCCCATGTGCTCAAACGATTCACAAAAACGCTTTGGGTTTCTGCCAACGTAAACAGCAACCTGACCCTGAACCGGCGTGTTTGCAGCCTTACCAGTCTTGTCTAGAAACCTGATTCGGCCACGGAAAAAGCAAGCGGCCGAAGCAACGGAAACCAACTGATGAAACCAAACGGTGTCGGTTGCGTTATTGACCAGCACAATCGCCTGCTCAAAACGCCGTGATTCCTCAACAACCTTTTCAGCAAACAAGCCGACAAGGTCTTTTGAGTATGGCGGGTTTAGCCACACGTTCCCGTGCCAAGGTTTGTCGAGCCCGTTGTCATTAATGTCGAAATACCTTTGGGCCTTGACGTTGGCCTGAGCCGTCTCGCAGCTGGCCGGATCCAGGTCAATGCTGCCCATCGCTTCACGCGCAGCCTCGATGTATTTAGGCGGCGTATACCACTCGTTTTCGCCGCTATTAAGCGAAACGTGACTGCCGTTTGCAATCTTCAAAAGGCCAGCTTGTGTGACCTCACCCTTTGGGTCGGTACGGCATTTCTCTAGGTATGCCTCAAAGTCCTCCTCGGACACATTCGCCTCGCGTTGCCAGCGAGATGACTGATTTTCAGTTACGCCAAGGTCGGCCAATGAATCAACTGTCATGGCGACAGTTGATTTCCTGTCGCCTCCTTTTCCTCTCGACATCCCCGCCAGCATCTCGCCAGCCTTGCGCTCCGCACGCAGCTTCAACTCGCCAGCAGCGTCGGCCACCTGCTTGCTCCCGCCTACAGCCTCAATGCACCTGCGAAACGCCTCGGCCTGGTCCCGCATTTGCACGACGTCTTGCAGTGTCGAAGCGGCAGTGAGCGCATGCCTAGCCTCGCTTATCCTCGCCAACGTAGTTTGCTCTTGCCCTTTACTGGCGATGGACGTTACGGCAGCAGCCATTCCTCGAATCCTTTCCAGCCCAGCCAATGGGCGTACTCAACAGAAACACCGCTCGGAAACTTGAGCCCGCAGTTTTTGTGCACCCGGCCGTGGCACAGGTCGCAAAGCGTCAACAAGTCAACGTGCGGCTCGTTAAACAGATTTGCGTACGAAACGTGGTGACACCGCAACTGACTCGGTGAGTGGCAGAGAGCACACCTGTGGAAGTCCATCGCCTCTCGATTGGCCTTGGCCTTTAGCCAATGAGGCAGCCGGTAATAGACCGCCTTCATCTCAGGCGTAACACGGGCCAGGCTGGGCCTCTGCCGCACATCTTCCATGAAATACGGCTTCTTGACGGTTCCGTAACCGCTGATGCTAAATCCGTGAGCGTGGCGAAGCTGCTCTATCACGGGAGCGAGCCTGCTACCGTTTTTCACTTTGTGCTCATAGATTTCCTTCTTCAATCGCTCGCCCGTCCGCAGCATTGCCAGAACGCTTTTCTGGGCTTCATCCCTCTCGTGGAATGCCCTCGCCTGCCTGTCGTCGGCAACGTCCGCGAACAGCGGGAAGTCTGCTCGCAGGGAGTCAACGTCCGGCCAGTAGTCGCTCACTTGCTCCTCCCTGCTTTGTAACTCACCGAATCTTTCATCCACCGCTCAACCTCCCGCCGCTCGTACCTGACCTTCCCGGCCGGCCCGTCAGCGAGTTTCACGAACGCCGGCCCGCGACTTAGACGCCGCGGCCTTGCTGGTCGGCGGGTCGGTCTTGCGAAACAGCGGCAGCACCTCCGCGACGTCCGGGTAGTAGTCGCTCATCGCTCTCCTCCTTGAGTCGGTCGATCTCTCGTAGTGCCAGCAGCAACCACGCTGCCAGCGTCCCGCTGGTGCCTGTCCAACAGTTGGCCGAACCGTACCTGCGGGCGAACTGCTCGGCTTCAATGCGTTTGGCGGGTGTCATGCCATCGCCTTAACCAAGGCATACACCTTGTATTCCATGTGCTGCAGCGTCTTCATGTCATCGGCGTCCACGGAACCCTCCTTGCGTGGTGCGATTTTTATTCCACCCAGCCCGCGTTGACCGGGCAAAGTGCCTATCACGTGGGCAATGTTGTTTACGACCTCTTGAAGGTAAGAAGATCTTGTGATGCGATAACGACTGAACAGTCGTAGCCGATATCTTCTTTGAGCCCAAACAGCACCAAATGAGACATTTCAACCACGAACCTGACGCCAGAGGGAGCGCGTTTTTTCTTGTCAACGCTCAGTTTATTGCCCGATTTCTTGTCGGCCGGACGCATGCTAAAAAGACCCTCAACGACGTCGTAGTCAAGCGTTACAAAATCGCCACGATTCCAGCCGCATTGAGTTAGTACCCTGTCAGCAATGCGAACCCGAAGAGACGGCGATGCGCCTTTTGTTTTTGGCAACGTCCTAAACACACGGACGTCAGACGTGTAGCTGCCGTCTCGTCTTCCGTTCGCTTTTCGCCGCAGCTCAATAATCATTCCAGCCATTGTTGGCCTCCTATCTTTCTTTCAAATCAACCACTGCCGCACGTGAACGCCACGCCGCAGATACGATTTTGTTGCTTGGTTGCCATCTCACCTCCCTTGTGTATTGGCCGCGTCACGTGCGACATCCGGCAGCGTCACCGTTGGTTCATTCGTTACCGTCTGTAGATGCGTGCAAAAGTGGGCCGGAAGAGGTGTGGTAATTTTTGGGCGGGTCGGTGGCAATCGTCTCCAAGGCCTCCGCGATCCGCTCCAAGGCCGCCGCCAGACGGTCGCAAACTACTTGGGGCACGTTCGTCGCCTGCTCCAAATCGCAGGTCGTGTTTTCTTCAGACGCTATGCGGTTGTTACTTTGCGATTTCTCATGATGAATGCAGGCTTGCTCGGCGTAATACTCCGACTGCAACCAATCGACAGCTTCTCTGACGTTGATGTAAATGGGTCCGTTGTCGGCATCTTTCGCTCGTTTAACCAGCCGCGCTGCAGTCACCATTCCCATGCTAATGCCACGCCGCACTCGCTCACGATCTCGCGACCTTTCTGGCGAGGGGTAAAGAGCCGAAATGCAGGCATATCCAATTGGGGCCTGTGACTCATCCTTAAACCAATCCATGTCGACGTTCTTCAGACAAACACCCATTGCTCTCTCCTTTGCTTCCTCTGCTCTCAACCACTGCCGCACGTAAACGCCACGCCGCAGATACGATTAGGAGCACCTCCTCCACTGCCTCTCTTTGCCCCCGCTGCTGCTTTCGCACAGCAGCCCTGTCAGCTCAATCGCCCCAGCGATCGCCAGCTCGTTTAGCCGCTTGTTGACCTGGTGCGGCTGCAGCCCGGCCCGCCGGCCGATCTCGCTCTGCCCGGCCGGCCCGTGCTCGAGGGCCGCCAGGATCTTCGCCGCATGGCCTCGTTGAAACGACTTTGCTTTTGCCGCTGCGGCATGTGACGTTGCCGGGTGTTGCTTCCGTGCCGCCGGTGCGAACAGCGGCAGCATGGCGGTGTTGGTGGAGAAGTAATCTGACATCCTTGTCGCTCCTTTCGTTGTATTTGCCCTGTCACGCCGGGCCGGCGGCCACTTTACCGATGGGAGTTTGCTACATCAGCTGCGACAGCGGTGTTACAAAGCCACTCGACCGCTTGGCTGCCCGTCACGCTTTACCGTACAGCGTCGCAGGGCTGCGTTGTGTCAACCGTCACTCTCAGGACCGGCCCGGTGGCTTCTCATCGTTTCCGCCACCGCAGGCCGCTCGTACTGCTGCAGTCGCCGCGCCAGCCGGTCGGCACGGGCTCGCTGGTCTGCCATGCTCGCAGCGGCCTGCGACAGCCGTTTCACGTGCTCGACCATGCCATCCAGCCCGTACTCTTCGAGAAACCTGATTACGCTGCGGTCAGTGATCTGCTCTGGCTCTCGGTATCCGTCAAGTCGTCTAAGCCTCATGGTCTCTCCTTAAAAGGGGATGTCGTCCAGGTCCGCCTTGGTCTCGGCGTCGATCTTCTGAGCCGCCGTCTGCTTCACCGGCTTGGGCTTAGGCGTGTTCGATTCGCTGGTCGGCTTGAATCGCACGACCTTGACGAACTCGTTGCCCTTGGTGCTGACGCTCAGCAGCGTCTCGATGCTCACCACCTGGTCGAGCAGCTGGTCCTCGTCCCAGTCCTCGCCTCTGACCGGCGGATCAACCCGAGCCGAGCGGCAAAGCTCTTCAATGGCACCACGCCAGTGGCATGGGATGCTTTGGAACACCGACTTGTATTTGGCGACGTCTACCCGGACGGTTATGCACAGCCCGTCCGGGTTTTGCTCGTCCTTCTTCGCCCAGTCCTTGCTGCCGATCTGCACCCAGCCGATCTTGCCGACGTGCGTCCCATCGGGCAGCAGCTGCTCGGGTGCCTGGGTGGCCACCTGGCCGTCGTCGCCGTCAATAAAATCGTCCCATCTCATGTCTGCACCTCCGGGTCTTGGTCGTCTCCGATCACCTCGTGCCGCACCGTGCTGCAGAGGTTTCCGATGTCGTCGAGGGCCTCGTCTGGTGACAGCTCGCCCTCCTGCCATTTGTCAAGCAGCCGCTGGCAGCGCCATAGAAGCTCCTGCTCGGTCGCTCGGTCAGGCCACGGCATCTGGCACCTCCTGTGGCTCAATCTCGTTGTGTCGCTCATTGACCAACTCTGTCAGAGCGGACCAGTCCTCGGTCTCGATCGCACCCTCCGACAGCAGCGTGTCGAGGCGATCGACGATGGCACTCAGCCGCTTGACCGTCTCGGCCTTGGCGATCGTCTCGCGGATCTTCTCCACCAGCGGATCGGTCGGTGCCTCGGCCGGTTTTGGTGCCGGGGGGGGTGTTTTTGCGGGCGCGCCGTCGCTCAGCCACGCAGCCAGCTCGGCACCGAAATCCTCGCCGGGCTTTTCGATTAGCTTGTCCTGCCACTTGCCGGTGCGATCCTTGATCACGTTGGCGATGTGCTCGGTGCTGATTTCGAGCAGCAGGTCAAACTCGTACTCGACGCCCTTGCCCTGTTCCGGTGCCAGCCCAACCCGCACCGGGCGGCTCTTGCCGTTGTCCTGCGTCGTCTGCCACTCAGTCTTCGACCGCATCGTGGCGATGATGTGGCCCGGAAAATTCAGGATGGCGTCGATCAGGCGACGCTGCAGCGGCGTGCCCTCTGACCAGGCCGACCACGTGTTGCCTCTGTATTTGGCCTTGGCCAGCTTGTCGATCTCTTCGAGCAGCTGCTGCCACGCATGGCTGAGGCTGTCGATAACCAGCACGCCATAGCCCTCGGCGGCAGCCAGCTTGATCGCTGCGACGTAGCCATCGACCGTCTTGTCGTCGAGTTCTAGGACGTCGAACTCAAAGCGGTCGCTGTATTTGCTGGCCGATCCTCGCTCGGTGTCGATAAACGCCACCGGCTTGTCGCCTGCCAGCCCCTTCGCAATTCGCAAACTGCTGTAGGTCTTGCCAGCACCGCTCGGACCGAAAACAGCAGCCCGTAGCTTGGCCTGACTTTTAGTAGCTCTCTTGAATCCCATTGTCACGCTCCTTGCGTTCGTCCCTCCTGATGCCCCGCCACACCTCGTGGCGGTAAACTTCGATTTCGTCCGGGGCGTCGATGCCCAGCCGGACCTTGTCTCCGATGATGTCGAGCACGACGATCTCGATCTGGTCGTCGTCGAGCGGCCGAAGCGAGCGGCCGGGTAAGACGATTGACTCGCCTTCTTTCCTGCTTAGATGCAGCATGTGTGCTCCGTGAAATCCGGCCGGCTGGCGATCCATCGCCCGCCGCACCGGTCAAGCCATCCTTGGCCAAGCGGTCGTCCTATGACCGCACTCGATCGTCCCGATGAAAAATGCTTTGCCCTGCTGCGGCCCTGCGGGCCATTTCTTGCACTTTTGCCGCCGAGCCGGGCTTGCCCCGGCATGGTTTGGTCTTGTCCATGTGGTCGCTCACCTCTGCTCTGATCCCTGCGAGCGTGTCGATTGCTGCGCCGAGGGCGTCGTGCAGTAGCGTCGGATCGCCGCTGGCAGCCCGCTCGACGTAGACGTTGCCGGCGTTTGATGCCCCGCCTGCTCGCTCTGGTGCGCCGTAGACACGCACGACGTGGCAGAGGGTGGCGTGGGCTCGGGTGACTCGCTGCAGCCAGCCTCGTAGTTGAGCGCCGACGTGATCACCAATTCGGGTACGGCGGTTGCCCGCCACTGGTCGGCTTGGCCGACGTCCCGCCGCAGCCTTTCGGCTGTCGTCCAGTTTTTGCGCTCGGCGACGCATCGCTGCCTGATCTCAGAAGGTGTGGGCGTTCGCATTTTCTTGCTCCTTGGTGTACCGGCGTCCATGCCGCTGTTGATTGGTATATCCCTGTTCCGTGCTTGGTCAAAAGAAAAGCGTGGGGACTAAAAGCCTTGCTGCCGATCCTGTGACGCTAGCGTCACTACGTGCAATTTTGTGCCTGTAGCGTCACTACGGTCAACACCAATTTCCGGCAGCGAGGATTTTGGCGATGGCGATCAGGATTTCGATTACGACTGCGATGTTCATGGTGGTGCCCTCCTTGGCGTTGGTGTTGCCCGGCGGCCTCAGTGCCGCCGGGCGGGTGGTTGCTACTTTGCGATTGCCTCAAGCCAATCCCGAAGAGCGTTGTCGCTGCTGACGCCATGCTTCAAGGCGTAGCGAACCTTGGTCATCGGCATCTGCAGGCGAGCAGCCAGCTCGCGGATGGTCACTTTGTAGCGACGCATTTTCTGGCGAATCCGAATGGCACCCATTTTCATTTCTCCTGGTTAGTGGATTGCGGCTCCTTGCCGCGTCATGCCCTCATAGTAGCGTTATCGTTACTTGCTGTCAACAGGGTTGAGGGAATTTTTTGGGATTTTTTTCTAGGCGGCGTTCGGCCCTAGAAAACTAGGCCTTTTTGCGTTTGCCCTTCTTGGCCGTCCGCTCGTGGCGGCGAAGGTTCGAGCGTGTCGTCAACTCTTTTTTCAGTTGCAGCACGTCGGCCCGCTTCACCAACCAGGCTCGCTCGCCAGCCTTCCAGCCGGACAGGCGAGAATCGCCGGCCCCGAGCAGCCGGCGAATATAGCCCTCAGTGCAGCCTGAAAGCTCTACCGCCTCGGCCACCGTGATCCACGTTTCGTCTGGTGATGCCATTGTCAACATGACCCGATAGTAACGCTATCAACACAAGAAAGCAAATGCCACCAAATCCGTGGGGACTAAACAGCCCCGGCCGTGCAACATTGCGTATGATGCCTGCACGGCCGGGGCGTTTAGGCGGAGGGCAAGGGACTGCACACCCGTTCACTAGTCGCTAAGATGGGCGACTGCCCCGGACGGAGGAGAAAGGAAACCAGCTCACGGAGGGGCGTTACCTAGGAGAACCCCACCATGTTGCTGCGTGAAGTTTTGCTTGAGCGGTACGCCCCGCTCTACCAGTTGGCCCCCAGGACGATCGTGCTCTACGGGCACACCCTCGACAGGTTCGCTGAGTACCTTGGGCGTGAGCCCGTGCTCGAGGATCTCGACGACATCGTCGTTAGCAAGTTCCTCGCCCACCGGCTGAGCGATCCAAAGCGGCCAGTGAGGCGGACGACCGTGCTGAAGGATCGGGTCCAGCTGTGTGCAATAGCCGCATACTGTGCGAAAAAACGTATAATATCGGAGTTTCTCACGCTGGCCCCGATGCGGGCGGCCCCGAGGCTGCCGCAGGCATACCTTGTCGAGGAAGTGCAGGCGATCGTCCGGGCTGCCGGCCAGCTCAATGGCACCGAGTCGGGCAAGCCAGCGGCCTGGTACTGGCAGACGTTTGTGGCTTGCATGGTGCAGACCGCCGGCCGGGTTGGCGAGGTGCAGGCCGTCACGTGGCAATGCGTCGATCCTAGCAGGCGGTGCGTCACGTTCCTCGCCGAAACCCGCAAGGGCCGCACCCGCGACGTCGAGCGTGGCATCTCGGCTGATCTGGCGGCGATGCTTGAGCAGCAGCGAGGAGAGCCCGACGATCCGGTCTGGCCCTGGACCAAATGCGAGCAGGTGCGGTGGCTGCGGCTGAAGAAGCTCTGCAAGATGGCCGGCGTGCAGTACCGGGCGTGGCATGCGTTCCGCAAAACAGCGGCCAGCTACGTGGCTGCCGGCGGTGGCAATGCCCAGCAGCTGCTTGACCACGACCGGTCGAGCACCTCGGAGAAGCACTACCTCGACAACCGGATCGTCGGCCGGCGGGTGTCGGCGGCGGAAGTGTTGCCCGATTTCGGTTTAGGCGACAAGCCGGCGGCTTGAGTTGCTGGCGACGACATAATGAAAGATTTTCTTGACTTTGTTGAGAACGTGCCAGACAGTGTGTGGGAAATTGTCGTTATTGGCGGGAGCGGCCTGACTGCAATTGGCATCCTGTGCGGCCTGGCTCAGCAATTCGAGCAACGACCGCCTGTTGCTCAGGCTCTGGCATTGCTTGGTACTTAGCAAGGCTCACGACATGATCGCAGCGTCCACCTTTTCCAGAAATCGCCCCAGCTTGTCGATAGTTTTTGTCACCGCCGCCTCGCCTTGAGCTCGGCAATGCAGGCCCGCACGGCGTTGCGGTTCTTGACGTCCTCCCACCAATACTCCAGCAGGCTCATCGCCAGATCTTCGGCCAGCAGATCGACGGCTAGGCTGACGTTTCTGTGCGTGCCCCAGTGGTACTCCAAATCCTCCCGCACCTTGGCCTTCAGCACGTCCAGAGCGTTGATGCTGTCATGAGCCGCCAGGTCGTCGGCCCGCTTGGCCAGCTGCGTCATCGCAGCGTTGGGCCACCAGGTCAGAATCGTGTCGATAATGGCGTTGGCAGCTTCGGGCATGCCCTCGGCCTTTTCGCCGACGTTCTCCCGCAGCATGGCCCGCAGCTGGTCGAGGTCAGGTGTGGTGGAGGCGTCGCCCAAGGTGAACTCCGCAGTTTCAAAGGGACGAACACGGCGAGGGCGACGCCTCTACCTCACCCGCCGAACGTTGCATTTGCCATCAGGGCAGACGGCTGTCCCGCCCGGCTGCACCAGTCGGTCGGCGGCCTTTGCTGCCGGCGCCGCCGAAGACTTTAAGACGGAAACTGCCGCCTTTTTTTTCTGGCACTCGCACGTCGGTGGACAGGGACAGTCGGTCACATGGCCGTCCGGGTGGACGATCTTGCCCGTCCCGTTGCACGCCTTGCAGCACTCCTGTGGTGGATCTGGTTGCGGTGCTGGCGTCGGTGCGGTCTTTGCCTGAGCGGCGTAGGCCACGGCCACGGCGGCTGCGGCCCGTGGCGGTTCTCGGTCCAGGGCTGCCGGGTCGGCGGCGAGGCTTGCGAGCAGAGCGAGCAGTCTGTGCCACATGGCGTTTGTTCCTCCTCACCAGCCGCGGCCGTGATCGAGCAGCGGTTGGCCGTTTTCGTCACAGCGGGCGTTGACTACCTGCACGCTTTCCTGATCGTCGGTCGGCTCGCCCAGCAGAGCCAGCCAAAGCAACGTCTTCGCAATCTTCGCGATCCACGACACGACAGGCCGGTCGGGCTTGGGCGGCGTTGGCACAAACGGGTCAGGCTGGCCGCCTGAGTTCAGGTAGAGCCCGGCCGCCAGGGCGATGATGACTGCGGCGATGGTGGTGCGTTTCATTTTCCAGAAATTGTTTCCGGTGCTGGCATGAGCCAGCCACCGTGGTGAAGGTCTCGGAACTCAAAACCAGAGATCGAGCCGACGGCAAAGCTGTCGCCGGCAGAAAGCATGCGGTCGGCAGTGGCCTTTTCGACCCAAAACGAGCCGTCTGGCATGTCGGCCGGCCACTTCGGGCCGCCGCTGGCGGTTGGTCCCCAGCTGTTCAGGCAGAGCAGGCCCGGGCGGTCGTACCGCACCGCAATAAAGCACATGCAATGTGCCCAGCGGCCTGAGGCTTGGCAGAATCCCTGGTCGTCTCGCCGGCTGGTAAAGCCCTGCATACTGCAGACGACGACCGGGTAGCCCGACTCGATTGCGGCGGCCGCCTCGTCCCAGCTGCGGACGAGGGCCACATGTTTGGCCGGGTGCTGTTTGGCCACCCGGTCGAGCTTGCCCTCGTCGCCCTTGCCGCCGTTGCCCCAGTTGCCCCACGCCTTGGCTCGCTTGCTTGAATACTGCTCGAGCTCGCCCTCACGGTAGATGATGCCCCAGTCCCGGCACCACTTGGCGGCAGCGGCACCGTAACTGCCGTCGGAGTAGCCGCCGGTTCCCTCTCGTTTGCCTCGGGCCTCGACCCGGCTGCCGCCGTAGATGCTCTCGGTGGCCGGCTCGACTGGCGGCTCGGGCAGCCGGCCCAGATCCCAGTCGATCGCCTGCGAGATGTAGACGCCGTGCATCCAGCCCCAGCTAACGCAGTCGCCGATCCCCTGCCGGCCGACCACCCACGGCGTGCCGTACCGCTCCAGGTGGGCTTTGTAGAGTTGCCGGTACAGAAACGTATCGACACCGCGGGCCTCACGGATCGCCTCGGCACCGGCTTGGGCAAACAGCGGCTGGTCGAGCTCGGCGAGGAACTCCTCGACGCCGGCCGGATCAGGCGTGTATCCGTAGTTCTCGTCTTTGGCCGGCCGCTGCATGGCCATGTAGGTGCCAAGGGCAAGCAGCAGGCCGGCGACAAACAGCCGCCAATAATCACCGAGTCGCTGCATTCGCGGCCCTCGCAATCTCACGGTAGGCGGCCACCCAGGCCTTGCGATCCTCGTCGCTCACCGGGCCACCGCTCACGCCGACCTGCTCGTCCAAGAACTCGTGGATGGCATCACGGACGTGCGGCTGCCGCTCGCCGATGCTGACGCCTCGCATGCGAGACTCCCGGGCGGCGATCCGCAGATCGTCAAACGCTACGCCGGTGGCGAGGCGGGGCTTGTCGAGCTTGCCGTCCCAGGCAATCACGTCGGCGAGCTCGGCACAGAGGCAGGCGATCGTGATGGCGTCGTCGCCGGCCGTCGGCCCGACGAACAGGCCACGCAGCTGCAGCCGGCCCTCGGGATCTGGCGGCGGCTTCGGCCCGGGCTTGCCGTCCACTGTCATGGCCAACAGGGCGATTGCAGCAAGCAGGGCGGCAAGAAAATAGCGGGTCATCGGTCGCTCCCGTTGAGCAGTTCGAGCGTCAGCACCTCGAACGCCGAGCGAACGTCGGCGTTGAGCTCGCCGGTGTGTACCAGCCGCTGCCGCACAGCCGACAGGTGCTGCATGGCCGTCTGGTAGGTCGGCGGCGGTGGCGGTCCCATTGGCTTGGGCTCGGCCAGGTCTTCCGGCAGCTTGATGTCGTCCAGAATCTTTTTGGCCTTCTTCTGGCTGGGCCACAGCAGCACGCCGGCAGCGGCAGCCAGCATCAACAGGTAGGTCATTTTGCAAGCCTCACGAGTGGTAACAGTTGTTCAATGGCGCCGGCGGCAGCGAGCAGCACCAGCTGGCGAACGGGTGCCCGCACGGCCATCCAGAAGGGCCACGCCCAGACGGGCACGATCTTGTCGGCGAGCTCGTCGTAGAGCATGCCGATGGCCTCGACCGTCCAGGTCTTCTTCTCGGCACCCTCGGTTGGGATGCTGTCGAGCGTCTCAATGCACACCCGCAGCAGAGCGACGGCGAGCTCGGCAAACTCGCTGACGGTCAGGCCGTCAGCGGCCAAGCCTTTGGCGGTGACAACAAACGCTTTGATCTTGTCTCGGATGTCGAGCAGATCCTGTGCTCGGGCGAGCGGCTTGCTACTGATCATGCCAGGACTCCTACAACGTAAATTTCGACGTCAGCAGCGCTGCCGCCGTTGTTGGTAATGGCCAGCACCTTGTCGCTGGCGCCGACCGTGTAGCCGGCATTCGGGTGGACGACGTACAGCACGGCATCCGGGCCGACCGTGATTGGCGAGGCGGAGAGGGCAGTCCATCGGTCGCTGATCGTGTCGCCCACGTCCAGCGTCGCCGAGTCGCTCAGGTTGCGGACGGCCAGCAGTTTGACCTTGGCGAAGTCAGTGTCGGCGGTCCCGCCCATCACCTGCCGAGGCAGGGCTTTCAGGTCGGCCGAGTAGGTGCCGGAGGCGGCAATCGTCACCACGTCCCGCCAGTAGCCGTTGGCCTGGTCGTCGCCGGTGCCGTTGGTCAACGCTGTCTGGATCGACACCGAGGAGCTGTCGAGCACGTTGACAAAA
>AACY020521892.1_pt1 | contig 14114 bp, 13 predicted proteins | sample 267378 | NCBI WGS metagenome assembly AACY02 (sample SAMN02954345, study PRJNA13694) | marine metagenome | biome: aquatic; feature: ocean; material: water; isolation source: isolated as part of a large dataset composed predominantly from surface... | reverse complement strand
TCTGGTTGATGAGATCACGAGGGTGTTGGAATTCTTAATATTCCCGGTCATTTTCCGGAGCGCCTGGCTCATGAGGCGGGCCTGGAGACCGACGTGCGCATCCCCCATTTCCCCTTCGATTTCCGCCTTCGGCGTGAGGGCGGCGACCGAATCCACCACCACCACATCGACGGCCCCGGAGCGGACGATCATGTCGCAGATTTCCAGGGCTTGTTCCCCCGTATCAGGCTGGGATACGAGGAGGTCGTCCGTATTGACCCCAAGGTTTTCGGCGTAGATGGGGTCTAGGGCGTGTTCCGCATCAATGAAGGCACAGGTGCCGCCAAGCTTTTGCGCCTCCGCAATCACCTGGAGCGTGAGGGTGGTTTTACCCGACGATTCCGGGCCGTAAATTTCGATGATACGGCCGCGGGGCAGGCCGCCAATGCCGAGGGCAATATCGAGGCCCAAGGAACCCGTGGAAATGGCCGGAATATTGACCTGTTCCCGGTCGCCGAGGCGCATCATGGAGCCCTTCCCGAACTGGCGCTCGATTTGCGCCAAGGCTGCGGAGAGCGCCTTATCCTTTTTGCCGGTGGTATCCGTGATTGCCATCTGCTGCCTCACTTAATTTGGGTTAGGAAATACTCGCCCCGAGTACTGTACGAAAAGACAGTATCACGACGCTAAAGGGCTGCCAAGCGCCTTGAACTGCAGTCCTTGTGGGCCTGAGTTGACGGTCTAGGGGGGCGATGCTTCACTGCCCCCGCATTTCTCGCTTAGGCCTCCATTGTGACCGCGTCCTCCGCCCATACGCCAATGATGCAGCAATATCTGGCGCTCAAAGCCGAGCACCCAGACGTCTTGCTGTTCTATCGCATGGGCGATTTCTATGAGCTGTTCTATGAGGACGCGCAGCGCGCGGCAGCGCTCCTCGATATTACCCTGACCACGCGGGGCCAGTCCGCCGGGGCGCCTATCCCCATGGCGGGCGTACCCTATCACGCCGCTGAGGGCTATCTAGCGCGTCTGCTTCGCGCCGGCGAGGCCGTCGCCATCTGTGAACAAATCGGCGACCCGAGCCAGAGCAAGGGCCCGGTGGAGCGGCAGGTCACACGCATTGTGACCCCCGGCACGGTGACCGACGAGGCCCTGCTGGTGGCCGGCCAAGATTGCCTGCTTCTGGCCTTGGCGGAGGGCCCGGAAGCTTCGAAGGGGCCAAGGCCCTACGGCCTCGCCTGGCTCGACCTTTCCGCCGGCCGCTTCGTGGTGGCGGAGGTTGCAGGCTGGGAGGCGGTCACTGCGGAACTCGGGCGGCTGCAGCCCGCCGAGATCCTGCTTTCGGAGCAGGCGCAGATGCCGGCGAAACTGCCCAAAAGCGTGCTCCGCCCGCCCTGGCAGTTTGACAGCGAAGCAGGTCGACGAGCGGTGCTCCAGCAACTTGGGACGCGCGATCTAAGCGGCTTTGGCGCCGAGGATTTGACCGTGGCCCTGGGGGCCGCTGGGGCGCTGCTTGATTACGCGAAAGCCACCCAGAAGAGCGCCCTGCCCCACATCACGGAACTGACTCGAGAGCGGAGCGACGACGCGATCCTCTTGGATGCGCACACCCGGCGAAACCTCGAAATCGAGCAGCAGATCACGGGGGAGCGCCAGTACACCTTGTTGCGCATGCTCGACACCACCGCCACGGCGATGGGTAGCCGGCGCTTACTGCGCTGGCTGAATCGCCCGCTCCGAGACCGGGAGGCCGTCCTGGCGCGACAGCGGGCCATCGCCGCCCTGAACGGCTGGGACGAGGCCCTGCGCACGCAGCTGCGGCAGATCGGCGACCTAGAACGCATCTTAAGCCGGGTCGCGCTCGGGTCCTCACCGCCGCGAGATCTCGCGAAGCTTCGCGATGCGCTTCTGACCCTGCCCGCGCTGACGGCTGCCCTGCCCCCGGGCGCCGAGGAGGGCCCTTCGCGTATCGACGTCCTCGCGGAGCGGCTCGCGCCGCAGCCGGCCTTGGCCGAGCACCTGGCTCAGGCCCTCGTCGACCTGCCACCGGCGGTCTTGCGCGATGGCGGCGTCATTCGGGACGGCTTCGATTCCTCGCTCGATGAGCTTCGCAGCCTGGCCCGGGATGCCGGCACCTATCTGGCCGACCTGGAACAGCGCGAACGGGACGCCACGGGCCTTGCGTCCCTCAAGGTCGGCTATAACCGGGTTCACGGCTATTACCTCGAAACCAATCGGCGCGATGCGGAAGCTGCCCCCCCGAGTTGGGTTCGTCGGCAAACGCTAAAAAACGCCGAACGCTTCATCACCCCCGAGCTGAAGGCCTTCGAAGACAAGGCGCTGTCGGCGCAAAGCCGCGCCCTCGCTCGGGAAAAGGCGCTCTATGAAGCGCTCCTGGCCACTCTTCAGGAAGCGCTGGGGCAGTTGCGCCCCCTCGCCGAGGCGCTCGCCGAGCTGGATGTCTTAAACACCCTCGCGGAGCGGGGACGCGCCCTTAACCTCGTGGCACCCACGCTTACCGATACCCCGGAACTTCATATCGAAGGGGGGCGGCATCTGGTAGTCGAAGCCACCCGGGACGAGCCCTTCATCCCCAATGATCTCGCCCTCGACGCCCAACGACGCATGTTGGTGATCACGGGCCCGAACATGGGCGGTAAATCCACGTTTATGCGCCAGACCGCGCTCATTGCGCTCCTGGCCTGGACCGGCGCCGGGGTCCCCGCCCGGTCCGCCCGAGTCGGTAAGCTCGATCGCATTTTCACCCGCATCGGCGCCTCCGATGACCTCGCCGGTGGCCGCTCCACCTTCATGGTGGAAATGTCGGAAACGGCCAATATTCTGAACAATGCGACGCACGCCTCCCTGGTTCTGCTCGATGAGATCGGCCGCGGCACCTCCACCTTTGACGGCCTTGCCCTGGCCTGGGCCAGCGCGGAATTCCTGGCCCGAGAGCGGCGCGCACTCTGCCTCTTCGCCACGCACTATTTCGAATTAACGGCCCTCCCGGAGCAGCTCCCGGGGGTGGCTAACGTGCACCTGAAGGCCCAGGAGCACCGGGGCCGCATCGTCTTTCTGCACCAAGTCGAAGAGGGGCCTGCCAGCCAAAGCTATGGCCTGTCCGTGGCTCGGCTTGCCGGGGTTCCCCAGGCCGTGCTGGGACGGGCCCAGAAGCATCTTGCTGCGCTAGAGCAAGGCGCCGCCCCCACGCCCCAGCTGGGCCTCTTCCAGGCGCCCCCCCCTTCGCCCGAGCCTACCCCAGCCCTTGCGGACCCCCTCCGGGACGCCCTTGCCGCGCTCAATCCCGATGGGCTGACCCCCCGGGAGGCGCTCCTGGCTCTCTACGAGCTTAAGGCCCTCGCCCAGGACAGCTGATCCCTCGCTCGTATAGACGCTAGCGGGAAAGAATTCCTACAATACCGCTCGCAAATTTAGGCCGGGGATGGCGCAATGACCTTTGTCGTAGGCGATAACTGCATCAAGTGTAAGCACACCGATTGCGTCGAGGTCTGCCCCGTAGACTGTTTCTACGAGGGGCCGAACTTTCTGGTCATTCATCCCGACGAATGCATCGATTGCGCCCTCTGCGAGCCGGAATGCCCCGTCGATGCGATCTTCTCGGAAGATGAGCTTCCGGACGATCAGCAGGTCTATCTTGAGCTAAACGCCGAACTCGCAGAAATCTGGCCGAATATCACGGAAAAGAAAGACGCCCCCGCCGATGCGGAAGAATGGGACGGGGTGCCGGACAAGCTGCAGTATCTCGAGCGCTAGGGTCCCCCCTTCGGCAAAACGGAAGCCGGGTCGAGCGGCTTACCCTGCCGCCGGAGCTCGAAATGGACCCGGCGCGCCGCCTCCGTTCGCCCAAGACGCACAAGCTGGGCCCCTGGGGCCAGCGTTGCGCCCTCTCGCACTAGGCCCTGCGCGTTGTGCGCGTAGGCCGACAGCCAAGTGTCGTCGTGCTTCACGATGATGAGCGATGCAAAGCCCCGCAACCCTGCACCGGCATAGACGACCTCCCCCGGGGCCGCGACGGTGACCACCGCGTCCGGCGCCGCCTTAATATCCACGCCTTTATTCAGGGCAGAGCCGCTGCTGGCGAAGGGCCGTTCCACCGCCCCCGCCACGGGCCAGCGCCAGGGAAGCGGCCCCTTAAGCGGGGCCGCCGACGACCGAGACGCGGTCCGTTGGGTCACCGTTCGAGCCGGCGCGGCCTGGCTCGGCTTCGATGCGCTGCGCACCGGTGCCCCACCCTTTAGCTGCAAGACCTGGCCTTGGTAGATGGCATAGGGCGGCTTGATCCCATTAAGGGCCGCGAGGGTCCTCCAGCTCATACCCGCACGCCAGGCGATGGAATACAGGGTGTCCCCCGCGCGAACGGTGTAACGACTCCCGGAAACGGCGGCGCGGTCGCCGCGATCGGCCACGGGCGCGGGCGAGGCCGCACAGGCACCCAGGAAGAGGGCCCCCAAAAGCAGTGCCGTGGGCCTAAGAAATCGGGCCATCACCTCGCCCCCGGGCGAGCATCCACACCACCGCCACGCCCAGACACATCAGCGCCGCGACGGTCCAAAGCTTTGGGTCTTCCCCGTAGAAGCGTGCATAGCCGGCGGGGCCAAGGGGCTCGGAGAGGATGACCCGAGCCGACCCCTCGCGACCAAGCTGGTAGGCCTTCACCATTTGCCAGGGCCAAAGCATTTGCAGGGCGCCAAACATAAAGCCGCCCAAGGCCGCCAAGGTCGGCCCCTCGGCGGTTTGCAGCAGGCGCTTTAGGAGGCGGACGAAGAGGAGAAGCCCCAGCCCACAGCCCATGGCCAGGGCCAGGAGATCAGCGAGGACGAAGTTCGAGAGGGCGTGAAGCACCCGGTCGTAGAGGCCGAGCACGAGAAGCAGGAAGCTTCCCGAGACGCCGGGAAGGATCCAAGCGCATACGGCCAGGGCCCCGCCGAAGAAGAGGGCCCCAGGCCCCTCCCCCAGGGACAGGGCCCCGGCGGTGCTCAGCCACGCCCCGAGGATCGTCCCCAGAAGGGCCGAAGCCCCCTCGAGCGCGCCCCAGCGGCCGACGGAAAGGGCGACGTGTACGGCGGAGGCGAGAATCAACCCAAAGAAAAACGCCCACAACAGCATGCCATGGGTCGCAAGAAGCGCCTTCAAAAGCGCTGCAAGGGAGACAATGGCGAGCCCCATGCCCAGCACGAGCGTTAGCAGAAAGGCGCCCTGCACGTGGGCGAAGGCTTCTCGGAAAGCCCCGCGCCGCAGCAACGCAAGGAGCTGCCCATCAAAGGCCGAAAGGCTCGCCAGGAGCGGGGTGTAGAGGCCTGAAATGAAGGCAATGGTGCCGCCGGAAATCCCAGGCACGAGCTCCGCAACCCCCATGGCATAGCCCCGCACCACCACGCCCCAAAAGCCCATCAAAGCGTGCCCCCAAGCATGGGCACAAAGCGAACGGGCTCAAGGGCTTCAGCGAAGAAACGATCGCCCTCGCGCCAGTGGCGCTCTAAAACCTGCTCGTCCCGATCCCCCACGGGTGCGACCAAGACCCCGCCCGGGGCTAGCTGCTGGAGAAGCGTCGGCGGAACCTGGCGCGGCGCCGCGGCTAAAAGAATCCCATCAAAGGGGCCCTTTTCGGCCCAGCCCTCGAAGCCATCCCCCACCCGCGCCGTGATATTCCGAAGCTTCAGCTGCGTCCAGTGGCGCCGGGCCCGGGTCAACAGGGGCCCAATACGCTCGACGGTCCACACGCGCTCCGCGAGCCGCGCCAGCACCGCCGTCTGATAGCCGCAGCCGCTGCCAACCTCGAGGAGGCGGGCAGGACGCCCCTGCGCCATCAATAGCTCGGTCATGCGCGCGACGATGTAGGGCTGGCTGATCGTTTGGCCGTGGCCTATGGGCAAGGAAGAGTCTTCATACGCTCGGTGAGCCAGCGCCTCATCGATGAAGATATGGCGCGGGGTTTGGCGCATCACTTCAAGGACGGCGGTATCCTGAATGCCCGCCTCCTCGAGGCGCGTAATGAGCCGATCGCGGGTCCGTCGACTGGTAAAGCCTATGCCCTCAAGGTTCGGTTCGTTCACGCAGCCTCCGCGGGCATCCAAGTGGCCGGGCCCAACGCGGCCAGCGCTGTCGTCGCATAGCACCCCGGCGGTAGCCGAAGGGCCAAACTCAAGGTCGTTTCATCGCGCGCGTCGCAGCGCACCGCCCCACAGAGGAGAGCGAGGGGCCGGCGATCCTGGCGCAGCCCCGTGTGCTCAAGGGCATCGAGAAACGCTCGGTGGGGGGCGAGCACTTCTGCTTCAAGGGCGGCCTGCGCGCCGGCGCTCACGCTGCGGCCCCGCCCCCACAGAGGCGCCGTGGGCATTCCCGCGCGGTCGAGATGATCGCCCAGGCAGGGCGCAAGGCCCAGCTGCTGCACCCGCGCCGCCAGCAGAAGATTGAACAGGTAGGCCCGGGCAGCCGACAGCAAAAAGCCCCGGCTTCGCCCGCGAGGCAAGGGCGCCCCGGCCCGCCAGGCCTCCAGGGCCTTTAAGTTCCCGCCGCCGACGCCGAAGCGCTGGGGCCCAAAATAGTTCGGCACGGGTGCCGCCAAACGGCGCTCCACGGCCGCCGCGAGGGGTCCCAGGCCACCTCGGACAGACGAGGGAAGTTCAAGTTGTAGCGTAAAAGCATTGCCTGCGTGATCTCCGCGACGCCACTTCTTCAGCGTGGGGTACGCGGCGAGGGCCCGCCAGCCGTCGCCCTCCGGGAGGGAAGGCAAAGGCTCGGTGACGGCCCGCGGCACGGTAAACCATTGCCGGGTCAGCGCTTGGCGGTCCTTTTGCCCGGCAAAGCCCACGTCCTGCGGCGCGCAGCCCCGCCAAGCCGCCAGCTCCGCGGCCACGACGCCCGTGGAACGTTCGCGTTTTTCCACCGAAAGGGCCAAATGGTGGGCGTCCGCCGCCGGGGCCGACGGCGGCGCCCCCAGCTCTTCAACGACGAAGTGCTCCGGCGCACCGCCATAGGCCAAGGCCGGTAGCACGCCCGGCTCGGGCTGGGGCCAGGCCTCCGGAAGGGTCAGAGGCGGCTCAAGCATAGGGACCGAGAAGGGCGACGGCGTACCCGGCAAGGCCCTCTTCTCTTCCGACCGCGCCTAGCCGTTCCGTGGTCGTCGCTTTCACATTCACCGCCCCGGGCGAGAGCCCAAGCAACTCGGCAATACGGGTCCGCATGGCGGGCACGTAGGGCGCTACCCGGGGCCGCTGCGCAACAAGGGTGAGATCCACGTTCAGGGGCGCAAAGCCCGCGGCTTTCACGGCCGCAAGCGTCGCCGTCACTAAATCGGCGCTGTCGGCGCCGGCAAAGGCCGGATCCGTATCGGGAAAGTGATGACCGATATCCCCCAGCGCCGCCGCACCGAGGAGCGCATCGCACAGGGCATGCAGCAAAACGTCGCCATCGGAGTGGGCAACCAAGGCCCGCTCCGCAGGCACGGCGACGCCGCCCAACTGTACCGTACCCCCAGCAGGAAGGGCCTCCCCGAAGCGGTGGACATCATAGCCATGACCTATGCGCATGGGGCATACCGTCCTTGCTGTTGTAACCAGAACTCCGCCAAGGCGAGGTCCTGGGGATGGGTGACCTTTAAATTACTGACCTCGCCGGGCACGAACGCCGGGGAAAGGCCCAGGGCCTCGAGGGCAGAGGCCTCGTCCGTCACCGTTTCCGGCGCCTCCGCCAGGGCAAGGGCCAACGCCTCCGCTAGCACTGCCAAGCTCGCACCCTGAGGCGTCTGGGCACGCCAGAGGTTCCGCCGGTCTAGGGTGCGGACGACGCGCCCTTCAACGCCCCACTTCACCGTTTCGTCCATGGGCTGGGCGAGCAACACCCCTTCCTGCTGCGCCGCCAGGGCCGCTCGGACTGCGCTTAAGGCGGCAGCCGTCACGCACGGGCGGGCCGCGTCGTGGACCAACACCCCGTCTTCCGGGGAAGCCCGTTGCGCAAGCCAGCGAAGGCCTGCCTGCACCGACTCCGCCCGGCTGGTGCCCCCTTCCCGCAAAATGTGTAGGCCGGGCAGGACATCATGGAACGCAGGGGACAGGTCGTCGATGTAGGGATCGTCGGGAGACACCACCAGCACCGTTGCCGCCGCACCGAGGGGCGCCAGGGCCGCGAGGGTCCAGCTGAGCAGCGGGCGCCCCGCCACCGTTTGATACTGCTTGGGGAGGTCCCCCCCCACCCGACGGCCGACCCCGGCGGCAGGCACGATTAACCAGCATTTCACGGCGACGTGCCCTCCTCGGGAGGCAGGACCAAAATGAAGGTCTCGCCGTCGCGAATCATGCCAAGATCTTCCCGAGCGCGCCCTTCAAGTTCCCGCGGATCGGCCTTCAGCCGCCGCACCTCCGCCTCGAGGGCCGCGTTATCCGCCTCAAGACGCCGGTTCTCCTCCTGCGCCGCCGACAGCCGATCCTCCAGGGTCCACACTTCCGCCCAGCTGGCTTTCCCGGACCACAGGCGAAACTGCAAGGCCCCAAGCAGCAGGATCAGCAGGGCGACGAGCCAACGAGCACGGCGGGGCCGTGCTTCCGGCGGGCTAGCTGCGGAGCTCACCACGACCACGGTACGGCGCCGCGGCGCCCAAGCTCTCCTCGATGCGGAGCAGCTGGTTATATTTGGCCACCCGATCCGACCGGCATAGGGAGCCAGTCTTGATTTGGCCAGCGCCCGTGCCCACGGCGAGATCGGCAATGGTCACATCTTCCGTTTCGCCAGAGCGATGGGAAATCACGCTCGCATAGCCAGCGCCCCGCGCCATGGCGATGGCATCTAGGGTTTCCGATAAGGTTCCGATCTGATTGAACTTAATCAGAATCGCATTGGCGATCTTTTCCTCAATGCCCCGGGACAGGATCTCCGTGTTAGTCACGAAGAGATCATCGCCCACAAGCTGAACCTTAGCGCCGAGGCGCGCCGTCAGCGCTGCCCAGCCGGCCCAATCGCTTTCATCCATGCCGTCTTCGATGGAGACAATGGGATAGCGCTCGCACAGGGTGGCGAGATATTGCGCGAACCCTTCCGCATCAAAGCGCTGCCCTTCGCCGGCCAAGTGGTAAACGCCATCCTTAAAGAATTCGCTGGCCGCGCAGTCCAGCGCAAGCGTGATGTCGTCCCCAAGACGGAACCCCGCCTTCGCCACGGCCTCCGCAATCACCTCGAGGGCCGCTTCATTGCTCGGCAGGTTCGGTGCAAAGCCGCCTTCGTCGCCCACGGCCGTGGCAAGCCCACGCTGCTTCAACACGGCCTTCAAGGCGTGGAAGATCTCCGCGCCGTAGCGCAGCGCTTCCCGGAAGCTCGAGGCGCCCACGGGCTGGATCATGAACTCTTGAATATCGACGTTGTTATCGGCGTGCTCGCCCCCGTTCAAAATGTTCATCATGGGCAGGGGCATGGCATAGGACGCATCTGAGAGCGCCCGAATATGCGCATAGAGCGGCACCCCCTGGGATGCCGCGGCCGCCTTGGCGGTGGCCAGGGATACGGCCAAGAGGGCATTGGCCCCAAGCTTCGCCTTGTTCGCCGTCCCATCGAGGGCCAGCATGCGATCGTCCAAGGCTCGCTGCGCCGAACCGTCCAAGCCTAAAAGCGCGGGGGCAAGCACGTCGTTCACGGCGGCGACGGCCTTCAGGACCCCCTTACCCAAATAACGGCTGGGGTCCTGATCTCGCAGCTCAAGCGCTTCCCGCGACCCGGTGGACGCACCGGAGGGCGCGGCCGCGCGGCCCAGGCTGCCATCGCTGAGCCATACCTCCGCCTCCACCGTCGGATTGCCCCGAGAATCCATGATCTCCCGTGCGAGAACCTGTTCTATTGCTGCCACCCGTACCCCCTTATCTTCACAAAACGGCGTCCTCGGCGGGCGCCGACAAAAGTCTGCCTTAGCGGAACGCGTCTTCGGCGAACGGCTTGCTTTTCACCACCCGATCCAGCTCAAGCAGCGTCTCAAGCAAGGCTTCCAGCTGCCCCAGGGGCCAGCTATTCGGCCCATCGGACAGGGCTTTTTCCGGATCCGGGTGCGTTTCCATAAACAGCCCGGCCACCCCCGCTGCCACCGCCGCCCGCGCCAGAACCGGAATCACTTCCCGCATGCCGCCCGAGGCCGTGCCCTTACCCCCGGGCAACTGGGCCGAGTGGGTGGCATCAAAGACCACCGGCGCGCCGGTCTCCCGCATGATGGAGAGGGATCGCATATCGGAAACAAGGTTGTTGTAGCCAAAGCTGACGCCGCGCTCGCACACCATGATGGCGTCGTTTCCCGTGGCCCGCGCTTTGTCGACCACATTCGCCATGTCCCCAGGGGCCAAAAACTGGCCTTTTTTGATGTTGACGGGCCGCCCCACGGAGCAAGCGCGCTGGATAAAGTTGGTCTGGCGACAAAGAAAGGCCGGGGTTTGGAGAACGTCCACGACGCTCGCAACCTCGTCCATGGGCGTGTCTTCATGAACGTCCGTCAGCACGGGCACGGAAAAGGCCTTTTTTACGTGTTCGAGAACCTTAAGCCCGGCCTCGAGCCCCGGGCCACGATAGCTGGCATGGGAGGAGCGATTCGCCTTATCAAAGCTGGACTTATAAATGAACGGCACCCCCAGGCGCTCCGTTAGCGCCTTAAGGGTGCCGGCGGTATCTTCCGCCAAGCCCTGGCTTTCGATAACACAGGGCCCCGCAATCAGGAAAAGGGGATGCGCCTCACCCACCTGAAATCCGCAAAGTTCCATCGCGCTACACCTCCTGGTCCATGAGCCGCCTCGCCCGCTAGTTTAGCGCGGCGACCTCGCCGGCAGGGAAACATTTCCCGACGGCCTTCTAACCGTCGAGGGCTGCCCGCCCCTGCTCTTGCTCGAGCGCGGCATCGATAAAGCCAAGGAAAAGGGGATGACTTTCCCGAGGCGTCGAGGTGAACTCGGGATGGAACTGACAAGCGACGTACCAAGGATGGTTCGGCACCTCGATCATCTCCACGAGGTCGTCCTTCGCGGCACGCCCTGCAACGCAAAGCCCAGCCGCTTCCAGGGACGGGACAAAGCGTTCATTCACCTCGAAGCGATGGCGGTGGCGCTCCGAGACGGACGCCGCGCCGTAGGTTTGGCGGGCAAGGGACCCTTCCACCAAATTGCAGCGCTGTGCCCCCAGGCGCATGGTACCGCCAAGGTCCGAGCCTTCATCTCGATGCTGGGTCTGGCCCGCTTCGTCGGTCCATTCCGTCACCAGGGCCACCACGGGATAGGGCGACGCCGAGTCGATCTCCGTGGAGTTAGCCCCGTCCATACCCGCCACGTGACGAGCAAACTCGATAATGGCGGCATGCAGCCCATAGCAGATCCCGAGGTAGGGCACGCCCTGCTCCCGAGCATAGCGCGCGGCAATAATCTTGCCCTCGAAGCCCCGGGCGCCAAAGCCCCCTGGAACGAGCACCGCGTCTGCGGCCTCAAGGCACCCCGTGCCCTCCCGTTCCACCCGCTCGGCGTCGATGGCATCAATGACCACCTTCGCGCGGCGCGCGATCCCCGCGTGGCCAAGCGCTTCCGTCAGCGACTTGTAGGCATCCATCAGTTCCATGTACTTACCGACCATGGCGATGCGCACGGTGCGCTCAGGATTTAAAAGCGCATGGCTCACCCGGTTCCACTCGGAGAGATCTGCCGGCGGCGCCTCAAGGCCGAAGCGTTCACAGACGATGGAATCGAGGCCTCGGGCGTGGAGCATGGCGGGAATGGCATAAATTGTCGCCGCATCCTCCACGGGGATCACGGCGCGCTCCTCTACGCTGGTAAAGAGGGCAATTTTTCGCAAGGAACTTTCATCGATCTCGTGGCTCGACCGGCAGATGAGCACATCGGGCTGTAGACCAATGGAGCGGAGCTCCTTCACGGAGTGCTGGGTCGGCTTGGTCTTCGTCTCCCCGGCGGTGGCAATAAAGGGCACCAGCGTCAAATGGATAAGCTGACAATTGGCCGCGCCGACCTCGAGGCGAAGCTGGCGGATCGCCTCTAAAAAGGGCTGGGACTCGATGTCGCCAACGGTGCCGCCGATCTCCAAAAGCGCCACATCAAAGCCCTCACCGCCGGCCTTGATGCGCCGCTTAATCTCATCGGTGATATGGGGAATTACCTGAACCGTTCCGCCGAGGTAATCGCCCCGACGTTCTTTCTTCAGCACTTCGGCGTAAATACTTCCCGTAGTGAAGTTGTTAAGCCGGGTCATGCGGGTGCGCAGGAAGCGCTCGTAATGGCCAAGGTCGAGATCCGTTTCGGCCCCGTCTTCCGTCACGAACACCTCTCCGTGCTGGAAGGGGCTCATGGTGCCCGGGTCGACGTTGATATAGGGGTCGAGCTTAAGGATGGTGACCCTGAGCTGCCTCGCTTCGAGCACTGCCGCGAGCGAAGCCGCAAGAATACCTTTACCCAGCGAAGAGACGACTCCGCCGGTCACGCAAATATACTGGGTCATGAGGCTCCCATCTCATGAGGAGACTCGCTGGAATAGCGGGCCCGAGATGGGCGTCCAGCCTACCAGCGCGGGCCATTTGGTTCAACGCGCTTACGCGCGCGAGAGCCGGTGAGGTCGCCATTTTAGGGTCCATCCAGAGCCCGGCGCGCCCTGCCCCTTCGCAGCAAAGCTCGCCAGCGCCACCCCGGGCCAGCCAAGAAATTGGTCCCCTTGCCAAATTTGAGGCAGATAGGGGCGCTCCCAGGGGGGAATGCCCGCCTCCTGCAGGAGCGCCTTAACGGTTTTCGCGGGGCGCCCCGGCGCCGAGCGCAAGCGCGTCGCGCCGCGCAAGCCCCCCTGGCGCACTTCATAGGTCCCTGGGGGCAATTCCGCGTCTTCCCCGAACGCTTCCCCCACCTCCAAGGTTCCCCCGGGCAAAGCCCAAGCCCCCGCCGCGAGCAGGAGGTTCTCTCGCCGGGGCGCCGGCGCCCAAGGGACAAGCCACAGGGCCCGAGCCCAACGGCGTAGCGTAACCTCCCCCAGCGCCATGGCCGGCTGGGCGTCTGCTCGCGCCCCTAACTGGCTACAGAAGTTCAAAAGGCGCGCCCGGCCAGGGACTGCAAGGCCCGCAGCGCGCAGCCACTGATAAATCCTATCGCCCTGCGCTTCGAGCGCCGGTGGCAAGGCGCTCAGGGGTAAGGGGGCGCCTGCCGATGGCCCCGGCGCGCCCGGCACGCCTGGCGCCCCCTGCGCGCGCCGGAGCGCCGCCGCGCTGTGGGCGACGCGGGCAGGGAAACCTGGCCAGCGACTTTCGAGCAAGGGCCACACCACCTGCCGAAGGTAATTGCGATCGAAGCGCGTATCGTCGTTGCTGGGATCCTCCACGGGGGTGAGCCCCAGCTCGGCCGCTGCCGCCACCAAGCGGGCCTTTGGCTCTTGAAGCCAAGGACGAAGCACCGCTCCCGCTCCGAGGGCGCGCGCGGGGGCCATGGCCGCCAAACCCTCGGGGCCTGCACCGCGAAGCAAGCGGAGCAGCACGGTCTCCGCCTGATCCGCCTCGTGATGAGCAAGCAACAAACATCCGCCCTGCTCAAGCAGGGCCTCGAAGACCTCAAAGCGCGCCGCCCGAGCCGCCGCCTCCAAGCCCTGCCCCGCCCGCGCGACCCGCACCCGGGCCCCGTGAAAGGGCGCCCCAAGCGCCTCTGCGGTGGCGGAGACAAGCGCCTCGGCGCGCTCAGCTTGATGCTGTAAACCGTGATGCACGTGCACCACCCGCGGCGGCGGGCGCCCAGCGTCGGCACAATGCTGAGCGGTGAGATGAAGCAAGGTGAGGGAGTCGAGCCCCCCGGAGCAACCCACCCAGATCGGCCCGTCGCGATCGACCAGGGCCGCCCCTAGGGCCTTAAGGAGCGGCCGAAGGACGGGCTCAGAGGCCACGTCGCTCGGGATAGCGGACGGCGACCCGATCCACCGGCAGCCGCTCCCGAAGCCGCTCCAGAAGATCGTCCGTAGGTTGCACGCGCCAGTCGTCGGACAGGCGAAGGCGCACCTCCGCATCGGGCCGCCGATAATGAACAGCCACGGGACACCCTTCGCCCCGGTACGGGGTCAAAACGTCAGCAAGCAGCGGCGCAAGAGACGCCTCCCCAGCGCTCCGAGACAGGCACAGTCCAGGC
>AACY020294892.1_pt1 | contig 14119 bp, 14 predicted proteins | sample 267378 | NCBI WGS metagenome assembly AACY02 (sample SAMN02954345, study PRJNA13694) | marine metagenome | biome: aquatic; feature: ocean; material: water; isolation source: isolated as part of a large dataset composed predominantly from surface... | reverse complement strand
CGTAGTCGATGGACAACGGGTTGATATTCCCGTACCGGCTGCATCGCGCCAATGCCGAACCCGGTAATGCTAAGCGCCCGAATCTGTGGATCTCTTCGGAGTGAGACAGAGGAGCGCGCGAACCGAACCGGTAGTAGGCAAGCGATGGGGTGACGCAGGAAGGTAGCTCAGCCGCGGCGATGGTAGTCCGCGGGTAAGGCTGTAGGGACAGGTGTAGGCAAATCCGCACCTGATATTCCTGAGAGCTGATGCCGAGCCGATTGAGGTGAAGTGAGTGATCCTATGCTGCCGAGAAAAGCCTCTAGCGAGTGATGTAGCCGCCCGTACCCCAAACCGACACAGGTGGTCAGGTAGAGAATACCGAGGCGATCGAGCGAACCGTGGTTAAGGAACTCGGCAAATTGCCCCCGTAACTTCGGGAGAAGGGGGGCCGCGGCTGGTGAGAGGACTTGCTCCTCGAGCTGGCTACGGCCGCAGAGACCAGGTGGAAGCGACTGTTTACTAAAAACACAGGTCCATGCAAAGTCGCAAGACGACGTATATGGACTGACGCCTGCCCGGTGCTGGAACGTTAAGGGGACCGGTTAGCACTTCGGTGCGAAGCTGAGAACTTAAGCGCCAGTAAACGGCGGTGGTAACTATAACCATCCTAAGGTAGCGAAATTCCTTGTCGGGTAAGTTCCGACCTGCACGAATGGCGTAACGACTTCCACGCTGTCTCAACCACGGACTCGGCGAAATTGCACTACGAGTAAAGATGCTCGTTACGCGCGGCAGGACGGAAAGACCCCGGGACCTTTACTATAGCTTGGTATTGGTGGTCGATTCGGTTTGTGTAGGATAGGTGGGAGACTGTGAAATCCGGACGCCAGTTCGGGTGGAGTCGTCCTTGAAATACCACTCTGATCGTATTGGCTGTCTAACCTCGGTCCGTGATCCGGATCAGGGACAGTGCCTGGTGGGTAGTTTAACTGGGGCGGTTGCCTCCCAAAAAGTAACGGAGGCGCTCAAAGGTTCCCTCAGCCTGGTTGGCAATCAGGTATCGAGTGCAAGTGCACAAGGGAGCTTGACTGTGAGACCGACGGGTCGAGCAGGGACGAAAGTCGGAACTAGTGATCCGGCACCGGCATGTGGAAGCGGTGTCGCTCAACGGATAAAAGGTACCCCGGGGATAACAGGCTGATCTTGCCCAAGAGTTCATATCGACGGCATGGTTTGGCACCTCGATGTCGGCTCGTCGCATCCTGGGGCTGGAGTCGGTCCCAAGGGTTGGGCTGTTCGCCCATTAAAGCGGCACGCGAGCTGGGTTTAGAACGTCGTGAGACAGTTCGGTCCCTATCCGCCGCGCGCGCAGGAGTCTTGAGGAGGGCTGTCCCTAGTACGAGAGGACCGGGACGGACGAACCTCTGGTGTGCCAGTTGTCCTGCCAAGGGCACGGCTGGTTGGCTACGTTCGGAAGGGATAACCGCTGAAAGCATCTAAGCGGGAAGCTCGCTCCAAGATGAGGACTCCCACAGGGTTAACCTGGTAAGGCCCCCAGCGAGAACACTGGGTTGATAGGCCGGAAGTGGAAGCGCAGCAATGCGTGTAGCTGACCGGTACTAATAGGCCGAGGGCTTGCCCACACATAAAGAGTTTTGCTCTGCGTCCACTGTGCGGTTCCCGAGATACGGTCGGGAACTGATTGATATCTCCATAGAGTTTCGGTGGCCATAGCGAGGGGGAAACGCCCGGATCCATTCCGAACCCGGAAGCTAAGCCCCTCAGCGCCGATGGTACTGCGCGGGAGACTGCGTGGGAGAGTAGGACGCCGCCGGACAAAATTTAGCGAAGGCCGCTCCCTGACGGGGGCGGCCTTCGTCATTTTCTGTCTCCACGAAAGGATGACCGATCATGACCGGTTCTGGTTCCCAGTCGCCCAAGGGTGATCCTTCGCGACGTGGTGGCGCGCGCGGAAGTAAGCCACCGAGTTCGCGTTCGGGCGGTTCGGCGCCGAGATCCTCACGATCGGGACCGTCGAAATCGCAGAACTCGAAACCAGGATTGTCGAAACCGGGATCGTCGAGATCGGGATCGTCGAGTTTCGGATCAGGCCGTCCAAGAACTGCGACGCCGGGATCGTCGAAGCCGACCCGACCGGGTACGTCGAGACCCGGTTCGAGCCGGCCCGGGTCATCGAAGGGTGGTTCACCCCGGCCGAGCGGCTCGCGTGAGCGAAGCTCCGATTCTCGGGGACCGCGTGTGGAGGTTCCCGAAATCCCAGAAGACATCACCGGGGAAGAACTCGATCGGGGAACCATCGCCGAGTTGCGTACCCTGCCCGAGGGAATGCGGGAAACGGTGGCACGACTACTCGTTGCCACCGAGTTGAATCTCGACGAGGATCCAGCCCTTGCGCTGCGCTTTGCGTTGGCAGCCAAGAAGAAGGCATCTCGGGTCGCGATGGTGCGAGAGGCCGTTGCGCTGGCGGCCTACGCACAGGGTGACTATGCACAGTCACTCGCCGAGTTCCGCGCCGTTCGCCGGATGACCGGAAGCGAGGAGCATGTGGCGATGATGGCCGATTGCGAACGTGCGTTGGGTCGCCCGCGCAAGGCGCTCGATCTGGTCGCATCCGTGCCCGAGAACCGGTTGAGTGCTGCGGCTCGTGTCGAGGCAAGGCTCGTGGCTGCGGGGGCGCGGCGTGATCTCGGCCAACTCGATGCAGCGGTGTTGATCCTCGGCATTCCCGACCTGTCATCGACCTCGACCGACGAGCACATCGGTCGACTGAAGTATGCCTATGCCGACATCCTGGCTGAACTAGGGCGCACCGAGGAGGCGAAGGAATGGTTCGCGCAGGCGGCTTTAACAGACGCCGATCTCGATACCGAAGCCCGCATCGCCGGACTTTCCCCGGGTGACTAGACCGCCGCTTCCCAGGCCCGCCAGCAGTACCAGGCGGCGACGCTGCGATAGGGCTGCAGGTGATCGGCAGCGTCCATCAACGCATTCGGTCCGGGATCGCCGTCGCCACCGTGCACAACCTGCCATCCCTTGCGTACCCCAAGATCACCGGTGGGCCAGACATCAAGTCGACCGAGGTGGAAGATCAAGAACATGTGCACCGTCCATGGTCCGATTCCCCACAGTGCCGTGAGTTCCTCGGCGACGACGTCGTCATCGGCCCGCTTGGCGAGATCGTCGAGGTCCATGCGACCGGAGGTGATCGCATCGGTCAGGCCGAGGATCGTGCGAGCTTTGGCATTGCTCAATCCGATTTCTCGCAGGTCCTCCACCTGCAGCGGTTGCAAGGCATCTGGGTGCAGGTCACTACCCACCCTGGTGTGCAGCCGTTCGGTCAGCATTCGTGCGATAGGAGTCGATAATTGTTGGGACACAATAGAAGTGACGAGGGCGGAATACGGGGTCACATCATCCTCTGCTCGCCGTCCCAACTCGCACGGACCTGCAGATTCAATGATCGGTATGAAGGCCGGATCGGCTTGTCGCAGATGTCGCTCAGCAGCCCTGACAAGCGCGGGAGTCGTTCGTCGCGAGGCCTTCGTCAAGAGTTGCGCACCGACGCGGCATCGCCCGATGTCGATCCCGGCCCATCGACGGAATCGAGCCATCGGCTGATCCCCACGACATTGGACGCTGTCGACGACAGTGCTTCCCATTTGGCATCGGCCTCGGGACCGAGTTCGGCCAGGCGCGCCGAGTGAGTGCGCTCGGCGACCATCGCCACGGCGTGATCGAGGCCCATCTGTGCTGTGCGAGCTTCCCGTACGAGCTCGACCCAGCGGATGAGTTCTTCACGAGAACGCCCGAGCACATCCTCGACATCAGTCACCGGTCCGTAGTGGCTGAAGAGCAGTCGCGACGGGGCGATATGCCCCATCCGGTCCATGGACGACAGAGCGAGGTCGAGATCGAAGTCCGGGGGTGGGGTGGCAGGTCGCACATCGGCGGTTTCGGGGATGTAGACCCCGGCGGCATCACCGGTGTAGAGGTCGCCGGTGGCTGAGTCGAGCAGGCCGACGTGATGGGAGGCATGACCGGGCGCGTGGAAGGACTCCAGGACCCGTCCACCCCCGAGGTCGATCGTCCCGATGTCACCGAGTGCAACCACGCGCGCGGCGTCGGTGGGCTTGAGGTCCCCGAACATCGTGTCCATGATCGAACCGAAGACACGGCGGGCGCTGGCAACGAGTTTCGTCGGGTCGACAAGATGGCGTGCCCCTCGTTCATGCACGACGACCTGAGCATTCGGAAAGGCCTCGGCGATATCGCCGACCCCACCGGCGTGGTCGAGATGAATGTGGGTGACGACGACGGTGCTCAGATCGTCCGGCCCGATCCCCAGCGCGGCGAGGGATTCGATGACGGTCGGGGCGCTGAGAGCCGTCCCGGTTTCGATGAGGCAGGGCCGATCACCGCGGATCAGGTAGCCGGCAGTGATTCCCGAGTGGCCCCCCATCCGCGTGTCGATCTCGAAAACTTCGCCGCCGAGTTCGGTAATGGTGTCCACAGTGCCTCCCTCAATGAACTGTCCACCGCGCGAGCATGCAGGGGGTTCGGTCTTGATCGGCCACCGCCATCGTAGACGTCGCATAAGGCGAGACGGCTACCGGAAGGAACCCCATGTCAACGTCGACGAAAGCAACGGCCCAGGGTGCATCAGCAATCGTGAACGAAGTGCATCTCATCGGCCGCCTCAGCGGGCGGGAGACCCGAGTGCTGCCCAGTGGCGCGGAACTTCTCAGTTTCCGGGTGATCGTGGATCGACCAGCTCGTGATCGCGGGCCCAGCGGGTCGGTGCGCGTGGACACCCTCGACTGTTGCGTGTGGCAATCACGACTCGCGCGTCGCATCGAGACCTGGGGCGACGGCGAATTGGTCGAGGTCAGTGGCGTACTGCGGCGGCGTTTCTGGCACAGCGGGTCCGGCCCTGCTTCGCGGGTGGAGGTAGAGGTCCGGTCCGCTCGGCGCCACACATCGTCACCGTGAAACGGTGATCTGAGACGATGACAATGTGTCAGCCGGTGATGTGTCCGAAGGTGATGCCGGTCTGCCCGCGGGGGATCCGCATGACTGGTTTCGGCGGGCTAGAGACCTGCTCGACCGTGGGGATTCCGCAGCAAGCCTGGTGTTGATCGAGCGGGTCCTCGACGTCGACTCGACATCCCTGGCAGCGGTGGAGATTCGTGCTCGGGCGCTATTCGACTCCCAGTACTTCACCGAAGCGGCGGCCGAGTTCGAACGGATCACCGAACTGCGCCCCGATGACGACTATGCGCAATACGGATTGGGCATGAGTCTGTGGCGCTTGCAACGGTTCCCGGAAGCTGCCGATCACCTGGCTCTCGCCGCGGTCATGCGGCCTGCCGACGAGCGGTATTCGCGGGCGTTGACGCAGGTTCGGGCGACGTTGAAGGCGCGTGCGGAGGCAGGTCTGCCACTCACCGGCCCGATCGCTCCCGAGGGCACTGGGAGCGACGGGCCCGGGGAAATGAGCGGCCCCATAGCGCCGGGGACACCTGTCGACAAGATCTGGCCGCCCACTACCGACGAATGAATTCGACGTGAACTCCCGCGCCAAACCCTAGACCGGATTTCATCGGCCAACTTGAGTGGTGTTCACGGGGTGTGATTCACCCCGGTGGGGTAGGCGATCCGAATGAGGTGGCTGTGAGTACGGAAGTCTGGGCGGGAATCCTCGCTGTGGGAAGCGCATTCGTCTACGTAGCCGCCACTGCCGTTCAGCAAGTGGGTGTGCTCAAGGTGAGATCCAAGGGCAAGCGATGGATCGCCTTGCTGACCACTCCGGTGTGGCTGCTGGGGATCGTGCTCGCGGTCTCGGGGTTCCTCGGGCACGTCGCTGCCCTCGCCCTGGGCAGTCTGACGCTGGTCAGCATTCTGCAGACCTCGCAGATCGTTTTCATGCTGCCGTTCAGCGCGTGGACGGCGCATGCGAAGTTGAAGCGGCGCGAGATCATCGGTGCCGGCCTGATCACCTTCGGGCTGATCGGCATCATCCTGTTCGGCAATGTCACCAAGGGAGTGAATACTCCGCCGTCTTCCGACTGGGCGCTGACCCTGATGGCGATCTACGCGGTCGTGGTCATCGCGCTCGTCATCGCGCGTATCTGGCCTTCGACGACGGCGGTTGCCTACGGCACCTCGTCTGGAATCCTCTACGGAGCAATGGCGGGCTTGATCAAGTCGGTTCTCGCAGTGATCGGATCGGAGGGCGCAGGTGCAGCATTCAGCGATTGGGAAACATACGCCTTCGTTCTCGTAGCCTTGTCCGCCATGGGAACTCAACAGGTAGCCCTCGGTGCCGGCCATCTGTCCACGGCTATGGCGTCGATCATCGTGTCAACCCCCGTCGCGAGCACGGTGATCGCGATCACCATCTTCGACGAGCGTTTCCTCGCCTCGGGATTGGCGCTGCTAGCGCTCTTCCTCAGCGTGATTATCAGTTTCATCGGCGTGTTCGTGCTGCCCCGCGATTCCTTGACCCTCGGAGCCTCGGGAGACGGGTCCGCCGGTTCGGAGTCGGGGCAGGCAGACCTCGAACCGCAGGGAGCATCCCCGCAGGCGGCGGCTCCAGCCGATTCAGCGCAGGGCGACAGCGGTTTCGCACATGGTTTGCCAGGGCCCAACCCGGTTACCCTCCCGGTGATACCCAACTCACCTGCCCCCGTCGGGGCAGCCTCTGGGGTGGAGCCGACGCCTTCGACGGGCTCTTCCTGACCGACTCGGGCTCATGGCTCGCCCCGCGGCTTTGGAAACGGCACATGCGGCATGATGATCGATCGAGGCCCACACTCTGGGCTCCCGGGTTGCCTCGCTCATCGTCGACGAGCGGCGCGCATGACGGGGCCAAGCTGTTGGGATGCACTGGGAAGTGGAGGCGACATGAATCAGGCTGTCGCGACCACGCCTTTGAGCGGTGTCGACTCGGTGCTGCTGGATCTCGACGGTGTCGTGTACCTCGGGGAGCATCCGATTGCGCATGCCTGCGAATCCATCGCGCAGCTCGAGTCCCTGGGAGTAGCCGCGGCCTTCGTCACCAACAATGCTGCGCGCCCCCCTGACCGGGTAGCCGAGCACCTGCGTTCCCTGGGCATCCAGGCTGTGGATGCGGACATCGTGACTTCTGCGCAGGCCGGTGCCCGTCTCGTCCGGGAGATGTTCGGGGAGGGTCCGCACCCCGTGCTCGCTGTCGGCGGACCCGGTGTGGCAGCCGCACTGCGAGAGCGAGGCATGGTGGCCGTTGATCGTGCCGAGGACGGTCCTCGCGCTGTCCTGCAGGGTTTCGGCTTCGATCTCACGTGGACCCTGCTTGCCGAGGCGAGCCTCGCGCTCGCGACCGGCATTCCCTGGGTCGCTACCAACGAGGATGTCTCGATTCCCTTGCGCGGGGGCCGGGCGCCGGGCAATGGTGCATTCGTTCAGGCGGTGAGCCTGGCGGTCGGGCGAACGCCGGATCTAGTAGCCGGGAAGCCGTATCGGCCGCTGATCGACGAGAGCCTCGAACGAATCGGCGCTCGTCGCGCGCTGATGATCGGAGATCGGCTGGACACCGACATCGAAGCGGGGACCAACGCTGATGTGCCGACCCTGCTGGTGATGACGGGTGTGACGGATGTAGTCGACGTTCTCCTGGCTCCTCCACAGCGGAGACCGGACTTCATCAGCCTTGACCTGAGGGGGATGTATCAGGGATTCCCGCCCGTGGTTGGCGATGGGGCTCAGTGGAATTGCGGTGCGGTGTCGGTCGAGGTGGGAGACCAGTTGACCGACCTACGTATCACCGGAGCAGGTTCCTTCGAGGGCCTGGGTGAGGCTGAGGCGGCTGATCCCGACGTGTGGTCGGCAGCGATGCGCAGTCTGGCCGCTGCCGTGTGGCATCGACGGGATGCCGGTGGTGATGAGGTGATGGCCGAGGGCAGCGATCGGGAACTCGGGTCGAGACTTGCCCTCCTGCCCGAAGTCGCGATCCTGCAGGCCGGTGTGGACCGGATGCGCCACGGCGGCGAGGGGTAGCACCGAGGGGTAGCGTGGTGTCCGGTGTTCGATGATCGGCGGTGAGGGCGACCAGCCGCAACCTCCGAGGAACGCCACGAGTGCGGTGACACAGGAAAACCAAATTCAGAGGCATACGTGGAAAGGGGCGATCGACTCATGCTGGATGCCGTTAAAGGGGCACTGCAGGTAATGAGTGGGGTTGGTGAGGTCACCCTGGGTAAGGCGCGGGAAGCTGCGGCCGGTTTGGTCAGTCAGGGGCTCGCCGGCGATGCCACGGGAGTCGTCGATGGGGTGCAAGAACTCGCCGATGAACTCTGGACGACCGGCAGGGACAACCGCGAGATGCTGCTGCAACTCGTGCGACTGGAAGTCGATCGAGCCGTCAACCGCATGGGTTTCGTCCGCGAGGACGAACTCGCGTCTGTGCGCCGTCACGTCGACCGGCTGGAAACCGAACTCGCCAACGCCCAGGAAGAACTTGCGCAGGCTCGTGAAGATGCGGCGACGACCTCGATCGTCGCTGCCGCCGAAAGCGGCTCAAACTCTGGTGTCACCGATGCGGATGTCGCGGCGTCGGTGGTGGATTCGGCACGGCGCATCGCTGCAGTGACTGGTGCATTGGGTGCGGTCCCGGGACTTGCGGGTGGACCCTGGGCGCGGGTGGCCCGGGATCTGGCGACCTCTGCTGCGGGGATCGTCGCAGCTGCGGCTACCTCCGCCCCTCCAGCAGCACGACAGCGGCCGGAAACGAGTCCAACCACGCCACGGCCGGCGAAGGCGCCGGAGCAGACTCGCACGCCCGAGCCCGCTGAGGAAACACCTGTGCAACCAGCGACGACAACTGCGCAGGAGTCGTCGGCAGGGAAGACGGTCAAGGAGCCGGCGGCGAAGAAGTCCACGGCGAAGAAGTCCACGGCGAAGAAGTCGACGGCGAAGAAGTCGACGGCGAAGAAGTCGACAGCGAAGAATTCGGCGGCCAAGAAGTCGTCCACCAAGAAACCGGTGGCAAAGAAGTCGCCCACGAAGAAGCCCGTGGTGAAGAAGCCGGCGGCGACGAGCGCTGTGACGCAGTCGTCTAACACGATGTCGGAGACGACGACCCCTGAGTCTGGCTCCCCGTCGAGCGCGGGAAAGGACTCCTAGATGCTGGGTGATGTGCCAGCGGACGGGCAGGTCGAGTCGGTGATGTCCGACACGGTGCCGGAATCGGTGTCGGAATCGGGTCGCGAATCGATTGATACCGGACTGGAATCACAGGTGGGTGACGACCCGGTCGGCCACCGGGATGAGCCCGAAACGCCTGGGGCCCAGGTCGAGGCCGACGTCGATGACGAACCGATCGAAGATCCGCGGGTGCTCGCTGCGATCGAGCGATTGGCGGATCTCGAGGGGTTACCGATCGCCGAGCAGGTTGAGGTGTTCGCCGATGTGCACGCCCGACTAGCCGAGGCTCTGGGGACCGAAAGCGACCTGGCTGGCAACGAGACCATCGAATCCACGTCATCGGAATCCGTCTCCGCGACGGGACAGGTGTCCTTCGGCGATCCGGCTTCGTGAGTGTTCGCAGTGCGACGGACATTTGCGAGGTGGGCCCATGACCCGTCGTCGCCTCGACGCTGAACTGGTGCGCCGCAATCTCGCCCGTTCGCGCGAAGTAGCGAGGGAACTGATCGAAACTGGTCGGGTGCGAGTCCACGGTGACATCGCCCTGAAGGCGTCGACCATGGTCGACATGGCAGCGGCCGTTGTCGTCGTCGATTCCGATGATCCCGGATATGCCTCCCGGGGGGCCTACAAACTGGTGGGAGCCCTCGATGCTTTCGGGGACATCGTGGTCGAGGGTCGGCGGTGCCTGGATGCCGGTGCGTCCACCGGGGGATTCACCGATGTCCTGCTCCGACGAGGGGCACGCGAGGTTGTGGCCGTCGACGTGGGGTACGGGCAGTTGATCTGGCGACTGCGCGATGACCCGAGGGTCACCGTCCTCGACCGCACGAATGCGCGACACCTGACGGCGGCCGAGATCGGAGGTCAGGTCGATCTGATCGTCGCAGATCTGTCGTTCATCTCCCTCACCCTGGTGCTGCCTGCCCTCGTGGGCTGCGCCCGGCCCGAAGCTGATCTCCTGATCATGGTCAAGCCCCAGTTCGAGGTGGGAAGGCAGGCCTTGGGTTCTGGGGGAGTGGTGCGCGATCCCCAGGCTCGCATCGACAGCGTGCACCGAGTGGCGTCGGTCGCCTACGATCTCGGATGGGGCACGGCCGGGATCGTGGCCAGTCCACTGCCGGGCCCCAGCGGAAATGTCGAGTACTTCTGCTGGCTGCGCGCTGATGCATCCGCACCAGACCGTGCGCTGGTCGAACTGGCCGTGGAGGCGGGACCGTGACCGACCCGGCGAGTGACTCACCTGTCGATCCCGCGTCTCCTGCCGCGCGGCGTGAGGTCCTGCTCGTGGTGCACGCCCAGCGCGGCGCAGCGGCGCTGTTCGCCCAGCAAACCGCACGTGGACTGCAAGAACATGGCATCGAGGTCGTCGTCACGGAAGAGGATCACGATGCACTCGACGATGTGCGAGCCAGGGTCGTCGCAACGGATGAGCATGCTGCGGACGGGTGCGAACTCGTCGTCGTGCTCGGGGGAGACGGCACCATCCTGCGGGGTGCGGAACTCGCCCGGGTCGCCGATGTCCCTCTCCTGGGGGTGAATCTCGGTCACGTGGGATTCCTCGCGGAGGCCGAACGCGAGGACATCAACGCCGTGGTTCAAGGGGTCGTTGATCGCTCCTGGAAGGTCGAGGAGCGGATGGCCATCGATGTGCGGGTGTTCACCGGCGATGACCTGGTCGCATCGACGTGGGCGCTGAATGAAATGAGTCTGGAGAAGACGATCCGGGAACGGATGATCGACGTCCTCGTCGAGGTCGACGGGAGGCCGCTGTCGCGGTGGGGCTGTGACGGTGTCGTGTGCGCGACACCGACTGGATCGACCGCTTACGCTTTCTCGGCTGGCGGTCCGGTGGTTTGGCCGGAAGTCGAAGCATTGATCGTCGTTCCCTTGAGTGCGCATGCGCTCTTCGCTCGTCCCCTCGTGGTGTCTCCTCACAGCGTGGTGGCCTTGGAATTGCATAGTTCCGGAACTGCCGCAGTGCTTTCGGCAGATGGTCGGCGCAGCATCGAGGTGCCACCGGCCGCACGTATCGTGGTGTGCACTTCCGCGCAGCCGGTCCGGCTGGCCCGGCTCATTCCCGGTACGTTCACCGATCGACTCGTGGCGAAATTCTCCCTTCCGGTCACCGGATGGCGAGGACGATGATCGAATCGGTCTACATCCGCGATCTCGGGGTCATCGTCAACGCCGAGATCGAGTGTGGGCCGGGCTTGACCGTGATCACAGGAGAGACCGGTGCCGGAAAGACGATGCTGCTGACCGGGTTGGGTCTTCTGTGGGGTGAACGGGCTGATCCGTCCCGGGTGCGTCAGGGCAGTGAGTTGGCACGGGTGGACGGTGTCGTTCGGATTCGTGATCAGCAGGTGCGTGAACAATTTCAGACGATCCTCGACGATGTGGGTGGCCAATGGGATGACGACGCCATCATCGTCTCGCGAACCGTTCATGCCGAAGGCCGGAGCCGGGCTCACCTCGGAGGTCGGACGGTGCCGGCGGGAGTGTTGGCCGACGCAGCGAATCACGTCGTAGCCGTCCACGGGCAGGATGATCAGATGCGGTTGCGGAGCAACCGCCATCAGCGCGAAGCTCTCGACAGTTTCGCTGGGCCGGAACTTGCTGAAGCGCTGCAGCACTATCAACGTGTCTACGGCGACCTCAAGGCAGGCATTCAACTGCGCACCTCGATCACCGAGGGCGCGCAGGAACGCCGACGCGAAGCCGATGATCTGCGCGCGGCGCTCGACCTCATCGATGAGGTCGAGCCGCGTATCGGGGAATCGGCGGCGCTGCGACTCGAAGCAGAACGGCTATCGCATGTCGATCAGATCGCCGAGGGGCTCGAGACAGCCCTGGGTGCGCTGCGTGAGGACACCGATGGGGTTGGTGAGAGTAAGGCGCAGGCCGTGCTGGATTCGATCGCCCAGGCACGGGCGGCGCTGACAGCGGTTGCCACTCATGACACGCGAATCGCCGCCGTTCTCGCCCGACTCGAGGAAATCGGCACGTTGATCGGGGAAGTCGTCCTCGACCTGGGCGGGCTCGTCTCGTCGACCGATGCCGACCCCGCGCGATTGGACTTCATCGAGAACCGTCGAGCCAGGCTGGCAACCCTCAGACGTCGTGTGGGGATGCTCGCTGGAGTCGAGGATCCCGACGAGGAGGCGATGCTGCAATGGGCTGAGTCGGCGCGGGTACGACTCGCCGAGCTCGACGACGATCCCGCTCAGGTCATCGAACTCGATCAGCGCATTGACCGTCTCCGTGCAGAAGGGGGAACTGCTGCCGGTCGCGTATCCGATCTTCGTCAGCAAGCGGCCCAGCACTTGGCGGAACTCGTCACGGAAGAACTGGTGAACCTCGCTATGCCACGGGCGCGACTCGTCGTGCGGGTGGCACCACGACCACCCGGGGAAGGCCTCGCGGTGCGTGTTGGTGACGCCACGATGAGTGCGGATCGATCCGGTGTCGACGACATCAGGTTCGAACTAGCCAGTCACGACGATGATGAGCCACGGCCGCTGGGCAAGGGCGCTTCGGGTGGGGAACGTTCGCGGATCATGCTCGCCCTCGAGGTCGTCCTGGCCCGAGGCAATCCGGTTCCCACGATGATCTTCGACGAGGTCGATGCGGGTGTCGGGGGACGAGCGGCGGTGGAGGTCGGTCGACGTCTCGCCCGGCTCGCCCGGCGCACCCAGGTCCTGGTCGTGACGCATCTGCCCCAGGTCGCGGCATTCGCCGATTCTCACCTGGTCGTGCGCGCGAACGCGGACGGCCAGGTCACCCAGACCAGTGTCGAGGCCGTCGCCGGAGAATCCCGGCAGCGGGAACTGGCCCGCATGCTCGCGGGGTTGGAGGACTCGGCAACCGCGATGGCCCATGCCGAGGAACTGCTTTCGCTAGCGGACAACGAGCGGACAGCGGGAGACCGGGATGGTGGCGACCATGGGGCGCCGAGCTCCGGGTCTGCGCCGGCTGGGAAGGACACACCGGGCAAGCGGCGCAGCCGCGCCCGCAGCCGCTGATAATCTGGCGATCCGTGGAGCCGAGGGCAACGTCACCGACCAAGCATCTGTTCGTTACGGGAGGCGTCGCCTCCTCTCTCGGCAAGGGGCTCACTGCTTCGAGTCTGGGCAATCTGCTCAAAGCCCGCGGACTGCGGGTCACCATGCAGAAGCTTGACCCCTACCTGAACGTCGATCCGGGCACCATGAACCCGTTCCAGCACGGCGAGGTGTTCGTCACTGACGACGGTGCCGAAACCGATCTCGACGTCGGTCACTACGAACGGTTCCTGGACACCGATCTGCAGGGTTCGGCGAACGTCACCACCGGCCAGGTCTATTCGGCGGTCATCGCCAAGGAACGTCGCGGCGAGTACCTCGGTGACACCGTTCAGGTGATCCCGCACATCACCAACGAGATCAAGGCACGGATCCGGCGCATGGCGACAGCCGATGTCGACATCGTCATCACCGAGGTCGGGGGGACAGTCGGAGATATCGAATCCCTGCCCTTCCTCGAAGCCGTGCGGCAGGTTCGCCACGAAGTCGGTCGCGACAACGTGTTCTTCCTGCATGTTTCACTTCTGCCCTACATCGGCCCGTCGGGCGAATTGAAAACGAAGCCGACACAGCACTCCGTCGCCCAGTTGCGCAGCATCGGTATCCAACCCGATGCTTTGGTGCTGCGTGCCGATCGTGTCGTCCCGCAGTCCATCAAGCGCAAAGTGTCGCTGATGTGCGATGTCGACGAAGAAGCCGTGGTGGCTGCTGTCGATGCTCCCAGCATCTATGACATTCCCAAGGTGCTGCATGCAGAGGGACTGGACGCCTATGTCGTTCGTCGCTTGGGACTGCCGTTCCGTGATGTCGACTGGACACGCTGGGGTGACCTGCTCCGCCGCGTGCATCATCCGACCAACGAGGTCGACATC
>AACY020294318.1_pt1 | contig 14120 bp, 9 predicted proteins | sample 267378 | NCBI WGS metagenome assembly AACY02 (sample SAMN02954345, study PRJNA13694) | marine metagenome | biome: aquatic; feature: ocean; material: water; isolation source: isolated as part of a large dataset composed predominantly from surface... | reverse complement strand
CGCGCGCCGCGCCGAGGCCGCCGGCGTCGCGATGGTCACGGTGCACGGCCGCACCCGCTGCGACTTCTACAAGGGCGCGTCCGACTGGCGCGCGATCCGCGCGGTCAAGGAAGCGGTCTCGATCCCGGTGGTGGCGAACGGCGACGTCCGCGACGGCGCGGACGCGCGCCGCGCCCTCGCGCTCTCGGGCGCGGACGCGGTGATGGTGGGCCGCGGCGCGCAGGGCGCGCCCTGGGTTCCGGCCCGCGTCGCCGACGCGCTCGCCGGCCGCGCCCCGCGACCGGCGCCGTCGCCCTCCGAACGGCGCGACCTCCTTATCGAGCATTACGAGGCGCTGCTCGCCTTCTACGGGCGCGACCTCGGAGCGCGCGTCGCGCGCAAGCATCTTTCCTGGGCGCTGGAGCGGCTGCCGGGCGCGAAGGCGCTTCGGGACCGGGTCGTGCGGCTGGAGGCGCCGGAGGCGGTGCGCGGGGCGCTGGCGTCGGGCTTCGACGCGCTCGGCGAGCGGGAGGGCCTGGCGGCGTGAGCGTGGATTTCGAGGCGATCTGGCAGGCTCTGCCCCAGCCCGCGCTGGTCATCGGCGAGGACGAGGGCGTGCTCGCGGTGAACGGCGCGGCGGAGGCGTTCTTCTCGATCTCCGCGGGCCAGCTTCGGAAAAAGACGCTGGCGGATCTGGCGGGCCCCGACAGCCGCCTCGCCGACATCGTGGCCCGCGCCCGCGGCGGCGCGCTCTCGCTCGCCGACCACAATGTCGACCTCGCGCCGTCGGACGCCAAGCCCCGCGCCGTCGACGTGCAGGCGGCCGCGCTGAACCCGGACGGCGGCCCCGTGCTGCTGCTGCTCCAGCCGCGCTCGATCGCAGAGCAGATGGACCGCTCGCTGACCAGCCGCAACGCCGCGCGCTCCGTGACGGGCATGGCGGCGATGCTGGCGCATGAGATCCGCAACCCGCTCGCGGGCATTTCCGGCGCGGCGCAGCTGCTCGAAATGGCGGGCGGCGAGGCCGAGCGCGAGCTGACCGAGATGATCCGGGCCGAGACCGAACGGATCGAAACCCTGCTCGAACGCGTCGACGCCTTCGGCGACACCCGCCCCGCCGCCAAGGAGCCGGTCAACATCCACGACGTGATCGACCGCGCCAAGCGCGCGGCCGAGGCCGGCTTCGCGAGCCATGTCCGCTTCTTCACGGAATATGATCCCTCGCTGCCCGACGTGCCGGGCGACGCCGACCGGCTGATGCAGGTTTTCCAGAACCTGCTGAAGAACGCCGCCGAGGCGACGCCGAAGGTCGGCGGCGTCGTGATGATCCGCACCAGCTACTCGCCCGGCGTCTCGATCGCAGGCATCGGCGGCGGACGCGAGAGCGTGCCGCTTCTGGTCTCGATCCAGGACAACGGCGCCGGCGTGCCGCCCGAGATCAAGCGCGACATCTTCGAGCCCTTCGTCACCTCGAAGGCGGGCGGCAGCGGCCTCGGCCTCGCCCTCGTCTCCAAGATCGTCGCCGACCATGGCGGCGTCATCGAATGCGACAGCGAACCGGGCTGGACCGCGATGCGCCTGCGTCTGCCGATCTGGCGCGACCAGGTGGAGCGCAAGCCCAAGCCGCGGAAGAAGGAGCCCTCGACATGAGCCTCGGCACGGTCCTGCTGGCCGACGACGACCGCACCATCCGCACCGTGCTCACCCAGGCCTTCACCCGCGCCGGCTGCCGCGTGCGCGCCACCGGCTCGGTCAACACGCTCTGGCGCTGGGTCGAGGACGGCGAGGGCGACCTGATCGTGACCGACGTCATCATGCCCGACGGCGACGGCCTCGACCTCCTGCCCGCCATCAAGCGCAAGCGTCCCGACCTTCCCGTGATCGTGATGAGCGCCCAGAACACCGTGATGACCGCGATCCGCGCGGCCGAAGTCGGCGCCTACGAATACCTGCCGAAGCCCTTCGACCTGAAGGAGGTCATCAGCCACGCCAAGAAGGCGCTGTCGCTGCGCGCCGAGCGGCGGACCGAGGGAACCGAGGCCCCGCGCGACGACCAGATGCCGCTGATCGGCCGCTCGCCCGCGATGCAGGACGTCTACCGCATCATGGCGCGGCTGATGAACACGGACCTCACGGTGATGGTCAATGGCGAGTCGGGCACCGGCAAGGAGCTGGTGGCGCGCGCGCTCCACAATTTCGGCCGACGCAAGGCCGGACCCTTCATCGCCATCAACATGGCGGCGATCCCGCGCGACCTGATCGAGTCCGAGCTTTTCGGCCACGAGAAGGGCGCCTTCACCGGCGCGACCGACCGCGCGAAGGGCAAGTTCGAGCTGGCGGCGGGCGGCACGCTGTTCCTCGACGAAATCGGCGACATGCCGCCCGAGGCGCAGACCCGCCTGCTGCGCGTCCTCCAGGACGGCGAATACACGACCGTGGGCGGGCGCACGCCGATCCGCGCCGACGTCCGCATCGTCGCGGCGACCCACCAGGACCTGCGCGAGCTGATCGCCGAGGGCCGCTTCCGCGAGGATCTTTTCTACCGCCTGAACGTCGTGCCGATCCGCCTGCCGCCGCTGCGCGAGCGCGTCGAGGACATCCCCGACCTCGCCCGCCACTTCCTGCGCCGCGCCGAACAGGAGGGCCTGCCGCGCAAGACCATCAGCCAGCCGGCGGTGGACCTGCTCCGCGGCCAGCCCTGGCCCGGCAACGTGCGCGAACTCGAGAACCTGATGCGCCGTCTCGCCGCGCTCTGCGCCGACGACGTGATCGACGACGGCGCGGTGGAGGCGGAGCTTGCGGCCCGGCCCAGCTCCGCCATCGACGGCGATCCGGTGGCGGGAGACACGCTCTCGGCCGCGGTGGAAGGGCATCTCAAGCGCTATTTCGCCCTGCATGGCGACCAGTTGCCGCCGCCCGGCCTCTACGATCGGGTGCTGCGCGAGGTGGAGATGCCGCTGATCGCGCTCACCCTGTCGGCCACCCGCGGCAACCAGCTCCGCGCCGCCGAACTGCTCGGTCTCAACCGGAACACGTTGCGCAAGCGAATCCGCGAGCTTGACATCCCCGTCACGCGCGGCAAAAGACTGATGTAAGCAGGCAACAGTTGCGGCCATAGAGCCGCGGAGCAGTCCATGGCGCGCAGCGGCATCGTCGCGCTCGGAACCCCCGGCCTCGGCGGCGGCCGCGCGCGGCGCAGCGGCGCGCGCTGGACGCTCGTCCTCGTTCTTCTCGGCCCGCTGTTCGCCGCGGCGACGGCCTATGTGCTCGCCGCCGCCAGCCGCGGCGAGGTCGGCGCCGACATCGTCCGCGCGGTGCTGCTGGCCGATCTCGTCTACATCCTCGCGATCGTCGCGCTGATCATCCTGACCATCGCCCGCGCGGTCGCCGCGCGCAGGCGGCGCTCGGCGGGCTCGAAGCTGCATCTCCGCCTCGCCGGCACCTTCACGCTGGTGGCGCTCGCGCCCACGATCTGCGTCGCGGTCTTCGCGACGCTGACGGTCAATTTCGGCATGGAGGCGTGGTTCTCCAATCAGGTCGGCACCGTCGTGCGCAACGCGCTCTCGGTCGCGGAGGCCTATGAGACCGAGCACAAGGGCACGATCCGCGGCGACGCGCTCGCCATGGCGAACGACCTCAACCGCGCAGCCTCCATCGGCATCTCGCCGTCCGAGCTCGGCCAGCTCGTGCGTCAGCAGCAGATCCTGCGCGAGCTGCCCGAGGCCTACGTCCTCGACGGCGACGGACAGATCGTGGCGCGGGGCGAGTTCAGCTACCTCTTCACCCTCGAGCGCCCAACGCCAGAGCAGTTCGCCGCGGCCCGCTCGGGCGACGTCGTGGTGATCGACGACGAGGGCGCCAACGAGCTGCGCGCGCTGGTGCATCTCGCGGGCATGATCGATCGGTTCCTCTACATTACGCGCCGGATCGAGGGCGAGGTGCTGCTGCTGCTCGACGAGACGCGCGAGACTGTCCGCCTCTACGAGCGGCTGGAGGAGGAGCGCCACCGCGTCCTGTTCGACTTCGCGCTCCTCTATCTCGGCTTCGCGGCGCTGGTGATCCTGGCGGCCGTCTGGCTCGGGCTCTGGTTCGCGGAGCGGCTCGCGAAGCCCATCGGGCGGCTCGCCGCCGCGGCCGAGCGCGTGGGCGAGGGCAATTACGACCAGCGCGTGAAGGAGGAGCGCGGCGACGACGAGGTCGCGCTGCTCAGCCGCGTGTTCAACCGCATGACATTCAAGGTGAAGACCCAGCGCGACGCGCTGGTCGCCGCGGCGGACGAGACCGACCGTCGCCGGCGCTTCATCGAGACGGTGCTCTCCGGCGTCTCGGCCGGCGTGATCGGCCTCGACGGCGCCGGGCGGGTGGAGCTCGTCAACGCCGCGGCGGGTGGCATGCTCGATCTCGGCCGCGCGGTCTCCGGGCGTTCCCTCGACGCGGTCGCGCCCGGGCTCGCGCCCCTGCTCGACCGCGCCCGCGCCGCCCCGTCCGGCGCCGCCCAGGAGCAGCTCCGCCTCGTCGTCGGGGGCCGCGAGCGCGAGTTTCTCGTGCGGGTCACCCCCAAGGCCGCGGAGGCCGCAGAGGGCTGGGTGCTGACGCTCGACGACATGACGGACCTGGTCGCGGCCCAGCGCATGGCGGCCTGGGGCGACGTCGCGCGTCGCATCGCCCACGAGATCAAGAACCCGCTGACGCCGATCCAGCTCTCGGCCGAGCGGCTGAAGCGCAAGTTCTCGAAATTCGGCGAGGAGGAGCGCGCGGCCCTCGGCCAGTACGCAGACGTCATCGTGCGACAGGCCGGCGACATCCGAAGGATGGTCGACGAGTTCTCGAAATTCGCGCGGATGCCGGCGCCGGAGACGCGCGAGGAGGACGTCGCCGACATCCTCCGCGCCGCGATCCTGCTCCAGCGCGCCGCCGAGGACGGGATCGCGCGCAGCCTCGAGATCGACGAGGGCCTCCCCGCCTGCCGCGTGGATCGCGGGCTCCTGAGCCAGGCGCTGACGAACCTCCTGAAGAACGCCGCGGAAGCCGTGCAGGCCCGCCTCGAGAGCGCGCCGGAGCCGCCCGGCGAGATCCGCGCGGCGCTGCGCGCGCGCCCGGACGGCGTCGAGATCGAAATCGCCGACAACGGCGTGGGCCTGCCGCAGGGCGACCGCGACCGCCTCGTGGAGCCCTACGTCACGACCCGCGCCAAGGGCACCGGCCTCGGCCTCGCCATCGTGAAGAAGGTCGCCGAGGAGCATGGCGGCGCGCTCCTCCTCGACGACGCCGAACCCTTCGCGCCCGGCGCCCATCGCGGCGCCCGCGCCGTCCTCGTCCTGCCGGCCGCTCCCGCGGCCGTCGCCCCCGAAAGAACGCCGGAACCCGCATGACCGACATCCTGATCGTCGACGACGAAGCCGACATCCGCGATCTCGTGGGCGACATCCTTCGCGACGAGGGACACCGCACCCGCGAGGCCTGGTGCGCCGAGACCGCCTTCGGCCAGATCAACGCCGCGCCCCCGGCGCTCATCATCCTCGACATCTGGCTCCAGGGCAGCCGGCTCGACGGCATCGAGATCCTGAAAAACGTCAAGCGCGACAACCCGGATATCCCCGTCGTCATCATCTCCGGCCACGGCAACGTCGAGATCGCGGTCGCCGCGATCCAGCAGGGCGCCTACGACTTCATCGAGAAGCCGTTCAACACCGACCAGCTTCTCGTCGTCGTCTCCCGCGCGCTCGAAACCAGCCGTCTGCGCCGCGAGAACGCCACGCTGCGGGCGCGGGAGATCGCGGCCTCATCGATGGTCGGCGACAGCCACGCGATGGCGCAGCTCGCCGCGAAGATCGATCGGGTCGCGAAGACGCAGAGCCGCGTGATGCTCTCCGGGCCGCCCGGCTCGGGCAAGGAGGTCGCCGCGCGCCGGATCCACGCCCTGTCCGAGCGCGCGCGCGCCCCCTTCATCGTGGCGAACGCCGCCGCGATGGAGCCTTCGCGCATGGAGGAGTCGCTCTTCGGCCGCGTCCACGAGGACGGGCGCGTGACGCCCGGCCTGTTCGACCGCGCCCACAAGGGCGTCCTGTTTCTCGACGAGGTCGCGGACATGCCGGCCGGCGCGCAGTCCAAGATCCTGCGCGTGCTGACCGACCAGTCCTTCACGCGCATCGGCGGCGGCGACGTGGTGCGGGTGGACGTGCGGGTGCTCTCGGCCTCGAATCGCGACCTGCCGGCGGAGATCGCGGCCGGGCGGTTCCGGCAGGACCTCTATCACCGCCTCGCCGTGGTGCCGCTCGACGTCCCCTCGCTCGACGCGCGGCGCGAGGACATCCCCGCGCTCGTCGCGCATTTCCTCGACGTTCTGGCCTCGACCCAGGGCCTCGCGCGCAAGCCGATGACGGACGAGGCCGTGGCCTATCTCCAGACGCTCGACTGGCCCGGAAACGTGCGCCAACTCAAGAACCTGGTCGAGCGCCTGCTCATCATCTCCGACGGCCCCCGCATCGAGGTCGAGGACGTGGTCGGCGAGACCGGACCGGTCGGCGAGACCAGCTCCGGTCTGAACGGGATGATCGCGAGCCTGCCGCTGCGCGAGGCGCGCGAAGTGTTCGAGCGCGAGTATCTGATCGCCCAGATCAACCGCTTCGGCGGCAACATCTCCCGCACCGCGAACTTCGTCGGGATGGAGCGCTCGGCGCTGCATCGCAAGCTGAAGTCGCTCGGCGTCACCACGACGAGCCGCGGCGGCGCCCGCGTCGCCTGCGCCGAAGAGGCCGAGGCGTGACCGCCCGCCGGGCGGGGGACGCGCGGCCGTGAAGATCCTCGTCTGCGGCGCGGGGCGCGTCGGCGGCCAGATCGCGCGGCGGCTGTCGGAGGACGGCTCCGACGTGACCGTCATCGACCAGGACCCGGGTCTGGTGCGGCGCGTGACCGACGCCTACGACGTCGGCGGCGTCGCCGGCCACGCCTCGCACCCGGACGTGCTGGAGCGCGCAGGGGCGGCGGACGCGGACATGCTGATCGCCGCAACCCATCTGGACGAGGTCAACATGATGGCCTGCCAGGTGGCGCATTCCGTGTTCTCGGTGCCCCGCAAGATCGCGCGCGTGCGCGCCCAGTCCTATCTTGAGCCGCGCTGGTCGGACCTGTTCCGGCGCGACCACATGCCGATCGACGTCATCATCTCGCCGGAGACCGAGGTCGCCCGCGTCGCGATCGCGCGCCTCGGCTCGACAGCCGCCTTCGAGACCCACGGCTTCCTGGAGGGGCGGGCGCAGCTCGTCGGAGTGTCGCTCGAGGAGGACTGCCCGGTCCTGAACACGCCGCTGAAACAGCTCACGGAGCTCTTCTCGACGCTGACCGCCATCGTCGTGGCGATCCGGCGCGAGGGCAAGCTGATCGTGCCCGAGCCCGACGACCAGCTCTACGCCGGCGACGACATCTACTTCCTCGCCGCCGAGCGCGACGTCGGCCGCGCCATGGGGATCTTCGGGCGCGAGAGCCGGCCGGCGAAGCGCGTCGTGGTCATCGGCGCCGGCCATGTCGGGCTTTCGGTGGTGAAGCTGCTGGAGAGCGACCCGTCCGGCGTCCGCGCCAAGCTGCTGGAAGCCGACCGCGGGCGCGCGGAGGCGGCGGCGGACGCGCTGACCCGCACCGTCGTCCTGCACGGCGACGCGCTCGACCCGTCGCTGCTCGAGGAGGCGGGCATCGCCGACGCCGACGCCGTGCTCGCGCTGACCAACGACGACAAGGCCAACCTCCTCTCCTGCGCGCTGTCGAAACAGGCGGGATGCCAGCTGGCCGTGGCGCTGACCAACGACGCGGTGTTCTCGCGGCTCTCGCCCGCGCTCGGGGTCGACGCCTACATCAACCCGCGCGCGACGACCGTCTCGACGATCCTGCGCCATGTCCGCCGCGGACGCATTCGCGCCGTCTACTCGATCGGGGAGGGCGAGGGCGAGGCGATCGAGGCGCAGGTGCTCGCGACCTCGCCCATCGCCGGCAAGCGGCTGCGCGACGCCGGTTTTCCCGCGGGGTCGATCGTCGGCGCGGTGCTCGGGCGGGAGGGGGTCCAGCGGCCGCGGGGCGACCTGCTCATCGGGGAGGGCGACGTGCTCGTCGTGTTCGCGCTGCGCGACGCGGTGGCGAAGGTCGAGCAGCTCTTCCGCGTCAGCGTCGACTTCTTCTGATGCGCTGGCGCGGCGCGCCCGTCCCGGCCGCGCTGATCGCGGCGCTTGCGGCGCTGATGCTGCCGCCGGCGGCGGTGGCGGCCTTCGAGGGCGACTGGCGCGTCGCGCAGGCCTTCAGCCAGAGCGCGGGGCTCGTCGTCATCGCGGCCGTGGGCCTCGGCCTCGCGCTCGACCGCGCGCCGCGGCGCTCGACCGCGCGGGCCGAACTGCTGACGGTCGTCTTCCTCTTCGCCGCCGCGCCGATCGCGGCGGCGCTGCCGCTCTGGCGCGCGATGCCGGCGCTCGGGCCGGGGGGGGCGTATTTCGAGATGGTCTCGATGCTGACCACGACCGGCGCCACCGTCCTCACGGAGCCGGCCGAGGCGCCCCGCGCCGTGCATCTCTGGCGCGCGCTCACCGCCTGGTTCGGCGGCTTCGCGACCCTTGTCACCGCCGCGGCGGTGTTCGCGCCGCGCAACCTGGGCGGCTTCGAGGTCGAGATCGAGGCGCGGGTCGGCCCGGTGGGCCGCCTCGGCGGCGGACCGGACTGGGCGGGCGGCCCCTCGCGCGCGCAGGCGGACCTGCGCCTCGACCACGCCTTCGCCGCCATCACCCCCGCCTATGTCGGGCTGACGGCCCTGCTCGCGCTCGCCTTCTCGGCCGCCGGCGGCGGGCCGCTTGAAGCGGTCGTGCACGCCGCGGGCGTCATGTCGACGAGCGGCCTCTCCATCGACGGGCGGACGCTCGGGGGCGGCGTCAGCGCCGAGATGCTGGCCGCCGTCTTCATGGCGATGGCCGCGACCCGCCACGTCTTCGCGAGCGGGACGCCGGCGGCGCGCCTCGCGCGCTTCCACGGCGACCCGGAGATCACGCTGGCCGGCATCGCGATCGGTCTCGCCGCGGGCTGGATCTTCCTGCGCCACTGGTTCGGCGCAATCGGCCTCGCCGGACCCGCCGAGCCGGAGCGCGCGCTGGAGGCTCTCTGGGGCGCCCTCTTCACGGCCTTCTCCTTCCTGACGACCACCGGCTACGTCTCCGAGGCGTGGGACGGCGCGCGCGCGTGGTCGGGCCTCTCGAACCCCGGGCTCCTGCTGCTCGGGCTCGCGGCCATGGGGGGCGGGGTCGCGTCGACGGCGGGCGGGATCAAGCTGTTGCGCTCCTTCGCGCTCTACCAGCAGGGCCTGATCGAACTCGACACGCTGGCCGAGCCCCGCGCGGCGCACAGCCGCGGGCGGGGCCGCCGACGCGTCGGCTTCCCGGGCGCGGTGCTGGCCTGGGTGTTCGTCATGCTGTTCCTGCTCGCGCTCGGCGCGGCGAGCCTCGCCATCGCGGCCTTCGGCCTGCCCTTCGAGCAGGCGCTCGCGGCGGCGGTCGCGAGCCTTTCGAACACCGGCCCCGCCTACTCCGTCGCCCTCGGTCCGAAGGCGCCGGGCTTCGCGACCATGGCCGAGGGCGCGCGCCTCGTCTGCGCCGCGGCGATGGTGGTCGGGCGCGTCGAGGTGCTCGCGGTGGTCGCACTCGCGAATCCCGCCTACTGGCGGCGTTGACGCTGGCGCGGCGCGAGACAAGTGCAATCGGGGCGTGCGGCGGATAGGGTGAACGCGGCGGCGATTCCCGCCCGCGCCGGGTGCGCGACAAGAAGAAAAGGCGAGAACAACATGGCCTCGGACAAACAAAGCCTCCAGGACACCTTTCTCAATCACGTTCGCAAGAACAAGGTCCCTGTCACGATCTTTCTGGTCAACGGGGTCAAGTTGCAGGGCGTGATCACCTGGTTCGACAATTTCTGCGTTCTGCTGCGCCGCGACGGGCAGAGCCAGCTTGTCTACAAGCACGCGATTTCGACCGTGATGCCCTCGCAGCCGGTGACCCTCTACGAAGCGGAGAACGAGGGCTGACGGCCGCGCCGTGACCCGCGCCTTCGTCCTTCATCCGCACATCCGCTCGGAGGGCGCGGGTCGCCGCGCGCCCGAGGCGGCGCTGGAGGAATGCGTCAACCTGACCGCGGCGCTCGACCTCGCGGTCAAGGGGTCCGAGGTCGTGTCGCTGAACGCGCCGCGGGCGGGCTGGCTGTTCGGCTCAGGCAAGATCGAGGAGCTGAAGACCAGGATCGCGATCGCCGAAGCCGAGGTCGTGGTGGTCGACGGGCCGCTCTCCCCCGTCCAGCAGCGCAACCTCGAGAAGGCCTGGGGCGTGAAGGTCATCGACCGCACCGGCCTGATCCTCGAGATCTTCGGCGAGCGCGCCAGCACGCGCGAGGGCGTGTTGCAGGTCGATCTCGCGCATCTGACCTACCAGAAATCCCGCCTCGTGCGCTCCTGGACCCATCTCGAGCGCCAGCGCGGCGGCGTCGGCTTCATGGGCGGTCCGGGCGAGACCCAGATCGAGGCCGACCGCCGGGCGCTCGACGAGAAGATCACCCGGCTGAAGCGCCAGCTCGAGAAGGTCGCGCAGACCCGCACGGAGCACCGCAAGTCCCGCGCGCGCACCCCCGTGCCCGTGGTGGCGCTGGTCGGCTACACGAACGCGGGCAAATCCACCCTTTTCAACCGGGTCACCGACGCGGAGGTGATGGCGAAGGACATGCTCTTCGCCACGCTCGACCCGACGATGCGCGCGATCCGGCTGCCCTCGGGCCGCCGCGTCGTCCTGTCCGACACGGTGGGCTTCATCTCGGAGTTGCCGACCCAGCTCGTGGCCGCTTTCCGCGCGACGCTCGAGGAGGTTCTGGAGGCCGATCTGATCGTGCATGTGCGTGACGTCTCCCACCCCGAGACCGAGGCGCAGAAAGCGGACGTGCTCGATGTCCTCGGCGATCTCGGCGTCGCGGAGGACCGGCTGGCGTCGATGGTCGAGGCGCGCAACAAGATCGACCTGCTGGACGAGACGGCGCGGCGCGCGGCCCTCAATGAGACGGGGCGCGAACCGCTTGCGGTCGCGCTCTCGGCCGCGACGGGCGCGGGGCTCGACGAGCTGATGGCCGCGATCGAGGCCGGACTCGCCGAGGCCCGCACCGCAGCGACCGTCCGCATCGCGCTCGGCGAGGGGCGCGCGGCCGCCTGGCTCCACGCCCGGGGCGCGGTGGTGGCGCGGCGCGACGGCGAGGAGACGGCGGATCTGGATCTCGCCATCTCGGACCGCGAGCTCGCGCAGTTCCGCAAGGCGTTCCCCGAGGCCGTGCTGCTCTCCCGCGACGACGCGCTCGACCGGGCGGCGCAGTAGCCTCCCGCCCGGCGGCGCCGGAGACATGCGCGCAGGTCGGTCGACCCGGAAAACCTGGTCGTCGGGTCGAGACGAACGGGCCCGGTCTGGGGCCGAAGGGGACATCCGGGCGCGTAGCGGCGCCGCAGTTCGGTAAGGATCGCGCGAACGCCCGAGGGCGGTCGCTTCGGAACGAACAATTTGATGCGATGTATCGCGCAACCCCGAACGAACACTGCGCTAGTGCGTTGTCCAATCTCACGGAAACGCGGTCGCTGAGTGGAGAGGGTCGCGCCCCGAACCTGGGTGGGCGCGGCTGATCTTCCGGCTGTTTGCTCTATGCTGGTCGGAGCTTCCGACCGCGCCGCAGCTTGCGCGGTCGCAATCGCGCCCTCCCGGGGGGGGTGGTGAGGCGCGCCTGGAAAACTCTCCGGTGGAGGGTTTTCAGCGCCGAACGGGCGGATCCCCGGACAGGTCGGGCGCGACCAGGCGTGAACGCCGGGCGGAATGGAGAGGCTGAGCGATTCCACCAGATCGGAAAACGCTCTAGCCGCCCGACCCGACGCTCCAGGCTTCTCAACAGACAGGCTGGTCGCTCGGATCGCCGTCACCGCTGAGCGCACGACAGACGTCCGCTCCGTCCCTCAAGTCGAACGGAGCGCCCCCTCCGCGTCGGGCCGCGCGGTCACTCCTCCGCCGTCGCTTCGGCGCGGGACTTGCCGGAGACCTCCAGCGCCAGCGCGGCGGCCATGAAGGGGTCTAGCCCGCCGTCGAGCACCTTCTGGGTGTCGGAGGTCTCGACGCCGGTCCGAAGGTCCTTGACCATCTGGTAGGGCTGCAGGACGTAGCTGCGGATCTGGTTGCCCCAGCCGATCTCGCCCTTGGCGTCGTGGGCGTCCTGGATCGCCTGAGTGCGCTTCTTCATCTCGAGGTCGTAGAGCCGCGCCTTCAGCGCCGCCATGGCGTTGGCGCGGTTCTGGTGCTGCGACTTCTCGGAGGAGGTCACCACGATCCCGGTCGGCATGTGGGTGATGCGCACCGCCGAGTCGGTCGTGTTGACGTGCTGACCGCCGGCGCCGGAGGAGCGGTAGGTGTCGATGCGGATCTCGTTCGGCGGGATCTCGATCTCGATCGAGTCGTCCACCACCGGATAGACCCAGACCGAGCTAAACGAGGTGTGCCGGCGGGCCTGGCTGTCGAAGGGCGAGATGCGCACGAGGCGATGCACGCCGCTCTCGGTCTTCAGCCAGCCATGGGCGTTGTCGCCCTTGATCTGGTAGGTCGCCGACTTGATGCCGGCCTCCTCGCCGCCGCTCTCGGCCATCAGCTCGACCTTGTAGCCATGCGCCTCGGCCCAGCGGACATACATGCGCGCGAGCATCGCCGCCCAGTCGCAGCTCTCGGTGCCGCCGGCGCCGGCGTTGATTTCGAGGAAGGTGTCGGCGCCGTCCATCTCGCCCGAGAGCAGGGCCTCCGTCTCCTTCTGCGCGGCCGCCTCGCGCAGCGCCGTCAGCGCCTGCTCGGCCTCCTTGACGACGTCGACGTCGTCCTCGGCCTCGCCGAGCTCGATGAGGCCGCGCTGGTCGTCGAGCTCCTGGGCGAGCGCCTTGTAGCCGTCCACGGCGTCGGCGAGGCGCTGGCGCTCGCGCATCACCTTCTGGGCGTGGGCGGGATCGTTCCAGAGGGTCGGGTCCTCCGCGCGAGCGTTGAGTTCTTCGAGCCGGTGCTCGGCCGTATCCCAGCCGAGCCGCTGGCGCAGGAGCGCGAGCGACTTCTCGATCTCGGCGACGACGGCTTCGGTCTCGGCGCGCAAGTCTCAGGCCCCTTTCAGCGTTTCACGGGCCGACGGATGTAACCGCGGCGCCGACAGGCCGCAAGGCGGCGTCAGTAGAGGCCGCCCGGGGTGGCGAACCCGCCGTCCGAGGGCGGCGCCGGCCGCGCCGGGCGCTCGGCGGCGCCGGCCTCGGCGCGCTGCTCCGCGGCCGGGCCGTCCCCGGCGTCCGGCGGCGCGTCGGCGCGCGCGAAGTCGCCCTGTGCGGCGAAGAAGGCGTCGTCGAGCCCGGAGGTCGCGAAGCCGCCCCCGCCGATCACGCGGTCGCTCTCGACCTGCTCGATCTCGCCCGAGGCGGCGGCGAGGATCGCGGCGCGGTCGAGCGCCTCGAAGCTCCCGGCGGGGCGGGTCTCGAAATACGCCTCGAAGAAGTCGGCCACGACCGGCGCGCAGAGCGTGCCGCCGAAAGCGCCCCGCCCGATCGGCCGCGGCTCGTCGTAGCCGATGAAGCAGCCCGCGGCGACCGTCGGCGAGAAGCCGATGAACCAGACGTCGCGCGCCTCGTTGGTCGTGCCGGTCTTGCCCGCGACCGGCCCGTCCACGCCGGCGAAGGGCCGCGCCGCGGTGCCCTCGGTCACCACGCCGCGCAGCATGCCCACGATCTGCTGGGCCACGAGCGGGTTCAGCACCCGCTCCGCGTCGCGCTCGGGGCTCGGCGGGCGGGCGCCCGGCGCGGCGTCGCAGCCGGGGCAGCGCCGGTCGTCATGGCGCCAGATCGTGTGGCCGCGGCGGTCCTGCACCCGGTCCACCACGGTCGGCTCGATCCGCCAGCCGCCGTTCGCGAACATCGCGTAGCTCGCGACCAGCTCCCAGAGCGTCGTCTCGCCCGCGCCGAGGGCGTAGGAGAGATGCGGCGGCATGTCGTCGTAGACGCCGAAGCGCTCGGCCGCCTCGGCCACGTTCTCCATGCCCACCTCCTGCGCGAGGCGGATGGTCATCAGGTTGCGCGAGCGGATCAG
>AACY020523768.1_pt1 | contig 14129 bp, 13 predicted proteins | sample 267378 | NCBI WGS metagenome assembly AACY02 (sample SAMN02954345, study PRJNA13694) | marine metagenome | biome: aquatic; feature: ocean; material: water; isolation source: isolated as part of a large dataset composed predominantly from surface... | reverse complement strand
AGATCATGCTCTCCACATAGCCGGGACCAATGGTGCCGATCACATCGGTGGCTTTGTCTTCCTCCACGTGGTACAAGATGGAAATATCCGCATCCACATTGAGGCCTTCTTTGGAAGGCAAGGGCAGGTTTACTTCCAAATTTTGGGTGTTCACGGGCACCCGGATGATGCGGCTCACAAAGGGGTTGTACCATCGGGGACCGGGCGGGAGCTGCTTTTCCTTGATCTTACCCAGGGTGCGTTTCACCCCCACACTTCCCTGGCGAACGGTTACACAACTACCTAGCAAAAACGATAGCAACACTATCAAAAAACTGAGTCTTGCATATTTCATAGCGACAATAAGTATTGGTTTCGCGATAAAACACACAAAAACTTAGCCAAGTTTTGGCCTGGCTAAAGGGGGGCTTAAAGCTCCCAGCCAAAGCCGGTGATAATGACGTAGTCGGATTCTGAAGCCCCAGGAGCGGGATTGCTGTCGTAGTTCAGGGTTAGCCCCGATTTGATATAGAAATCCAGGGGCAGGTCATAGCGGATATTCAACAGAAAATCGAAGCGGTACCGGCCGTTCTCGGTTAAGCTGGGGTACCAGTAGGCGTTGCTAAAAACGTTTAGATCGCCTATGTCGTAAAGGTTGAGCTCCGAACCCACCACCGCCTCGGCACTTTGCCGATCGGAAGTGGCCAGGTTTTCCGGCGACACCGGAGTACCTACATTCTCCAGGTTGATAACCGGGCCGGCAAATGCGTTCCAGTAGAGCTGGTTGGACCGAATTAAGTAGTAGCCCAATCCCAATACTCCCGTGGTGCGCAAATCCAAGTTTTGCTCGGTATTGGAAAGGAAATTGACCCGACTGCCCAAAAATAGGCCGTTGCGGAAGCCGTAATCGGCATTTAACCCCCCATCGATACGCCGCACGGTTTCGGCCCCTATCTGCCGGTTTCTTACCTGGCGGTAGTTGGCCATGGTTACCCAGCGCTCGTCGCGGTAGCCCACCGCCGCACTGGCGTGGAACTGTTGCAGGTCATTGGCTTTGGTAAGACTATAACCCGCATCGACGTGGGCCGACCACTTGCTCCAAAAATTGGTTTCTACCTGGCGCAGTTCTACAATCGTTTCGCCACACACCTCTCTTTGTCCTTCGGGAGAAACAAGTAAAAACCTTCCCGGGGCCCGGGTTTGCAGATGGGCTTTGGTGAGCAGGTGCCTGTCGCTGAGACTAATGGCATATTGTTGTTGACTGCTTATTTCAACAACTTCTTCCCATTTTATCTGGAAATTGCTGCTGCTGTAAGCAGTTTTTAAGACCAGAACTCCCCGTTTCATTTCCTTTATCTCACCCACCAGTTGGTCTCCGTTCCGCAAAAGCAAGGTGTCGGTTTGGCCGATCAAGTGGTTGGCACATAGTACTAGCCCTAACAAGATCAACCGGCCCAAATGGTTAATAACTCCGGCCCTGTTTACCCTCATAGTAGTTTATAAAAGCTTGATTTACCACCCGATTGCCACCGGGAGTAGGGAAATTACCGGTAAAATACCAATCTCCTAGATGATTGGGGCAGGCCGCGTGCAGGTCTTCAATACTCTGGTAAATGATGCGTACTTCCGCCTTCATGCCTGCAGGGGTTAGTTGCCGGGCAATTTCCTGCGATATTTCATCTACGCTGAAGGGCGCATAGATTTCCTTTACGAAGTTTTCGATCTGCGTATCGGGAAGATTTTTTTGGGCCATGCATTTTTGATACACATCGCCGATTAAGTGCCAGTGGCCCCTTTCCCGCAACAGGGCAATGGCGGCCCGAAAAGCGGCAAATTCTCCCAAGGTGCTCATATTAATGCCGTAGCAATCGGGGTAGCGAATCTGGGGGGCGCTGCTCACCACCACAATTTTTTTCGGTCCCAGGCGGTCGAGGATTTTGAGTATGCTTTGCTTGAGGGTAGTACCGCGCACAATGCTATCGTCAATCACCACCAAATTGTCATCGGGTCCCACCGTTTCGTAGGTGATGTCGTACACGTGACTTACCAGTTCGTCGCGGCTGCGGTCTTCTGAAATGAAGGTGCGCATTTTAACGTCTTTCCACAAGGCCTTTTCAACCCGGGGGCGAATGCTGAGCAATTGATCCAGTTTTGCCTGATCCAGTTGACCCTCGTGTTTGAGAATTTTGTCCCGCTTAACCGCGTTGAGGTATTCTTCCATGCCCTTTACCAAACCGTAAAAGGAAATTTCGGCCGTATTGGGAATAAAGGAGAACACCGTATTCTTTAGGTCGCGATTTACTTCTTCCAGCACGGCCGGACATAGATTTCGCCCCAGGGCTATCCGCTCCCGGTAAATGTCGGCGTCGTTGCCCCGGGAAAAGTAGATGCGTTCAAAAGAGCAAGCCCGGTTCTCCAAGGGTTTTCGCACCTCGGTACTTTCCAGTTCGCCGTTTTTGCGGATGATAATGGCCTGTCCGGGCGGAATTTCCACGATCTCGCCAAAGGGCACATTAAAGGCCGTTTGAATCACCGGCCTTTCACTGGCAACAGCGGTAATTTCGTCGTCGTCATAGTAAAAGGCAGGGCGGATGCCACTGGGGTCGCGGAGTACAAAGGCATCGCCGTGGCCAAAAAGACCCGCCATGGCGTAACCCCCGTCCCAGTATTCCGCGCTTTTGCGCAAAATTTTGCCAATGTTCAAAGTCTCACCGATGCGGTTGGGAATGTCGCGCTTGGCCAGACCTTCTTCCCGGTACTTTTCGTAGAGCTTGTCGTTTTGCCGATCCAGAAAGTGACCGATTTTTTCCAGGATGGTAACGGTATCGGCCTTTTCCTTGGGGTGCTGCCCCAGATCAACCAACTGCTGGAAAAGCTCGTCCACATTGGTCATGTTGAAATTACCGGCCAGAATCAGATTGCGGGTGGCCCAATTGTTTTGCCGTAAAAAAGGATGAAGGTTTTCTACCGAATTGGCTCCGTAGGTGCCGTAGCGGAGGTGGCCCAGGTACAGCTCGCCCACAAAAGGCAGGTTGGCCTTTAACCACCGGGGGTCTTTCAATCGTTCCGGATGATCGGCAATGCCCTGGTTGATGCGGTCATTGATTCGCGCGAATAGCGCCTGGATAGGCGACTTGTCCATGCTGCGGTAGCGGCTGATGTAGCGCGTACCAGGAGGCATATCCAGCTTTACATTGGCTATACCTGCCCCATCCTGACCGCGGTTGTGCTGCTTCTCCATCAACAAATACATTTTGTTGATGCCGTACAGCGCGGTGCCGTAGTGATCCAAGTAGTACTGGAGGGGTTTTTTTAATCGAACCAGCGCAATGCCGCATTCGTGGGTGAGGAGATCACTCATTAGGGGCGCTTCTGCATGCCGGGCTAAATTACTTCTTTTTGGGAAGTGCTTCCGCTTTCGCGGAACCCTTATCCATATCGGCAAAACGGCTGCGGTCGAGGTTCAGCCATTCCAGGGTGCTGTTGCAAAAAATATCTTCTATTGTTTCTTCCGGCAGGTCCATTTCGGAAATAAAACGGCCTATTTCGAGGTCGCCGAGGGGAAAGGGATAGTCGCTTCCCAGGGTAACCCGTTTTGGGCCCTGCAGCTCCAGGATGTATTGCAAGGCACGGGGGTCGTGGGTAATGCAGTCTACCCAAAACTCACCGAGGTATTGCCGGGGATTTACATTGTTGTGAATGGCCACCAGGTCGGGGCGGCAATTGAAGCCGTGTTCTATCCGCCCCAGCGTAGGGAGGAAAGAACCGCCGGCGTGAGAAAAGCAAACCCTCAAACCAGGCAAGCGTTCCAAAACCCCACCAAAAATGAGGGAGCAAGCGGCCCGCGAGGTTTCAGCGGGCATACCCACCAACCAGGGCAGCCAGTACTTCTCCATCTGCTTCATGCCCATCATGTTCCAGGGATGCACCATAATGGCCATATCCAGTTCCTGGGCCGCTTCGAAAATGGGAAAGAACTCCGGTTCACTAAGGTTTTTGTCGTTGATATTGGAGCCAATTTGCACGCCCAGGAGACCGATCTTCTTGCAACGCTCCAATTCGGCAATGGCCAATTCGGCATCTTGCATGGGCAGGGTGCCCAGGCCGAGGTAATTTTGAGGATAGCGCTCGCTCAGGGCGGCCAGGTCGTCGTTCAGAAACTCCGCCAAGGCTTTGGTATCTTCGGCTTTGGCCCAATAGGAGAACATGACCGGAATGGTGCAAACCACCTGAACTTGGGTGTCGAAGTCGGCATACTCCCGAATGCGCAGCTCAGGGTCCCAGCAATTGGCACCAATGCGCCGGAAGAACTTGTCTCCCTTCATCATGTTTGCCGAACCGTCCTGATTGCGAATGAGGTGGATAAAATCTCCGTAGCCAAACTTCTTGGCGAAGTTGGGCAGGCTTTCCGGGAGAATGTGGCTGTGCATGTCGATTTTGAGCATGGCGCGATGCTTTGCCGCTAAAGTTAAAAAAACACCGGGCTTGGCGGGATTCATTTCCTTTTCCCGCCGGGCTTGGAAAATTTACGCGGGATTTATTTACATTTGCAGCCCTTTTTAAGGAGGGGTAAATGCAAGAATACCAAAATCTTAACTACCTAACGCCCCGGGCGAAGATTTTCGCCTGCCGAGGCTCTCGGCTGCTCGCGGAAAAAATTGCGGCGGCTTACGGGCAGGAGCTCGGTGAGGTAGTAATTCAAGAGTTCAGCGACGGCGAATTCCAACCTTCTTTTGAAGAGACGGTGCGCGGGGGTCGGGTATTTTTGGTAGGCTCCACCATGCAGCCCACCGAGAATTTGATGGAGCTGCTGCTGATGGTAGATGCTGCCCATCGGGCATCAGCCAAGCACATCACGGCCGTAATCCCTTATTTCGGCTGGGCCCGTCAAGACCGAAAAGACAAACCGCGCGTGCCCATCGGGGCGAAAATGGTGGCCAATTTGCTCACCGCAGCCGGGGCCACCCGAATAATGACCATGGATTTGCATGCCGATCAGATTCAGGGCTTTTTCGAGGTGCCCGTAGATCACGTGTTTGCCTCGTCCATTTTCGTGCCGCATATCCGCTCCCAGGGGCTGGAAAATCTCACCATCGCCTCCCCAGACATGGGGGGATCGAAGCGCGCCAACAGCTACGCCAAATGGTTGGAGAGTGAAGTGGTCATCTGCTACAAGCAGCGCAAAAAGGCCAATGTAATCGACAAGATGACCGTAATTGGCAGCGTAAAAAACCGCAACGTGGTGTTGATTGACGACATGATCGATACCGCCGGAACCCTAACCAAAGCGGCAGATATGCTCTACGCCGAAGGAGCTAGCAGCGTTCAGGCCTACTGTACCCACGGACTGCTCTCGGGCATGGCCCACGAGCGGATTATCGAATCGCGGCTCGATCGTTTGGTTATTACCGATACCATTCCCCAAACCAAGACCAACGAGAAGATTGAAGTTCTTTCCATTGCCAAACTCTTTGCTCAGGTGATGCAGAAAGTACACAAACACGAATCCATCAGTTCACACTTTTTAGAATAATCAAACACCCCGCTAGGATATGAAATCAATTACCATTCAAGGTAAACTCCGCGATGAGTTGGGTACCCGCAGTGCAAAAAACCTGCGCAAAGAAGGCTATGTACCTTGCGTAATTTACGGCAATGGTGAAAACATTCACTTCTACACCGAAGACAAGAGCTTTAAAGACATTCTTTATACGCCCGAGGCTAAGTTGATTCAGGTTGACATCGATGGTAAGCTATACAACACCATCTACCGTGATGCTCAGTACCATCCGGTAAGTGACGAGGTGGAACACGTTGACCTTTATCACTTTGACGCCAATAACCCCATTACCCTTGAAGTACCCATCCGCCTGATCGGCACCGCTAAAGGGGTGCGCAACGGCGGGCGTATGAAAGTGAACCTGCGCCGCTTGCCGGTTCGGGCGAAAGTGGAGAATATGCCGGGTATGCTGGAAGTCAATATCGAGGCGCTGCGCATTGGCGATGCCTTGCGGGTTGAAGACCTGGACTTTGAGGGAATTGAGATATTGCGCGAACCCACCCGTACCATTTTGACCATCCAAACTTCTCGCAAGGCCATCGTTACTGATGCGGATGAGGATGAAGAGGGTGCGGAAGGCGAAGAGGCAGCAACCGAAGAAAACGCAGGCTAAGCCCCTTTTTGCTAGGCCTTCTATCGTCCGATGCACAGTTACCTCATCGTTGGCCTGGGCAATGTAGGCGAAGCGTATCACCACACCCGCCACAACATAGGCTTTGAGGTGCTCGACGCCCTGGCCGAAGAGGCGGACCTATCTTTTAGCTCCGGCCGCTACGCTGACCTGGCTTCCCTCAAGGTAAAGAACCGCCTGCTGTGGCTGATCAAGCCTACCACCTTTATGAATCTGAGTGGCAAGGCGGTCAATTACTGGTTGCAGGAGAAGCGAATTCCTCTGGAGCGCTTACTGGTAATCGTTGATGAGTTGGCTTTGCCGCTGGGAACCTTGCGGCTAAAACTCAAGGGCAGCGACGGTGGGCACAACGGTTTAAAAGACATCAATCGAACTCTGGGGCGGCAGGACTACCCTCGTTTGCGCATCGGCATTGGGGGCGACTACCCGCGGGGACAGCAAGTGGATTATGTTTTGGGCCAATGGTCGGCCGAAGAGCGGAGTCTTCTCAAAGAACCCCTTGAACGGGCGACCCAAGCGGTTAAATCCTTTGCCTTAGCCGGCCCACAGATTACCATGAGCCAATTCAACGGCTAGCAGCTCTGCGATGAGCGGGCCATTAGTGAGGAACCAGAGATTCTATTCTACCGTCACCGATTTTGCCAAATTACGCGGTTGGTCTACGTTGGCGCCGCGCATTACTGCGATGTGGTAGGAGAGCAGTTGTAAGGGAACGGTGGTAAGCAGGGGTGAAAATACTTCCAGCGTGTCTTCCGCTTCAATAACGTGGTCGGCCAGTTTGGCTATCTCACTATCGCCGGCACTAACGATGGCAATTACCTTTCCGTTGCGGGCTTTTACCTCCTGGATATTGCTCACAATTTTCTCGTATTGGCCACTTTTGGGCGCAATTACCACCACGGGCATATCCTCGTCGATCAAGGCAATGGGCCCGTGTTTCATTTCTGCCGCCGGATAGCCTTCGGCATGGATATAACTGATTTCTTTCAACTTCAAGGCGCCTTCCAAGGCAACGGGGAAGTTGTACCCGCGTCCGAGATAGAGGAAGTTGCGGGCATCCTTGAAAAGGCCCGAAATGTATTTGCTTTGCGCATCGCTTTCCAGCATGCGCTCAATTTTGTTGGGAATGTCATTGAGTTCGGCCAGCAGCCGGTGGTAGTAGCTCTCCTTCAACACCCCTTTCTTGTGGGCAATGTTCAGGGCAATCAGGGCCAAAACGGTTACCTGGGCCGTAAAGGCTTTGGTAGAGGCCACCCCAATTTCGGGGCCGGCGTGGGTGTAGGCGCCAGCATGGGTTTCACGGGCAATAGAAGAACCAACCACGTTGCAGACGCCAAAAATGGTAGCTCCCTTTTCTTTGGCCAATTTGATGGCGGCCAGCGTATCGGCGGTTTCTCCTGATTGGCTGATGGCAACCACTACGTCTTTTTCCCCAATCACCGGGTTGCGGTAGCGGAATTCAGAGGCGTATTCTACTTCCACCGGTATCCGGGCCAGGTCTTCAAAGAGGTATTCTCCCACCAAACCCGCGTGCCAGCTCGTTCCACAGCCAACAATGATGATGCGCTTGGCATTGAGAAACATCTCCTGGTATTGGTAAACCCCATCCATTTTGATGATGCCCTTATCCGGCAGAAGACGTCCGCGTAGGGTGTCGCGAATGGCCTTGGGTTGCTCATAAATCTCCTTGAGCATGAAGTGGTCGTAACCTCCTTTTTCAATCGACTCCAGATCCATTTCCAATTGATGGATGTAGGGGTCAATGGCCCGGTTGTCGTTCAGGGAGAGCAATTCCAGTTTTTCCCCGCGGGTAATTACCGCCATCTCGTCGTCTTCGAGGTAAACTGCTTTTTTGGTGAACTCGAGGAAGGGGGTGGCATCGCTGGCGATGAAGAACTCACCTTCGCCCAGGCCAACCACCAGAGGACTGCCTTTTTTGGCTACCACGATCTGGTCGGGATTGTTGATGTCCATTACGGCAATGGCATAGGCCCCCACTACCTGGTTGAGTGCGATCCGGACTGCTTTGGCGAGGGTAATGTTTTCGGAGCGCTTTACATCTTCAATCAAATTGACCAGCACCTCTGTGTCGGTCTCGCTATGAAAGGTGTAGCTACGCTTCAGGAGAGCCTCCTTAATTGAATCGTAGTTTTCGATAATGCCGTTGTGGATCAATACCAGTTCGCCACTGTTGGAACGGTGGGGATGGGCATTGAGGTCGTCGGGTTTGCCGTGGGTTGCCCAGCGGGTATGGCCGATGCCGATATTGGCCTCGTGAAACGACTTATCCACCCGCTCAATGAGCTTGGCCACTTTGCCTTTGCATTTTTCCAGATGCAGCCCCCCATTCAGAACGGCGATGCCCGCACTGTCATAGCCCCGATATTCCAGACGCTGCAATCCTTTGAGAATAATGGGAACCGCATTTTGGCTACCCATGTAACCGACTATTCCGCACATGGTGTTTAAGGTTTGGTGTAGTATACAATCAACTTAGCCGGCGCTTCCGCATTTTCTCCACCCCGCAGTATGGTGCGGCTTGCAGAAGTGGTTCGGCTTACCGGCACTATCGCTAAAGTATTGTTTTCTCCGCTATTGAGTACGTTAAATAAATGTCGGGTCAAATCGAACTGATAGCGGTTTGCCCTTAACACGCCCAAGCGCAGTTCGCCATCTCCCCGGTTGTCTTGGAAGTCGAGGATGCGACTGCCCAGATGCCGGCCTTCGAGGATGCGGATTTCCAAGGCCTGGGCGGGGGCAGCGGGGTCGCCGGTGCCTACTGCGGTAGAGAGCTGCAAGCGCGCCCGGTTTACAATCAAGCCGGCCCGACTGAGGGAATCCATCCGCCGGGGATCAATTTTGAGGGCGGTAGTCACTCCTCCCATGGCTTGAACGTAAGTTTGTTGCTCGCCCAATACGGTATCCTGGGCTTTCAGGTCAAACAAAGCGTTTTCATAGTCCTGCTCGAACCGACTGAAGGTAATGGGTACCAAACTGCGGTCCTGATCGAAATTGAATTCTACAATGCCGGTATCGGTATCGTTGTGGTAATGCAATTGCAGATTGGAAAAGGCACTGGCCAGATTAAGGGAAAGGATACATTCTCCCGAAAGGGCACTGACTTTTAGACCCTTAAAATACTCGATGAAGTTATCGAAGGTGGAAAAGGGCTCATAGCTGCCGTTACCCACCGAAACGAAGCGTTCTTGAAAATACTCCCGATCCAGAGGAATGCGAATAAATGGGGCCCGAAAAGTTTCGTTGAAACGGACTGCCGTTCGCGGCCGGGGCGAGTAATTAAGCAGTTCGCCAAGGAGGCGGGTTGCGCCCGGATCGTAGTTGGAATAGTAGATGCTGTCGCGCGAAAAGCCTTCATCCAATTCGTAAACCGCCAGGTGCATGGGCGCTGTAGTGTCTCCATAGGCTCCGGTAGTGCGCAGGTTGAGGAAAACCGAGTCCAAGACCGGGTTGCTGCCGAAGTCTGGATTGACCTGATCGGGAAAGATTTGCGCCAGCATTTCCGCCTGCGCGGAACCGAAGTAACTGCTTTGATAACGGCCCATCAAACGGGTGGAAGAGTATCCGCCCAGAGCGAGCTGATCCTGGTAACGGAAGGCCACAAGAATGCTGTCTACCGGAGCGGTGTATTTTACCAGGGGCAACTCTAAGGTGTCGGCTTCAACGGTATTGCCAATGATTTGATCGAAGCCAAGATTATCGGTAGGTTTTTCACATGCCCCGAACAAAAGTATCAAGCCCAGGGCCAGGAGGGCGATGGGCCGCAAACCGGTTTGGTTCATAAAGGCCAAGCTAGGCTACACTCTCTTCCACGGCAATGCGCTCGTAAAGAGGCAAGACGTCACGGGCCAGATCATCGCTGTGGCGGAGATCGGCAAAGTTTTCACAGTTTTCTTTGGCGGCCGCAACCAAGGCTTCATCGGTATGCTTGCCCGCGGCAACAACCGCATCAACGCTCGCAAAGGCGGCATGGTAAATGTCGCTCAAACCGGTTTTTTCGTAAGCGCTTAGCTCCTCTTCAGAAAAACCGTCGAAGGCCAGGGTATTCTTGATTTCGGATGAAAGTTCTGCGGGCTGATGTCCAAACAGGGAAAGAGCGGTTTTGCTTTCTGCGAAAAGGGGATCGTCGCTGTGGAAGCGCTTGAGGTAAAGGGGCATAAAGCTGGCCATCCAGCCATGGCAGTGAATAATATCCGGGCTCCAGCCCAACTTTTTAACGGTTTCAATCACCCCCCGGCAAAAAAATACCGCCCGCAGGTGGTTGTCGCTGAAGAACTCCTTGTCTTCGTTGTAAAAAATCGCCTTGCGCTTGAAGTACTCCTCATTGTCGATAAAGTAAACCTGCATCCGCGCCTGGGGTACCGAAGCCACTTTGATGATGAGGGGCTGGTCCATATCGTTGATGATAATGTTGATTCCGCTCAAGCGAATAACCTCATGCAACTGATGGCGTCGCTCGTTGATCAGACCGTAACGGGGCATAAACACACGTACCTGATGCCCTTTCTCGTTCATTTTTTTCGGCAATTCCAAGGAGGGCTTGGAGATTTCATTTTCGGGTAGATAGGGGTGAATTTCCTGGCTGACGTAGAGGATCCGTTTACTGTCCATAAAAAGGCGCGATTTAAGCGTAAATGAAAAAACAGAGGGCAAAATTAGCGATTTTTTAGCAAATCCTCAACGGAGTGTAATAGCTTTGGCCCCTGTAAAAGCCTGAAAATGCTAGTGTTTGAGACGGCTAAGGAGGTCCAACGATACCGCTCGGAATTGAATTCCCGGCAGGCGAGCTTGGGTTTTGTGCCAACCATGGGGGCTCTGCACCAGGCCCATATGGCCCTGGCCCATCGGGCAAAGGCCGAGAACGATGCGGTTATGGTGAGCATTTTCGTGAACCCTACCCAATTCAACAACACAGAAGACCTCGAGCGTTATCCCCGCCGCAATAAAGCGGATCTGGCCCTGCTTAAGAAGGAAGGCGTACATGCAGCCTACCTGCCCTCCACGGAGGAAATGTATCAAGGAATGGTGCAATCGGAAACCATTAATTTGACCGGGCTGGATCGGGGTATGGAAGGCGAGTATCGGCCGGGACATTTTCCTGGGGTAGCCACCATCATTCGGCGCTTCTTTGCCCAAATCAAACCCGATCGGGCCTATTTTGGGGAAAAAGACTATCAACAGTTGCGGGTGGTGGAACACTTAACGGAACAGCTGCAATTGGGGGTACAGGTAGTGGGTTGCCCCACGGAGCGCAGTCCCGAGGGCCTGGCGATGAGCAGCCGAAATTACCGGCTCAGCAACCAAGGCCTGAAAGAGGCCCTGGACATTGTAAAGAACATCCGCTGGGCGCAGCAGCACTGGCAAGAGCTAAGTCCTCAGGCCCTGAAGGCGGCGATCACCGAGCGCTTTGCCAGCAGCTCTCTGGACTTGGAGTACGTGGAAATTGCCCGTCCCGATACCATGCAGCCCCTGGGCAGTTGGGAGGGGGTTCCGGGGGCCCGTATCTTTCTGGCGGCCTTTTGTGAAGGGGTTCGGCTCATCGATAACGACAAGTTATTTTAAAGTAATTTTGCCCCATGTGGGTAGAAGTGCTCAAATCGAAAATTCACCGGGTAAAAATTACCGGGGCCGACCTCAATTACATCGGCAGTATTACCCTTGATCCCCAGCTAATGGAGGCGACAAATCTCCTGGAAGGGGAAAAGGTTACAGTGGTGAATATCAACAATGGAGAACGCCTGGACACTTACGTCATTGCCGGCCACCGCGGCTCCGGGGAAATCACCATGAATGGTCCCGCTGCCCGGAAAGTGCAACCCGGGGATTTGGTTATCATCATTGCCTATGCAATGATGCCAGTAGAGGAGGCCCGCGATTTTCGGCCCCAGATTATTTTCCCCGACGAAAACACCAATTTGTTAAAACCGCAATCTTGAGCGCAAACCTCAAAAGGGTACTCAAATATTTGCTTTTTAGCGGCATTGCGGCTCTCTTTCTCTATCTGGCTTTCCGCAAGACGGAGTGGAGCAAGTTGCTCGAAGATTTTCAGCGGGCCCGCTACGAGTACGTCTTTCTTTCGATGGTCATGGGCTATCTGGCCTTTGTAAGCCGTGGCTTGCGCTGGAATCTCCTCTTGCGGCCCCTGGGTCAGGGCGCCAAAAGCTGGCACGCCATCCACGCCATTTCCATTGGCTATTTTACCAATGCCATTGTGCCCCGCGCGGGAGAAGTGGCCCGTTGTACCGCCTTGCACTCTACCGATAAGATTCCGGTGAATCGCCTGTTTGGAACGGTAGTGCTGGAACGGGTAATTGACGGCTTGATGCTCCTGAGTTTGGTGGCCCTGACGGTGCTTCTGCAGTTGAGCGAAATGCAGAGTTTTTTCGCCAAGGCCTCACGCAACGATACGCCGGAAGAGCGTGGTTTTCCCTGGTGGGCCTGGGTGCTGCTGGGGCTGGTGGTTCTGTTGGTGGTGTTGTACCGCAGCCGCCACCGCTTTCAAACCCACCCGCTTTATGCCCGCTTCCGGCAAACCTGGAGTGGTTTCAAAGAAGGATTGCGCTCTCTCAATAAAGTGGAAAACAAGTGGGCCTTCTTTGCCCACACCTTTTTTATTTGGATCATGTATTACTGCATGGTTTACGTGGTGTTTTTTGCCTTTCCCCAAACCAGCGATATCGGCTTGGCCAACGGGCTCTTCATCATGATTGTGGGCGGCTTGGGCATGGTTGTGCCTACCCCCGGGGGGATTGGCAGCTACCATTACCTGGTGAGCTTGGGCTTGGGGGTACTGGGCATAGATGAAGCCGTGGGCCTCAGTTTTGCTACCTTGGTCCACGGAGGGCAGTTGATTATGACCCTGATCGCGGGAGGCCTTGCACTGGCCTTGGTATACCGGATCAGGAGAAACATTAAAAAACAAGGCGATGAACCTGCGTGAAGCTCTTTTGGAGAAAAAGCGAAATGCCACGGAAATGGCCCAGCGCATCAACAGTTGGGCCGTTTACGGGGAGGATTCCCTGGTGGTGTTTTATCGGGAGTGGCATTGTTCAACCGAGCAACTGGACAAGCTTCTGGATTACCGGGCTTTGGCCGATCACCTGATTTTGGCTCTGCCCGATGGTCTTTCTACCGACCATCTCTTTCAATTGCAAAACCTCCAAACCGTAGACGGCATCGTGCTGTATAGCGATCCCCAGGTTTTATTGGCCTTGCTTCCCGCGGTTAAGGTTGCCAATGAGGGCCTTTCGGCCGAAGCTTTTGCGGCCGTAGAGAAAGAGCGGCGGATCGTACTTTAATGGCCAAGGCACGCCGCGCATACTTCTGTCAAAATTGTGGCGCCGAACACAGTCAGTGGATGGGCCAATGCGCCCGCTGTGGAGAGTGGAATACCCTGGTAGAGGAGTTGGTGCAAAAGGAGGCCAAGGGCAGCTCCCGCAGGGGGGTGCCTTCCGGCGAAAGCCGAAAAAGAACAGCGGTAAAAGTGGGCGATGCCCAGCTGAGTGCCGCACCGCGCCAAAGCATGCGCGACCCTGAATTTGACCGGGTGCTGGGCGGAGGTCTGGTTGCCGGGGCGGTAATTCTTCTGGGTGGGGAACCAGGGATCGGCAAGAGTACCCTGATGTTGCAAACTGCTCTGCTGACTAAACGCAAGTGCCTTTACGTCAGTGGGGAAGAAAGTGAAGAGCAAGTGCAAATGAGGGCCCAACGCCTGGGCTGTGAGGCCGCGGAGACTTATCTGCTCACTTCCACCCGCACCCAGGAAATCCTGGATCAGGCCGAAGCTTTACAACCGGACTTTCTGGTCATCGATTCCATTCAAACCCTGCACTCTGAGCTGCTTGATTCCGCACCGGGTTCGGTCTCGCAAATTCGCCAATGCGCTGCCGAATTGATTGAGCTGGCCAAAGCCCGGGCCTTGCCTATTTTTCTGATCGGCCA
>AACY020532662.1_pt1 | contig 14138 bp, 11 predicted proteins | sample 267378 | NCBI WGS metagenome assembly AACY02 (sample SAMN02954345, study PRJNA13694) | marine metagenome | biome: aquatic; feature: ocean; material: water; isolation source: isolated as part of a large dataset composed predominantly from surface... | reverse complement strand
TGTTGCCTCTCCTCTCTCACTCCGGGTCGCTGCTAAAAACATCGCGGGAATCGCGGCCACGATGACCAGAATGGCGGCATAGGGGGCTGCTTGGGCGTATTCCACGGCCACCGTCTTCGTCCATAACTCTGTAGCCAGGGTATTCATCCCGGTTGGACGAAGAATGAGTGTGGCGGGGAGTTCTTTCATCGTGGCCACCATCACAAGCAATGCCCCGACGAGAATGCCGGGAAGTGCCAGGGGAAGTGTCACTCGGCGCCAGGCTCCAAAGGGTGTTTCTCCGAGACTCCTCGCGACCCGAATCAATGTGCCAGAGACACTTTCGATACTTGAACGGGTGGCGCCGATTGATTTCGAAGCAAACAGCACGGTGTAGCCAAATACCAAGATGATGAGCGTTTGGTAGAGAACAGGCAGTGTTCCCAGTGTGAGAAAGACCAGCGCGAGCCCGACGACGATGCCGGGAAGAGCGTGGCTCAGATAGCCCAGGGACTCAATCGTGCTGACAAGCCGGCTCCGATATTTGGCAGCAAGAGCGGCAATCGGCAGGGCAATAAGTGTTGCGGTGACCGCCGCAGTCAGCGCCACCAACACGGTCCATCCGGTGGCTTCTGCGAGCCGAGCGGGATCGATTGACGCCCGCGTCTCTGCCTGGAGCAGCCTCGAGATAAGCCCTGCCATGGGAATGACGATCCCAATGACGAACGGAACCAACATGGTGGCAAACAGGGTCTTACTGACCCAGGGAACCAAAGCTGGTCCCACCGGGCGCAATCTACCGATAGCGACTTTCTTCTGTCCGCGGAGGCGGCGCTCTCCCAGAACACCCACGAGCGCAATCAGCACAATGAGGAGCGCCAGAACAGCCGCCTGGTTTCTGTCAAAACTCGCGGAATACGCCGCATTGATTCCCCAGGTGAGGGTGTGGAATCTCAGCATCGCCACTAAGCCGAAATCACTGACGGTGTAGAGGAAGGTCAATAGCGCTCCTGCCAGCGCAGCTGGTCGAATCTGTGGCCAGGTGGCAAGAAGAAAGGCTTGGAACGCACCACGGCCGAGAGTGCGGGCGACTCTTTCTTGCTCTCCTCCAATGCTGCGCAGAGCCGCCACCGTCGGCAACACCACGTACGGCATTGTCACCGCACTCAAAAGAACCCAACTCGGCACAAAGCCGGAGAGAGTGGGCCAGATCACGAGCCAGCCGTATGAGGCGAGGTAGGAGGGCATCGCCAAGGGAAGGGCAGAGAGCACCAACCACCACCGCAAGCGCGATATTCGCGACCGACTCAAGCCGACAGCAATCGCCACCCCGATAATCAACACGGTGGCACTGACTGCCAGCCCAAGAACCACCGTGTTGAGGGCATACTCGCCGGCACGAGATGCCGTCACGATGGTGACAACGTCGGGCCACGGCACTTCTGTCGCCCTGATAGCGAGGTACGCCATCGGAATCAGCACAATGACAGCGGCCATCAGGGCAGGCAGAGCCCGCCAGCCAGGACCTCGCACGACGGTCTCGGCTGGACGCGAAGACGTACCTGACAGCGTCGCGGACATGGGTGTGACTTTACGCGAGGGTGCTGGAGTCGACTAGAGCAACCCGAAGCGGGTGAGCAGGTCTGTGGTCACATCCAGGCTCTCCAGATCCGACAGGTCCAGCTCGGGTGTCACGAGGCTTTCCAGCTCGGGAAGACCCGCGGGAGCCTCAATTCCCTCCACCAGCGGGTACTCATACGTTGTCTCCACGAAGTAGGACTGCCCGTCTTCCGAGGTGAGGTAGTCCACAAAGTCGATGGCGTCTTGGTCGAGCTGAGCGGGCGTCAGGATGCCGACGCCGGTGACATTCACGATGGACGTCGGATCTCCCACTTCGGTAAACCAGAGACGAGACGCAAGGTTGTCCTCTCCACGCTCTGCCTCCAGCCGGTACCAGTAGTAGTGGTTAATCAGCCCCAGGGGAATAACCCCCGCCTCAACGGCCTCCAGGATGGGAGTGTTTCCCTCGAAGATTTCTGGGTCATTTGCCTTCAACGTGCTGACCCACGCCTCGGCCGCTCCCTCTCCCTCAATCACACGGTAGGCAGTGATGAACGACTGGAAGCTGGCGTTGGTAGGTGCGACCCCCAGCTGGCCGGACCACCGGGGCTGCACCAATTCATCCGCCGTGGTCGGCAGTTCTTCCTCGGACACGAGGTCTTGGTTATACACAACGACTCGTGACCGGCCGGTCACACCGACCCACGACCCGTCGGTGGAGGTGAAGCCCGCTGGTACCCGAGAGGTGATGTCATCAGGGAGAGTGGTGAAAAGACCTTCAGACCGAAGAGCCCCCAGCGCTCCGGCATCCTGTGAGAGGAACACTCCTGCCTGGGTCGCTTCGCCTTCCTCCAGCAACAGCGCAGCCATCTCACCGGTATTTCCGTAGCGGACCTGCACCTCGATTCCGGTGGTTTCTTGGAACTGCTCAATCAGCGGTTGGACGAGTGTTTCGCTTCGACCGGAGTACACCACGAGGAAATTGTCTGACTCTGGCTGCCCTTCGACCGCTTCGACCGAGCCCGCTTCTGGCTCTGTGGTTGTCTCCTCGACCGTCGACTCGCTCGTGCTGGGTTCTGTCGGTGCACACCCGGCCAAGAGAACAACAGCGAGGGTTGCCAGGGCTGAGGGGCGAGCAAGGGACAGAGTCGTCAAGTTGTCCTCCTTGTAGTCACAACGGCTTGAACAACTTAGGTTAGCCTAACTTAACCTCAAAGGGCAAGTTGTTAGTGCGATCGAAAAGCCGCCACGTCACTCAAGGCACCCTCAAGCTGGTCCATCGCAAAGTGGACGTCTCGCTCGGTCACAATCAATGGAGGAGCAAAACGCAGAGTCGACCCGTGAGTGTCCTTCGTTAGCACACCGCGACCGACAAGGGCTTCGGCTACTTCACGACCAGTCGCGAGCTCCGGATCGATATCCACACCGGCCCAGAGACCCTCTTGGCGAATGCCTACCACTCCGCGTGGCCCCATCGCCTCCAGACGCTCTCGCATCACGCGACCAAGATCTTTGGCCGAGGCTTGCAGAGAGCCAGGTTCCAGCAATTTCACCACCGCTCGACCGACTGCCGCGGCCAACGGATTTCCACCGAATGTCGAGCCATGCTGACCGGGGTGAATGACACCCATCACATCTGCGCGACCGGCAACTGCACTGACAGGGAGCAAGCCGCCACCCAGCGCTTTCCCCATGATCACCATGTCGGGCTGAACCCCCACGTTCTGCACTTGGAGAGTGGCACCGGTGCGGCCCAGACCGGACTGAATCTCGTCGGCGATAAACAGCACATTGTTCTCGGCGGTGATCCGACGCACCTCAGGCAGATAGTCAGCCGGTGGAATCACGATTCCCGCCTCACCCTGAATAGGCTCCAGCAACACCGCGACAGTGTCTTTAGTGATCGCCTGTCTCAGCGCATCTGCATCGCCATACGGGACCGAGGTGAACCCGGGGAGGTAGGGGCCAAAATCGTCCCGGGCATCGGGGTCGGTCGAGAAGCTCACAATGCCTAAGGTCCGGCCGTGGAAGTTGTTATTAGCAACAATGATGTGTGCGCGGTTGGACGGCACCTCTTTCACCCGGTAACCCCAGGCGCGCGCGATCTTCACGGCTGTTTCCACTGCCTCAGCGCCGGTGTTCATCGGCAACACCATGTCCTGTCCCACCAGGGCCGTGAGTTCCTCAGCGAAAGGTCCGAGTTGGTCGTTGTGCACCGCTCGCGAGGTCAGACTTAAGGTCCGGAGCTGCTTCTTGACAGCTCGCACCAAAGCCGGGTGCTGATGACCGAAATTGAGTGCCGAATACGCGGCAAGGCAATCCAGATATTTGGTGCCGTCCACATCCCACACCCATTGAGCCCGGGCTTTCTTTACGACAACAGGAAGCGGGTGGTAGTTGTGGGCGAGAACAGAAGATTCTCGCCCAATCAGGACTTGGGTGCGAGGTGATGGCGCGTGGCTATACGCGGCTAGCTCCTCAGTTCCAGCGTGCAGCACTTCACACCTCCCCCACCGAGTAGTAGTTCGGACAGGTTAACTCCCACAGTCTGGAAACCTCGTGCGTCGATTTCCTGTCGGAGAGTCACGGCCTGCTCAGCCATGACAACGTGCCGTCCGTCGCTAAAGAGGTTGAGTCCGAGAACTGCGGCGTCTTCTTCCGTTGCCTGAATCGCGTCAGGGAAGCGACGTTCGAGTTCATCGCGGGAGGCCTCATCAAACGCTTCTGGGAAGTAGGCGATGGTCTCATCGTCGAGCACGGCAAGCGCGGTGTCGAGGTGGTAAAAGCTGGGGTTAATCAATCGAAGGCTCACCACTTCGCGTCCGAACACCTTGGCTAACTCCGCGTGGGCTTCTTCGTCGCTTCGGAAACCAGAAGCCGCCAGGATGACGTCACCAACGAGCAGGAAGTCTCCCTCACCCTCGTTCAACGAGGCAGCGGGCCGAGGGGTAAAGCCGAGAGTCTCAAGGTGGTCGAGATACGCGGGACCTTCTGGCTGACGTTCTGGATAACGGAAGCGCGCGCCGTAGGCGATTCCGTCGAGAACAAATCCACCGTTCGCGGCATACACCATGTCGGGTAGACCCGGCAGTGGGTCAATGAGTTCGACATCGATTCCGAGATCACGGTAGGCGTCGTACAGCGTTTGCCACTGTGCTTCGGCAAGTCGCTGATCGGTGGGGTTTTCGGGAAACATCCACGGATTAATTCGGTAGCTGACGGTGAAGTGGGTTGGTCGACACATCAGCACACGCTTTGGCTGGGCAACCCGCTCTTTCGAGGCGGAGGTTACGGGAACAGTAATTGTCATAGGAGGAGTGTCCCACGCAATAGCCCCGCAAAAAATGCTCCTGTGCGCTATTTTTGAGCTTTTTTACCCCGCTATACGCAATAAACATGCGTATTCTTCCCTCATGGACACTTTGGACCGAAAAATCATTTCTCACCTGCGCGACGACGCCAGGGCGAACTACCAAGACATCGGCCACGACATCGGATTATCACCATCGGCCGTGAAGCGACGGGTCGATAAGTTGCGGCAGGACGGCACCATCAGACGCTTCACGGTGGATGTGGATCCGGCGGTCGATGGTCTGGGAGTGTCGGCGTATGTGGAGCTGCACTGTCGAGGAACCGTCTCGCCCAACGAACTAAAACGTCTGCTGGATTCAGTCCCCGAAGTAGTAGGTGCCGGGACGGTCAGCGGAGAGGCTGACGCGATTGTTCACATGCGCGCCACAGACATTCAGGCCCTCGAGGAAGCCATCGAACGGGTTCGTCTCGCCCCGAACGTCGAGTTCACCAAGAGCTCGATTGTGCTCTCTGAGCTCATCGACCGGGACTAAACAGCAAGCTCCAAGAACCGCGGATCGGGCGCGCCGAAACGGTGGCCGGTGATGGACACCGCTTGCTCGTGAAGGAACGGCAACAACTCGACTCTGCCCGCCACCGTGGGGGCACCTCCCCACACCGCAACGGCTGGGTTCCCATCGAAGTGCACGTTCATCACACTGGTGTTGCCACCCAACAACCGAATTCGATCTGGTGGGTTCAGTCGCACCCTCTCCACGAACTGAAGCTCGGTTTCTTCGGTGTAGCTTGCAAGGCGCATGGACCCTCGGTTCAAGCGGTCACGCAGTGCCTCGGGCAAGCCGTCTGTCGTCGAGAGATGAACCACTGCTCCGGCTCGAAGACCGGCGCCGAGAACGCGCAGGATGTCCACCAATGGTGTGAGCGACGATGCCCGCACCGTGGCCTCAAACGGCCGGTACCGGAACACGTTTCTCTCCACACCGACCTGGCTCACATCGGAGCTCACGCCGAAATGCTCCTGCCACGCCAGCTCATCGTTTCGCCACGCACGCAAAAGAAGGTCGCGATCAGCGGCTGATAACCGATCTCCCGCTGCATCAATCAAACCCCGCAACTCGTCGTGGATTGCGTGCTCATCGGCCACGCTGTTGTCTGTGGCTGAATCGCTGTGGAACGTCCCGAAGCCGAAGAGATAGTTCGGTCCTCCCGCCTTGGCGGTGGGTCCCACGGCCGACTTTTTCCACCCGCCGAATGGCTGGCGGCGCACAATCGCTCCCGTAATGCCTCGGTTCACGTACAAGTTCCCGGCCTGAACTCGATCGAGCCAGAACGACACTTCGTCGGGATCCAGCGAATGAATGCCTGCTGTCAGGCCGTAGTCAACGGCGTTTTGCATTTCCACTGCCTCGGCCAGCGTTTTCGCCTGCATGATGCCAAGAACCGGACCGAAGTACTCCGTGCGGTGAAATTCACTTCCTGGTTGCACGCCAACCCGAACTCCGGGGGACCATGACCGCTCAGTGTCATCGAGTTGCTTCGGTTCAACAAGCCACCGCTCGCCTGGTCCAAGCTCAGTCAGACCGCTTCGAAGCTTTGCCGAAGGCGGTTCGATAATGGGGTTCATCACCACCGCGGGGTCACTGGGCCACCCCACTCGCAGGGTGTTCACCGCATCGGTGAGCTGCCTCCAGAACCTGTCGGAGCTAGCTGTTGACCCCACCAGGATTGCCAGCGATGCCGCAGAGCATTTCTGCCCAGCGTGTCCAAAGGCGCTCTTCACCAGATCTGCGACCGCTAAATCAATATCGGCACTTGGTGTGATGATCAGCGCGTTCTTCCCACTGGTCTCGGCGAGGATTGGCAAATCAGCTCGCCAGCTCCTAAACAACTGAGCCGTCTCAAACCCACCGGTCAGCACAACTCGGTCGGCCTGCGGGTGAGACATCAACGCCCGCCCGAGCTCACCCTCGGTCACATCGGCGAGGTGTAAAACATCTTTCGGCACACCGGCTGCCCAGAGGGCCTCCACCATGACCGCAGCACACCGCCGGACCTGCGGGGCGGGCTTGATAATGACGGCGGAGCCAGCTGCGAGAGCAGAGGTCACCGACCCGGTGGGAATAGCGACCGGGAAGTTCCACGGAGGAGCGACAATCGTCAACTTTGCTGGCTCGAAACTAATCCCGTCGAGGCGCTCGAGCTCCAGTGACGAATGGGCGTAGTAGCGACAGAAGTCAATTGCCTCACTGATTTCCGGGTCAGACTCCTGCAGGGTCTTTCCCGCCTCCTGCATCATCACCGAGAGGATGTCTCCTCTCCGCACGCCAAGCTCTGCGGCAGCCTTCATCAGAATTTTCGCCCGAGCCTCTGCGCCTGTTTCAGCCCACTTCTGACCGCCAGCCCGCATTTTGTTGACGAGGTTGTCAATGCGAATTCGACCCTCAATAGGACCGAGGTCGTCGGAAATAGCCCCGGCCTTCAACGTCGACAGGCCCGCCTGCGCCCCGCGCTTAGAGCGTGAGTGCCGATAGATGTCCCTGGCCCACTGCTGGTTCGCGGGCAAAGCCACATCGGTGTCCGGTTCGTTGTGGAATGTCTCTGCCGAGGGAACCGAGCGTGGCAACTTCTCCTCCAGGCGATTCTGAATGCGCTGACGCGCCGGTTCTTTCGCCGTCATGTTCTCCAAGGATCGACGGAAGCGATCCTCTTCTCGCTGGAAGATTTCCTCATGAGAGTGGAGATCGAACACCGCTGACATGAAGTTCTCGGGGCTTGCGTTCTCGTCCAACCGGCGAACCAGGTAACCGACAGCGGCGTCGAATTCGTGCGAGTGAACAACCGGGGTGTAGAGAATCAGTGGCCCCACTGTTTCTCGAACCGCATCAGCCTGGTCGGGGGCCATTCCCACCAACATCTCAAAGTCAACGTGCTCACGGACGCCCCGGCGCTCGGCGAGCAAGTGCGCGTAGGCAAGGTCGAAAAGATTGTGGCCGGCAACACCCACGCGGATGGCTTTGGCGTGAGCAGGGCGGAAAGCCCACTCGATGACACGTTTGTAGTTGGTGTCGGATTCTTCTTTACTCGGAAGGACAGCAACCGGCCAGTCGTGAAGCGCGGCGTCCACCTGCTCCATCTGGAGGTTGGCTCCTTTCACGACGCGAATCTTCAGTTGGGATCCGCCGTTGTCGACTCTTTTTGTCGCAAAAGCGTTCAGACGCTTCACCGCGTCCAAGGCCTCAGGCAAATAGGCCTGAATCACAATTCCGCCGTAGTAGTTCTTCAAACTCTTGCGGTCCAGCACCTTCTGGAACACGTCAAGAGTCATCTCGAGGTCGCGGTACTCCTCCATGTCCAGGTTGATAAACGTCGGAGGTGAGGTGGCAGCGGCCTTTTCATAGAGCGGAACGAGTGTGTCTACTACCCGCTCGACTGTGTGGTCATAGCTCCACATCGATAGCTGCGCCACAACAGAAGAGACCTTGACAGAGACGTAGGTCACATCGTCGCGGTCAATGAGACGCTCAATTCCTTCGAGGCGTTTGGCTGCCTCACCGTCTCCCAGCACCGCTTCCCCAAGGAGGTTGATGTTCAGCTGATCGCCCTTCTTCGTGAGGTGCTTCAACGTGCGCTCGAGGGAGGAGTCACTCGCGTCGATGATCAGATGTCCGATCAGGCCTTTCAGTGCCATACGAGCAATCGGAACAACGATGAAGGGAAAGAGCGGAGCGAAGACGGCCGCTGTCTTCAGCAAAAGTCGAAGGATTCCCCGGAGAAAAGCCGGCGGGTTCGACCCCAATTCCCGAAGCGCCTCGGCCGCCACCTTCAAGTCTTCGGGTCGTAGGACCCGGTCGACGAATCCGAGCGCGAATTGGGGCCCATCAGGGTCTTTAAGAAGGTCGGCGAGGCGCTGCGAGCTTGCGTGAGGGCGGCGGTGCAACTGCTGGGCTCGAGTAAGCCACGATCGGACCTGGGCAACAGAATCGTCTGCCAAGTCTTTTGCACCGCGCACGCCGGTCGCGCTCTTGGTGGTTCTCTTGTCCTCTTTGACCGTCATCGACATACCACGAGGGTAGGGGTTATGAGCTGACTATGCAGTCCACGCGTTTTTCATCCCCCGCACTGCCCGCATGGGCAGGAAATCGCTCCGAATTAGGCGCCTCGGCGTGGCATTCGGAAGTCGTCAAACTCTCCGAATTCGCCAAACTCTCCAAACTCAGAGCCGAGGCTCACAAGCAAGGCCGTCCATCCGACAATGGCCAAAATGCCCAACACCATCAAGGTGGCACTGACGGCAACAGCTACCTTCGCCGGCACGTTTGACCGACCAACTTTGTTGGACCAGACCCAGGCAATGATTCCCATGATGAGCCCGGGAATCTGCAAGAAGAAGGAGAGAACAAGAGCCACGACACCAAGTGTGCGGCCGGGGTATTCCGCCAGGCTCTGATCTTCGCTCTGAGCGGTCACTTCGTCGACTTTTTTCTCCGTGGCCACGTTTACTCCTCCAGCTCTCTGTGGGATTCCCAGACTAAAACCCTCGGGTTACAGGCGAGGACAAGTTTCCCCACAGGCGAACTCCTCGCCGTGGCTCGGGGCAAGACCAGAAGGCACCAAGATAGAAGGGTGCGATTAGCAATCATGACAAGCGGCGGTGACGCGCCCGGCTTGAACGCTGTGATTAGAGGGGCAGTCCTCGCGGGCGAGCGCACCGGGGGACACAGTTTCGTGGGCTTCCGTAACGGCTGGAAAGGGGTCGTCGAAGGCGACACCACCCCGTTATCCCGACACGAAGTGAAGGGAATCAACAAGCTCGGCGGAACCATTCTTGGCACCAGCCGAACTAACCCCAACGATCACGGCGGTGCCGACCGCGTCAAGGAGGTCCTCGCCGACGCCGGGGTGGATGCACTTATCGTCATTGGCGGAGAGGGAAGCCTCGCCGGTGCAAAAGAACTGGCAGATCAAGGTGTGCCGATTGTCGGAGTGCCAAAGACAATCGACAACGACCTCGACGGAACGGACTACACCTTCGGTTTCGACACTGCCGTCGGAATCGCCACTGAGGCGATGGACCGGCTGCGAACAACTGGTGATTCCCATTCGCGGTGCATGGTGGCAGAAGTCATGGGCCGAAATGTCGGCTGGATTGCCCTGAACTCAGGCCTCGCCGTCGGGGCTCACCTCATCCTGATTCCTGAACGGAAAACGTCGATGGAGGAAATCACCCACTACGTGAAGGGTGCTTTTGATCGTGGGCGGGCGCCGCTTGTCGTGGTGGCAGAAGGATTCCAACTCGCCTCGATGGACGAGGCGTACTCGACGCTTGGAACAGATGCGGCCGGTCGCCCACGTCTCGGAGGAATTGGAACAATGCTTGCGCCGATGATCCAAGACGCCACCGGAATCGAGTCGCGGGCCACCACGCTCGGGCACATTCAGCGAGGCGGAACCCCAAGTGCCTTTGATCGCGTATTGGCGACCCGTTTCGGGATGGCCGCCGTCAATGCGGCGGTCGCTGCCCAGTGGGGTCACATGGTGTCGGTCCGGGGAACCGACATTGTCGTCGTCAATCTGTCTGAAGCAATCGGGTCGTTGAAAGTTGTTCCACCCGAGCGCTATGACGAGGCTGCGCTGCTATTTGGTTAGTCGTCTCGACTAAAGATTGCCCACCCGAGTAGACCGAGCACGGTTGCGGCCACTGCCGTTCCACCAAGGGCCCATGCAGCCGGGTGCCTCTTTGCAGAGTGTTTGCCCCAGGCTCGAGCAATACGCCACACGTACTGGGGCATGAAGCGAGACTCAATCTCGTCCAAGTGGCTTCCGAGCCGGTCTCTGGCGTCTCCCGCTCGACGGACGTCTGGCTTAAGACTCATTTCGGGATGACCTCTGGGTCCTTCGGTCTCCTCGAATCCGAGCGATGTCCTCTCGAACGGACTCGATTGTTCGACGCGGGACTGGTGACTTCGTCCTACTGACTAGCCCGGCACCAATCACAAACAGAAGTATCGCCACCAGCAACACCACCGCGGCCAGGATTAATGCAGCCGCCCAGACTGGGAGCACAATCGATAGTGCATAGACGCCAGACACCACGAGCAGGAACCCCACGAGTCCGAGCAGGGAAAAAGCCACCGCAATGAGGCCCAGTCCAATTCCCGTTCCTTTGAGACGTTGGACGAGCTCTTTCCTCAGTAGCTCCAGTTCCGCCCGAACCAGCTCGCCGAACAGATAGGGAAGTTCGGTAATGAGCTGGAACAGCGTCTGCTTTCCTCGACGCTCAGCCATTTATTCCGCTGCGCCCCCGCGACGACTCTTCACCTGGCTGGCGACTTTCTTGGCTGTCGCTTCGACGCGCTCGACCGTTTCCGGTGCAAGTCCACGGACGTAGTCCTCGGCACGGTGAACTTGGGTTTGCACGCGCGGATTCGTCCACAGTCGCTCCGCCCCTGCGCGCAATTGTTCGTAGCGCTCTCGGCCGGCACGAGTGCCAAAGACATAGCCAATAGCAAGTCCCAGCAGAAACATGATGTTCGACTTCATCGCTGACCTCCTTAGATGTATTCCGTTAGCGGCATAAGTCTATTCGCGCCCAGAGTAGCTGGGTTTTCCGTCAATTACCAGATGGAGACCCGTCGCTCCGGCTCCAGCCAAAGCCCATCTGTCTCGGACACGTCAAAGGCCTCATAAAACTCCGGCAGGTTCCGCACAATTTGATTGCATCTGAACTCTGCTGGTGAGTGCGGATCAATCTGGAGCAGTCTCTTGGCCTCCTCATCGCGAGCGGCAAGGCGCCAGGACTGTGCCCACGAGAGAAAGAAGCGCTGCGCTCCACTCTGTCCGTCAACCTCTGGCGGCTCGGTCCCGCTGAGAGAGAGAAGGTAGGCCTTCCAGGCGATTCCCAAGCCGCCTAAATCCCCGATGTTTTCTCCAAGCGTGAGCTCCCCGTTGACCTTGTGGCCTGGAAGCTGCCGAGGCTCCAGCTCGGCAAATTGAGACACCAGCTCTGCAGTCAACTCCTCAAATCGTGCTCGATCAGCCTCTGTCCACCAATCGACAAGACGTCCAGCTCCATCAAACCGGGAACCTTGGTCGTCGAACCCGTGGCCGATTTCATGTCCGATGACTGCGCCAATACCCCCATAATTTGCCGCCGCATCACGACTGGGGTCGAAAAATGGGTATTGCAATATTGCAGCCGGAAAGACGATTTCATTGAAGCCCGGGTTGTAATAGGCATTCACTGTCTGAGGGGTCATAAACCACTCGTCGCGGTCGACTTCTCGTCCAAGCTTCCCGACCTCTCGCCGAAACTCAAACTCGGCCGAGGCCTCCAGGTTGCCGATGAGGTCATCGGAACGAACTGTCAGTGTCGAATAGTCCCGCCAACGCTTGGGATATCCAATTTTGGGTCGAAAGGTCGCGAGTTTTTCCAGGGCCTTAGCTTTTGTCGTGTCCGACATCCAGTCCAACGACTCAATGCTCTGCCGGTAAGCCTCCAGCAGATTGCTCACGAGCTCATCCATCAGCGCTTTTGATTCCGGAGGGAAGTGTCGCTCGACATAGATTTCGCCGACCGCCTCCCCGAGGATTGATTCGGTGAAGGCGACCGCTCGCTTCCACCGAGGCCGAAGCTCAGGTGTCCCGCTTAACGTTCGTCCAAAGAAATCGAAGTGGGCATCGACGAGGTCGTCGCTTAGATAACCCGAGAGAGACCTCATCACCTGCCACTGCAACCACGCAGAGAGGTGGTCTCCGGATAGCTCCTCCCACAGAGTTGGCCACGCCTCGACGGCAGAAGGTTGTCGAATCACCAGCTCCTGCACGTGCTCGCGAGGCAGTTCAATTTCATCAAGCCACATTCGGAGCGGGAATCCAGAGGTTGCCCCCTCCCACTCCTCAAGCGTCATCAAGTTGTAGGTGGCCTGTGCATCCCGGCACCGCACTTGGTCCCAATGAGTTGAAGCGATTCTGGATTCAACTTCCATCACGAGCTCGGCGAAGCGGGGAGGAAGATCGCCACCCACCATTTCAGCGGTCCGATCCAGGTGGCGGACAAAAGCTTCTCGGATTTCTGCAAAGTCATCCTCCCGGTAGTAGGACTCATCGGGAAGAGACAGCCCGCCCTGCTCAACAAAGACGATGTAGCGATCTGGTTGGCCGGGGTCATTGTCAATAAACAGCTGCCAAAGCCCTTGGCTCCCGCGCTTTTCTGCCTTGGCCATCTGGCGCAGCAGTTCCGTCTTATCCGAACCTGCTGACTGGATTAGCCTCAGCCGCTCATGGAGGGGTTCGTGCCCGAGCGCATTAATGCGCTCTTCATCCATAAAGCTGCGGTAAGCATCCCCCACTTTCCGCTGGAGAGTCCCCTCAGCTGCGTCAACACCCTCCTTGGCAATGGTGTGGACCTGACGTTCCGCTTGCTCAGCCAGGAGACTAAACGCCCCGTACATCGACTTATCCGGTGGAATTGGATGGTCATCGAGCCACTGCTGGTTCACATGGCGAAACAAATCATCGGCAGCACGGATGTCCGAATGGAGCGACGATAACTCCAATCCACTCGCTGGCGACACGGCATGATTCGCTCTGGGCATCCTCGAAGCCTACGTCGCTGGCCTTGTGGCTGACTGGGGGTAGCGTGGCGCTGTGCGCGCAGGGGTGAATAAAACAATCCTGAGCCTCGCGCTTCCCGCTCTCGGAGCGTTGATTGCTGAGCCTCTGTTCCTGCTGACCGATACGGCCATGATTGGACACCTCGGTTCGACACCACTCGCCGCACTGGGTCTCGCGGGGATCATTCTCCAAACCCTGGTCGGCTTGCTGATATTTCTCGCCTATGCCACTACCCCATTCGTCGCGCGACGACTGGGAGCGGGGGACTCACGAGGAGCACTGGCCGCTGGGGTGGACGGGATCTGGCTGGCTCTCCTGCTCGGAATAGTCATGGCAATGGCTGGCTTTGCATTCGGCTCATCGGTTGTCTCGTGGTTCCAGGCTGAGAACGCTGTGTCGTCAGCGGCGACCACCTACCTCACCATTTCGTGGTGGGGGTTACCTGGCATGCTCCTTGTCCTCGCCGCGACTGGGGTTCTGCGCGGACTACAAGACACCATGACTCCGTTTGTTGTCGCTGCGGTCGGGTTTGGGGCCAACATCGCCTTGAATGCCGTCCTGATTTACGGCGTGGGCTTGGGGCTCGTGGGCTCGGCGATCGGCACCGTCATTGCCCAGTGGGCGATGGCCGTGTGGCTGGTTGCGGTAGTCATCAAGCAAGCAATCAGTGAAGG
>AACY020532309.1_pt1 | contig 14146 bp, 6 predicted proteins | sample 267378 | NCBI WGS metagenome assembly AACY02 (sample SAMN02954345, study PRJNA13694) | marine metagenome | biome: aquatic; feature: ocean; material: water; isolation source: isolated as part of a large dataset composed predominantly from surface... | reverse complement strand
CTGCTCCGGCCGCGCGCCCTCGCCGCCGCCTGCGTCTGGGCCGCGCTGGCGGGGGCCGTCGCCGCGCAGGCGCCCGCCGGGGAGGGGGACGTCCTCGCCGTGATCGGCGCGACCGAGTTGCGCGACGCCGACATCGACGCCCTGCTGCGCCTCCGGCCCGGCGCCTTCGGGGCCGACCCGGAGGCCGCGCGCGCGCGGGCGCTCGAAACCCTCAAGGCCGAGCATCTCGTCGCCGAGCGCTACGCCAGCGGGCTGTCGGCGTTTCCGACCGTGGTCGCCGCGGCCCTCGAGGACGCGCGGCGGCGCGTGACCTTCGACGTCTTCGCCCGGTCGCAGTTCCGGCCGCCCACGCCGTCGGACGACGAGGTCGACGCCTTCGTCGCGGAGAACCCCGCCCTCTTCGCCGACCGCATGACCTATCGCTTCCAGCGCTTCCGCCTGATGGCGCCGGAGGACGGCGGGCGCGCGGTCGTCGACGCGGCCCTCGACGCGCTGGAGACCGGCGCGGCGCCGCCCGAGGCGCGCGCCACGGCGTTCCTTGAGACGCTCGGCGCGAACGGGATCCGCGTCGCCCGCGAGATGGTCTGGACCGGCGGCGAGGCGCTCGGCGCGGCGGACCGGCGCCGCCTCTCCGCGCTCGCCGACAGCGGCGCCTCCGTCGACGTGGCGCGCGAGGGCGACGCGATCGACGCGGTGCTTCTGTTCGACGCGCGGCCCGATCCCGTCGATCCGGCCGCGCTGCGCGGGCAGATCGAGGATTTCATCGTGCAGGTCGCCTTCCAGCGTCACCGCGAGGCGCTGATCGCCGACCTTGCGGGCGAGGTGCGCGAGCGCATGGCCGAGCGCGCGCAGGCGCGGGCCGAGGTGGCCGCGGTCCTCGCGCGCGAGGAGGCCGCGGCCGCACGCGACGAGGCCGGGGCGCCGGAGGACGATCCGGCGCGTGAGACCGCCGCGCGCGACGCGGGCGCGTCGCCGCCCGGCGGCGCCGTTCCGCCTGTCCCCCGGTCGGACCCCGTGGCGCAACCGTGGATGCTTGCCCTGGCGGCGTTCTGGCTCACGACGCCGGCGGCGCTTTTCGCCGTCCATCGCTGGGTGGGGGTCGTGATCAGGCGGCGCGACGAGGCGGCGCGGTTCGACGAGGCGACGGGCAGCGAACCGACCCGGCGACCGTCGGTCGCGCGCGCGATGGGTCTGGGGTGGACGGTGGCGTCGCTGGCCGTCTCGGCGATCATCCTCGCGGCCGGGGCGACGGCGGTTCCCCTGCAGCCGCTCGCGGCGGTCAGCGTCGGCGGCGTCGTTCTCGGCGTCGCGGCGGCCGCGATCTGGCGCTTCTCGGCGCCGGCGGCGACGGATCGCCCCGCCAAAGCCGTGGCCCGGGCCCGGCTCGCCGTGTCGCTGCACGCCGCCGCGATCCTCGGCCTCGCCGTGTCGCTGCACGCCGACGCGATGCTCGCGCTCGCCATGGCGGTCCTGTGACCGCGGCGACGGCGCGAGCGGCTTGTCGACCGCCGGCAGGCGGCGGTGGCCGTGACGGCGTCGCGCCGCCTCGGGGCGTCCCGTTCCGGCGGCCTGCGTCCGGAGCGCCTCGGGAAGCGTCGTCGTCGACCGCGCGGCGGCGAGCGCCGCCATAAGCGGATTTGCTATGGCGGACGCGGCGCTGGCGACCAAATTGGTCGGCGGTATAGAAACTCCGTCAGATCCAGTCAGTGTGTAGAACACGGGTCATAAAAGGCCGACGACAAACAATGATCGCGTTTGCTTCATTGCGCCGCGCCGAACCGGTGCGGGCTTTCGGCGCAGCGTCCACCTTGCGGCGTGCGGCGCCCCCCCTTCACCACGGACAGCACCGATGAGAGCAGGGGTCACATCCGCAACGCTTCCGCAGGCCGGCGCGCGGCTTCACGGCCTCGGGCCGGCCGCGCTGGTCGGCGCGGAACTGATCCTGATCCGCGTCTGGAGCTACGGCCGATACGTCGCCATCGGCACGCCGGAAGGCGGCGAGCGGGACTCCTGGCTCCTGCTCGCCCACACCGCGACCCTCTTCTCTCTCCTGCTGCTCGTCGCCCTCGTTCTCGGGACGGCGGTCGACCTTCGCGGCGTCCAGCCGCCCCGGGGCCGACAATTCCGGCGGCTGGCGACGGCGAACCTCGCCGTCTTCGGCGCCCTGATGGCGGCGGTCGCGCTCCTGCCGGTGGGCGGCGCCTTCGGTCGCGTCCTGTCGCCCGGCGAGGCGGCGGCGTATCTCGCCGCGATCGGGCTGTTCGCCGCGTGGCAGGCGAGCGCCGCCACGCTGCTGTTTCCCGCCGCGACGCTCGTCCGGCCCTCCCGGCGCGTCGCGGCCTTTCTGGCCGCAGCCTTCGGCGGATACGTCTTCTACCGGCTGCAAAGCGACTTCAACCGCAGTCTCGTCGTCGATCTGGTGACGCAGACGATCGAGGGGACGACCCTCGACCTCAGCCTCTTCTTCTTCGCGCTCAGCGGCCTCCCGACGCCGAGCGTCATGTTCGACGGCAGGCTTCCGGTCATCGACACCGGCGGTTTCGCCGTGATCATGGCCCCGCAATGCGCCGGGTATCAGGGCATGCTCTCGGCCACCGTCCTGCTCGGCGCCTTCATCGCGCTGGACTGGCGGCGCCTCCGGCCCGATCGCGCGCTGGCGCTGGTCGCCATCGCCCTGCCGACCGTCTTCGTGCTGAACGCGGCGCGGATCGGCATGCTGCTCTACATCGGCGCGCGCGTCTCGCCCGAGGTGGCGGTCAACGGGTTCCACTCCCATTTCGGGGTGGTGTCGCAGCTGGCCGTCGTGGGCGCGGCGATGCTCGCGCTCCAGCTTCCGGCGTTCCGTCGTCGCGCCGATGGAGCGGGGTTCGCGCCGCAGGTGTCCGGGTTCCGTGCGCCGCCGCCCGCGCTCGGCGCGGCGGGGGCGCTGATGGCGCCGCAAGCCGTCCTGCTCGCCGCCGGCATCGTGAGCGGCGTCTTCGTCGGCGCGTTCAACTGGCTTTATCCCGCGCCGATCCTCGCCGCGGCGGCGGCGTTGTGGTGGCGGCGGCGCGCGCTCGCGCCGGAACTCGCCCTCACGCCCAAGCTTCACGGACTGGTCGCAGGCGCGGTTGTGTTCGTCCTCTGGATCGCCGTGATCCCGCCCGATCCGGAACGCGAGGCGCTGCTGCGCGAGACGCTCACCGCCGCGCCGTGGCCGATCGCCCTCGCCTGGCTGTTCTTCCGGGTGGTCGGCTCCAGCGTCGTCGTCCCCGTCGTCGAGGAGCTCGCATTCCGCGGCGGCCTGATGCGGCTGATCGCGGCGCTGCTTCCGGGCCGCACGGACGAACGGCTGCGGATCGCCGTCGCGCTGCTCGGATCCTCCGTCGCCTTCGGACTCCTCCACGCGGACGTCCTTGCTGGGACCGTGGCGGGCGTCGTCTACGGCCTTCTGTGCGTCCGGCAAAGGGCGGTCGGCGACGCCGTCCTCGCCCATGCGGTCACCAACTTCCTGATCGCGCTCTACGTCCTTGGCTTCAGCCAGTGGTCATACTGGTGATGGTATGTCCGGCGGTCTTGCAAGCCGCCGAACCTCTTGCCCGGGGTCCTTCTGAAAAACCGTCCTGACCCACCTGAACCGCCCCCGTTTCAACCCGACAGACCGGCGTGACCATGGAAGGCTCAAGCCTGTGCTTGAGGACATGCTCATGCCCAACGACTGCCTTCGCCGGGTCGAGGTGATCACCGGCGTCGCTCGACGCCGCTACTGGCTCGCCCATGAGAAGCTTCGCATCGTCGAGGAGAGCCTTGGTCCGTGCGACTCCGTGACGGCGCTGGCCCGGCGCCGGCGGTCCCCTGCCCCGCCGCATCGGCGTCTGACGAGCGCCAATTCACCACCGCGCACAAGCATCGCATCCTCGAGAACCGCGAGAGCACGCGTTACCCCTATCGGCATCCGATGGGGCGCCGCCGGCACGAGGTCAAGAAGGCGCACTCATCCCTGCGACGCGTAACCGCCGCGGTCGATGCGCAAACCGAGATCCGCACGTAACGCGGCTCTTCCACGCCCGCGTACGACGGCGAGCGCAGGGGAGCGTCGCGGCGTTCCCGGTCGGCGCGCCCGGCCTGCGCTGCCGGCGGCGACTTTGCTCTCGGGGCGAGATCGATGAAGCGCCGGAGGTTTGATTTCCGGCGGAATTCGACGCGCGATATTTTCGCATGGTCAAAGCGCAATTTTCCACAAAAATCAAAAATGACTGAGCCTGACCACAAATAAATGCACTCATTGCAATGAATCAGGAATTATAATCTTGATGATTATGATGTTTATTCATTTTCCGGAAATCCTGTTTTCCGGAAACTTTTTTTATTCGGAGCAGTTGCGCTGATCCACCAATCATATACTTTATTTCACACTTCCATGTCAGCGGAGGTGGCAATCAAATCGCTGGGAATAAAGTTGAGGCTGACCCAGCGCGCGCTGCGCTGCAGGAGCGTCAAGCAACTCGCCGCACTGTTTCGCGCTGTCAATCCCAACACGCAGTTCGAAGTCGAACGGGCGCGAAAGTGGATGCGCGGAAGCTCGGCGCCGCGCTCGCCGCGCGTCTACGACGACTGGGCGGCGGTGATCCGGTCGCCGAGAGGCGGAGCGTGGGTTGCGACCTGCTCGGTGGCGGCGTTCTGCGAGGAGCTGGTGGAAACGCTGAAGGTGGACGCCGCTCACATGGAAGACGCGATCGCGGAGTTCGAAGCGGCCTCCAGACCGAGTTCGCCCGCCGAAGACGCGGTCAGCGGCTCTTACGTCGCCTACAGCCGCGCCATGTCGCCATACTATCGCGGCCGAGTGGTGCGCGGCAGACTCGACATCGCCGCACGGCCTGACGGACGGTTCGCCCTGAGCTATCGTGAGCGCTTTCTGGACACGCGCATCGTCTCCGGGCGCGGCGTCGCTGTTCTTACCGACGACCTGCTCGCCTGTCACGCGGTTGGCGAGACGTCCGGGTCGTCGACGCCGTTCCTCTTCCTGCTGCGCACGCCTGGCTCACCTGCCCATGTGCTGTTCGGGAAAATGCTCGCAGCCACCGTGTTCGGCCCGTTCCGGCCGCCGGCGTCGACGTGTCTTCTCGCATTGCGGTCGCCGGCGGCGGCGGCGGAGGCGGCGGACACGCGCGTGTGCTACGTCGAGCCGACGGCGGCGGCGCTCTCGGACGACCTGCGACACAACGGCTTCGAAGGAGCGGCGGCCGACGTACTGACGTCGACGCTGCTCCGCGTTTTCGGTCCGGAGGGCCCACCGCTGTCGACGGCCGCCTTCGAGGAGGTGGCCGAGGCCTGCGCGGCGCTGGTTCGCGCCGCCGGGGCGCCCCAATAGCCCTGACGGCGGGTGGGAGTCGCCACCGCGACGAAACCGAGGACCGTCGCCCGTCGACGGCTGCGCCGTGACGCTGTATCAGTTCGCTTACTCGATAAGCGTAACGGTTAGTCGGAATACTTGACGGTCTCATACAGACTGCGGCGTGAACTCCCACATCCAGTCAGGGTGGTCGCGCTGGGCCTGTTGGTGTGTTGACGCGGGCGAACGGCGGACATGAGGAAAAGCAAACGCGACAGGTCGGAATCGACGCCGCCCGGGACTCGCAAACCGCGAAGGTGGCGCGACGCGCGGGACAAGTTGATCGGCGTCGCGCTGATCGCGGGTCTGGCGAGCGCCGCCGCCCTCTCGACAGGGGCTCTCGTTGCGCGACAGGACCGCCAAAAGATCGAAACCGACCTTCAGTCGAGGACGACCGCGCTGGCGCGCACGATCGACCTCAAGCTTCGCACCTACAAGGCTGCGCTTTCGACGGTGGCGCAATCGTCTGCGCTACGCGTGGATTTCGACCTGCAGCGCGTCGCGGAGGACGCACGACGCGTCGGCGCGCTTTATGGTGGATGGTTCACCGTCGCGAGCGGAGGAGACACTCTCGAAGTCCTGATGAGCACTGCGTCGGAGAGTCGATCATTGCCCGCTCCGGAACTGCGAAGCGGCTATCCCGAAGTGGCGCGGGCCGAAGTGGAGAGCCTTCGGCTTCGGCAGCCCTCCGTGTCCGACGCCTTCCTCGGCCGCATGACAGGCAACCTGGTCGTGACGGTCGCCAGTCCCATCGACCGAAACGTGACCCCCGCTCCCTTCGTGTACTTCTCGATCAGCCTGTCGGACATCGACGACTGGCTGGCCGGATCGGCGCTGCAGGAAGGTGAATTCGCGGCTCTCGCCGACGGATCGCGGCGGGTGATTGCGCGCTCGGAGGAGATTGATCGGTTCCTGCTGGCGGATATACCCGAGTGGTACGTCGCCTTCACCGAAGGGCGTGGCGAGGGCGTCGCAGAAGGGGCGCCGCTAGGCGACGGCGCCCCGAGGCTCTTCGCATTTCAGCGCCTTGAAGAGGCGCCGACCTGGACGCTGGCGATATCGAGCCCACCGCCGACGTTTGTCGACTCCGCCATGCGCTCGGCTTGGCCGGCGCTTTCGGCGCTCGCCACGACGATCGTCGGCGCGATCCTCGCGCTCCTGACGCTCGATCGCCGACGCGCACGCAAAGAGTCGGCTTGGGCGGCGCGCACGGGCCTGGAGCGGGAACGCATCCTGCAAGAACTTCGCTCCGCCGGTGAGCGCAAGTCTCGGCTGATGGCGGTGCTGGCACACGATCTGCGCGCTCCCTTGGTGGCGCTCCTGGCCTCGCTCGATATTCTGAACCGGGGCGAGAACGGCGAGGCGCGCGATCGCCTGATGGACAGAGCCAAACGCGACGGCCATGGGATGCTGCGTCTGATCGACGACGTGCTCGAACTCGCCCGCCTCGGTTCGGGCGATGCGCGTCTCCGGCCGGAGACTTTCGCCGTCTCAGCCCTCCTCGACGACGTGAGGCGCGTGATCGAGCCGCAGGCTGAGCGGCGCGGCGTCGCGGTGCGCGTCGAGAGCCGTGGGCTGCCGAAGCTTCTGACAGGCGACACGGCGGCCCTGCAGAGAGTGCTCGTCAACTTCGGCGTCAACGCGGTGAACGCCACGCAAGAGGGAACGATCACGCTCTCCGCCGTAGCGGGTTCGAAGAACTCTGCGGGCAGGGAGGTGACCTTCGCCGTATCCGACACGGGCCGCGGCGTCGCAGCTGAGGATATGCCGCTTCTTTTCAGGGACTTCGGGATGCTCGAGCGATCAGACGAGGCTGTGGGCGGCACGGGACTGGGGCTGGCCATCTGTCGTCGGCTGGCGGAGGCGATGGGCGGCGAAGTCGGGGCCGAAAGCAGTCCCGGGAAAGGCTCCCGGTTCTGGTTGCGCGTGAGATTGCCGGACGCCGCCGTCGGTGAGGTCGAGGCGAAGAAGCGGAACGGGCTCTCGAAAACGTTTGGCGGCTTGCGGGTTCTTGTGGCGGAGGACCACGAGACGATCCGCCGTCTGACGTGTTTGAGCCTCGAAGGATGCGGCGCCGTTACGGTGGAGGCGGCCGATGGGATCGAGGCGGTCGAGCTGGCGGAGCGCGAAGCCTTCGACCTCATAGTCATGGATCTGAGAATGCCGCGGATGGACGGCGCCGAGGCCGCTTCCCGCATCCGCGGCGGCGGCGGCCCGTCGGCGAAGGCGCATATCGTGGGCGTCACCGCACACCAGACGGAAAGCGTCGCACAGATGCTAAGCGACCTCGCGCTGGACGCCTGTCTCTCCAAGCCGCTGGATCTCCACAGCCTCGCTGCTCTGCTGAAAGGTGAATCGCGCCCAATGAAGCACGAGGCGGGTTCGGAAGAGTTCGACGCAGCGACCGTCGACGCCCTGCGCGCCGTGGACGGCGGCGCATTGCTGGCGCGGTCGTTGACCGGGCTGGCGAACGAGATCGAAAAGGGCCGGCGCGCCTCGGATCGGCTCATCGCCGCTGGCGACGTGGAAGAAGTCGGGTCTCTCTTCCACAGGCTTGCCGGCCTGTGTCTCGTACTCGGCGCACGCGAACTGGCCACGCGCCTTCGGACGCTGGAGGACCTCGCAGAAACCGGCGACATGGCCGCGCTGCGCGCCGCTCACGCCGTTGCGGCGACGGCAATGGACCGGACGCGCGATGCGGCGGAGCGTCTGGCCCGAAACTGTCAACCAGAGGGTTAAGCGTCGTCGCGAACCGCACCGGATCCGAGAGGTCGCCACGCCTCTGGCTGGCGGAACGCGTTTCGGAGTAGAGACACGACCTAAGGCGACGCGTTTTCGACGCCTCGTGTCGTCAACGACTGACGACCACCTCACAGGTCGCTGAAGGCGTCGCAGGCGGCGAAGCGCGAGGCGGCTGGGTCCAGTGCATACGGAGACGAAAAACCTTCTGGCGGCGCTCGCCGAGCGCGACCAGATCATCACGCGTGAGACGAGGAACGCCCGCCACGCCAGGACGATCATCCGCGCGATGGATTTGATCCATCACTCCGGCGCCCTCGACGAGGGCATGGGCGACGTCCTGAGACTGTGTCGCAAGGATCTGGCGGCGGATGCAGCCATCATCCTGAGCAGGGCTCAGGGCGGGGACATGGCGACGCTCGCCACCGACGCGTCAGAGTTCGGGTTGCCGCTCTGGCGTGGGGCCGCGCCCGTCTTCGCGATCGCGCGACGAGAGGGAGATATTGAACAGGCGCAATGGCGCGGGGCGCTGCCTGACGCCGCCCGCCATTTCCGCTCGCTGATCGCTGTTCCTCTCGGAGTTCAGTTCGATCAACCAATGGCGCTGGCGTTGTTTTCAACGAGGGAAGCCGCGTTCACCCGGTTCGACCACCGCCTTCTCCGGCAAGTCGGACGCCTGCTTGAACAGGCGATCCACAGAATGCGGCTCGTCCACAGAAACACCGTGCTCACCCGTCTAGTGGGCGTCGAAGACGGGGGAGCGGCGGCGTCCTCCAACCGGTTCGACGCCTCGTTCTCGGCGCTCAGCAGCGCCTACGCCAGGATCGTCGAATGGCAGGGGCGGATCCTGGAGATCACGAACGAATTGCTCGCATGCCACGTCGAGTCGACCGACGCGGCGATCGATCGGGCGCTTGCGCGCACCGGGGCGCTGGCGGACTGCGACCGCACCTACGTCTTCCGCCTCCGCGAGCCTGACCGCCTTGACAACACGCACGAATGGACCGCCCCCGGCGTCGAGCCGATGATCGATCAACTGCAGGACATGCCCGCGGAACCGCTGCAGGAATGGCTGCCCGACCTCGAAGCGGCGCAGGCCGTGCAGATCCCGGACGTTTCCCAACTCGCTGAGGAGTCGGTCGTCAAGGGCATTCTCGAGATGCAGGGGATCCGGTCGCTCGTCGCGGCGCCGATGCAGGGGAACGGGCGCCTCGCCGGGTTCGTCGGTTTCGACTCCGTAAGGCGACACAGGCGCTTCCTGCCGATGGAGACGCAACTCCTTCAATCCGTCGCCAACGCCATCGGAGTCGTGCTGGAGCGCGCGTCGGCCGAGGCGGCGGCCGAGAACGCCCGCAACCACCTCAAGAACGAGCGCGATCGTCTTCGCGCGACGCTGACCGCGATACCCGATCTCGTGCTGGAGCTGGATCACGCGGGGCGGTTCGTCGGGTACAACGCCGGCGGCGGCCTGCCTCCCGCCATCACTCCGGAGCTGTTCCTCGGACGCACGCCGGATGAAGTGTTCCCCGGGCATGTCGCAGCGATCGCGTCCGATATCATGTGTGCTATCGATCGTGACGGCGTCGCCGGCTCCCGTGAGTATCAGTTGTCGGTCGACGGCGAGCCGCGATGGTTCGTCGTGACGGCCGCACAGAGAGCCTTGCGCGGCGAGGCGGCCGGTTATGTCCTCGTCGTCAGGGACATCACGGAGAACTACCGACAGCAGAGCGAGATCAAACGGCTCGGCAAGATCGCCGAACTCACGTCCAACCTCGTCGTCGTCACCGACGCCGGCGGCCGCATTGAATGGGTGAATCCGGCGTTCGAACGACGCAGCGGCTGGCGGCTCGACGAGATCAGGGGAAAGACCCCCGGGAGCTTTCTCCAAACGGCGCGTACGGACCCGGAGACTGTCCGCCGAGTCGGCGCCGCCCTCAGCGAAGGCCGGCCCGTTCAGGCGGAGATTATGAACATATCCCGCTCCGGCGCGGACTACTGGGTCAGCAAAGACATTCAGCCGCTGGTCGACGAGACAGGTCGACTAGATGGCTTCGTGTCCGTGCAGACCGACATCACGGAGTTGAAGCTGTCGCAACAGCAGGCGATCCGCGAACGCGCGCTGGCGATGGAAGCCTCCACCGACGGAATCGCGATCACCGGTTCCTCGGGCCGTTTCACCTTCATGAACTCGACACACCGAAGCATGTTCGGCATCGGGGCGGACGAAGACGTGGGACGTCTCAGCTGGACGGATCTGTACGATGCCGAGACGGCCGCGCGCTTCCGCAAAGAGGAATGGCCCGGCCTGATCGAGCGAGGCTTCTGGCGCGGAGAAATGGTCGGGCGACGCCGAGACGGCGGTCCCGTGCCGCAGGAGGTCTCGCTCACCCTGCAGGACGACGGTGGTCTGCTCTGCATCACGCGCGACATTTCCGAGCGTATCCGGACCAGCGACGAGCAGACGCGGTTGCGTGAAGAGCTTCAACTTGCGCAGCGCCGCGAGACGATCGCGCACGTCGCATCGGGCGTCGCGCACGACCTGAACAACCTGATGGCCGTGGTGGTGGGCTCCACCACACAGCTCGAGACTCTCTGCGCAGGCGAGGACGAGGCTCTCGCCGGGCTCGGCAGGATAAGGCGCGCGATGGGTGCGGCGGCGGATCTGGTCGCGAGCCTCCGCGACCTCACGCGACCCAGTTCCGCGCGCTCGGCGCATGACCTCGGGGAACTGGTCGCAGACGCCGTCGAGTTGCTGGGCGCCGGCCGCAAGCAGCGCCATGACGTCTCTCTGACGGTGGCGGAGGACCGCCCGCGGGTGTGGGCGACGCCGACGGAAGTTCTCCAGGTCGTCGTGAACCTCCTGCTCAACGCTTGCGAAGCGCGCTTCGACGGTCGCAGCCGGGTGAGTCTCGCCATCCTGTCACCGGACGCGGCGGCGCCCTCACGCACGCCAGACGTGGGTGAGCGTCTTGCGGAGAGATCTTACGCGCTTTTCACCGTGTCCGACACCGGCGACGGCGTGGACGAGGCGACGCGAGCGCATCTCTTCGACCGGTACTTCACGACCAAGGGCGAGAAAGGCACGGGTCTCGGCCTGCCCATCGTCGCGACGATTCTGCGCGACAACGGGGGCGCGTTGTGGTTCGACAGCGCGCCAGGCGAAGGCGCGACAGTCACCGTGGCGTGGCCCTCGACCGCGAAGCAAAGGCGGGCACGATCCGCTTCGGAGACGATGGCGACCGAGGGCGAAGCTCTCGCCGGTCTCAACATCGTCGTCGTCGACGACGTCGAGGATGTCGCCGAAGTGATCGCGGACATGCTCGAGGAAAGAGGCGCCACAACGGTCGTCCTCTCTGATCCGCATGAAGCGCTGAGGCTCATTGAGAGCGATCCGGCTTTCTGGTCGGTGCTCGTCACGGATCTGCACATGCCCGAAATGTCCGGTGCGGAACTCGCCCACGCTGCAGCCCGACTCGCCCCCCCGATTCCGGCGGTCCTTGTTACCGCGCTACCCGGGCAAGCCGCGGCTGACGCCACGTTCGCCGCGGTCCTGGCGAAGCCGGCGGAGCCGAAGCGTCTCGTCGCCGCCGTTAGGGACGCCGCGCTGCGCCGACCCACGGAGTAGCAAGAGAGAGGCTGAGGGGGGAGCGGGCGCGCACCGACGGCGCCGGCGGATCGCATCGCAAGCTTGGCGGGTACAAGCTGCGGCTCACAGAGCCACTCTCGCAGTAGGCGAAGCCATTCATGACTTACTGAGATAAGCGCTTTTATTATTTTCAATTCAATTCTTTTCCCTAAAACTTAGCATACTTCAACGAGGGAGAATCGACGTGCTTGACAAGCTCAAAGTGCCCATGCTCGACAATTACTCCTTAGCAGATCCCTACTTTGATTGCTACGTCAACGTTGTACTCGCTGGAGTGAAGCTCCATAAGGCCCTTCGCGAAGTAGTCTCCGCCGAATTGGATCGAAATGGCGTTCATGGGTTGAGGCCGTCATGGGCGATAGGACTTTATCGGATGGGCGATCGCGACTGGCGCGCCGGAGAGCTAAGGCATGTGTTTGACAGTTGCGAAACAAATAGTTCATACTTAATGAGGAAGATGGCCTCTACAGGTTATTTGATTTTACGCCGCTCAGCCGATGATGCAAGAGTCCTCATCGTGAGCCGAGCGGAGCAAGGTCGACGTGTTTCTGAGATCGTCGAAGACATCTTCGTGAGACGCAGCAGCCATGTGACGACAAGAATTGCTGGTCGCGAGAAAAATTTTGCCGACATTTCACGCACTCTGGGGATCCTTTGTGATCTGACTACTGATCTGAAATCGGAATTGCAGGCGCGATGACGTTGGTAGACTGCTGATTTCGGCAGCTGAATTACCTACGATGCATGAAAATAAGAGAGGGGCATCATGTCGCAAATCGCACGCGCCGCGGCGATCCTCGCCGCGCTCGCCGCCGGCGGAGCCTTGGCCCAGGGAGCCGGCCCGCCTCGCGAGGAGGCCCGGAGCCGTCAGGCGGCGATCTACGAGCGCCTGCTGCGGAACCCGGCCGATCCCGACCTGATGGCCGCCTACGCCCGCGCCTCCGTCGACGCGCTCGACTACGAGGCGGCGATCTCGACGCTGGAGCGCGCGCTGGTCTTCCGACCGGACAGCGCCGCGCTGCGTCTGGAGCTTGGGGCCGCGTATTTCCGCATCGGCGCCTGGCAGGCGGCGGAGGCGTATTTCCTGCAAGCCCGCGAGGCCGGCCTGCCGCCCGAGGACGACGCCCGCGCCGAGGAGTTCCTCGCCGCGATCGCGCGCCGGACGGCGACGTCGCGCTTCTCCGGCTCGGTGCTGCTCGGCGGCGTGCTCTCGACCAACGCCAATGTCGGCCCGGACGACCGGATCATCCGGTTCTTCGGCGTTCCCGCCGCGATCGACGCCGGCGAGACCGCGCGGTCGGACGGAGGCGTGCGCCTGCTCGCCGACATCCGCCACGACTACGATCTCGGCCGCCCCAACGACGACGTCTGGCGCACCGAGGCCTCGCTCTACGCGGTGCGCTTCTTCGAGGAGGACGCGGGGAACACCGAAAGCGTGGTCCTGTCGACCGGGCCCAACCTCTCGCTGGACGACGAGGCCTACGGCGCGAAGATCCGACCCTTCGTCGGCGTGCGCGCCGCGCGCCAGGACGACAGCAACGTCTTCCAGGAGATCGGCGTCGGGGCCGGCTACACCGAGACCCTGTCGCCGGACTGGAGCCTGTTCGGCCGCGCCGGCGTCGGCTACCGCAACTACCGCGAGGAGAGCGACGACTTCGACGCCGTGATCGCGCGCGGCGTGGCGGGCGCGGGCTACGCGGTCACCGAGGATCTGACGGTGTTCGCGCTCGCGCTCGCCGAGACGGACCGCGCCGACAGCGACGCTCAGTCGAATTTCGAGATCGGCGGGCGCCTCGCCGCGTCGGTGGATTACGACCCGCGTCTCGCGGAGGCCGGGGGGCCGTGGACCCTCAGCGCCTTCGCGCAGGTCACGGGGCGCTGGTACGACGAGGCCGATCCGGTCGTCGATCCGGACACCAAGCGGGAGGACGTCGATCTCCGCTTCGGCGCGGCGCACCGCATCCGGCTGAAGGGCGGGTGGGGCGTGCAGGTCGACGTGGACACGCTGATCCGCCAGTCGAACATCGAGAATTTCGAGCTCGACAGCCTGAACGGCGCCCTCTCGGTCGTCTACGAGTTCTGAGGAAGGAGCATCGCCCATGCCGGTCCTTCGAAGCCCCCTCGCCGCCGCGCTCGCCGCGACCCTCTTCGCCGCCGCGCCGGGGTCGGCCGACATCGGCGCGGTCGGCGCCGTCAATCCGCGCACGACCGGTCAGCCGCCGGTCGCGCCGGAGCCGGAGCAGCTCCGGATCGCCGATCAGGTCGTGCAGGACGAGCGCATCGTCTCCGGGCCGGACGGGGCCGCGCAGATCATGTTCCTCGACCAGACCACGCTGACGGTCGGCCCGAACGCCGAGGTGATCCTGGACACCTTCATCTACGACCCCGCC
>AACY020432913.1_pt1 | contig 14158 bp, 14 predicted proteins | sample 267378 | NCBI WGS metagenome assembly AACY02 (sample SAMN02954345, study PRJNA13694) | marine metagenome | biome: aquatic; feature: ocean; material: water; isolation source: isolated as part of a large dataset composed predominantly from surface... | reverse complement strand
CTCTATACACTTAGCATAAATTTCTTGTCTTTTTTCTTCATCACTGTTGATAGCTGGAGCTTCTTCAATAACTTTTTGATGTCTTCTTTGCAAAGAGCAATCTCTGTCTCCAAGGTGTAAAACATTGCCATGCCTATCAGCCATTACTTGCACTTCTATGTGTCTAGGGTTCTCAAGAAATTTTTCCATGTATACGGTCGAGTCCCCAAAGGCAATTGCTGCTTCTTGTTGAGTCAGTTCAATTGCACTTTCTAAATCCTCTCTCGAGTTTACTATTCTCATTCCTCTGCCTCCTCCACCTGAAGCAGCTTTAATAATTATCGGATAACCAATTTCTTCAGCCTTATTATGAGTATCTTCTTCAATAGGTCCTGATGAACCAGGAACAATAGGCAGGCCTGCCTCTAAGGCAAATTCTTTTGCAGATACTTTATTGCCCATCATCCTTATTACAGATGCTGAAGGTCCAACAAAATCAAATCCACTTTTTTCAACCTTTTCAGCAAAATCTGGATTTTCTGATAAGAACCCGTATCCTGGATGCACTCCATCAGCACCAGACAATTCCATAGCACTTATAATTGCAGGAATATTGAGATAGCTTAGAGAAGAATCTGCGGGACCAATGCATATTGACTCATCTGCCATTTTGACATGCATAAGATCTTTATCTGCTTCAGAGTAAGCTGCTACTGTAGGAATCTTTAATTCTTTAGCGGCTCTTAATATGCGTAGGGCAATTTCGCCTCTATTAGCAATTAATAGTTTGTTAATCATTTATTCCTCTATTTCAAATAGAGCTTGTCCGTACTCCACAGGTTCTGAATTATCAACTTTTATAGAAATAACCTTTCCGGTAAATTCCGATTTAATTTCATTCATCATTTTCATGGCTTCGACAATGCAGACTACATCTCCTTCATTCACTATGTCTCCCAAGTTTACAAAAGGCTTTGCTCCAGGAGACGCTGAAGCATAAAAGGTTCCTACCATGGGAGATTTAATAAAATTACCATCTGTAGTTTCTGCACTTATATTCTCGACAGAACTTTCTTCATCAGTACTCACAGGAGATGTAGCTTGTGGAATATTTATAGATTGAGTATTTAATGTATTGGGTGCATTGGTGCTTCCTTTTACTAATCGAACTGATTCTTCACCTTCTTGAATCTCAATTTCTTCAAGATTAGAGTTTTCCAACATTTCAATTAATTTTTTTACTTTTCTAATATCCATTTTTCACCTCAAAATTAAGAGTATTTTTCAATCCCCGATTTTAATGCCAATTTATATCCTTCTACTCCCAGCCCAGATATAACGCCTTCTGCAATATCCGAAAGGAAAGAATTTTGTCTGAAATCTTCTCTGCTATATATATTTGAAATATGAACTTCTATAAAGGGTATCCCCACTCCTGAAAGAGCATCTCTAAGAGCTATGCTGCTGTGAGTAAATGCTCCGGGATTAAATATTATGCACTTCACATCTTCTTTCTTTGCAAGATGAATTCGGTCTACTAAATCATGTTCTGCATTGCTTTGAAAGCACAGAAGTTCATGACCACTCTCTGAAGCTATAGCATCCAGTTTTTTTTCAATGTCTTCTAAGGTAGCTGAACCATATATCTCGGGCTCTCTTGAGCCCAATAAGTTTAGGTTTGGTCCGTTTAGCAACATGAATTTAGACATTTTTAGCGTTTTTTTTACGATTTTAGAGAATTTTAGACCTTAATGATAGCTTTAAGTTCCCTTATTAATTGAAATGTTACCCTTATTTATAACAAGATATTTACTAATAAGAGGGTAGCAGAAGCCTTTTTCATTACATCCTTGATACTTAACTACAATCTTTTCAGTTATTTTATTTAAATCAAAAGTTTTAGTTACCTTTTTATAAAAAACTTCTACTTCCCCAAAATATTCGTCTGATATAAGAATGGGAGTCTCTTTAGTTCTTATTTGCATAGGGACATAAGGGAAAGGTTTAATCTCAAATTTATCTTTATACAAAAAGCAGTTTTCTTTCAACTCCCATGAAAGTATGATTCGATCTTCTATTTGAAAGGCAGAGAATTTAAAGGACTCGTCGGCTGGCAAAACTTCTTGAAAACTATTCAAGATCTCTTTTGTAGAATATGCAGCTGAAGAGCTTAAATAAACAGAGTAAGAAAAGAAAATGGCTACAAAAAGTAATAGATTTAAATTTTTTTTAATTTTAGTCATTTTTATTTCTTTACTAACAATTCCTGATTACAGTTATTTTACTTCACAGAAGGTTATTATAAAGGATGCTCATTTTTATTTACCTTTGAAAGGTAAAGATATGGCTGCTGGATATTTAAGAATAACAAATAAGCAAAGTACTAATATCGTGATAAATTCTATTGAATGTGAAGAAGTAAATGTAGGTCTACATGAGACAATTCTTAATTCCGAAGGGCTAATAAAAATGCAGAAGTTGGAACTTTTCTCTATTGACTCTGGAACTAATGTAGATTTTATGCCAGGTGGTAAGCATATAATGCTCTCAGGGTTTAACCAATTTGAGGGAGACAATCTAAAGTGTAACTTCGGTTCTAATGATGGTTCAAAGATTCCTTTCACCTTCGAGGTATTAAGACATGAATGATATATTGCTGGATATAAATAATTTGTCCGTAGAATTTAAATCTAAAAACGATTCTTTCACTGCTGTAGATGATATTTCCTTTTCAATTCAAAAAGGAAAGACACTCTCTTTGGTAGGAGAATCTGGGTCTGGAAAATCAGTAACAGCTCTTTCTATTTTGCAATTATTACCTACAGGCTCATCAAGTCACAAAATAAACTCATCAATTAAGTTTGAAGGAAAAGAAATTATTGGTAGTTCGAAGGGCTTTATTACCTCATTAAGAGGAAATAGAATTTCAATGATATTTCAGGAGCCTATGACCTCATTAAATCCTTACCAAAGAGTGGGAGATCAAATTGATGAAACTTTAAAAATTCACAGAGGACTGAATTCTAAGGATGCTAGAGAAAGAACTATAGAACTTCTTGAGAAGGTAAAAATCCCAGAACCTAGAAAAAAGGTTATTTCTTATCCTCATCAACTATCAGGAGGTCAAAGACAGAGAGTTATGATTGCTATGGCTTTAGCAAATGAGCCAGAGCTTTTAATTGCCGATGAACCCACAACCGCTTTGGATGTAACTGTGGAAAAAACTCTTTTAGAACTTTTAAGAGATCTTCAAAAAGAATTTAATATGTCTATTCTCTTCATAACTCACGATCTAAATATAGTGCAGAAATTTTCGGATGATGTGTGTGTGATGAAAGAAGGAGAAATAATTGAGGCTGGTTCAGTGAATGAGATTTTTGCAAACCCTAGCCATGCTTACACAAAGAAATTACTAGATTCAATTCCAGGAAAAAAAGAATTACTTAATCAAGAAGAAAAAATTCTGCTAGATGCTGAACAGATAGATATAAATTATGTTGTAGCCAGAAATCTTTTTGGAAAACCTAAAGAATTTTTGAATGCGGTTAAAAAGGTTGATATAAAGATATATAAAGGCTCTACAACAGGTTTAGTTGGAGAGTCTGGTTCGGGGAAATCTTCTCTTGCTAGGGCATTGTTGGGCATTGAAGTTGCTGATGGTTTTATCGAGTTTGATGGTGAAGATATTAAGAGCTTAAATAGCATGAGCATGAGAGGCTTTAAAAAAGATTTTCAAATTGTATTTCAAGATCCTTTTGGTTCTCTATCGCCAAGAATGACTGTTGGAGAGATAGTAGGAGAAGGATTAAAGGTTCATGAGCCTCAATTATCCAATGAAGATAGACTCGCAAAGATAATAGGTGCATTAAACGATGTCGAACTAGATGAAACGTCCTACTCAAGATTTCCACACGAACTTTCTGGTGGCCAGCGGCAACGGGTTGCAATAGCGAGAGCCATAATACTTAGACCTAAACTAATACTACTAGATGAACCCACTTCTGCTTTGGATGTTTCAATTCAAATGCAGATATTATATCTGTTGAAAGATCTCCAGAGTAAACTGGGTTTAGCTTATTTGTGCATTAGTCATGATTTAAGAGTGATTAGATTCCTCTCAGATCAAGTGTATGTCATGAAAGAAGGAGCAATTGTTGAGCGCGGTTCTTCTGAAGAAGTTTTTGAAGACCCTAAACATGAATACACCAAAGAACTTTTAGCTGCTTCAATTGCATAAAATATTTTATTCGAAGTTTCTGGCTTATAATTAAGCAATGTCAAAGGGCAATAGAAAATATTCTTCAAAAATAGTTGACGGTGTCGAGCAGGCTCCTTCAAGAGCTATGTTAAGAGCTGTAGGTTTTGAAAATGAAGATTTTAACAAACCACAAGTAGGAGTTGCTTCCACTTGGAGTATGGTTACTCCTTGCAATATGCATATTGATAAGTTAGCAGATTCCACAGTTAAAGGTGTAAACGAATCTGGTTCTAAAGGTATCATTTTTAATACAATTACCGTTTCAGATGGAATTTCAATGGGAACTCAAGGCATGAGGTTTTCGTTAGTTTCTCGCGAAGTAATAGCTGATTCGATAGAAACTGTAGTAAGTGGTCAAGGATTTGATGGCTTGGTGACTATAGGGGGATGTGATAAGAATATGCCTGCCTGCTTAATGGCTATGGCTAGATTGAATAGACCTTCCATTTTTGTTTACGGCGGTAGTATCAAACCAGGAAAAGGTAGAACGGACGTGATATCAGTTTTTGAAGCTGTAGGGAAACACTCAGAAGGTGTAATCTCTGATATTGAATTACTTGATATTGAATCAAGTGCAATCCCTGGTCCAGGTTCTTGCGGAGGTATGTATACAGCAAATACCATGGCCTCAGCAATAGAAGCTATGGGCATGAGTTTACCAAATAGTTCTGCGCAAGAAGCGACTTCAAAGACAAAGTTACTAGATTCTTTGGAAGCAGGAAAGGCAGTAAGTAATTTAATTAATCTTGATCTCAAGCCAAGAGATATTATGACAAAAGAAGCTTTCGAAAATGCTATATCTATGGTCATTGCACTTGGAGGATCCACAAATGCAGTACTGCATCTAATTGCTATAGCGCATGAAGCAAAGATAAATATTTCTTTGGATGACTTTGAGAGATTAGGCAAGAGAATTCCTGTATTAGCTGATCTAAAACCAAGTGGCCATTACTTAATGTCTGAACTGATTGAGATTGGAGGTATTGTTCCATTGATGCGAAAGATGCTTGAGAAAGAACTTCTATATGGAGATCAAATTACAGTTACGGGTAAAACACTAGAAGAAAATCTTAGTGACTCTACAAATTATCCTGAAGGTCAAGAAATAATTAAGGACTTCAAAAGTCCAATTAAGAAAGACAGCCATCTACGTATTCTTTATGGCAATTTAGCTCCTGAAGGAGCAGTTGCAAAAATTTCTGGAAAAGAAGGACTTACATTTGATGGCAAAGCAAGAGTATTTGATTCTGAAGAAACTGCTATGGAAGGAATACTGAAAGGGCAAATAAATGAAGGTGATGTATTAATAATAAGATACGAAGGTCCTAAGGGAGGGCCTGGTATGAGAGAAATGTTAGGACCTACTTCTGCGATAATGGGAAAAGGGTTAGGAGATAAGGTTGCATTTCTAACTGATGGAAGATTCTCCGGCGGGACTCATGGATTTGTTGTCGGTCATATTTCTCCAGAAGCATACGAAGGAGGACCTTTAGCATTAGTTAGGGATGGAGATTCTATAAAAATTGATGCAAGGTCTAACCAGATCAATGTCTCTATTACGGATAAAGAAATGAAAGAAAGAAGAGAATCTTGGAAACTTCCAAAAAAGAATGAAGAGACAGGTGTATTAGGAAAATATAGATCTTTAGTGTCTTCAGCCTCTCAAGGTGCTGTAACAACTAGGAATTAATTAAGAAAGTTAGTTGAAAAAAAATAAAATAAACCCAATAATGATATTCAAAATGAACCATTCAAGTTTTTTTCAATCAACACTTCCAAGGAGGAACTATGAACGTTGTCACATTGACTGATGACAATTTTGAAACTGAGGTAAATTCCTCAGAAAAGCCAGTTTTAGTAGATTATTGGGCAACTTGGTGTGGCCCTTGCAAGATGGTTGGCCCAATAGTTGAAGAGATTGCCATAGAATTTTCAGATCAACTGAAAGTTGGAAAATTAGATGTAGATAGTAATCAAGCATCAGCTGCCCAACAGAATGTAATGAGCATTCCTACCCTAGCAATTTTTAAGGGAGGAGAATTGGTGGCTCAACAAGTAGGTGCTTTAAGTAAGACTCAATTAACAGAATTTATAGAATCTAATTTATAGAAAAAACTAGACTCTCTCAATTAACAGTGATAGATTAATTCTGTCCCGAGAGCCTTTATTCAAAAAAACTCCCTCATTCTCCTCGTTCATATATTGATTTATGCAATTAACAGAACTAAAAAAAATGCCAGTCGAACAACTAATAGAGTTGGGAGAAGAGTGTGGCCTAGAGAATGCTTCTAGAGCCAAGAGACAAGATATCGTATTCGGAATACTGAAGAATAAAGCTAAAAATGGGGAAGATATAGAAGGAGAGGGTGTATTAGAGATTTTACAAGATGGTTTTGGTTTTTTAAGATCACCAGATTCTTCTTATCTAGCTGGACCAGATGATATTTATGTTTCTCCTAGTCAAATAAGAAGATTTGGTTTGAGAACAGGCGATACAATTCAAGGCAAGATCCGATCACCAAAAGATGGAGAAAGGTATTTTGCTATTTTAAAAATAGAGCAAATTAATTTTGAAGAGCCAGATAAAACAAGAAACAAACCTTCTTTTGAAAACCTAACACCTCTATTTCCTGATGAAAGAATGTCTTTTGAATTGGGTACAGGTAGTTCAGAAGATCTGTCTTCGAGAGTAATAGACTTAACTGCTCCTACTGGTAAAGGACAAAGATCTTTAATTGTTTCTCCACCAAAAGCTGGAAAGACATTACTACTTCAGAGCATCGCTCACTCAATAGAAAGAAATAATCCAGAATGTAAAATTATGGTCCTCCTGGTTGATGAAAGACCTGAAGAAGTTACTGAGATGAAAAGATCAGTGAGAGGAGAAGTAATCGCTAGCACTTTCGATGAAGCTCCTAACAGACATGTCCAAGTAGCCGAGATGGCTATTAATAAGGCAAGAAGATTGGTCGAGCATAAGCATGATGTTGTCATCCTTCTTGATTCAATTACTCGTTTAGCTAGGGCATATAACTCAACTCAAGCCGCATCTGGAAAAATATTGACTGGTGGTGTTGATGCTAATGCTTTACAAAAGCCGAAAAGATTTTTTGGTGCAGCTAGGAATATAGAAGGTGGCGGAAGTCTAACTATAATAGCAACCGCTTTGATTGATACTGGATCTAGAATGGATGAAGTAATTTTTGAAGAGTTTAAAGGAACAGGAAACTCTGAAGTTAATTTAGACAGAAAGATTGCTGAAAAGAGAGTTTTTCCAGCAATTAATATAAGAAAAACTGGGACAAGAAGAGAAGACCTTCTTACAAGCGATCTAGAGTTAAGAAATATAACAGTGTTAAGAAAACTCTTAAATGAGATGGATGATACTGCTGCTATGGAGTGGGTCTTGGATAAACTCAAAGATTACAAGACTAACGCTGAGTTTTTTGAATCTATGAAAAGAAAATAAGTATCTATTTTTCTTTTTCTATCGTCTTTTCATGTCTTTTTGAAGAAAAAAGTTTATCCAACAGGCCAATTAATAAAACAAATACTATAGTTGATGCCACTATTAGAGTTATGATCATTTCTGAATTAAGGACTAATTCCTTGTTTAGAAATGTTATTAACGTATCTTCAAAGATTTTCAATTTTCCATATGTAAATAGCGAAGCAATAACCGCAAAAATTATTGAAAATAAATAAAGTCTAGCTCTCATATAAGCAATATTGAGTTTGGCCTCCTTTAGCCTCCTTCAGTAGATTAAAATTTTTGGTAAGTTGACCTAACTGAAGTTCTTTTTCACATTCTAAGTAAATTAAACCTTTTGGGGATAAAATATTTGCCTTCTCAATTAAGTCTAATGATCTTTGAATTAAATTCTCCCTAAATGGAGGATCTAAAAACAATATATCAAATTTATAAGGTAAGTTATCAAAGTCTACAGAAAAGGCATTCGCATGTAATACATGACTATAGACATATACGTCCAACCTTTTTAGATTTCCTTTCAATTTATCTGACAAGATTTTTTGTTTTTCTACAAATACCACCTTCTCTGCCCCTCTTGATAAAGCTTCAATCCCTAATGATCCTGTGCCTGCAAACATATCTAAACAAACCTTTCCTTGAAGATCATTTAATAGCCAATTAAATAATGTCTCTTTCGTTTTGCTTTCAGTAGGTCTTATTGATTTATTTTGTTTGTAAGGTAGCTTTGAGCCCTTTAAGCTTCCTCCAATAATTCTAGTTGTAGCTTGTTTTTTAGGCATATGAGCAATATTATTCTTTTTATGGTCACTAGTAACTATATTTAACAGTAGTGATTATTTCATAAATGGATAATCTAAAAGTTCAGGAAGACTTCTTAACTGCAATGAGGAGCATTACCTCAACTGTAAATGTTATTTCAGCAAAACTTCGTGAAGAGCGCCATGCAATGACAGCCACTTCAGTTGCCTCTTTGTCCTTAAGCCCTCCCGCAATGATTATTTGTGTAAACAAACAAGCCTCTATTCACTATCTTCTTAAAGAAGGTAAACAATTCACAGTTAATGTATTGTCAGTTAAACAGAAAGATCTTTCAGAAGTGTGCAGTAATTCAGATGAGGGCGAGTCTAGATTTGAAGATGATGGGTGGGTTACGGAGGAAGATTTAGTTTTCAATTCTAACTCTATTGCAAACATCATTTGCGAATGTACAAAAGTCATTAATCATTCAACGCATTCAGTATTTTTTGGCGATGTCGTTGAAGTCAAACATAATAATTCTCACAAAGCTTTACTTTATACTTCAGGAGGGTATTTAGTTGATTAAGAAATATATATATTTCTCATTAGTATCCGTCTTATTCAGTAGTATAAACGTAGCTGAATCTAAGGTTTATTTCATAAACTTAAAAGATGGAGATATAGTAGAGAACCCGATCTTTATTCAATTTGGTCTTTCGGGCAAAGGAGTTGCTCCAGCTGGAGTTGATAAAGAAAATACAGGACATCATCATTTACTCATTAATGTAAAAGAACTTGATTTTTCAATGCCTATACCATCCAGCAAGAATCATCTCCATTTTGGAGGCGGACAAACAGAAACCATTATCGAATTGCCTCCCGGTAGGCATGAGTTGCAGCTTGTATTGGGAGATCTTTATCACATACCTCATTCACCACCTATAACTTCAAAAAAAATAAAAATACAAGTTCAATAGATGAAGAAATTTATTTCTTTCTTTTCATTGCTCTATTTTCTAATTCAGAGCTCTATATTAAATGCAGAAATAATTATAGATGGTAAGTTAGATGAAGTTGAATGGAACCAAGCAAAACAAATCACCACTTTTTATGAAGTCTTTCCTTATACACTCGATGCAGTTGAGGACATAAAGACAGTCATACTTATCCAAGAATCGGAGGAAGGAATATTTATCGGTTTTAAAAACTATCAATCTAATGAAAGTATGCGATCTCAAAGTCACCAACGAGATAATGAAAGATCGATTGCAGATAAAAATGGAGTAACAATCGACTTTGATGCTGATAAATTATCTGGATATCAATTTTTTGTTTCCTCAAGCGGTTCAATAGGAGACGCCACTTATAGGAATGAAAATGAAAGAAGTTATGATTGGGATGCAGATTGGCTATCTGCAGCTACAACAGAAGAAGGAGTTTGGTACTCTGAGATGTTCATTCCGTGGAAAGTTGCTCCAATGAAAGCTCAATCGGGAGACAAAAGAAAGGTAAGAATGGCTTTTTACAGAATGCTAGCTGGGCCTCAAAGGGTAATAGCAACAATAAAGGGTAGCTCTTATGAAAATCTTTATCTATCGGTATTTAATGATTATGAATTTACCAATTATCAGTCTTCTAGTATTGATTTCTTTCCCTACCTGACAATAAATGAGAATCGTATTGAAGCTGAAGTTGATAATAAGGTAGGAGCTGAAGTATTTTGGAAAATAGATTCTAGTAAGCAACTAAATGCAGCCTTTAATCCTGATTTTGGTCAGGTTGAAAGTGATGATGTTGTAGTAAATTTTTCTGCAACTGAGACTTTTTATTCGGATAAAAGACCTTTCTTTTCGGAAAATCATAGCTTATTCAATGTTACGGCTTGGAGATTTTTATACGTTATAAATACTAGACGAATAGGCGGAGAACCTGATTACGACTGTTCAAAATTTGACGAGATACAGGAAGATAATTGCATTAATAATAAAGTCGGAGCCAATGATATAGATTATGCAGTGCGTTATTCTCAACAAGGAGAATCATTAGATTTTGGATTTCTAGGAGCATCAGAAGCTGATGAAAATTTCAGTCGTGGAAAAGATTTTTATTCAGTTCGACTAAGAACAAAGGTAGATGATTTGACCATTGGCTATCTTGGAACTCATGTACATAGACCCGTGATTGACCGCACAGCTCAAGTTAATAGCATGGACTTTGATTACAGACCTTCCTCTGTTTTAAGACTAAATGGCCTTTTAGTTCACTCTAAAGTTGAAGATAAGAATGGCTATGGATTTGATTTTGGATTAGGGTACGATCCTGACAAGACTCGACGTTTTGGATTTGGCTTATATTACTTTGATGAAAATCTTGACGTCAATGATATGGGTTATTTGGCCAGAAACGATTGGCTCATGTTTGGGGGTAGATATCAAATAAGGCAAACAGATTTTAGTGCTGACTCTTTATTAAGGTCTAGACAGTATGAATTCGGTTGGTCACTAAAATCTGACTCATCATTTAATAAAGAACCGTCGGCGATAAGATTTTCGATTGATAATTCTTTTAAGAACAGTTCAGAATTTAAATTTGGTACTTTCTATAGGTTAAAAGGAAGAGACAATAGGATCACTAGAAATTCTTCATTAGCTCCTTTCATTAACATGCCTAAAGGATATGGCTTTGAAATGGATTTCAATGGCCCTAGAGAAAATTTCCTTAGGTATTCCGTAGATGCTAAGAGACAAAAGGGAGATAGTTATTCGGGAGAATTAGGATGGACATCTTCTTATCGAGGCTCTGTAAGCATTTCTCCGATAGAAACTCTAACTGCAAAATTAAGCTACCGACACACCAAAGAAACCAATTGGTTAAATTGGGTAAATGACAATCTACTGGCTACATATGACCGAAAGCAAAGAAGAACTACTGCAAGTGTTCAATGGGTTGAAGGTACCAAGCATGAATTGAGAGTTAAAGCACAAATGTTAGCTTTTACTGCGAGAAACCCTAAAGCTTACTTGGGAGATACATATGGTAATTTAAATCCTTACCAATTTTCTTTGCCGCCAATAACTGTGAGTCAATTGGCTTTTCAGGTTAGGTATAGGTACGAAATAAAACCTTTAGCTTACCTGTATGTTGTTTATACCAAAGGTGGAAGGGTTTCTATGAATGATGAAGAGGATAGTTTAAACGAACTCTATAAAAGACCTTGGAACGATCCACAAAGCGATAACTTTACAATTAAAGTTAGATATAGATTTTAAGCCATTCACCACTTAAAATAGCCTCCCTCAAATGGGAACTCTACTGTACAGGAAGCTACAATCTCTTATACCTTGTTTTTTAGGACTTATTTTCTTAAGTCCATACGTCAGTGCATTTGAAATGTCTATCGATGGCGTATTGGATGAAGAAGAATGGTCACAAGCAAGAGAATGGACTAAATATTATGAGTCTATGCCCTTTTCATTAGCAGAGCCAAAACACTTTCAGAAGGTTCTCATCTTAGAAGATGAAAAGGGAATGTACTTTGGTTTTATTAACCTTCAGTCTAAAGATTCAATAAGAGCTAATAAGCATGAGCGTGATGACGAAATGGCTAATGCCGATAAATGTGGTTTAGCTATAGACTTTGATGGAGATGGATTAACGGCTTATGGATTTACTGTTTCAGCAGGAGGGTCTATTAATGATGGTATTTATAGAAATGAGAATGATGTCAACTATGATTGGGACGCAGATTGGGACTCCGCTACTTCAATAAATAATGATGGCTGGACTGCCGAAATGTTCATACCATGGAGTATAGCTCCTATGAAGACTCAGATAGGGGAGAAAAGAAAAGTTAAACTTTCTTTCTGGAGAATGGTTGCAGAGGAATGGAGAGTTAACACTTCTATTAAAGGAAATCCAAGACAAGAAAAATTTATGTCTCTTTTTCATGAAATGGATTTCAATAATTATAGTGTTTCTAAGATAGATTTCTTCCCATATGTAAATGTAACTAACGATAGAGTTTTAGAAGAGACACAAACAAAAGCTGGTGCAGAAATATTTTGGAAGATTGATTCAGGAAAACAATTAAATGTTGCTTTAAATCCAGATTTTGGCCAAGTTGAGAGCGATGAATTGGTTGTTAATTTTACTTCATCAGAAACCTTTTATTCCGATAAGAGGCCTTTCTTCTCAGAAAATCATTCTCTATTTGCTGTTAGAGGGTACACCTTTTTTTATGTCATAAATACTAGGAGAATAGGGGCAGCACCCGATTATAATTGTTCGCAATATAGTGGTTCATTGAAGAGTCTTTGTGACTCAAGTCAAGTTGGTATTTCAGACATAGATTACGCTGTTCGTTATACGCAACAAGGTGAGTCAGTTGACTTTGGGTTCTTGGGTGCTTCTGAAGCAGATGAAACCTTTTCTCAGGGTAGGGATTTTTATTCTGTTAGAACAGTAAAAAATGGAGAAAACTTTTCAATAGGTTATTTGGGAACTTATACCGATAGACCGGTATTAGATAGAATTGCGGATGTTCACTCTATAGATGCAATTTATCGACCAAATGATAAGCTCAGATTAGAAACCATTTTTCTTACTTCAAGTGTTGATCAGGGAATAGACAATACAGAAGCTTCTGGTGAAATTTTTAGATTTAGACTTACTGCTTCTCCAAGAAAAGGAAGGTGGCATGATTTTGGTATTTTCTTCTTTGACGAAGAGACAGATATTAGCGATATGGGCTATCAAATGAACAACAATATGGTTTGGGCCGGTAGTCAAAATGGCTTGAAGTTCAGTGAATTTGATGAGTCTTCAGTATTGCTTTCCACTGAGTATGAGTATGGTCTTGGTTATGAAGCAAATGCAGATTTAGAAAAATCTGCTATCTTTGCATCTCTTACTTATAAAAGTACATTTAAAAATACCTCTTATTTGGAATTAGATAATTTTCATAGATCTGCTAGTAAAGATTATTGGATTACTAGGGGAAATGCTAATGCTCCTTATGTTAAGAAGCCTGAAAATTACGGAACTTTATTGCAATACAAAGGCCCCTCAAAAGACTTTTTTAATTATTTCATAGAGGTTAAAAGAGAAAAGGGAACAAAGTGGGGATTTTCTGCTTTGGGTTTTAATACGGCCTACACAGCTCAAATAGATTTATCCCCTAAAGATAATCTTAAATTTTCTCTAATGCATCAACACTCAGTAGAAGATACTTGGTTAAATTGGGTTCAAGACGATCTATTGTCTATTTATAAGGAAAAAAAGCAGCGAACAACCATAGCTTCCTTGAATTGGTTCGGTGGGGATAAACATGAACTGAGAATGAAAGCCCAAATGGTTGCATTTACTGCCAGAAACCCTGCAGCTTATTTAGGTGATAAGATTGGAGCTTTAAATCCTGTCGAAATGACTCTACCGCCTTTTACTTTAAGCGACTTGGCTTTTCAAATCAGATATCGTTATGAGATATTACCCTTGGCCTATCTTTATGTTGTTTATTCGAAAGGCGGCAGAATAGTTGAATACGATGACGAAGATAGTTTAGGGGAATTATATAAACGACCTTGGAACGATCCCCAAGCTGACACTTTTACAGTTAAAGTTAGATACAGGTTTTAAGTTTTACTCTCAGCAGAACAAAACCACTTATCTCCAAATTACAGGGCTTCAGATTC
>AACY020295668.1_pt1 | contig 14177 bp, 13 predicted proteins | sample 267378 | NCBI WGS metagenome assembly AACY02 (sample SAMN02954345, study PRJNA13694) | marine metagenome | biome: aquatic; feature: ocean; material: water; isolation source: isolated as part of a large dataset composed predominantly from surface... | reverse complement strand
CTGCAGGGCAGCGACGCCGTGGCGGCGCTGCTTGTCGAAATCGAACGACGCGACGCGCTGCTCGCCCATGTGCGCTCGCTGCTACCGACGACGGTCGCTCGTCATTGCACACAAGCCACCCTGGAGGAGGGTCGGCTGACGTTGATTTGTGATTCCCCTGCCTGGGTGGATCGACTGAGGTTTCTCTCGCCTCAGGTCTTGTCGGCACTTGCGGCGCGTGGCCGAGCGATTGCTGATTGTCGTATTCGAGCGCAGCCGCAGGCGGTTTCCGCCGGCACGGTAGCGCGGACGCAGGCCGCCGGGGATTCGCGCCCGGCGGTCAGTCCCGACGCTGCACGGACCATCGCGCAGTATGCATCGGCCCTCGGTGACTCGCCCCTCGCCGCCAGCCTACGCCGTCTCGCCGCAACACTGCGCCGGGCCGAGAGCTGACGCGGCGTGCTCCTGCTCGCGACGTAGCATCATCCGGCTAGCACAGGCTGTCCGAAGCGGATGGGGACGCTGTCGATATCTTCGAACGTCACCTCCTCCCACGCATTCTCCCGCGACAGCAGTGCGCGCAGCAGACGGTTGTTGAGGGCATGTCCGGATTTGTGTCCGGTGAAGGCGCCGATGAGGGGGCGACCGAGCAGGTAGAGATCGCCGATGGCATCCAGGATCTTGTGCTTGACGAATTCATCTTCGTAGCGCAGCCCATCGTCGTTGAGCACGCGGTAGTCGTCGACCACGACGGCATTATCCAGGCTGCCGCCGAGTGCGAGGTTTTGCTCGCGCAGGGCCTCGATGTCGCGCAGGAAGCCAAAGGTCCGTGCCCGGCTCACTTCCCTGACGAAGGAGGTGCTGGAGAAATCCACCACGGCTGACTGCGCGCGTGATGTGAACGCCGGGTGCTCGAAGTCGATGGAAAAGCCCACACGGAACCCGTCGAAAGGCTCGAAGCGGGCGAACTTGTCACCGTCTTCGACGGCGACGGTGCGTTTGATGCGGATAAAGCGCTTCGGACGATTTTGCTCTTCGATGCCCGCTGATTGCAGCAGGAAGACGAAGGGACCCGCACTGCCGTCCATGATGGGCACCTCGGCGGCACTCACATCCACATAGGCGTTATCGATACCGAGTCCGGCGAAGGCCGCGAGGAGATGCTCGACGGTGGCAATGCGGGCGCCATCGGCCTCCAGCGTCGTCGACAGACGGGTATCTCCCACCCGTGCGGGGCATGCGGCGATATCCACCGGTGGATCGAGGTCGATGCGCCGAAAGACGATGCCCGTGTCGGGTGCCGCTGGACGCAGGGTCAGGTACACCTTAGCACCGGTGTGCAGTCCGACGCCGGTGGCGCGGATGACATTCTTCAACGTGCGTTGACGGATCACTGTCGCTTCCCCTTGTGTCGCGTGACCTAAGCGTGCCGCACGGGGCTGCTCAGGCGTCGAGTCGCCCGGATCGCATCCGGTCGGCGCTTTGCTTCGGGCCTTCGGCATCCATCCAGGCCCGCGAGGTACGCCACGCAACCCATGCCGATGGCATAGGTTAGGGTTTTCCCGGACTGTTCGCAAGCGCTGAATGCGACAGTAAGACAGGCGCTTGTTTTTCTCGTCTGATCAGGCCACGCGACCGGCCGGCGCACGCGCACCCGGCCGGTCGCAACCGAGCGCTGGCGCTCAGTCCGCTTGACGTCGCAAGAAGGCTGGAATGTCCAGATAGTCGAGGTCGGCCCCTTGGTCACCACCGCCGCCGGCGGCGGCCCGTTTGTTGCGAATATAGGCCGGCTGATCCATGTCGCTGTAATCCGGCTTCACAGCATCGGACTCGCGCGTGTTCACAAGGCGCATCTTCGGCTCCTCCGCCGCCACGGCCGCGCGGCGGCTGCCGAGACCGGTGGCCACCACGGTGACACGTAGCTCGTCCTCCAACTCCGGATCGATGACCGTGCCCACGACGACGGTCGCATCGTCATCGGCGAACTCCCGCACCGTGTTGCCCACCTCATCGAACTCGCCGATGGACAGGCTCAGGCCGGCGGTGATGTTCACCAGAATCCCGCGGGCACCGGCGAGGTCGATATCTTCCAGCAAGGGGCTGTTGATGGCGGCTTCGGCGGCCTCACGGGCACGGTTCTCGCCGCTGGCCGCACCCGAGCCCATCATGGATACACCCATCTCGGACATGACCGTCTTGACGTCGGCGAAGTCGACGTTGATGAGGCCGGGACGGGTGATCAGCTCGGCGATACCCTGGGTCGCATTCAGCAGGATATCGTTGGCAGCACTGAAGGCGCTGAGCAGAGTCATATCCTTGCCGAGCACCTGCAGCAGCTTCTCGTTCGGGATGGTGATCAGAGAATCGACGTGCTTGGCCAGTTCCTCGATGCCGGCGCTGGCGGTCTTACCGCGCTTACCGCCTTCGAATGGGAAGGGCTTGGTGACCACGGCCACCGTGAGGATGCCGAGCTCTCGCGCCACTTCAGCCACCACGGGCGCGGCACCAGTGCCGGTGCCGCCACCCATGCCCGCGGTAATGAACACCATGTCGGCGCCGTCCAGGGCGTCCTTGATGCGGTCTCGGTCCTCCTCCGCCGCCTTGCGGCCGATCTCGGGGTCGGCACCGGCGCCGAGACCCTTGGTGATACCCGCTCCAAGCTGAAGAATGGTCTTGACGGTTGCGTTGTCCAGCGCCTGGGCATCGGTGTTGGCGCAGATGAAATCCACGCCTTCGATATTCGCGGCGGCCATGTGATTGACGGCATTGCCGCCACCACCGCCGACGCCGATAACTTTGATCACTGCGGTCTGGGTCTGGGTATCCATGAGCTCAAACATGATAGGTTGCCTCTCGTGTTGCGACTGGCTGTTGCCTGCCGGATCTGCCGTCCCCTCGGGCCGCAGGGTCGATACGCCCGCCTCCTGTCGTTGCCGCGTATTATCACGCGACGTGCACTTTCGCCATCCTGCGGCAAGCGGGCAGGAGCCCCGCGCTTGTTTGCGTCCCCCTGAGTGCCGGCACCAACCGACCATGGCGGCTGGCCACCGGCGGCGGTTCTGAACGCCGCCTTATCCGCCAAACCAGCGCCGTATCCGCCCCCAGAGGCCGAGCGCTTCCGCATACTCGGAGCCTGCTGCGAAGCGGTGCTGCTGCGCGTAAATGAGTAGGCCAACCCCGGTGGCGTAGACGGGATCGGCGATGGTGTCCTCGAGGCCGGTGACGTATTGCGGTATGCCCAGGCGCACGGGCATGTGAAAGACGTTCTCGGCCAGCTCCAGGAGCCCGTCCATTGTCGCGGCGCCGCCGGTGAGCACGACGCCGCCGGCGATGAGATCCTCGAAGCCACTGCGGCGGAGCTCGCCTTGGAGGAGGCTCAGGAGCTCCTCATAGCGGGGCTCCACCACCTCCGCCAGGGTCTGACGTGAGAGCTGGCGCGCCGGACGCTCACCGATGCTGGGGACCTCGATATTCTCGGTCATACCGCGAGAAGACAAGGCGCAGCCGTGGCGCACCTTGATGTCTTCGGCATGCTGGGTAGGCGTACGCAGGGCCACGGCGATGTCGTTGGTGACCTGGTCGCCGGCGATGGGGATGCAGGCCGTATGGCGGATGGCACCATCGGTGAATACCGCCATGTCGGTGGTGCCACCCCCCATATCCACCAGGCAGACGCCGAGCTCCTTTTCATCCTCGCCGAGCACGGCGTAGCTGGAGCTGAGCTGGCCCAGTACCAGGTCGTCCACCTCCAAGCCACAGCGGCGAATGCACTTGACGATGTTCTGCGCCGCGCTGACGGCGCCGGTGACCATGTGCACCCGCGCCTCCAGCCGCACGCCAGACATGCCGATGGGCTCGCGGATGCCCTCCTGGTCGTCGATGATGAATTCCTGGGGCAGGATGTGGAGGATCTTCTGATCCGCCGGGATGGCTACCGCACGGGCGGCGTCGATGACCCGGTCCACGTCCGCCTGCACCACCTCGTGATCCTTGATGGCGGTGATGCCGTGACTGTTCAGGCTGCGGATATGGCTGCCGGCGATGACCGCATGCACCGAATGGATCTCACAGCCGGCCATCAGCTCCGCCTCTTCCACGGCACGCTGAATCGACTGCACCGTGGACTCGATATCCACCACCACGCCCTTCTTCAGGCCACGGGAAGGGTGGGTGCCGATCCCGATGATCTCGATGGTGTCGTCAGCCTTCAGCTCGCCCACCAGCGCGACCACCTTCGAGGTGCCGATGTCGAGCCCCACCAGGAGGTTCTTTTCACTACGTCTGGGCATGCCTGTCAGCTCCGTTCCCGTGAAATGTTTGCCGCCACACGCTCGGGCGGGGCATCGGTACGTGGAACCCAACGCACCGCAAACCCGTTGCTGTAGCGCAGATCGATGCGCGTGGGGACGCCGATGGCCTCCACCTGCGGATAGGCGGCGAGCAAGCGCTCGAAGCGCGCATCGATGTCACCCGTGCCCAGATACAGTTCCGTGCCGCCGAGCAGCGTCAGCGTCCAGTCACCCCGGGCGTTGCGCACGACCGATTCGATGATGAGCCCGAGCTGGGCGAGCTTTGGATGCCAGCGGCGGTAGCGCTCGACCACCTGGGGCGCCATGGCGTCGGCGCCCTCGAGCCGCACCAGACCGGCGGGCAGCCGGCCGTCGCGGGGACGGAAGACGATGCCGTCTTCGGTGACCAGCCCGTTCTCGCCCCACTGCGCCATGGCTTCGTGCTCGCTGACCGTCAAGACCAGCCGATCCGGCCAGACCCGGCGCACGCTGGCGCGATGAATCCAGGGCAGATCCTGCACCCGCTGCCGCAAGGCCGTCAGGTCCTGGGTCAGGATGCCGCCGTCGATGTGCTCGGCGACGGTCCGCTGCAGCGACTCCCGTGACAGACCGTGCATTTCGCCGTCCACCGTGACGATACGAATGGGCAGCAGGCGCGGCTCCCAGTCCAACGCCACAGCGCCGGCGCCGAGCATCGTGGCGATGATGGCCAACGCCGTGAGCAGTCGGGCGACGAGCGAAGCACTGCTCGGCTCGAGCTGCGCCGCCGGCACTGGCTCGGTGCTCGCCAGCCGCCTGCTCACGACGATGCCTCCAACAGACTGGTGGCCAGGATGCGCAGACACAGCGCCTCGAAGTCGATGCCAGCGGCCCGCGCAGCCATGGGCACCAGGCTGTGATCTGTCATGCCCGGCACCGTGTTCACCTCGAGCAGCTTCGGCTCGCCTGCGGCGTCGAGCATGAAGTCCACCCGTCCCCAACCGGATGCGCCCACGGCGTCGAATGCACGCAGACAGAGCGCCCGGAGCATCGACTCCCGGGCCGCCGGCAGGCCGCAAGGGCAGTGGTAGCGGGTGGTGTTGGAGAAGTACTTGGCCTCGTAGTCGTAGAAACTGTTCGGCGTCTCCAGGCGGATCAGCGGCAGGGCCTCGCCGCCGAGGATGGCGCAGGTGTACTCGGCGCCCGGCAGCCAGCGCTCGGCCAGCACGGTGCGGTCGTACTGCGCTGCGGCATGCCAGGCCGTGGCCAGGGTGGCGGCATTCTCGACCTTCGTCATGCCAAGGCTGGACCCCTCCTGGGAGGGCTTGATCATGAGCGGGAAGCCCAGCTGCTCGGCGGTGCGCAGATCCGCCTCAGCGCGCAGCAGCGCGAAGTTCGCCGTGGGAATGCCGGCGCCCGCCCACAGCAGCTTGGTACGGTACTTGTCCATGCCGATGGCGGAGCCGAGCACCCCGGAGCCGGTGTAGGGCGTGCCGATACATTGCAGCGCCCCCTGGATCTGTCCGTCCTCGCCACCGCGCCCATGGAGGATGATGAAGGCCCGGTCGAAGTCCCCCGCGCGCAGCACTTCGAGGACGTCCGGCCCTGGATCGATGTCGTGCACGTCCACCCCCGCGCCGCGCAGCGCCGCGCCGACGGCGGCGCCGCTCTTGAGGGAGATCTCACGCTCGGCGGCCTGCCCACCCAGGAGCAGCGCCACTTTGCCGAAGGCGGCCGGATCATGGGTCATGACTCGAAATCCCCCACCCGACGCACCTCAGGTGTCAGCCGGATGCCGTGGCGGCGCTCCACCTGCGCGCGCACATGGTCGATGAGCCGCGCAATGTCCCGCGCCCTGGCGCCGCCGGTGTTGATAATGAAGTTCGCGTGCTTCGGCGAGACCTCCGCGCCGCCGAATCGCAGCCCCTTGAGACCGCAGGCCTCGATGAGCCGGGCCGCGTGATCGCCCGGTGGATTGCGAAACACCGAGCCGCAGCTCGGTAGACCGGTGGGCTGGGTGGCGGCGCGACGCGCCAACAAGTCCCGGATGCGGGCCTGGGCGGCTTGCGTATCACCGCGCGCCAGCACCAGCTCGGCCTCGAGGAACCATTCGCCGGCGGGGATCACCACCCGCCGGTAGCCCACCTCGAAGTCTTCCGGGCCGCGCTCGCGCAACGTGCCGCCGCGATCCAGCGTACGCACCAGGGTGACATGCGGCCAGGTCTCACCACCCCAGGCGCCGGCATTCATCGCCAGCGCACCGCCCACGGTGCCGGGAATCCCGGCGAAGAATTCGAGTCCCACCAGGCCTTCACGAGCCGCGAAGCGGGCCGCCTTGGCGCAGGAGACACCGGCCTGCAGGCGCAGCCTGCCGGGCGCGAGCACCGTCATCGCCGTGAGGCAGCCCTGGGTCTCGATGACGGTGCCGGGCCAGCCCGCATCGGCGATGAGCAGATTGCTGCCGAGCCCGAGCCAGAGCAGGGGCTCATCGGCCGCCACCGTGCCCAGGAACGCGATGAGATCAGCCTGATCCGCCGGTCGGTACAGGCGCGCGGCCGGGCCGCCGACGCGCCAGCTGGCGTGCTTCGCCAGCGGCTCGTCATGGCGCAGCTCGCCACGCAGGCCGGTGTGGGCGACGGTCGTCATGCTTCCGCCCGCTCCGAGCCCGCGGCTCGCGATGACGCCACCGAAGACGCCCGCCGCGTGGCGGGCAGACGCAGTCGGCCATGCAGCGGCTCGCCGCAGCCGAGCCGCAGGCTGAGGCCGCCGAGGCGGCGGCTGCGCAGCAGGGCCTTGAGAACAGGCACGCATTCAGTGCGCATCCTCAGTCTCCGCCAGCAGCAGCTTCGGCAGCCGTGCGGCCAGTCCACCGATATCGCCGGCACCGGAGACCAGCACGACGTCGCCGTCGGCGAGGGTGGTGTCCAAGAGGTCCACGACCTCGTCCAGATCCGGTGCAAAGAACGGCTCGACGCGCCCGCGGGCGCGGATCGCGCGCGCCAAAGCGCGTCCGTCCGCACCGGGGACAGCCTGCTCGCCGGCGGGGTAGACCTCGCAGAGCACCAGTGAGTCGGGCTCTGAGAGCACATGGACGAAGTCGTCGAACTGCTCCTGGGTGCGGGTGTAGCGGTGCGGCTGGAACACCAACACCAGCCGACGCCTGGGCCAGCTGCCGCGGGCCGCGGCCATGGTCGCCGCCAGCTCCGTGGGGTGATGACCGTAGTCATCGATGAGCGTGACGTCACGCTCGCCGCGGATGTGGCAGTGGGAGACGACGAAGCGCCGCCCCACACCCTGGAAGGCCGCCAGCGCGCGGCGGATGGCGTCCTCGTCAACCCCCAGCTCCAGGCCCACGGCGATGGCGGCGAGCGCATTCAGCATGTTGTGTCGCCCGGGCAGATTCAGCTCCACCGGTAACACCACCCCGCCCGGGAGATGGCTGTCGAAAAGCATGCGCGTGCCCTGCTGACGCACGTTGGCAGCGCGCACATCGGCGTCGCCGCCAGTACCGTAGGTCATCACCGGCCGCGCGATGCGCGGCAGCAGCGAGGCCACCTCGTCGTCATCCACGCACAGCACCGCCAGGCCGTAGAAGGGCAAGTGGTGCAGGAACTCGAGGAACGTGCTGCGCAGCCGATTGAAGTCGCCGCCGTAGGTGTGCATGTGATCGGCGTCGATGTTGGTGACCACCGCCAGCATCGGCTGCAGAAACAGAAAGGAGGCGTCGCTCTCGTCGGCCTCGGCCACCAGGTACTTGCTGGTACCCAGCCGGGCGTTGGCCCCGGCGCTGTTGAGCAGGCCACCGATGACGAACGTCGGGTCCAGGTCGCCCTCGGCGAGCACGCTCGCGATCAGGCTGGTGGTGGTGGTCTTGCCGTGGGTGCCGGCCACGGCCACCCCATAGTGGAAGCGCATCAGCTCGGCGAGCATCTCCGCGCGCCGCACCACGGGGATACGCGCCCGGCGCGCGGCGAGCACCTCCGGATTGGCCGGGTCGATGGCGGTGGACACCACCACGGCATCGGCATCGGCGACATGGCCGGGCTCGTGGCCAATATGAATCGCCACGCCGAGCCCCCGCAGACGATCCGTGACCACGCCGTCGCGACGATCCGAGCCCTGCACCTCATACCCCAGGTTCGCCATGAGCTCGGCGATGCCGCTCATGCCGGCGCCGCCGATGCCGACGAAATGGATACGCCGCATCCGGCCCATGTAACTGGCACTGTGGGTGCGGTGCGGGCTCATGAGCGTCCTTCCGCGGCCGCCGCCAGCGCCAGGCAAGTGGCGGCGATTTGCTCGGCGGCATCGAGCCTGGCCTTGGCCCGGCCGGCCTCGGCCATGGCCAGCCGCTGGTCCGGGCTCGCCAGCAGTGACTGCAGCTGTGCGGCGAGCAGCGCCGGCGTCAGCTCCCGCTGGATGATGAGCCGGGCGGCGCCGGCATCGCTCAGCCAGCGGGCGTTGCCCACTTGGTGGTCATCGACGGCATAGGGGAAAGGCACGAAGATGGCAGGCACCCCGGCGGCGGCGAGCTCGGAGACCGTGAGTGCGCCGGCGCGGCAAACCACGAGGTCTGCCCAGGCGTAGGCCGCCGCCATGTCGTCGATGAAGGCGGTGACCTCGGCGCTGACACCGGCGTCGGCGTAGGCCCGCCGGGCGATCTCCAGCGTCTTCTCGCCGGCCTGGTGGCGGATGTCTGGACGTGCCTGCGCAGGCAGCAGCGCCAGCGCCGCCGGCACTGTCTGGTTCAGCGCCTTGGCACCCAGGGAGCCTCCCACCACCAACAACCGCGGCGGCGGGTTACGCTCCGCGAACCGCTCCGCCGGCGCCGGCAGCGCGGCGATGTCTGCGCGCACGGGATTGCCGCTGTCGATGGCGCCACGCGCGGCGGGGAAACTGCCGGGAAAGGCCTCGAAGACGGCGTCCGCCAGCCGCGCCAGCCACTGGTTGGTGAGCCCGGGCACGCTGTTTTGCTCGTGGATCACCAGCCGCCGTCCCTGTAGCTTGGCGGCCAAGCCGCCCGGGCCGGCGACGAAGCCACCCATGCCCAGCACCACCTGGGCGCCACGGCGCCTGAGGATGCCGGCGGCGGCGCCCACGGCGGCGGCGAGCTTCACCGGCGCCGTCGCCAGCGCCTTCAGACCCCTGCCGCGTACCCCCTGAATGCTGACCCATTCCATGTCGAAGCCATGGCTTGGCACCAATCGCGATTCCATGCCGGTGCGGGTCCCGATCCAGAACACCTCGGCACCACGGGCGCGCAGCACCTCCGCCACCGCCAACGCCGGAAATACATGGCCACCGGTGCCGCCGGCCATCACCGCGATGCGCGTCGCCATGAGGCCCCCCGCTCGCGTCGATGCCGTTCCCGTACCGGGTACTCCGGCGGCGCTGGGCGCTCACGGTGTAGACCGCCCTCGGGGATACGCTCCAGCATGCGGCGCCGCTGCTCGAAGTCGATGCGCAGGAGCACACCGACGGCCATGAGGGCGACGATCAACGCATTACTGCCGTAGCTCATAAAGGGTAATGGTAAGCCCTTGGTGGGCAGCAGGCCGGTGTTGACACCCACATTGATGAATGCCTGCAAGCCGACGAGGAGCCCGAAGCCGTGGGCGGCATAGCAACCGAACAGGTCCCCCTGGTGCCGTGCCTCGGCGCCGATGACGAAGGCTCGCCAGGTGATGAAGGCGAATACCAACACCACCACCAGCACACCCAGCAGGCCGAGCTCCTCCCCCACCACGGCGAGCAGGAAGTCCGTATGTGCCTCGGGCAGGTAGAACTGCTTCTGGATGCCATTACCCAAACCGACACCCAGCCACTCGCCACGGCCGAATGCGATCAGCGCCTGGCTCAGCTGGTAGCCCGTATCGAACGGGTCATCGAAGGGCTTGACGAATGAAGTCACGCGCTGCAGCCGATACGGCTCAACGATGATCAGCGCCGCGAGCCCGCCGGCCAGCAACAGCCCGAGCACGACGAAGCTCAGCATGCTGACGCCGCCGAGGAACAACAGTGCCATGCTCGCCGCCAGAATCACCGCCGTGGTGCCGAAATCCGGCTGCACCATGATCAACATACCGGCGAGACCCACCAGCAGCATGGGCCGCAGAAAGCCCATCAGGCTGGTGCGCACATCCAATTCCCTGTGCACCAGATAACCGCTCAGATAAATGACCACCGTGAACTTGACCAGCTCGGACGGCTGCAAGCTGAGGACGCCGAGCGGAATCCAGCGTGTGGCGCCGTTCACGGTACGGCCAATCCCCGGGACCAGCAATACCGCGAGCAAGGCAATGGCGCACAGCATCAACACCGGCCCGGCCCGCTCCCAGGTCTTGGTCGGCACCGCGAAGCAGATGGCGCCACAAAGCAGCGCCAGCGCAATCGCCACACCGTGGCGCAGCACGAAGAAGAAGGCGTCGTCGTAATTGCGGTCGGCCATCGGCATGGATGCCGAAGTGACCATGACGAACCCGAGCGCCAGCAGGAAGAGCACGGCCACCAACAGGCCCGCATCGAGCATCGGCGGGCGGCGGTCCTGCCGGCGCCGGCGCCGGCCGCCGTGGCTCGCCTCCGCGGTCAGTACATACGTCATCGCACCCACCTCGCCACCGCCTCGGCGAAGGCGCGTCCGCGCTGGCGATAATCGTCGAACATATCGAAGCTGGCGCAAGCCGGCGACAGCAGCACGCAGTCGCCCGGCTGTGCCAGTGCGGCGGCCTGGCGCACGGCATCGTCCATGTCGGCGGCGCGGTGCAGGGGCACGGTGTCCGCCAGCGCAGCGGCGAGGTCGTCGGCATCGCGGCCGATGAGCACCACGGCGCGCGCGGCTCGCTTCACCGCCGCTGGCAGTGGCGAGAAATCCGCGTCCTTGCAATCGCCGCCGGCGATGAGCACGGCCATGCCCCGCTTCGGATCCGGAACCAGCCCGGACAGCGCCGCCACGGTGGCGCCGGGGTTGGTGCCCTTGGAGTCGTTGAGCCAGCGGATGTCGTTGCGGTCCGCCAACAACTCGCTGCGATGGGCGAGACCGCGAAAGCGCCGCAGCACGTCCAGCATGGGCTCACGCGCCAACCCGCAGCGCTCACCGAGGGCCAGCGCGGCGAGGGCATTGGCCAGATTGTGAGTGCCCGGCAGCACTAGCTCGTCCACCGCCAGCACGGGCTCGCGGCCACGGCAAAGCCACTCGCTGCCGCGATGGGAGCCCATGCCCCAATCATCTGCATGCGCAGGGGGGCCCAATGTGAAGCCCGTTTGCTGGGCCACCCCGGCCGCGAGCCGCAGCGAGCTGGCATCGTCGCGATTCACAACCGCGCTCGCCGCATGGGCGAAGATGCGCTGCTTGGCCGCGCCGTAGGCCACCATATCTGGGTAGCGGTCCAGGTGATCCGGCGAGAGATTCAGGACGGTCGCCGCCATCAGTGGCAGTGAATAGGTGGTCTCCAGCTGAAAACTGGAAAGCTCGATGACGTAAAGCTCGATGTCCTCAGCCAATAGATTGAGCACCGGCTCACCGAGATTGCCGCCGATGCCTGTGCGCTTGCCCGCCGCCAGCGCCATCTGCCCGAGCAATGTGGTGACCGTGCTCTTGCCGTTGGTGCCCGTAATGCCCACCGCCGGCGCTCGCAGCGCTTGGGCGAAGAGCTCGACATCACCGACCACGGGCGTGCCAGCGGCCGCAGCCCTGGCCACCGCGGGTGTCGTCAGCGCCAGCCCCGGACCCACGATGACCAGGTCCGCGGCGGCGAATGCGGCATCGTGAAAGCCACCGAGCATCACGGCCACATCCGGGAGCTCCGTGCGCAGCGACGCCAGCGCCGGCGGTGCATCCCGGCTATCCGTGACCACGACCTGCGCACCATGTCGGTGCAGCCAGCGTGCGCAGGAGAGGCCGGTGGGCCCCAAGCCCACCACCAAGGCGCTGATGCCCGCAAGGCCCGCCGGCGTCAAGTCCGGTCCTGTCGCTGCGTTGACGCTCATCGGATCTTCAGACTCGCGAGACCAATGAGCACGAGCACGACGGTGACGATCCAGAAGCGCACGATGACACGCGGCTCCGGCCACCCCTTCAGCTCGTAGTGGTGGTGCAGCGGGGCCATACGAAAGATACGCTTGCCCGTGAGCTTGTAGGAGAGCACCTGCAGCATCACCGAGACGGTCTCCAGCACGAAGATCCCGCCCATGATGAAGAGCACCAATTCCTGCTTGGCAACCACCGCCACGGCGCCGAGGGCCGCCCCCAACGCCAGTGCGCCGACGTCGCCCATGAACACCTGCGCCGGATAGGTGTTGAACCACAAAAAGCCCAGACCTGCGCCCGCGATGGCACCGCAAAAGACCACCACCTCGCCGACATCCGGCACATAGGGGATGCGCAGGTAATCGGCGATCCCGGTGTGGCCGGCGGCATAGACCATGATACCGAGGCCGCCGGCCACCATTGTGGTGGGTACCACGGCAAGCCCGTCCAAGCCGTCGGTCAGGTTCACCGCGTTACTGGCGCCGACGATGACGAGGTACGCGAAGACAATGAAAACCGGGCCGAGCTGGATGCTGATGTCCTTCAGATAGGGGACCAGCAATGCCGTCTCGCTCGGAGTCGTGGCGCTGAGATAAAGATAGAGTGCCGCTGATAGCCCGAGCACCGTCTGCCAGAAATACTTCCAACGCCCCGGCAGGCCCTTGGGATCCTTCAGCACGAGCTTGCGATAGTCATCGATGAAGCCGATGGCACCGAAGCCCAGGGTGGTGAGCAGCACTACCCAAACGAAGCGATTGGTGAGATCCGCCCACAGCAGGGTGCTGACGCCGATGGCCACCAACATCAATGTGCCACCCATGGTGGGTGTGCCGGCCTTGGAGAAATGGCTCTCCGGACCGTCGTTGCGGACCACTTGTCCAACCTTGTAGCTGCTGAGCCAGCGAATCAACGGCCGCCCCACCAACAGCGAAATGCCGAGCGCCGTCAGCACACCCAGGATGGTACGCAGCGTCAGGTAGCGGAAGACATAGAAGCCGCTGTCGAACTGTCCAAGCCAGTCGGTAAGCCAAAGCAGCATCAGCCTGTCCTCCGGCCGGGCCAGCGGGCGGCTGCCCTGCGGCCGGGCTGGGCCATGCCGATTCGGTGTCGCGCCGGATCGACGCCGTGCGCGGGTCTCCCGGCGATGGCTTCCATGGCTGGGCGCTCGCCGGCTTCACGGCCGCCGGCGCGGCCGCGAGCCACCGTGAGGCGCTCGCGCGTCAACGGCCCGGCCGGGGGCCGGCTCCACGACTCCGTGGTGCACGCAAGACCAGCCAGGCTCATGGCTCGTCTCCGCGCTCGTCTCCGCGCTTGAGGCCCGCGAGCAGCAGCTCCGCCTGCGGATCATCGGGCGGGACGTTGTAGAGGCGTAGGGCCGCCTGCATCACCTTGGCAAAGGCGGGCGCGGCGACGATGCCGCCGTAATAGGAGTCGCCGCGGGGCTCGTCCACCATCAGCACCATCACGAAACGCGGTTGCGAGATGGGTGCCATGCCGGCGAAGACCGACTGATACTTGCCGGCGGCGTAGCCGCGCGCGGTGGCTTTCTTGGCGGTGCCGGTCTTGCCACCGACCCGGTAGCCCGGGATCCTGGCCCGGCGCGCCGTGCCTTGATCGGAGACCACCGTCTCCATCATGGCGCGCACGGTTCGGGCCGTGTCCACCGAGAACACGCGCTCGCCGGGTGGCACGGTATCCCGCCGACGCAGCGACACGGGCAGACGCACACCATCGTTGGCGATGACGGCGTAGGCCTGTGCCAATTGCAGGGACGTGACGTTGAGGCCGTAGCCAAAGGCCAGGGTGGCGTGCTCGAAGCGCGACCAGCCGTCGTAGTGCGGCAGGAACCCGCTGCGCTCGCCGGGGAACTCCACGCCGGTGATGCGCCCGAAGCCGAGCTGCCC
>AACY020167366.1_pt1 | contig 14203 bp, 13 predicted proteins | sample 267378 | NCBI WGS metagenome assembly AACY02 (sample SAMN02954345, study PRJNA13694) | marine metagenome | biome: aquatic; feature: ocean; material: water; isolation source: isolated as part of a large dataset composed predominantly from surface... | reverse complement strand
TTTGATTGTTTGAAATTTTTGATGAAATTTATGGTGTTTTTTGCCTCATTACTTTTTTTTTCATTTTTTGATAGATTATTTAGCTCTTCATGAACAATTTGTGGAACTAAAAACTGAATGTCGCCAATTTCTGTATCTAAGGTGATTAGATTTTTGATTCGATGATTAGCTAGATGAATTAAAAAACTGGTATCGCATATTACCTTAACCAACTATTCCTGCACCAATTAGTCTCCATCTATCTTCTATTTTACGGCTGAGAGCAACATTACTTTTATCAAAGAGGCATACTGGTCGTTTGAATTGAACTTCGATTTTTTCAGATTTAACTTTGGCTACCTTTGCCAATATCGGTGCAGTACCAATGTTTAGTCTTAGAGATTCTCCGATTTGTATTGGCAAAACTTTGATATCGTTCATGACTCCAACTGCGGAATCAAAGAGGCTGACCTCAAGTTGTGCATCAATGGAATTTTGTGGTAATGTGTCTGGTTTGCCAATTACACTTCCAACAAAAGAGTCACTTCTAGTCATTGAAGGATCAAGTTTTGTTCCAATAGCAACCAGTCCTCCTGGCTTCACATTATCAACAATTCCTGCTGCAGTTCCTAAGGAGGTTATTTGTGTCCTAATTGGCTCGTATGTGTTCTTTTTAGAATTGAGGATTCCTGGTTTGATTTCTATTTCATCACCAACAGAAAATGTTCCTTGAGTAAGACTTCCACCGATTACACCACCTTTGATATTTGATATTGTAGTTCCTGGTTTGTTACATCAAATGATCTTAGAACATGCATTACAGGTTCTTTGGATTCTTCCCTTGTAGGAGTTGGAATTGACTCTTCTATGGCTCCAATTAACGCATCAATATTGAGTCTAGATTGAGCAGAAATAGGTATGATTGGTGATTTTGCGGCTTTAGTACCCTTGACAAATTTTACAATATCTGCATAATTTGCAGTCGCGTCAGTATAAGATACAAGATCGACTTTATTTTGTATAATGACGATTTGCTGGATTCCAAGAATTTGCAATGCTAGCAAATGTTCTTTAGTTTGTGGTTGAGGAACTTTTTGGTTCGCTGCAACCAATAGCAAGGCACCATCCATAAGAGCGGCGCCTGACAGCATATTTGCCATGAGACTTTCATGGCCAGGACTATCAACAAAACTTACTACTCTGGATAATTCACTTTCTTTTCCACAGTTAGGGCATGTTGGGGTTGTGGAATAACCAAGTGGTACTTCACATTTCTTGCACTTGTAAAATGCTGCATCTGAATAACCAACTCGAATTGTAATTCCACGTTTTAGTTCTTGACTGTGAACGCTTGTCCACTGACCCGTTAATGCTTGTATTAGTGTAGTTTTGCCGTGATCTACATGACCTGCGGTTCCAATATTCACACATGGTTGGTAACCATATTTTTTTACATACCAATCAGGTAAAGTATCACGCCAATGCAATGAAAAACTTCGTAAATTGTACTATGTTAAGCTATGCTTTGTTTTCTACTGGTGGAGCTTCTTCTATTTTGAGCTCACCGTCATAGGAGCAGTTCAATTGATAAATTTCTTCAGATATAGTATTTCCACGAATCAATCTTCTTTTACGTTGGCCACTTCCAACTCGCTTTAATCCAACTCCTTTTGATATTAGAACCTGTTTTCGAGCAGAACCGTAAATGTCTGCACGCATTGGAATTCCTGATTTATCACTACCCCCAGTAATTTTGAGTTTGCCTCCAAGTCCTGCGATCGCAGCATCAACCTCTCCACCTAAATGCAATCCGATAAAGGCGTTTGCCTCTTTATCTTTAATCTCTTTAGAGATTGATTTTCCTTTTTTGTCAGATATTGTTATCTTGAAGTTAGCCAAGTATTGCTCAGTTTTTTTGGCCTGCTAATAAACCATTTGAAAAAAATAATAGCAATAAAACCCATTATGTGTCATGAAGGAAGAAATTGTCTGCCCTAGATGTAATAACAAAATGGATGATATGCAAGTATGTCATATGGTATGTAGTAATTGTGGTGCCCACCTTGATTGCTCAGATAAGGGTTCGTTTTGGTAGACCTATAGTCCAGGTCTTTTTGGTAAATAATCAATTGACATGTTAAGTGCTTTGTCTTTCATAATTTCCAAATAGGTCTCATAGTCTGCTTCAAAATTGCAGTGATTGCATTTTACTTTAGTGACATCATCATCAAGTTTTGCTACTTTATCGCATTCTGGACATTTTGCATCCATGATTTCATGAACTCATCAAAACTATATTAACACTAATTCAGGAAACCCGATCTACGCGGTGTTAGTCCAGCCTGGTAGGACGTTGGATTCCCAATCCAAAGGCCGCGGGTTCAAATCCCGCACACCGCATTAGATTTCCCTTATTGTCTGTATGATGTCATCTCGATCTTTTGCATTTGGAGTATATTTGAGATAATTTTCAAGATCTTTTTTTGCATCGTTATTTTTATTTAGAGACATCCTAGCAATTCCTCGATTTTTGTAAATAGGTCCAAATCTACTTTCGTTAATTCCTATAGCGGATGTATAAAATTTTTCAGCCTCATCATATTGCTTGGTTTTGAGATAATAGTTACCTAGCCCTCTATACGCCAGATAACAATTTTTGTTAGACTCTATACTTTTTAGATAATATTGTGTGCATTCAGACGAGTTTTTTTCATTGTAAATCCCTCCTAAAAGACATAAAGCAGTAGAATTAGACGAATCCAGAGTAATTGCATCTTTTAATGATTGGATTGCCTCATCTGGTTTTCCCAGAAGATTTAGTTTTTCAGAAATAAAACAGAGTCGGTTTGATTTTTCTTTGGACTTGTTTTCTAGAGATATTTTAGATATTATGTCTGATGGGGCAATCAAAATCATCAACATTCCATCCTCCTGCCAAAGTTTTTCAAATATTTTTTCAGGAATAGCTCCAATTTGATTATGTTGTGGAATGTAATGGATAATGGTTTTTTCTGACTCGCTAAACCCAGAGATCACAGATGCGTGTTGAACAGTTTCATAGAGTCCTGGTAAAATTACAATAGGTGGAATTCCCATGTTGATGATTTTTTTGAGTGATGATATTGAAGAATGGAGAATTAGACTATCGAGTCCTTGTCTCTGTGCAAGTTCAATTCCCTCAATCAGAATACTGCCCCTGATATTTGGGTATTTTTTGGCTATTGTTTGTGCTTCAGATATTGGGAGATCTATATTCCAATATTTAGAAACAGCACTAATAGCCAATGGGAGACAGATGTTTTCTTCAGTTACTTGTGGTAGTAAAAGCTCACAGTCATCCATTATTTTTTGGATTTTAGTTTAGTATTAAAACTAATCAGAGTTTGATAAATTTTTCAATCATTTCCAAACCATCTTTTGACATCTCGGGATGAAATTGTGTGCCAAAGATTTTCATATTTTTGTATTGTATTATCTCATGCTTACAAGAATTAGAACTTGCTAGATTTACTAGTGATTTATCGAGTGATGATATTTCATAATTATGACTTTGATATACTTCCAATGCACCCTTGCACAGTGGATTTTTTTCTAATACATTAACTATTTGAGAGCCTTTTTGTGCAGATGTCATTTTTCGGATTGTGCCTCCTACTGTTAAAGCAAGTATCTCTGCTCCATAACAGATTCCAAGTAATGGTTTATTTTGATTGATGCATTGATGAATTATTTTGGAATTTATTGCATTCATTGTCTGAATGTTTTTCCTTCGTCCAGATAGAATTACGGAATCAAATTTACCTGGATTATCAGGATCTATTTTATCAAAGGATTTAATCTCAAAAGATGTTTTAGTATATTCTAAAAATTTGATAATTTTTTTTGTGAATATAGATCCATTATCCACTACTAATATCATGAGAAAACCATATCGATACTTCTTTTAATTGTGATTACTTGCCAACGATAATGGAAATATAGTGTAGTTCGGGTACGCCCTCTACCGTTGAGATTACACCAACATTCACAGTATTGTCATCTTGCCACATTACAATTCGTCTAGTCTTTTGTAGGACGAATTTTCCAAGGAATTCATCAATTAATTTGTCTGTTGCCTCTTTGTCAAGCTGGGAATACAGAGATACCTCTCCCTCTTTGAACGATAAAGGAATAGAGAGACTAGTTGGTGTGATAATATCAAGACCTTTGTCCTCAAATGCCGATTTGATCTTTGTAATTCTTGCATCCTTGTCAAATGTCGGATCTGGTGTAAACGTACTAGATGATGGAACGACTCCTGCAAGTTTTTGTAAATATGCCTCAAATGCTTCTTGTTGCGTATTACCCAAACCAACGTAATATTCTCCATTGAATGCTGCTCCTACGGCAGCAATAGTTCCAAGTTGAGCCACTACACCTTCTCCTGAACCAGCCGTATAAACAGGAATGAAATACACATCATGTTCACCAACACGATAAAGTATGTTATCACCAATTCTTGGAGTTCGTAGTAATGTTTTGAGTTGGGCGAAGTCATTATCTTTTTCCAATGCTTCTCTGACTGCCGTTGGTCCGATCAATTTAGTCGTAGAGTTAAAAGGAACTTGGTAGAAATGCATCTTGCCAAGCGTTGGTAGATCATTTTCAACAATCATGTATCCGGAGAGATTCTTTCCTTTAGAGTCGCGTAGCTCCAATGACAATAATCCTAAGAATTTTGTACTATCAAATCCTGGTGGCTTGGCTTCAATATAATACGCATCAAGCTTATCAGGTATCTCAAAAAAGCTGTTAGCCTGGATGAAGGTTTCAGTGTCTGTTACGTGGTAAATATTGAACATTTCTGTCTTCCATGTGAAAAGTTCCTGAGGGTATCTGATTTGTTCTGTTAACCATGATGGTACAGTTTGGAATTTTTCACCATATTGTGATTCCAGTATTTTTGCGATATCGTCATCACCGTGTTTGAGAAGGGTAATATTTCCATCATATGTGTCAACTAGAGCAAATCCAACTAGTCTGAGGTACGGATTACCCATGGACCATGGTACAGAATGAGTATCAAAGCCTATGATTAAAGGTACTAACCAATATGTTTTGGTGCCATCTGTGACTGGGTAAATGTCAAGTTTTTGTCCGAAAATATCATAGAGAAAATATGGATACAATGTTTCCATTCGATCAAAGACATCTTTGTATCTCATTACATGAACAGATGTATTGGGATATGAAAGTAGGAAGTTTGGCTCAAACACCCAACTTAGTGGTGGAGATAAAGTAATTCCACCTTTACCGGAATAAATTGCATTATTAATTTCTGCACTAATAGAACCGCGATTTGTAGGATATGCAGACCATGTATCACGAAACAGTCCACCTTCTCCATAATAGATAGATCTTTGTGCAAAGAGATCTTCTGTTTTTACCGACTGTCCAGTTGTGGCTTCAAGTGTCAGGAATCCTTCTGGGACATGTGTGTATACTAGGTGTTCATTATACCATCTGTTTTCGAGACTAACAGTACTAGGGACAATTGGTTTCATAGATGCTGTCCAATACAAGGTGTTATTGAATCTGAGAATGTCATTATCTCCAAATGTTATGTAGGGAATTAGTCCGATTTCTGGCTTTAACTTGGCAAATGCTGATTCCCAATCCCAAATTCGTACAGAGTCTAGAACATCACGATTTTGTTCAATGTAAGATTTGATATTGTTTGGTGAAACGGATGTAAGTTTTACGTCATCATTAGTAATGACAACCTTGTCTAGTTCTCCAAGGTATCGGTTTATTGTAATTTGTTGTTGTGTGTATGGTCCAAGGTATTCGATTTTGCGTGTATCTGCAATACTGTTGTTAACTCCCATTATAGTTCCAGTGATGATTCCTATTGCAATTAATCCAAACACTCGAATGTAAATGTCTCTTTTGACCGGTTGAGTTAAAACCTTCGAACGAATTTTATCAAAGATTGCAAATGCAACTAAGATAAATCCCGCAGCTAGTGTTCCACCAATTACAAATTTTGTGTTATAATCAATTTGTTCTGAGAAGAACATGTTGATCCCGGCCCAGATAATTCCTATACCGATGACAGATTCAATAGTTGAAACATAGTTTAGGAATTTTGGTTTTCCTTGGGATGAATCTGAGATAAATGATGTAATTACCTTAATTATTGAGTGTAAACCAACGTAAAGACCTAGTCTGATTCCTATGACACCCATAAGTGGTGGAATTAGAATTATCAATGCGGGTATCAGTTCTATAACGATCATCGCACCACTAGATGATTGAAGTGAACTAAACGGAAGTGAGAATAAACTTGGTAGCTTATCCAAACCAAGATCATTTCCATCCAATAGATGAGTTAGTGCAAGACCAAACATGATATTGACAAAGAATGCACCAAAGAGGAAAATCTTCGTGATTTGCCAGATTGCAAATTGTGGAGTACTTAATTTGTAATCTCTAAAACTTGAGATATTCTTTGTTACTGGTTCACGTGACGTTCTGTTTAGAAAAATTACCATAACATGAATTGAATACCAAACAATTGAAGAGCGATTTTTTACGTCTACATTAACAAGTGCTATTGCAGAAAGTACAACTGCTGATATAACGGAATATTGGAGTGGTTTTGCAAATTGTTCGCCAAATTCTGTCATGTTCATTGACAGAATTACGCCTTGATTACCAAACATTACAAGTACAATTAGGCCTATAACGGCAATTATTCCAAGTCGGATCAGCTTGCCTGCCCTTGGAGGCCTTGAACTTGATTGTGATGAACTATACAAATTCATAATTTCTCATTTTCAGACAAATTAATGTCTTGGGGATAGTTTTGCGCCTAGGAAACACTAGCACAGCCTTTGCATATCAAATACACAGCTGCGTATTTGGGTAGTGTCACTTGCTCATTATGATATGGTCCAAAGTTTTTATTTTTAAGTCTAAACGAAACTGGACAGTTAGCTGTTACTGAGATTGAGGTATCATCTATAAAACAAGCTTCTGAGCTGGGATTGAATTTGTCAATATCTGTGATAATCATTTTGGTAAGGCCAGACTTTGAATTAATTGTACCACCGAGTCTGAATATTCGATGTACATCTACTGTTACATTCGGATCGATTTTCACACCAAGTTCGGTTTGAAATGATTCGATCTTTTTTTTAAAAGAAAAATAACCATCAGAGATTAATTGTTTTGAAATTTTAGACTTATTTGATTTAGCTCCAAATATTTCTCTGGATACTCTTCCCAACCATCCCTTTTCTTCAAGATCGGGAAATTCTGATCTCGAAAAATTAGTTCTAGCACCAAATGTTTCAGGAATTGCACCGCGAAAAGTTAGATAATCAACCAATTCTGATCTGTGCCTAGAATCTAGACTTTCATACTGAGATGTTACATGTATATGAAATCCCTCATTTCCAGAAAAATATACTGTGATATTTTGTCTTGGAATACCAAGATCCTTAGTTAAAATGCTAATCAGTTTGTTTAGTTCTTTTTTAGCACCAATAATGCAATTATTACAAAAAATAGATACAGTATCAAATTTGATTGAATTACACTTAACGCAGGAATCAGAATTACCGATTTGACCACAGGAATTACATTTTTTGATTGTGTGTTCATGTCTGCACGGAAGATGTAGATCTTTGGCATCAATATCAAATATCAGATCAGCATTTTGCCAGTCTTTTTCAGCCATTGGTAAATTGGGAAATGAATATCTAGCATTTGAGCAATATACATCAGATGGTATATTTTTCATCAAAAGGAGATGAAGTTCCTTGTCAGAACGAAGAGATATGTGTCTATTCATACCTGAATTGAATTTTTGAAAACCAAATTCGCGCATTTCTGGATTTTTTGGTGTGTGTATGAGATCAAAATGTTCAAAATAATATTTTTTAAATGAATCTTCCAAGAATTTGATATCTTTATCATGCATTTGGTATTCTTTTCCTTCCAAACTGTAATGGATTAAAAATTCCAGTGCATTCTTGAGTAGCAAAACAAAGATTTTCAGTTTTTAGTTTTTCACATGAAGGACAAGCGTATTTTGTCCCACTACCAAAATTACCTGCCAGATGCTTTAGTTGGTATAGTGTGGTTTTTTCATTATAATCGGGCGCATTTTTAAAAAGTGGTGCGATTTCATCTACTGTTTGATTCTTGTTTAAAAGATATGTTGCAAGCATAAATCTTCCAGAATGGGGAAGATTTTCACCCTTTTGAAGAATTTCTAATGCATGCTTTATGCATGGTGGTTGTTCTGCCGTTTCTACAATTTGTACTGTAAACTTTTTTGCCAAGTTGGAAAGCATATCGATGGGTTTTCTAAATGTGTCAGGAATATTTGCAATATTTGATGATTGAATTTTTTTTGCTATATAGTTGTCAAGTTCTTTACGTATTAATCGAACAGTTTGATGAGCAGAAAGGAAAACCTTACCATCATCAACTAGGCGATTGACTAATTTCCATTCTTGTTCATGAAAATTTACTGAATGCATTAGGTAATCATGTGCAGGTATGACAAAATAATCTCCTGACTTTGTGACATTCATAGTAAACAAATCCTTGATAATTTTGATAGCTAATTCTTCATTTGTGTGAGAATTAATGAGATCTTTTTCTAGGAATTTTTCAGCCCTTCTTGCTTCTGCTAAAGAAAATCTTTTGATAAGAGTATTCATGTTGGTTTGCTTTAGAAGAATGACAGCTATTAGAAAAGAAAAAACTTCGATGTCTAAATTTTTTATGGAAAAATCAGAATTAAAGATTTTACCTTCACATGAAATAGTGATACGTTCAAGTGCCAGATCTATTATTGGTTTAAGATCTTCATCACTACCTAATTGATCTATTGTAAATCCTTTTTCACGTAAATAATTTCCTGCTTCAGTTAGAAATGGATATTTAGCAATTTCTTCAGTTCCAAGTTTCATAGATTCTATATCATAATTTCTAGTTAAAAATCAGACTCTGATTTTGGTTTAAATTATGATATACAGCGTGAAAAGTCATGAGAGTGGGATTACACGTTTCCATTTCTGGCTCACTTTCAGCAGCAATCGATAATGCAGTGGAACGAGAGTGTTCAGCGTTTCAGATTTTTACACGTAGCCCTAGAATGTGGACTGCAAAAGAAATTTCGAAGGTAGATGCACAAGAATTCAAGGATAAATTATCAGCTAGTAAAATCGATAGATTTGCAACAGTTGCACATATGCCGTATCTACCTAATTTAGCATCACCAAACTCTGCATCACATTCAAAATCCGTATCTGTTTTGATCAAGGAGGTTCAGAGATGTGGAGAAATTGGTATTCCGTATTTGGTGGCACATTTGGGTAGTCATATGGGTCAAGGAGAAGATAAGGGAATTTCTCAACTTGTTAAAGCATTTGAAAAAGCTGCAGAAGTAGAAAATGATGTCATGATTTTATTGGAGAATACGGCGGGTCAGAAGAACTCAGTAGGTTCAGAATTTTCTCAATGGGCTGAGATATTTTCTCAATTAAATCCAAAAGAAAGATTTGGTGTATGTCTTGATACATGTCATGCCTTTGCATATGGATATGATCTTAGAACAGAGAGTACAGTTACACAGACATTCAAAAAATTTGATGATGAGATAGGATGGGAAAATTTGAAGATTTTGCACTTAAATGATTCTAAAGGAGAACTTGGTTCTAATCTAGACAGGCATGAACATATCGGTTTGGGAAAAATTGGTGAGAAAGGGATGTCGGCAGTCATCAAACTGGCAAATAAAAAAAATATTCCAATCATATTAGAGACTCCAATTGATGGGACTCGTGATGATGTGGGCAATATTAAAAAGGTAATGGAAATTGCATAGGTTAGAATTTATTCCGAAATAGGTTAGAATGATAATGAACTACGATAGTATAATGCAACTTGCACTTGAACGAGGTTTTTACTTTCCAAGCTGCGAAATCTACGCTGATGCACAGGCTGGATTTTGGGAATATGGCCCTTCTGGAGTATCAATGAAAAGTAAGTTCATAGAATTATGGAGACGCGAATTATTACGTCGAGATGGAATGCTTGAAATTGATGGGTCACAGATAATGTCAAAATCCGTTTTTGAAGCATCAGGTCATTTGGCAAGCTTTGCAGATCCTGTTGTTAGATGTATAAACTGTAAGTTAAATTATCGTGTAGACAAATTAATTTTCGAACAAACCAAGATAGAAATTCCAGAAAGTGCTGATCTTCCCGAATTTGATAAAGTTGTATCAGAAAAAAATATTCGATGTCCAAAATGTAAGGGTGAGTTTGAAAGGGCTAGAAAATTCAATATGATGTTTAAGGTAGAGATCGGTCCAGAAGCTGAAGCTGCATATCTAAGGCCAGAAACTTGTCAATCAATATTTGTTGATTTTCCAAGATTATTCAAAACAATGCGAGGAAAACTTCCGTTAGGAATTGCTCAGATTGGAAAAAGTTTTCGAAATGAGATATCTCCCAGGCAATCATTATTGAGATTGCGAGAATTTTACCAAGCAGAGATTGAGGTATTTTGTAATCCAGCCAAGTTAAATGATTTAGATAGATTTTCTGAAATTCAAAAAACCACTATTCGTTTATGGATTGAGAATTCTCTTAAAGCAATGTCATGTCAGGAAGCAGTTGAATCGGGACTTTTACCAAACAAATTTGTCGCCTATTATCTCGGACTATTGACCGAATTTTATGAGAAAACTGGAATAGATATGACAAAATCCAGATTCAGAAGATTAGGTGAGAAGGAAAAGGCATTCTACGCAACTGTTGCTTTTGATTTCGAGGTTCAGACTACAATAGGTTGGCTTGAACTGGTGGCTTGTAATTATAGGTCAGACTATGATTTGACCAGTCATGCTACAAGATCAAAAGAAAAATTTGAAGTGCTTGATGACGAGCAAAAAGTTCTTCCACATGTTTTTGAGATTTCAATGGGAATTGACCGCTCTTTATACACAATTTTAGAGCATAGTATGCGTGAGGAAAAAGAAAATGATAGGGTGGTTTTATCATTAAAACCATATTTGGCACCAATTCATGTAGGAATTTTGTCTTTGGTTAAAAAGGATGGATTAAAGGAAAAAACTGATGAGATTTTTCTACGAATAAAAAGAAAATATGATGCATTTTTAGATCACTCTGGAGCTATAGGTAGAAGATACAGGAGACTGGATGAGGTAGGTGCTCCATTTGCCATCACGATAGATCATCAAACCCTACAAGATCAAACTGTAACTCTCAGAAGACGAGACTCTATGGCGCAAGAAAGGATTTCAATTACTGATATTGATTCAGTATTAGTAAAAGAAATATCATTTCCATAGGTACTTTCTATAGAATTATTGTCTAACATTTTAGAACTAGTTATGGTTGAAATATACTAATGTTTTAAAAATATAAAATTAAAAGAAAAGGAGCTTTTCGTCTTATTCGTAAGTTGATGTTGATTGTGACGAAAGTCCAGATGGTGAAGGAACAGATGGGAATCTGTCTCCAATTTGCTGTTCAGCAACTGCTGATGCTTCCTGTAAGATCTTTTCAGTTTCTTCGCTTGAAACATCAGATCCAACATTGAATGCATCCCCTGCTAGTGAGTCCATCATCAAACCACTGAGTGTCTGGGTCATAGAGTTAAGCTCTGCATCTGCTTCAGGCATAAAGCGTCCTAGTGAGGACTTCAGGCCCTTCATTGTCGACATTGCTGGACCTATTGCTACCATAGCATCACCCAAGTCATGGATGGTGGTTAGGCGCAATTGTACTTGTTCTAATGCCATTCTTGCATTGCCTAGCATCTTTGTGACCTTACGGATTTCAGCTAGTTCATTTGACAGAACACGACTCGCGCTGGTGTCATGCTGTTGCATTGCAGCTACGATTCTTTTGAATAGTTGAGCGTCACGTTCATGCAATTTATTTAACATCGAATCCATTTTTGAGATTTGTAATTGCAGTTTGTTGACTGCGTTCTGTATTCTTGGTTTCAATGCACCTTGTGGTTTAACAGAGTCTCGAAGTCTGTCTGCCACGCTTGCAGTATCCTGACGTGCCCAATTTCTCTCGAAGCCGGTCATGAGCCATCGTTTTGAATTTTCTTCTTAATAGAATTAGTGCATTTTAGTTAGCTAGAAACTAAATTTAGCTAACAAGCTGTAAATTGGGTTATGGGATTATCTAGTCATGTCAAGGATTGCGGTATTTGATTCTGGTCTTGGTTCATTATCAATTATCAGATCTATCCAAAAATTTACTAAAACAGAAATAATCTATTATGCCGATCAAAAAAATTTCCCTTATGGAAAAAAAACAAAGTTACAACTAAAGAAAATTATTGATCAGACAATACAAAAACTCGAAGACCAATTTCATCCAAGTCTAATAATAATGGCTTCCAATACACCATCAATTTTATTTTCAAATTATTTAGGTAAAAAGATAGTTGGTGTTTTACCACCAATAGAAAAGGCCTTATTACTTTCAGAGAATGGTAGAATTGGTATACTTGGCACCAAAGCAACTATTAGAAGTAAGGAATTATCTAGATATCTTAAAAAATTTAACAGTGAAAGAAATTTCAAAAAAATTGATGCTACTGAACTCATAAAACTTGTTGAGACGGGACAATTTCTTACTAATCCTAATAATTGTAAAAAAATCACTAGAGATCTACTAAAAAACATTTTTATAAAAAATAAAATCGATGTAGTAACTTTATCTAGCACTCATTTACCTTTTTTATTACCAATTTTAGAAAAAGAGTTTCCATTTATTCGATTCATAGATCCTGCTGATGATGTAGCAAAAATAGTTGCAAAAAGAATTAAGAAAACATCACGTAATAAACTTCGAATTTATACATCCTTAAATCCAAAAATATTAGAGATGCATATAAAAAAAATCGGGATTAGTAAAACTGTTAATTTTTTGCCTTAGCCTTTCTGTATCCATGACTGAATGTCTTATCATAAAGTTTTGAATATTCGTAGGATTTTGGTTGTATGACATCACCAATTATTACGATTGCAGTTCGTGTGATTTTTTCGGCCCAGACTTTTTTAGTTATATCTTCCAAGGTTCCAATGATTATTTTTTGATCAGGCCAGCTTGCTCTGTAAACTACCGCTGCGGGTGTAGTCTTTGGATATCCACCTTTGATTGCCTCTTTGACAATATCTGATACCAAATGTACACTAAGATAGAATATCATCGTGGATTTGTGTTTGGCAAGCTCGGAGATCTGTTCTTCCTTTGGTACTTTAGTTCTTTTTTCTGCTCGCGTTATAATCATTGTCTGTGTTACTCCCGGTAGGGTAAGTTGTAGTCCCAAAGCAGCCGAGGAGGCCAAAAATGATGTAATTCCAGGTATTACTTGAAATTCAATTCCTTCCTTTTGCAGATTGTCGGTTTGTTCTCTAATCGCACCGTAGATGGCCGGATCTCCATCATGTAGTCTAACAGTCAGTTTGTTCTTATTTGAACCATCTTTTAAAATATCAAAGATTTCCTCGCGAACCATTCCGGAGGCATCATACATTTTTGCCTTTTTACAAATCTTTAGAATTTGTTCTGGAATTAATGAGCCGGAATAAACTACGATGTCTGCTTTTTGTAGTAATTTTTTTGCCTTTACGGTTATCAAATCGGGATCACCAGGTCCACAACCCACGAAATATACCTTAGACACGTTTTACCACCATGATGGAAAAATATTTTGTAGTCATTGTGTTTTGGTTGACTTCACCAAGTTTCATCTTGCGTACAATTTCGTTTTGAGTACCGAGATCTTGTCCAATAGCAAAAATTGAGTCATCGGAGAATCCAGCTTCTTTTAATAATTTTATTACTTGATCGAAATACCTTCCGTCTTTAAGAAATATCATAGTATCACAATTTCTTGCGGTCTCTTTTACTCGTGAAAGATCATAGCATGATGGTATAACTGCCATAGTCTCGGCTCCTTCTGCAAGACTTATTCCAACTTTTGATGCAAATGTAAACATTGAGACAATTCCAGGTATTACGGCTATTTTAATTTCTGGATGTTTTAATTGAAGTTCTCTATGGAGATAAATCCAAGTGCTGTACAGATATGGATCTCCAACTGTGAGATATACAACTCTTTTTCCTTCCAATACTTTACTTGCAAGAATTTTGGTATTTTTATCCCATGAAG
>AACY020554054.1_pt1 | contig 14213 bp, 27 predicted proteins | sample 267378 | NCBI WGS metagenome assembly AACY02 (sample SAMN02954345, study PRJNA13694) | marine metagenome | biome: aquatic; feature: ocean; material: water; isolation source: isolated as part of a large dataset composed predominantly from surface... | reverse complement strand
ACCTTTAAATCCATTTTTCAGATATTTTGCACAACATCTTGCTGAACAAATAACAAGATTTCCTTTCGCACTAATAATCGCATTTTTCTTTTTTATTTTTAATCCAGAAAGTATATGGATACCAAATTTAGGTATTTTACTCTTATCAATAGTATCTACTTTCTTATCCTTCTTGATTCAATTTTTAATTCAGTCAATAGTTGCATGTTTATGTTTCTGGACAGAGAAAGCATCATCGATAGAAAGATTGTTATTTATTCCAACTTTATTTCTCTCAGGTCTTTTAGCACCAGTAGTTTCATTTCCCTCATATGTTAAATCCTGGATATATTTGACTCCTTTTCCATATTTAATTGATTTCCCTGCGAACTTATTGTCAGGTAATGAAACAAATATTAGTGGAGGCTTAAGTATGCAAATTCTATGGATTTTTTTACTTTTCCCATTATTTAAGAAAATCTGGTCTGAAGGAACTAAAAAATATACAGCAATGGGGTCATGAATTTAAGAAAATATCTAAAAGTTTATAAAAAATTCCTACATACTTCTTTAGCTTCTGAATTGGAGTACAAGACAAATATATTAGTTGATTTAATTACTGCAATTTTAAGTTTAGTAGGGAGTATTTTTCTATTATCTATTTTCTTTCAAAATAATGGATATATTGGAGGGTGGAAATTTGAACAGGCACTGATAATCCAAGCTATTTATACAATTTTGAACGGAATAACTAATACATGGTTCAATCCTAATCTTACAGAAATAGTTAAACATATAAGAGAAGGAACATTAGACTTCGTACTTTTGAAACCTATTGATAGTCAATTTTTTATTTCATTAAAAAAAATAAATCCATCTGGATTTTTAGAAATAATGCTTGGATTTTTATTGTTGTTCTTCTGCATAAGAATAAATCAAATCAATTTAAATTTAAGTTTTCTGACTCTATCCTCTATTACGATAAGCTGTTCGATTTGTATTTTATACAGCCTATGGTTTTTTATCTCTACTACTACTATTTGGTTTGTTAAGACTTGGAATGCAATAGAAGTTTTAAGATCATTCCTTTATATTGGAAGATTTCCTCTAAATTCATTTTCATTTTCTTTAAGAATTTTCTTTAGTGTTTTTATTCCTATTGCTTTTATAACTACAATTCCTTCTGAAGTTTTTCTAGGACTTTCTGTAATATGGAAAATATTGCTTGAAGTTATTGTTGCGACAGTATTTGTCATAACTTCAAGAAGGTTCTGGTTATTTGCATTAAAATTCTATTCATCAGCATCTAGTTAAGTATTATTTAATAACCTCGCTGCAAAATTCCCAAATTCGTTGTTTACTTTTCAGATTAGAAAGCATAGACAATTTTTTAAAATGAGGTTTAGATTTTTCAACAGATAAAAGCCTACAATTATATTCAATTTCATGATTTCTAGATATGATTCCTAATTTAAGTGCAACATCACAAAGGATAATTATTAAAGTAAGAAAAAAAATTATACCGAAAAACTGTAAAAATGATTTTGAATAATTTTCTTTTTCAGTTTTTAATTCAAACTTCATTACTTAACTATATGCTGAGGGCACTTAATTGCAGCAATAGCAACCGCCGTAACTTTAAAATTTTCAGACTTCTCAATAACCTTTTTAACCTCTAATGGCCCAAATTTATTACTTGCATCACTATACGAAAGAAGTAAAGATTTATAGTTATCATGACCTAGATTTCTATACTCACAGAAATTATCTCCAACATAATTCAAAAGAGTTAGTAAAGTTAATTCAATCATTAAAAAGCTTTTTACTAGCGAAGTTCTTACGAATAATACTGTGCAGGACATTTTTAACAAGTAAAATTGCCAAAAACATTTGAAATTATGTAATTAAATTTTCATTGATAAACTATAAAATTTCTAATTTATTTCACAATTTATTAATTCACATATAAAAAAGTCATAAAACACTATCTATAGTGTATTTAAGTTGAATGCATTGCGCTACAGATAGGGGGTTGCATTTTTTAAGAATTTGGTTTAAAAATAAGGTTCCCCATCACCCGGCCACACTTATGTGAGGCCTTTTTTTTTAGTTTTTTTAAAATAAGGTTTCTCTAAAGGTATCACTTGAGAAAAAGAGTTATTCATTAACATCTTTGATAATGAATTTATCTTTTTGACCAATAAACCTGCTAAAGAATTTTTACTACAAATTTATTGAAATTCTCAGTTAATTTTATAAAAAACTTTTTATGGATTTAATCAATAAGCTAATACCAACCAAAATACAAACTGTTATAAAAGTTTTCTTAATTAGAAAATTACCATTTAATTTTGACAGGTGAGCCCCGAAATATCCTCCTGTAAAGGAACCAATTATTAAAACTATTAATACATTTGGAGGAACTGATCCTATTCTTGCCAAAAAGACTGCTCCGATAAAATTCCAAAAAATCCCAACAGTAAAGAATGTCATACTTATAGCTCGGAGAAAATCCATTTCAAAAGTTTTTATTAAAAGTATTGTTACAAGCAATCCAGTTCCTGAAGAAATAGAACCATTTAATATACCTATAAGAAAAATAAAAATAAAAAATCTAATTTTATTAACAAAATTAAGCTCTTTGTTACCAGATGATAAACCTAAATCTGGTTTAAAGAATGAATAAAAAGCTAATAATATGGAAATTATTCCTAATATTAAGTACAAATACTTTTCTGAAATATATTCAACTACAGAAGTCCCTAAAATTACTCCTGGTAATCCAAAAATTAAAATTTGCCAAGCAACACTTATATCATTACCTAAAGATTTGTAATTTCTTAAGGAACCTCCTATTCCCAGTGCTACTGTTGCAAATTTATGACTAGCCAGAGCCTGATAATAAGGAACTCCAGATAAAATCAATGCAGGCAATTGTAATAATCCTGCTCCTCCTCCAGAAATCGCTGAGAAAGTGTTAGAAAAAAACGATATCAAAAAGATATAAATACTTTTAAATAAAGAATGATCAAAATTTCCTAATAATATTGTGAATAAATAGAGCATTAACTAAAAATTGCCTTTGTATTAGTTAGTGAAAATTATTCTTTTCATAGAAAGCATATGAATTAAAAAGCCTCATCTAATCTTTTTCAATCATACTTTAAAAAAAACTGTTATCATCGAAAAAATTATCAAGAATTTTATGCATAAACAAGATGCAATTTACCTTGATCAGTTTTGTCCCAAGATAAGTAATAAAAATTGGAAAGAGTCACTTAATAAAGTTACTAATTATAAATGTATTTATTGCGGTAAACCCTCAGAATCACTTGACCACATTCACCCAATGTCAAAAGGGGGTATAAGCAGTACATGTAATTGCGTGCCATGTTGTTTGTCATGTAATGGCAAGAAATCAGATTCAGAAGTTCTTAGTTGGTACAGAAAACAAAATTTTTATGACCCTCGAAGAGCTATGGCGATACGGGCATGGTTTAATGACGATTTGAAACTTGCGTCAGTTCTTTTGAACTACTTAAATTAAAAATGAAATGAAAAATTGATTGAGATTCGAAATAATATTTATATATGTTTGAATAGGATCTTGCAATTCTGGTAAGTAATGAATTTTTGTTTAAATTAATCTTTTTATTTCTGAATTTATTTTATTGCTCCTGAAAAGCGAAATATTAGAGTAGTCATCTTTCCACATTATTGGAGAATCTAAAACCTTTCTCTCTGGCGACTTTACTGAAAAAATCAATCCAAATACAATAAGAATAGTAATCAATATGATTATCATTACTAATTTGTCTGAAATATTATTCATTAACCTAATCTATCTAGAAAAATTTTTGTCAGGAGTCGTTTTTTCATAAATTTCAAGAAAATATGATTTAAAGTAATTAACTCCATCCTTTCCAATCAATCCAATTGACCGTCCACAATCATTTACTACTTGCAATGAAATTTGATTAGCCAAGTCACTTTTCTCAATCCATTTTTTCTGTGGATTATAAGAAAAAGATATAATATTTTCAGTTTTTACAATCGCTGATTTCATTGCTTCATCCTTAGAAAAACCATTTTGAATAGCGGTGCAATACTTCCTGGAGAAATTATTAGAGATTCTATTTTGCAGCAAACTAACACTAGGATCTGACGTATCAAAAGCTAAACCTATTGAAGGTTTTAATAAATAAACTATAAAAAAAAGAAAACAAATAATAAATTTTAACAATAGCTATTTATAAATCACTTTAAATAATACATTAGTTTTTTCTTATTGTCTTTACAATCAAATCTGATGATTATTAACAGCAAATTAAATTTCAATTTATTAAAAATTAAAAGTATTGCGATAAGTTCAGTAATAATAGTCAGAGGTTTATTTGACTACTAATATGTACGAATCATTGATGACATTGCTATTTTTTCCTGACTGGACAAATGGTCTACCTTCAGACTTTTTAATCCTTCATTTTTTCGTAGGAGCTGTAATTTTTCCTTTCAATATGATTCATGCTAAAGCAAGGAAAATTGACAGTCAGAACCCACAGGAAGCAGCTAGTGGATATAAAAACTCAGACAATACAACATTTTTTGGATACGAAGAAATTAATTAGATTTCCATAAATTTCTTAAAGGAATTACATAATTGATGATAATTTTCCTAAATACAGCTATAGATCTTAAAATTTTAAGCCCCAGTGAACCTATAGGAATATTAATTATTTTTCTGGGATTAATATTTACTGGTATGATTTTCTATATTATTTACGCAGTAAGTACTAATAAAGAATCACTAGAAGATAAAAAAATAAGAACCAAAAAGGAATTCTTGCAAAAGGAGAGGATAGGGAAATTGTTCCCTAAGAAAAAATAAATTTAATTGTTTTGTTACTACAAAGGTATTTATTTATATTACTAATAATCAAATCAGTAGGATCTAAAAACATAAGTTTTAGCTCTTTTAAATCAAACATTTTCAAAGCCTTATACTAACATTTAAATTTTTTTTACGAGGAGTTTATATTGTTAATAGCACTACAAAATTATTTTCATATCATGCAAAAAATGTTAAAAATGGAAAAAATGATTAGAAAGCTTGGAGAATTCACCTCAATATCTATTTCTTGCTAGTGGAGTAAATAATGGGGAAGGTTTTTGGATGGTTGGAATAAAAAATTGCGATGAAAATATCCTTGAGGATAAAAATCTATTAGATTGCCATAGAAAAGAATTAATAGGGAATGAATCAGCAAAAGATATTCTTTTAGCTATTAATATAAACTTGAATAATTTATTAAATGAACTAAGAAACAAAAATTATATAATTGGAAGTCCTTCAGTGGGAATTTCATTTGATCTGCCTTTAGAAATAATGGAAAATATTTTTGATTTTTGGTTAGATATTTATAAAAATCAAGAAGCCTGGGAAGCTTGTCTAGGTCTTCTTAAAGTTAGAAAAAGGATTCCTCTTACGAACCTTATTGAAAGCGAGAGTTTAAAGGGTAACTCAAAAAAATGGGCTATAAAAATTGAAAATTTACATTCTTATGTTCCTTCTTCACTTAGAATTGACAAATTAAATGATCCCATGTGGGAATAATTTTATCTTTTAATACTAAAAATATTTACTTCGTTGGATATTTAAGTAAAAATAAAATAACTATTAATTAAAAAATGAATAAACCATATTCTTTTAATATTGATCAAATGAATGGAATTGTAGAGGATACATACGCCAAGATAATAAATGAATGTGAAAATTTAAAGAAAAATACTAATTGTCCAAATGAGCAAGTGGTAGCACTTTTAAGCGTGATTGCTTCAAATTACGCTATTACAAAAGAAAATAACGAAAATTAAGATGATAAGTTATTTTACTTGGGGCGAATTTGATAAGAGCGTAGAACAAATAGCTAATAAATGTAGGTTTAAGGATTTTTCTGGAATATATGGAGTTCCTCGTGGTGGATTATGTCTTGCTGTAGCATTAAGCCATAAATTAAAAATTGAATTAATTTCAGAACCACTAAAAAATTCACTAATAGTAGATGATGTTTATGAAACTGGTCTTACATTAACGACATTTAAGGATATTGAAGGAGCAATGTTTTTTGTATTATTTAGTAAAATCAAACCTACATGGTGGAATACAGTATTTATATCTCAAGAAAACCAATGGATTGTTTTTCCTTGGGAAAATACTTTAAATTCAAAAAGTGACCGTGAAGAGTACTTAAAAAAAAGAGGTTTAAGTTGAGTAAGAAACTATATTTGGCAAATCCATATGGATTTTCAAAACAAACTAAACCACTTTTACATGAATTTATTGAAATCTTCAATGATTTAAATATAGAAGTATTTGAACCTTTTGAGAGAGCAAAAACATTAATACAAAAAGGCAGTCAATGGGCATATGAAGTTGCAAGTAGTAATTTCCATGATTTAAAAGAATGTGATTGTATTTTTGCGATTGTTAATGGAAATCCTCCAGATGAAGGGGTAATGATTGAATTGGGTATCGCAATTGCTTTAAAAAAGGAAATCTTTTTATTCAGGGATGATTTTAGAAATTGTTCTGATAGCGATCAGTACCCATTAAATCTAATGTTATTTCTTGGGCTGCCTAAAGATAATTGGGAAAAATATTATTTTGAATCATTACGAGATATAAAAAGTAATAAAAAAAGATTTATGGAGTGGGCAAAAAATTAGCCAAGAAAAGAAATAAACCCTCAGGAGGAAGTTTTATATTCAAATAAATCTATCGAAGTGCTAGAATAATATTTATTTAGAAAATTTTGACACAAGTTACAGTTGGAGAGAATGAGGGCATTGAATCTGCCCTTAGAAGATTTAAGAGACAAGTATCTAAGTCTGGAATCTTTGCAGATTTAAAAAGACTTAGACATCACGAAACGCCTATCGAAAAATATAAAAGAAAGTTGCAACAGAGAAGAAAAGCAAGAAGAAGATAATCTGCTACAGCTCATAAAGTTTTTAATATATTGAATATTAAAAAATTTTTTTAGAGAAATTTATATTAAAATTTAGATTACTTAAGCTTTTTAAGCTTCTTAACAAGATTTATTCCCACTCCTGATACAGCAAGAAGATCTTTTTCATCAGCAGCAATAACTGCTTTTGTTGTTTTGAATCCAGCCTCATACAAAGCTTTTGCGCTTTTTGCTCCAACACCTGGAAGTGTAGTCAAAGTTTCAATATTTTTCTTAGAATTAACTAATTTGCTTTTTGTTTTCGTTTTTGTTTTCGTTTTTGCAGACTTTGCTGCTTTTTTTTCTATCTTTAAAGAAGTTTCAGGAGATACTGCACTTTTAAATAAAATTGATTTTAGTTTGCTGAGAAATTTAGAAATCATTGCAAAAAATATAAGTAATAAATTTAGCTAATTAATTTAATATATTATCAAATTCCAGAGGAATTAATAACAAGAAAATAGCTAATTGAATAGAAATAATTTATTTACAATTATATAAAGACACACATTTAATATTTATGCAAGCTTACGAGCCATTGCAAGGTATTCAAAATTATTTGAGAACCCAAAAAAGAACAAATGTATTTTTCAAATTTTAAAGGTATTTATTAATAGTAAAGTTAAAATCTTATTAAAGAACAGATCATAAAAATGAAGCTTATTTTTATAAGTGGACCTTCTGGAAGTGGGAAAACAACTTTATCAAATCAAATAATAAAAAAAAATAAAAATGGAATTGTTTTAAGTACTGACAATTACTATAAAACAGGGTTAATAAGTAAATTACTACCAAAATTTGTAGAAGGTTTTTTTGATAGAAGTATTAGTTTTAATAACAAATTATTCAAAAAAGATTTTGATTTTATTTATAAGAATGGAATTTCAATCTGTGATCGGAAATATAATTTCGAAAAAAAAACAATTCAAAATATCTTAAACGAAAAAAACAATATTAGTTTTTTAATAGTTGAGGGTATATTTGCTAAAGAATTCTCTAACACTTTAAATAATAAAGATTATATTTATTTAGAAATAAAAACTAAAAAAAATGAATGCATGAAAAGGGTTGTTAAAAGAGATATAAAAGAAAGGGGGAAGGATAAAAAACAAGCTGAAAAAGATTTCTTAAAGTCATGGAGCATTTATTACAAAAAATTCAACCCTAATAGCATAAAAACTAATAAAAAAAACTTCATTTTTGAAAAAAACACTGATATAGATCACATTCTGAAAAAATTATTTAATTAAGTCTCTAATTTTTTTCTCTAATATTAATGCACTTAAAATTGAGCCTTCAATTCTGCCAAATCCATCTCCTTCAAACCAGTCTCCGCAAAATCCAATTCTATATTTTCTACTAAATTGTAAAGATAATGGTACTGCAATGCCGGAAGGCTGGGAAGCTCTCCATTTCATAATAGATATTTTTTCATCAATAGTTAATTTATTTACTAAAGAATTCTCTTCAAAAAGTTTATTGAAATTTGTAATTATTTTTTGTTTAAAAACATCTTCATCTTTTTCACTTATATAGGAATTAATTAATTCTATGTTTTTTGAATGTACTACAATTCCTAATTTATTATTATCTTGCCTCTGAAAAATAATTCTTTCAAATCTGTATTTATTTTCTAAATTATTTTTTAAATAAAAATACCTTTGTTTTTTAGAATAATAATCTTTATAACTATAATTTTCATTCGTATAAATTATAAAAGTTAACCTAGTAATAAACGTTTGTTCCTCTAAGAAATTTAAAAGAAAATCTATTTTTTTGTCATTATTAATCGGAATAGCTTTTCTTAATGGAATTTGATTTACATTTAATATTTTTAAAGACCTTTTATGTAACAACAAATTAGTTGAACAAATTAGATATTTAGACTTGAATTTCTCGCCATTCTTTGATGTTAGTAACCATTCCTTATTATTAAACTTCATATCAACTATCAAAGTTTCAAAGAAAAAATCAATTTGCTCTTCAAAATTATTTGACTCAATTATCTTTTTTGATAATTCACTCATGGAATCTAAAGATAGATAATTAATCCCACAAGAAAATTCATTTTTTTTAATGCTTTCTAAATTAGAATCTTCATTTAGAAAAAAAATTTCTGAGTCATCAATTTTTATATATTTATTTTCCAATAATTCATCAATATATCTTTTTAATAAAAGATTATTTTTACTGTTAGATATATTAAAATTTGGAGAACCATGGTTTAGTTTCCAACCTTTATATCTTTTGCTTATTCTTGTACTTGATCTCCCTCCAAGTCCACGACCTATTTCAATTAATCCAACTTTTTTTGTCCTATTATTTTTCAGATACTGCGAAGTGAAAACACAGGCTGATATACCCCCACCTATTATTAATAAGTCATATGTAACATCATTTTTCATTGGGTTAATATTGACAGAAATTATTTTTCATTTTCTAAAAAACTATGTACAGAATCAAGTTTCTCTGATGATGAAAAATCAGATTCAATTACTGGAGTAATATTATTATTTTTATAAAAACTAACCAATTCGCTTGTGAAATCAAAAAAATTATCTAACGAATATAAACACTTTTCTGATATATAGACCTCTTTCCAAGGACGGAATTTAAATCGCGTTATAAATTGTTTAGAGGGAATAAATAAACTTCCAAATAGATTTAATCTTTCATCTTTTGTTATTTTCTTGAGATAAGTCAACTCATACTTAAGAACTTTAATATCTGTACCATATTGAAACCAAATTGAATTTATTAATCCAGTCGAAATTTTTCTTTGGAACCTTTCTCTTTCTGAAGAAATATTATAATATTTTTTCAAATATGGATTATAAGCTATACCTAATTTTACTTTTAAATTTTTTTCTTTTTTTAAAAAGCCTAATGCATCAATTGAATCAAAGTTTTTTTTCTTATTTGATCCTGACACAAGCAGAATTTCATAATTTCTATTGGAGTGAGAATTTTTAATAAAATCTAAAAAATCCTCATATGATTTAACTTTATTTTTTGAGTATTGATGATAAAGACTATAGTGGTAGGTTACATTAAATTCATTAAAATTTTTAGATATATAATTAATGGTGTCATTGAATAAATCCTTCTTTATTAGTCCTTTACATGGAATATTGATATTTTTTATATTATTTAATTTGCAGAAATTAAGTTTATTTTCTAACTGAGTAATATTTTTAAATGACAATTCAAATCTTGTATTATTGTTCATTTTTTTGTATTCAAATTTCACATTCAAACATATTAACGAAAACAGGCATCTGCAACGATTCTTACTTTTGAAGCCGTATTTCTATTCTTACGCTTTAAAACATAACTAGGAGAAATCTCCATTGCAGCTTTTAAAGAAATTTTATCTTCAGTAGATTTTGCAATAATATCTTTAAAGCATTTCCAATTTTCTGGTATTACTAAACCTGGCCATGATAAATAAAGACCTGTAAAAATACCGCAAAATAGAAAAAAAAATAATCTCATCATATAAATATATTTATCTTACTTTTTAATATAAATACTAATAAGTATCAATTATATAGGTAAATAATTAATTATTTTCTTTTTTTAGCAATTGATTCATCCAAACAAGATTTTCATGAACTCGAGAGGTTAGAATATCAAAAAGGATTTATTTCAGAATATGGCAAGTCAGAATTATCTAATTGCAATAGCTTTAATAGAGCAAAACCTTGTTAGAGCAATGCCTCTTGGAGGTAAAGAAATTAAAGATAATTTAGAGGAATCAGAAAATTTAAAGAAACTTGGAGAAGAAGTTATTTTAAATCTTCTTATGAGGGTTTTTCAAAGAAGTGATGAAGGTGCTTTAAAAAGGGCTTCTGAAGAAAAAGGTTTGCTGCTGGTTCATATGCATCCTAAAAGAATGCAGAAAGAGCTTCCATTCATTAAATCAGAATGGATAAGAGACGGAGACACACAACAATTTTTAAAATACCTTGGCAATCTCTCCAAAGAAGTATGGACTGCATCTTTTGTAAAATACAAAGGGATTGAATTTACTTCAATCTCAAAAAATGAAGAAATCTAAAATAAATTTATAGATATTTTTTTATAGGATTTCTTTCTTTAAAGTATTTTTTTCCTTATAGACTCTAAAACACTTTTTACCATTACCAAAATCTATTGAAGAATATTCAATATTATTTTTAACGTGCAAGGCACAATTACCCTCAATACAAATGCAAGATTTAATAATTTCTCTATTTATAACATCATTAACATAAGGTTCCCTCTCTTTCTCTTCATCAAAATGTGGGCAGGCAATACCTCCAACTATTCCTAAGCAATCAATTATGGTTAATTCTTCAGCATAAGAATCAGTTATACCTTTATCAAACCAACAAATAGCACCAGCACTTACACCACTCAATACAATTCCTTTTTCATAAGCATTTTGCAAAATTTCATATAAATTCCATTCCTTCCAGACAGCTAACATACTTTTTGTATTTCCCCCGCCAACGTAAATGATGTCTTGGGCAAAAACTTTATCTTCTAAGTTTTCTGTTCTAGAGAAAAAATCAATATGACTTGTAATACAATCAAGTTTTGAAAATGCTCTATAAAAATTCAGTTTGTACAAACTACTATCACCAGATGCTGTTGGAATAAAACAAATTTTTGGTCTTTTTTTATTAATTAATGAAATTATATATTTTTCAATTTCAAGAGAGCCTAAAGAACGTCCAAACCCTCCTCCACCAATTGCGACTATATTTTTATTAGGCATATTAAATAATAGATTTGTATATGAATTTAAGACAAATTACCATTAAAGATCAACTGGAATTAAAGAAGATTTATTTTGATTCAATTCAATCTTTAGATGAAAAAATTTATAGTCAAGAACAAAAAAGAGCCTGGTCAAGCCAAGCTTGGAATAACCCAAATTTTGATAAGTCAATAATTAAAGGACAAGGATGGCTTATAAGTAAACAAGGAATTATTATTGCTTTTGCTATAAGATATCCCACCGATAGAATTGCGCTATTTTACTGTAAAGGTAAATTCCAAAGAAAAGGCTACGGATCCAAGTTACTGTATAAATTAGAAGATGAAGCAAAAAAAGAAGGTTTAGACTCTCTTTATACTGAAGCGAGCTTAATAAGTTATGAATTATTTCTCAAAAATGAATGGAAAATTATACGTAAAGAAAAAGTCATGATAAACAACTATTTTTTTGAAAGATATAAAATGACTAAAATTATAAAAAATAATTAATAATGTCTGGCAAAAGCAAGGGATTAATTCTGATTCAAAGGGTTCTAATTTGGGCATTATACTTTTTTTCAGGATTTATTCTTTATTCAAACAAAGGTATTTTGCCTTCATTGATAATTACTTTCTCAAGAATTATTTATCCATTATCTATTTTTTGGTTACAAATAAGAATTAAAAAAAGAACCAATTTTCTGCCGATTGATTCAAAAATGACAACTTCACAATTGTGGTTCAACTTATTGCCCGTTATTGCATCCCTATTAACTGTAATTTTTTCTTTAACTAATTCTTTCTTATATATCTTAGGAGAATTTATTAACTCTTAAATTAAGTAAATTAATTACTATCGATTAGCTTTTGAAATTTCACTCATCAAAACATAATGTAAAGAAACTTGCCTTTTGAATATATTTGTATAGATTTTAAATAGTGATCAATATAATCATGAAAGATATTTCATTAAAGGGGAATATTAATTTTGACAAAAAAAAAGATATAAATGATTATGAATTATTCTCTTTAAAAATCACAGATAGTTTATATAAAAAAGATATTGGAAAATTTCTTGAGACCCTCTCCTCTCACTTTATTTAGGAAAATTTTTATTTTCTAATCTTCAAATTCAAACAGTACTATTAATAAATAAAAATTTGAGCGATAATAATTAAAATACTAAATATACTCCAATGCAATTATTTCTTGCTGACTGCCAATTCCCAGATATTGAGAATCAAGTAAAAGCTTATCAACTATTCGTAGAGGCATGGGACAACGGTGAAATTGCGAAATCAGATAAAACAGACAAATTTGAAATGTTATTTAGAGTCCATGCTCCAGGGGAAGGTAGGGTAGTTTGTTTATGTAAGGCACAGAGTGATAAAGAAATTTTTGAGCATTTTGCTCCATGGAGAGCTAAATTTGGTATTCATATGGAATTTACACCTGTAATAAGTTGCCAAAATATTGTTGATTACCATAAAGATTTATTTAAAACTTTAGGTTAACTAGCTTAGATCTCAAATTTATCGTGATTAAACCTTTTCCCAATCTTCTCTCTAAAAGGAATATCAACTCAGTATCTTCTAAAAATAGTTCCAAAGAAGAAGAAAACGTTAAATCTAAACCATTAATAATATTTGGTTTTGTCATCTCATTAACTTCCATATTTTTACTTTTATTCACCATTAATAGTAAATTTGGATGATATATGAGTAATTAGGACTATTACCTGGCAACGAATATGTCCTATTATAAATCTAAAAATAACTATCTAAATGGCTTTTAAAGAAGGGGGGATGGCATCGGGTCTTCTCATCATCGCAGTATCAATAGTTTTTGCTGCAGGTTTTGGATTTTTAGTATTGCATTTTGTGCCTGGAACTCCATTTTAGGTTATTCAACTGAATTTGATTCACAAAATATCTTAAACATTTACAGTTTCTAAATCCTGCATTTGATTATCATCAGAATTTGATTTCTTTTTTAATCGATAGGCATAAACTAAAGATCCTAAAGCTATGGTACTAGAGGCAAAAATCCCCGATATGAGTATCAAAGCAAAAAGACCTCCTATTAGACCCCCTTTTAATCTGAGCAAATTTGATTTAATTAAAAGTATTGATAAAAAAACAATAGTAGCTTTTAGAGTAGAGATTTTTAGAAAAGTTAATGGATAAAAAGGATTAAACAACATTTTTGGCGGAGTATAATTAAGATTTATTCTAAAAATAAATTTAAAAAACCGCATAAAAAAAGACTCAAATGAGTCTTTTAAAATCTTAATTAAATATGATGATTTATGCATCAGGGTCAAAATTCTTTAGGTTTGGACCCGCCACAAGACCAACAAGGCCAAAAAGGACTAAAGAACCAATTCCAAAGCCAGCTGCCCATGGGTTGAAACCACCTAAAGCAAAAGAAGCTAATAAATTCATGATTTTAAAACATAATATCTCCGAGTAAGCATACAGATTA
>AACY020299411.1_pt1 | contig 14214 bp, 12 predicted proteins | sample 267378 | NCBI WGS metagenome assembly AACY02 (sample SAMN02954345, study PRJNA13694) | marine metagenome | biome: aquatic; feature: ocean; material: water; isolation source: isolated as part of a large dataset composed predominantly from surface... | reverse complement strand
CCCCGGGGATGGAGGTCAGGCCGCCAAGGAAGAGCACCGGAAGTGCTTTTAAGGCGATCAAGGAGAGTGAGAACTGGACCCCGGACTTGGAGCCCCACATGATCCCCGCCACCAAGGCAACGAAGCCCGCAATGGTCCAAACCAGAACCCAGATGGTGCGCAGGGAAATACCCACGGACACCGCCGCCTGGTGGTCATCAGCCACCGCACGCAAAGCACGGCCATATTTGGTATATTGGGAGAACAAGGTCAGGGCGACGACCAGGGCCACGGCGATCAAGGTCGCATAGACATCGAGCAAGTCGATATACATGCCATAACCATATTCAAAGGTCGCTTCATCAAACCATGTGGACATGCCTGACGGCAGGCCAACATCCAAGGTTTTGATGTCGGAACCCCACATGGAATCGCCGAAACCTTCCATGAAATAAGCAAGACCAATGGTGGCCATGAACAAAATGATGGGTTCCTGGTTCACCAAATGTTTTAGCACATAGCGTTCCACGATCACGGCGAATAGGAACATCACAAGGGCAGTGCCTGCAATGGCCACCAAAGCCGGCAAGTGGAACCCAAAATGATGGATGTCCGTGCCAAAGATCACGTTGATCGCATGGGCAAAGGGAACCTGCCCATTCATCAGACCGACCAAGGTCATGGCCGCAAACAGTGCCATCACCCCCTGGGCGTAGTTAAAGATACCTGAGGCCTTAAAGATCAGCACGAAGCCAAGAGCCACCAGGGAATAAAGGACCCCGGCCATCAGGCCGTTTAAGATCACTTCGAGTAAAATGAGAAAATCAACCATTTGTCATGCTCCTCAATCGTGGGCCACGCCAAGATAGGCATCGATCACCGTCTGGTCGTTACGAACGACTTCAGGTGTTCCATCACCAATCTTGCGGCCATAATCGAGCACCACCACCCGATCGGAAATATCCATCACCACGCCCATGTCATGTTCAATCAGGGCAATGGTGGTACCGAATTCGTCATTCACGTCGAGAATGAAGCGGCTCATGTCCTCTTTTTCCTCAACATTCATGCCTGCCATTGGCTCATCCAACAGCAAAAGCTTCGGTTGGGCAGCCAGGGCACGACCAAGCTCCACCCTTTTTTGCAAACCGTAAGGCAATGATCCCACCGGCTTTTTGCGGATGGACTGGATTTCGAGAAAGTCGATGACCTTCTCCACAATCTCGCGGTTTTCCACTTCCTCTTTTTCCGCTGGGCCAGACCAAATCATCTGGGCGGCCATGGAAGATTTCATGTGGATGAAGCGGCCGGTCATGATGTTGTCTAGGGTGCTCATGCCTTTGAACAGCGCGATGTTCTGAAAGGTTCGCGCGATACCCTGGCGGGCAATTTCGTAAGGCTTCATCGGCTTACGACGCTCACCATGGAAATAGATTTCACCTTCTTGGGGGTGGTAAAAACCATTGATCACATTGAGCATGGAGGATTTGCCGGCACCATTTGGGCCAATGATCGCGCGGATTTCCCCTTCTTTGATGTCGAAGGAAATATCCTTAATCGCGGTCACACCGCCAAAACGAAGGGTGATGTTTTTTACCTCGAGGACGGTCTTGCCGATGGTCCGGCCATCGGGGGTCACGTAACCCTCTTGGTTGTCTTGAATTTGTTCGGTCTGGGTGCTCATGCGGATTTGGCCTTTCTGTCGAAGGTCTTCACGTCGCGGATTTTCAAGGTTGCGCTGATGGCCCCCTTGCGCCCGTCTTCATAGGTCACCTCGGTGGAGGTGTAGATCTCATCAAGGCCGCCATAGAGGGCATCGACAAGATCCTTGTATTTTTCTTCGATGATCCTACGGCGCACCTTGCGGGTCCGGGTCAATTCCCCGTCATCGGCATCAAGTTCTTTGTGAAGAACGAGGAAGCGATGAACCTGGCATCCTGAGAGCATGGGGTCTTCAGCCAAGGAAGCATTCACCGCCTCCAATTCCTGGCTGATCATCTCATAAACCCGCGGATGGCCGGCAAGTTCCTGGTACGATGAGTAAGCAATATTGTTGCGCTCGGCCCAGTTGCCCACAGAAGCAAGGTCGATATTTACAAAGGCATTGCAGTTTTCACGGTTATTACCGAACACCACGGCCTCCAAAATATTCGGGTAGAACTTCATTTTGTTCTCGACATATTTTGGCGCAAACAAGCTTCCGTCGGAGAGCTTACCCACATCCTTGGCGCGGTCAATGATGCGCAGCTGACCATTTTTCTCGTCGATAAAACCTGCATCACCGGTGGCCACCCACCCTTCCTCATCCCTGGTGGATTTGGTCGCGTCCTCATTCTTGTAATATTCTTTGAATGACCCCGGAGAGCGGTAGAACACTTCACCACTATCGGCGATTTTCAACTCAACGCCGGGCGTTGGCACACCCACCGTGTCGGTAAATACCGCACCATGGGGGTGCTGGGTGATAAACACAGAAGCTTCGGTCTGGCCGTAAAGCTGCTTTAAGTTCAGGCCGAGTGACCGGTAAAAGGCAAACAAGTCCGCGCCCACGGCTTCACCTGCGGTGTAACCAACACGTACGCGGTTCATGCCCAGCGTGTCTTTTAGTGGGCCGTACATCAACGGGCCACCAAGCGCATAAAGCGCACGATCGATGGGCGAGACAGATTGCTTGTTCAAGATTTTTTCGCCCACACGGCTGGCAATCCCCATAAAGAAATCATAGAGCCACTTCTTGAAAGGCCCGGCATCATGCATGCGCACGGTGATCGAGGTCAGGAGGGCCTCGAAATAGCGCGGTGGGGCGAAGAAATAGGTCGGGCCGATTTCACGCAAATCTGTCTGCATGGTATCGGCTGATTCCGGGCAGTTGATGGTGAAGCCACACCAGAGCGCCTGGCCCATGGAGAAAATAAAATCACCAACCCAAGCCATGGGCAGATAGGCAAGCATTTCATCCTTTTGCACCAAACCATCAAATTCTGCAGACGCCTTTGACGTCCAGATGATGTTGCGGTTGGTCAGCACCACACCTTTTGGCTTGCCGGTGGTGCCGGAGGTGTAGAGCATCACGCAGGTGTCATGCTCGGTTTCCGCAGCAATGCGCTCATCCATCTTGGCTTCATTAACGTCAATGAAGGCATGGCCGATTTCGCGGACATTATCGAGGCTCTTCAAATGGGTATGGTCATATTTGCGAAGCCCGCGCGGGTTCACATAAACCACATCATGGAGGGTGCTGACCTTTTCTTTGATGTCGATGCACTTATCGACCTGCTCTTGGTCTTCGACCACGGCAAATTTGGCACCGCAATGCTCGACCACATAGGCCATCTCTTCGGCCACGGAATCTTGGTAAAGAGGAACGGGGATACCACCAGCCATCTGGGTGGCGATCATGGACAGGTATAATTCCACACGGTTGGAACCAATGATGGCGACACGATCGCCTGGCTCCAGGCCAATGCCCATGAGACCCAGCGCAATTTCGCGGGTCTCCGCAAGCGCCTCGGACCATGTCCAAGTCTGCCAAATCCCGAATTCTTTTTCGCGATAGGCTGGTTCATTGCCGAAACGCTTTGCGTTTCGCGCCATGAGCTGCGGAAATGATTGGCATTCCGCAGGCAAAAGATTGGCGTCGGTCACGTCACTCTTCCTCCCATATATGGGCGTTTTTCGCCCTTGTTATGGTCCCTCGGTGGGACCCTTATTTTTTGCTGGCGCAACTTGCGACAACAAACATTTTTACACAAGACCAAACCCTGAAGCTGTAAAACCTATCAGGGCATCATACGCAAGGCCCCGTCCAGACGAAGCACCGACCCATTGAGCATGGGGTTGGTGAAGCAGGTTTCCACCATCATCGCATATTCCTCAGGCTTTCCGAGCCTTTTGGGGAAAATGGCCGTTTCTTCAAGGGAGTGAACCACCTCCTCGCCAAGGGCAAGCAGCATGGGTGTCCCAAAAATACCAGGTGCAATTGTGTTCACACGCACACCGATTGATGCAAATTCACGGGCGGCCACCAAGGTGAGCGACACAACCCCGCCTTTTGATGACGCATAGGCAGCCTGGCCAATCTGGCCTTCAAAGGCGGCCACGGATGCCGTGTTCACAATGGCACCACGCTGTCCATGTTCGTCAGGCTCATTACCCCGCATTTTTTCTGCAGCGAGCCTGGTGATGTTGAAAGTGCCTATAAGGTTAACCGCAACGACCTTGGCATAGAGATCCAAATCATGGGGGCCGTTTCGGCCCAGGATTTTTTTGGCAGGCGCGATGCCAGCGCAATTCACTGCCCCATCCAATCGCTCAAGCTTTCCAATCGCGTCCGCAGCACCTTGTGCATCGGTCACATCCAAAGGCATGGCCGGCGCACCCAACTCCGCCACCGCCTGATCCAGACGCGCGCCTGGAAGATCCGCAATGATGGGCAATGCATCACGGGATTGGAGATAGCGCACGGTGGCATGGCCAAGACCGGAAGCGCCGCCGGTAACAATAATGTGCTTCCCTGCAACAGACATCTCAAACCTCAACCAAAATCGCGCTGGTCATCAATGACCTTACCGTCATTGGGCAGACTTCCAGGCGCCACGACCTGCACCTCACCCTTGAGCTTCAAATGGCGCTGCACAGATTGGCCTGCCTCATCTATGAAGCCATCCCCGGCAGAAGCATGCTCAAGTTTCAGCAGCATTTTGTCATTGGTCCCGTCACGCATGACTTCCAAACGACCGCGGAGCGCGCCCATGTCCTTCACAACCCGGTCCACCTGGACGGGATGCACAAACATGCCCTTCACCTTTGTGGTTTGGTCCGCACGGCCCATCCAACCTTTAAGGCGCACATTGGTCCGGCCACAGGGGCTCTGACCTTCCATCACCGCCGACAAATCGCCGGTGGCAAACCGAACCAGCGGATATTCTTTATGGGTCAGCGGCGTGACCACCACCTCGCCAACCTCACCGGGGGCAACCTGCTCACCAGTCCCGGGGCGCAGGATCTCCACCACCACATCCTCATCCATGATCAGCCCCGAAGTTGGGCTTGATTCATAGGCCACCAGGCCGAGGTCGGCGGTGCCGTAACATTGTAAGATGTTAATGTTTCGGTTTTGTAGCCATTCGCGAACCGCTGGGAATAATGGCCCACCACTTACCACGGCCTTGGTCACGCGGCTTGTGTCGAGGCCCATTTCATCGGCTTTTTCCAGGATGATTTTCAGAAAATCTGGCACGCCGACATAGCCGGTGATGCCCAGGCTTGCCATGGCCTCAGCCTGGGCTTCTGTTTGGCCGGGCCCTGCGGGAAAAACGCTAGCACCAATGGCAATGGCGGCCCGTTCGAACATCAAACCCGCTGGCGTGAAATGATAAGCAAAACAGTTTTGAATCCGGTCACCAACACCCATGCCGGCAGCATGCAAGGCACGCCCAAAACGCCACCAGTCACCGCCACGGCCATCCACATCAGTAATCGGGCCCGGGGAGCGATAGATATGGGCAAGATCTTCGGGCTTACCCACAAGCCCACCAAAAGGATCATCGGCCTGCAATTCGATCAGCTCACTTTTGCGCAAGACCGGCAATGATTGGAGCTCTTCAAAAGAAGCCAATTGCTCAGGCGCCTCGGCCAAACGCGCGGCCATGGTCGAGGAGGTCGCCCGGGCGTGGGCCAAATGCTCATTGAGCCTCGCCAATTGGTCGGCGAGGCGATCCTCATGGGCGCGTGTCTCGCGTTGGTCCGGGAAGCCTGTCATCAGCGATCCTTAAAATCCGGTTTGCGCTTTTCTGCAAAGGCGGTCATGCCTTCTTTGCGGTCATCAAGACCAAAGCTTGAATGGAACAAGCGACGCTCGAACAACACACCCTGGGTCAGGCCTGTATCCTGGGACATGTTCACAGCCTCTTTCGCCATCATCAATGTGGGCAAAGAATAGGAAGCCATGGTTTGGGCAGCCTCCATGGCCACCTCCATCAACTTGTCGGCGGGAACAATGCGCGCAACAAGGCCGGCACGCTCCGCCTCTTCGGCATCCATCATCCGCCCGGTCAGCACCATGTCCATGGTTTTGGCCTTACCAATGGCCTTGGCCATGCGCTGGGACCCACCAGCGCCAGGCATGGTACCAATTTTGATTTCTGGCTGGCCAAATTTGGCATTATCGGCCGCAATAATCATGTCGCACATCATGGCCAATTCGCAGCCACCACCAAGCGCAAAACCTGCGACCGCGGCGATCACAGGTTTGCGGATTTTGGTAACTTCCTGCCAGCTGCGGGTGATAAAATCTTCATTGAAGACCTGGGAGAAATCCTTGACCATCATCTCCTTGATGTCGGCGCCTGCGGCGAAGGCCTTTTCGGATCCGGTGATGATCAACACCTTGATATTTTCATCATGCTCGGCATCATGAACCGCATCACCAAGCTCGTTCATCAATTGGGCATTAAAGGCATTTAGCGCCTCAGGTCGGTTCAGCTGTATCACAGCAACCGGACCTTCATGGCGGACCAAAATGGTTTCAAAGCTGTCGTCCAAGAAAGCCTCCCCAATGTACCTCATGGCGCCCGTTTCATAGCGCTCTTTCCTTCACATATAGTGTTTAACGTCAGGGCAGCAATGCACAAGGTTTGAAGGATCGCAAACAGGCAAGCATATTTTTGCACATGCCATTGACCTGGCCCATTACCCGCTATTTAGCCTTGCCCTTCGGCCACCGCATAGGAACAGGTCACTTGGGCCACCGGTTCATCGCTTGGCCCCCCGGCAATCATGATATCAAGAAAGGCCATGCGCCTTCCCATCTTGTGAATACGCCCGGTGACATGGAGCTTGTCGGTGCTTGGCCTGCGAAAAAAATTGATGTTGTAGGAAACCGTCACCGAAGATTTGGCCTGAGGGTTGCGGGCCAGAATACAGGCATAGGCCACCACATCACCAAGGGCCATCATCACCGGCCCGGAGATGGTGCCGCCGGGGCGGGCATGCTCATCGCCCATGCGGCAAAGAAGCTCAACCTCATCGGGGCCAAAACGGAGCATCTCCATGTCGAGCCGCCCCACAAATGGGATTTGCTCACGGATTAATGTTAAGACTTCATCGGCCGTCATGTCCGCTCCCCATCACAGGTTGCGTGCAATGATGATCTTCTGAATATCCGATGTTCCCTCATATATTTTGCAAATGCGAACGTCACGATGCAGGCGTTCCAATTCGTAATCATGCAAATAGCCATAGCCGCCAAGCACCTGGAGGCATTCCGACACAATGGTTTCGGCCACTTCCGAAGCGAACAACTTGGCCATGCAGGCTTCCCTGATGCAGGGCAAGCCGGCATTTTTAAGCCGCGCAGCATGCAAAACCATCTGACGGGCAGCCTCGAGCCTGGTGGCGGCATCCACCAACCGGAACTGCACCGCCTGAAGTTCAAAGATCGGCATGTCAAAAGCTTTCCGCTCACGGGCATAATCAAGCGCTTTGTTGACCGCTTCCATGGCAATACCCACAGATTGGGCACCGATGCCAATGCGCCCGGATTCCAGGGTGGAAAGGGCAATTTTATAGCCCATGCCCAGGCCGCCAATCACGGCATCATCGGGCACAAACATGTCATCGAAGCTCAAGGCAGCCGTGTCCGACGCCTTGATGCCCAGCTTGTCTTCGAGCCTTGAGACCACATAGCCGGGTGTGTCGGTTGGCACGGCAAAAGCCGTGATGCCCTTTTTGCCGGCCTCGGGGTCAGTGACGGCAAAAACCACCGTGTTGCCGGCAATCGAGCCATTGGAAATAAATTGCTTAGCGCCACTGATCTTCCAGCCACCATCGACCTTCACCGCCTTGGTTTTAAGATTGGAGGCATCTGAACCTGCACCTGGTTCGGTCAGGGCGAAGGCTCCAATCTGTTCGCCCATGGCCATGGGCTTCAAGAAACGCTGCTTCTGATCTTCATTGCCATACATGTTGTACACGGCACAGGCCGGGGAATTGTGAACCGACATCACCACCGAGGTGGCCGCATCACCGGCTGCAATCTCCATCAGCGCCAGGGCATAGGTCACATAATCGGTTTCCACACCGTTATGCTCCGCAGGAATGGTCATCCCCAAAAAGCCAAGGGCGCCCAATTGGTCGAGCATTTCCTTCGGCAATTTGCCCTCTTTGTCCCATTTGGCCGAATTGGGCCGCAATTCATCACGGGCAAAGGCTTCCGCGGTCTCGACAATCATCCGTTGATCTTCATCAAGGGTGGCAAGAATGGCCTGGGTTGGTGCGATGGCGTTCATGGAACTTCTCCATTCCCTGTTGGTTACGTTTGACCTTTATATGGACCCGCAGGGCCTGAGGCTGGAAGTGCGCAGAATTGCACACCAAATTGTGGCGCCTCAGGCTGCGTCCTGATCCTGACAGTTTAGCCCCAGCAAACGACCTGCTTGCTGTTCCACCGCTTCCACAATGAATTCAAAAACAGAGCGTATCCTCGCGACATGGCGAAGATCTTCATGCTGCACAATCCAGAATTCTCGGTTGATGCAGATCTCATCCACCAACACCCGCTTCATGCCCGGCACATCCTCAGCCATGAAACATGGGAGCACACAAAGGCCCAAATTGGCCTTGGCGGCCTCCAATTGGCCCACAAGGGATGTGGAACGAAGCTTCACCGCGCTGGCCTCCACAAGTTGGTCAAGATAGCGCAATTGCGGCGTGTAGATGAGGTCATCCACATAGCCCACCAGGTCATGACCATGAAGATCTTCCACGGATTGGATCTTCGGGCGGCTGTCCAGATATTCTTCCGATGCCCACATGCACAAACGATAATCGGCAAGCTTGCGCGCCACCAAGCGCCCCGAGGTGGGGCGGTTTAGGGTGATCAACAAATCTGCCTCGCGGCGGGATAGGGAAGCATATCTTGAGGAGGTCACCACCTCCAATTCGATTTCCGGGTGACGGGCCCGCAGGGTCGGGACTGCTGGCGTGAGCACCTTCACCATGAAACCTTCCGGACCAGACACACGCACTGACCCGCTCAATTCCAAATTCTCACCGGCCAAATCTGCCTGGATGGCCAGGGTGGTGTTTTCCACCAATTCCGCATGGGCCAACAAACGCCGGCCGGCCTCGGTCAGGGTGTAGCCTGATGGTGTTCGGTCAAACAGCTGGGTGTTCAGCGACTGCTCCAGATTCGCGATGCGTCTTGAGACCGTGGTATGGTCAACGCCCAAACGTTGGGCCGCCCCCACAAGGCGCCCCCGGCGGCTTACTTCGAGGAAATATCTTAGGTCATCCCACCCAAACATGGCGTTTCTCCATATATTTTTGCACATCTAGTCATGACAGCTTTGGGTGATGTCAAGCTTGTGGGCAGAACTTTATGGAAAGATGATGTGTTGCGTTTGGCGTAACGAAGGATAATCAAAGCATATGGGGTTTGGTGTCGAACCCGTCAGAGGGAGAATAACATGCGTGAAATTCATCATTTTGTGGGCGGCAAATCTTTTGCAGGCACCAGTGATCGCCGCGGACCGGTCATGAACCCAACCACCGGCGAGCAGCAGGCCGAGGTCATGCTGGCCAATGCCGCAGACCTTGATCATGTTTGTGCCAAGGCGGAAGAAGCAGCACGTGCATGGGCCAACACCTCTGTCATCACACGCTCTCGGGTGATGTCGAAATTCCAGGCATTGCTTTGGCAACACAAAACCGAATTGGCGACCATGATTGCCAACGAGCATGGCAAGGTTCTTGCCGATGCCGAAGGCGACGTGGTCCGTGGCATCGAGGCCGTCGAATTCTCCGTCGGCATCCCCCACCTCATCAAGGGCGAATATTCCGATGGTGTTTCCACCAACGTAGATATGTATTCCATGCGCCGCCCCTTGGGTGTGGTGGCCGGCATCACGCCCTTTAACTTTCCTGCCATGATCCCCTTATGGATGATGGCCGTCGCTGTGGCTTGCGGCAATGCCATCATCATCAAGCCATCGGAAAAGGACCCAACCTGCCCGGTTCGCTTGGCCGAATTGTTCATGGAGGCCGGTGGCCCTGAGCATATCTTCAATGTGCTGCATGGTGACCGCGAATTGGTTGAGGCCATCCTCGCCCACCCAACCATTCAGGCTGTTAGCTTTGTGGGCTCCACACCTGTGGCCCGGGCCGTTTATGCCGGCGCCACCGCCCATGGCAAGCGCGCCCAGTGCATGGGTGGTGCCAAAAACCACCTGCTCGTGATGCCCGATGCCGACATGGATGCCGCCACCAACGCCCTGATGGGCGCAGCCTATGGCTCCGCCGGCGAACGCTGCATGGCCACGCCCGTGGCCGTGGCCGTTGGCAAAGGCACGGCGGAAGCCCTTATCGAGCGCCTTCAGCCACGCATCGAAGCGCTTCGCATTGGCCCATCCATGGACCCCGATTCCGACATGGGCCCATTGGTCACACGCGAACATCGCGACAAGGTCAAAGGCTATTTCGACATGGCTGTTGAGGAGGGTTCCGACCTGCTCGTCGATGGCCGTGAGTTCTCCCTGCAGGGTTATGAGAATGGTTACTTCATCGGCGCCTGCCTGTTCGACAATGTGAAGCCAGGCATGACCACCTACAAAGAAGAAATCTTTGGCCCATCACTACAAATCGTGCGGGCAGATGATTTTGACCAGGCGGCGAAGCTTCCTTCCGACCATGAATATGGCAATGGCACCGCGATTTTCACCAAGGATGGCCGTTTTGCCCGTCAATTCGCCCAACATGTGAATGTTGGCATGGTCGGCATCAATGTTCCGATCCCCGTGCCCCTTTCCTTCCACACCTTTGGCGGTTGGAAAGCATCTGCCTTTGGTGGCCACAACCAGCATGGCATGGAAGGCGTGCGCTTCTACACCAAGGTGAAAACGGTCACCGCGCGCTGGGACGATAATTTTGGTGATGCCCAGTTCATCATGCCAACCCACGGGTAAATCCATGGACCTATCAAGCAGCTACATCAGGGTGGAATTGGACGGCGATGTGGCCGTCGCCACCCTGGCCCGCCCTGAAAAACGCAACGCACTCAACGAAGATTTTGTGCGCCAATTGCAGGATCTTTTTGGCGAAATCCCGCGCACTGGCTTGAAGGCCGTGGTGTTGGCGGCCGATGGGGATCATTTTTGTGCGGGCCTAGACTTGGTGGAGCATTGGGAGCAAGACCGATCGGCGGCGGAATTCACAAGAATTTGCCAGGGCTGGCATGATGCCTTCACCAAAATGGAATATGGTGGGGTACCTGTGATCGCGGCGCTGAAGGGTGCCACGGTCGGTGGTGGCCTGGAATTGGCGTCGGCCGCACATGTCAGGGTTGCCGATCAGACCACCTATTTTGCTCTTCCCGAAGGCCAGCGCGGCATCTTTACCGGCGGTGGGGCCACGGTTCGTGTGTCCGGCCTGGTGGGTCGTGCGCGGATGGTGGACATGATGCTGACCGGCCGGGTCTATCATGGCCAGGAAGCTGTCGATGTGGGCCTTTGCCAATATTTGGTGGAGGGATCTTCCCTCGATAAGGCGTTGGAGTTGGCGCAAAAAGCAGCCACCAACCCACCCCTATCCAACCAAGCCATCACCGCGGGCCTGGCCCATATTCAATCCATGCCCGCTCTTGAGGCCTATTATGCCGAAGCATTTATTGCTGGCGTGGTGAACACCCAGGAAGCTTCACGCGAACGCCTGCGGGCCTTTGCGGAAAAAACCGCCCATAAGGTCAAGCCAGGTCAGTAAGACCTGCCTGGCTCCCAATCGGCAATATCGGTGGGGCCGAGATATTCCTCGCCCAAACCTGCCGGCACTTGTGCGATGCTGTCATGGGTCCATTCGGGCTTGTGGTTGCGGTCAACCAGCACCGCATGGACGCCCTCATAAAAATCCTTCTCCCGGAGCATGCGCACCACCAGGCGGTGTTCGAGTATCAGCGCGTCACTCAAGCTGGCGCCCCTACCGGAGGTGAGCTGGGCGTGGGTCACGTGGTAGGCGAGCGGGCTGCCACGATTAAGGCCGGCAAAGGCCTTCTGGATCAATGGATGATCACTTTTGGCCATGTTTTCTGCCATTTTGTGGGCGTCGCCCGCACAAACATCATTGATGACATCAAGGTCTGGGAATGGTGAGGCCTCACCATCAACAGCCGCATCGACCATGGCCAATGCTTCTTCAGATGAGGAGGCATTGGCCAATTTGGCACGCAAATCATCAAGCTGGTCCGAGGCGATATGGCCATGAACCATGCCGGCATCGAGAATTTCTTTGCCCTTTAACCGCAACCCGGTGGTGCCCAAGAGGAGACCGAGCTTGCCCGGGCATTTTTCCAGGGCAAAGGTGCCCCCCACATCGGGGATAAAGCCAATGGCCACTTCCGGCATCGCAAATAATGCCTTCTCGGTGACAATGGCCCTTGCGCCATGGAAAGAAATGCCCACGCCGCCACCCATGACAATGCCATCCACCAAGGAGATGACAGGCTTAGGTGACTGATGCAGGGCCAGGTTCATTTCATATTCACGCTGGAAGAAGGCCAATGTTTCCGGTGATGGCGCCTTGGCAGGATCGTCCTGGCCAGCCTCATAAATCGCCCGCACATCGCCACCTGCGGAAAATGCCTTCTCGCCACTTCCCAACAGAACCATGGCCTTGAGGTCATCATCGGCTTCAAGTTGGCGAAGGGCCGCCAGCACCTCGGTGACCATCTCAAAGCTGATGGCATTGAGTGCCTGGGGGCGATGAAGGGTTACCTCAAGGACGCCACCGCGCCTTTCAAGCAATGTGTCAGCCATCATTTTTCTCCTGCAACCTGTCCGGCTTTGAGGAACCTAATCATGCCAGAAAAATCAACATCCTGGCCGCCGGCAGAGCAGAACATCTGATAGAGCGCCGCTGCCTGATTGCCCAGCGGCGTGGCCACATTGGCCGAGCTGGCGGCCTGTTCGGCAAGGCCCAAATCCTTGCGCATCATGGCGGCGGTAAAACCTGGCTGATAGTCACGGTTGGCCGGGGATGTCGGCACCGGGCCGGGGGTCGGGCAATAGGTGGTCAGTGACCAGCATTGGCCTGAGGCAGTGGAGGAAATATCATAAAGTTTCTGGGCATCAAGGCCTAGGGATTCCGCCAAATTAAAGGCTTCACAAACAGAGATCATTTGGATCCCAAGCATCATGTTGTTGCAGATTTTGGCCGCCTGCCCATTACCATGGCCGCCGGCATGAATGATGTTTTTGCCCATGATCTCTAAGAGAGGCTTCACCTTTGCAAAGCCCTGGTCATCCCCACCGACCATGAAGGTTAAGGTTCCCGCCTCGGCGCCACCCGTCCCGCCGGAGACCGGGGCATCCATCATCATGACGCCTGCATCAGCCGCCATGCCGGCCACCAGGCGGGAGGTCTCCACATCAATGGTGGAACAATCAACCAGGATGGCGTCTTTCGACACATGGGGGAGAATATGTTCCTCATAAAGCTTGCGGACATGGGGGCCGGCAGGAAGCATCGAGAACACAAATTCCGCATCGGCCAATGAGCGCGCCTCATCCTCACCCAATATGCCACCAGCCGCCGCATAGGCATCCCGGATGGCAGGCACAATGTCATGCCCGAGCACCTCGTGGCCTGCTTTCTGCAAATTAAGTGCCATGGGCCTGCCCATGTTGCCGAGCCCAAAAAATACAATCCGTGCCATGTTCATCCTCCCTTTTGCCCCTGTTCATCGGGTGTTTTTCCAAGGAATGACATTGCCGACTTAGACGCTAAGTTTGTAGTCACCTCCTTGTGGCGCCCGAATGTGCAAACTTGCAGTCTATAGATTGCAGCTAAGAGAGTTGACCGGGCATGCATGCACTCGCAACATCGGGCAATCCAATGGTGACAAGCTTTGAGGGGAAAAATGTCAGACAATCAAATCGGCCATAACACAGGCGACGCAATGGTGGTCACACCACGCCCACAAATGGGTTTTGACTTTAACCTGGGCGAAACCGCGGAAATGATCCGGGCATCGGTTCGGGATTTTTCCAACGCAGAGATTGCCCCACGGGCAGCATTGATTGACCGCACCGATGAATTTCCCATGGATCTATGGGGCAAGATGGGTGACCTCGGGCTTTTGGGCATCACCGTGCCGGAAGAACAAGGTGGTACCGGGCTTGGCTATTTGGAGCATGTGGTGGCCGTGGAGGAGATTTCTCGCGCATCCGCCTCAGTCGGCCTCTCCTA
>AACY020534208.1_pt1 | contig 14216 bp, 9 predicted proteins | sample 267378 | NCBI WGS metagenome assembly AACY02 (sample SAMN02954345, study PRJNA13694) | marine metagenome | biome: aquatic; feature: ocean; material: water; isolation source: isolated as part of a large dataset composed predominantly from surface... | reverse complement strand
TCGGGCTGTGATTGCTACATTGCATGGCTCCGCCGGGAAAGGCCCGGTGGGCGGGAGCCGAAAAGAACAGGCCGGATGCGAATTCCCTTCGTCAAAATGCACGGTGCCGGCAACGACTACGTCTACCTCGACGGGTTTGCCATCGCGCTGCCGCCGGACCCTTCGCGGTTGGCGGTACGGATCGCCGATCGTCACCGGGGCGTGGGAGGCGACGGCCTGATCCTCGTTGAGCCCACGTCCCGGGCGGCGGCGAGGATGCGGATGTTCAACGCCGACGGCAGCGAGGCCGAGATGTGCGGCAACGGCGTGCGGTGCGTGGCCCATCTGGTCGTGTCGCGGGGCCATGCGGCGGAGGGGACCGTGCCGATCGAGACCGGCCGCGGCGTGCTGAGCCTGGAGGTCCATCGCGAGTCGCCGACCCTTTCTCGCGTGAAGGTCGCCATGGGACGGCCGATCCTCGAGGCGGCCGAGGTGCCGGTGTCGATTCCCGGCGAAGCGGTCGCGACGGTGGTCGGCCGGGAAATCCCGGGGCTCGTGCCGGGGGGCGACTGGCAGCAGGCGGCCGGGCTCGACCCGCGGCTTTGGGCGGTGTCGATGGGCAACCCCCACGCGATTTTTTTCTGTCTCGACGTGGCCGCGGTGCCTCTGGAAACGGTCGGCCCGGCGATCGAGACGCACCCGGCATTCCCTCAGCGGACGAACGTGCATTTCGTGCAGCGGCTCTCCCGGGAGCGGGTGCGGATGCGGAGCTGGGAGCGGGGCAGCGGCATCACCCAGGCCTGTGGCACGGGAGCTTCTGCGGTCTGCGTGGCCGGGGTGCTCGCCGGGCTGACCGCGGAGGCGATCACCGCCGAACTTCCAGGCGGGGAGCTGGTGCTCGAGTGGGTCGAGCGGGGCGAGGTCTTCATGACGGGCCCTGCCGAGGAGGTCTTCGAGGGCGTCTGGATCGAGTCGGATGCCGGAGGGAAGGAATCGCCGACGTGAAGTTCACCTCGCCGACCTCGATCGGTCTGGTTTCCCTGCTGGCCACCGCGTCGATCGGCCGCTGGATGTCGACGCTCGACTACGCGGTCGATTTCCATGATCCGAGCGTCGATCCGGTCGATCCCCGCTACCGCGGCGCGAAGATCTACGTCTTCTGGCACGAGAACATCCTCTTCCCGCTGCACCTTCGCGGCCATTCCAACACCGCGATGCTCCTCTCGCGGCACTTCGACGCCAACGTGCTCGATCGCGTGGCCCGGATGATGGGCTTTGGCGTGGTCAGGGGAAGCACTTTTCGCGGGGGTTCGGTCGCCCTCCGCGAGCTCGCCGAGCGGGCCGCCCACTCGAACCTCACGATCACGCCGGACGGGCCACGTGGGCCCCGCCGCCGGCTCGCCCCCGGCTGTGTTTTTTTGGCGAGCACGCTGGGGATTCCGATCGTGGCGATGGGCTTCGGCTACGAGCGACCCTGGCGGATGCGAACCTGGGACCGCTTCGCGGTTCCCCGTCCCTACACGCGGGCGAGGGCGTTGGTCAGCCGCGGAGTGCGGGTGCCACCCGACCTCGACCGCGAGGGCCTGGAGTACCACCGGGCGGGCGTGGAGCGGCTGCTGGCCATGCTCTCCGACGCGGCGGAGGCCTGGGCCGTTGCCGGCACGCGACGGCCCAACGCCACCGTCGCCCGCCGTGAGCCATCGCGGATCGCCCGGCGGGCTGCCCGGCTCGAGGGGCCGCCTGGAGTGCCGCTCGATGAGGAACTCGCGGCCTGCGAGGCCTGGTCGTCCCAGGCCGCATCAGTTCGGTGAGTCGCGGTCGGCAGACAGGTTATCCACTCGTCGCCGTCTCTGTACGAACGTGCAACGCTCCGCCCGGCCAAGCGGGAACTACGGCTCGATTTCTGCGGTCGCCCGCCGGCGGCAAAGCATGGCAAGCCGGGCCTTGCCGCATCGTTTGACAGCACTGCTGTCACTTCTACAATCCGACTTCGTTCGGGAGGCCGGCGGATGGCCTCGGTGAGTACGCCCGGCGGGCGACTTGCCGGAGTGGTTCGCAGCCTCCCGAAACCGTTGAATGGATGCGCCGGTGCTTCTGACCCCGGAGGCTTGGTAAGGATGCTGCATGATGTCGCCATGGCACTGGAATCCGCCTCGGTCAAGGCGAAACTCTCAGGCGGCAAGCACTCCGGCAAACTCTCAGGCGGTACGCACTCAGGCGGTACGCCTTCTGGGCGGACGGTTGCAAAGCACCCCAATGCCGGCGGGAACCCCGACACGCCGCTCGCAGGGCGGGCCGGTCGTGAGCCTTCGCAGGAACTGCTCGAGGCGATTCGCGAGCATCTCGGGCCGCGTCGTTTCTCGTTGTGGTTTGACGAGGCCTGCCGGATCGTCCTCGAGCACGAGGCGGTTGTGATCGAGGGCGAGAGTCGGTTCAACCTCGATTTCGTGCGTCGGACCCTTCGCGGTGAACTCGAGGCTGCCGTGGCGACAGTCTGCGGGCCGGGCACGCCGGTTGAATTTCGCCTCGCCGAGTCGCTGCCGTCGGTGGCCCCGGACGTCGGCACGCCGGCCGCCGCGGAGGAGGCCCCCGGCGCGATCCCCGAGGGAGGCTCCCGGCAGGCCCCCGCCTCCCGCGGGCCGGCGAAGGCGAAAAGCCGCAGGGCGGTCAGCATCGATCTTGCTCCGCAGGCTCCCGGGGCGGAGGTTCGCCGGTCAACTCGGCCCGACGGGCGTCTTTGCCGCCGGCGGGCAAGCCTCGAGGCGTTTGTCACCGGAGCGAGCAACCGCATGGCTCGGGCCGCCGCCGGGATGGCGGTGGAGCGGCCCGGCGAGGTTTCGCCCCTGCTGGTGCATGGCAGCAGCGGTGTCGGCAAGACCCACCTGCTCGAAGGGATCGCCACCGCCTTTCGCGAGCGTCGTCCCGGGCTGACAACGCTGATGGTCTCGGCCGAGCAGTTCACCACGGCCTTTCTGCAGGCCCTGCACGGCGGCGGGCTGCCGGCATTCCGTCGCTCCTACCGCTGTGTCGATGTGCTCTTGATCGACGATTTGCAGTTTTTCATCGGCAAGCGGGCGACGATCGTGGAACTGCACCACACGATCGACAGCCTGCAACGGCAGGGACGGCAGCTGGTTCTTGCCGCCGACCGGGAACCGGCGGCCCTGGCCGAACTCGGCGAGGAAGTCGCGGCCGTGCTCGAGGGTGGCATGACGGCCCGCATCGACACCCCCGACATCGAGGTCAGGCGGGGGATCGTGCTGGGACTCGCGGCCCGTCGCGGGCTCGCGCTCGATTCGGCCGTGGTCGACTACGTGGCCGGCCACCTGACCCGCAACGCCCGCGAGCTGATCGGGGCCATCAATCGGCTCGAGGCAAGTTCGCACATGCTTGGCATGGCGGTCACCCCGGCGCTTGCCGAGGAGGCCCTGGCTGATCTCGTGCGGGCGAGCGGCCGCGGCGTCCGCCTGGCCGACATCGAGCAGGCCATCTGCACCGCTTTCGGTCTGGAGGCCGACAGCCTCAAGTCGTCCCGTCGCACGCGGACGGTGAACCATCCCCGGATGCTCGCGATGTTCCTGGCCCGCAAGCACACCTCGGCGGCACTCGCCGAGATTGGCAGCTACTTCGGCCGCCGCAGCCACTCGACGGTGATCGCCGCCCGCAAGACGGTCGCCCGCTGGCTCGATGAGCAGGCCACGGTGCGGTTTGCCGATGCCAGCTGGACCGCCGAGGAGGCCCTCCGCCGCGTCGAGGAGCTGCTGCGGGCCGGCTGACAGACTCTCAAACAGGTCTGCCAGAGGGCTTCAGGAGTCGGGCGAATCCTCGAGGAGCCGCTCCTCCAGCTCAGCCCGGTAGCGGAGGCTCGACTGGGGGCCGTTGAAGCCGACCACACGGCGGTCCATCTCGCGGCTGCGACGGATCACCCGGCCCCGGTCGACGTCGAAGAGAATCCTGCCGTCCCAGATTCTCTCGAGCAGCCGGCTCTCGATCCGCGGATCGTCGATCGGCGTGAGCACGGTGGTGTCGACGGCGATCGAGGCGATGCCATCGGCGACCTCCTCGAGACGGTAGCGGAGCCGGGTGCGGACCGCCTTTCGCGGGCCACCGGGCAGTTCGACCACGAGTTCGTCGGGCACCTCCCATGTGTCGCCGATCGCCACCGGTTCGCGAGGAAGCGGCACCACCACCAAGTCGCCGGAGTTGGACGCGGGCATCGGTCTGAGATCGCGGCGTTTGAGCAGGTGGCCTGTGGCATCCACGGTGAACCGCGAGAGAGGCACGCCGAGTGACTGCGGCACGCTCTCGTAGCCGGGCGGCGGCGGCTCCTCGCCGCGGCTGTCCCACCGCACGCTACCGTGCCGGCTCGAGCGGGAGATCATGCGGACGTCCTCCACGGAATGCTCGAGCGTGGCCCGGTCGGCGTCCTGCTCGACCACTCTCCAGACCTTTGTCGAATCGGTGGAGGTTTCGACCGACTCGGTGACACCGGCGATTGACGTGTCGGTCACCGCCCGGTGGCGGACGGCCATGCGGATCGGCTCGTCGGCATCGTAGCGGTAGACGAGCCTCCAGGGGCCCGGGCCGTCGGCGGATCCGTCGGCAACTTCGGCGGCAATCACCGCCGGTGAGGCCAGCCCCGTCACGACCACCAACACGGTTCTGAAAATGACTTGCATCGAGGGAGAGTCTCGCCCGAATCCGCCCGCCACCGCAAGGCGAGCCGCCGGCCGCTCAGCGGCCGGCGGCATGGGGCCCTCCGCCCCAGTGGAGTTTTTCACGAAGGGTGGAGTAGTAGCCGTGATGGCGGGCTTCGACGAGCGTGAACCGCGGGATTCCGCGGGTGATCTCGATCCGGTCCCCCGGCCGGAGCGAGCTGACCACCCGGCCGTCAACCACGCAGGCGGAGCCCTCGTTGGGGGCGGGCACCACCAGTTCGTAGCGACGGGAGGCGGAGTCGACAACAGGCCGGTTGGTGAGCGTGTGGGGATTGAGCGGCGTGAAAAGCACCGCATCAAGATCTTTGCGGAGAATCGGACCGCCCGCGGAGAGCGAATGGGCGGTGGAGCCGACGGGGGTGCTCACGATCAGGCCGTCGCCGCGGAAGGTCGTGGCAGGCTCGCCGTCGACCTGCAAGGCGATCTCGATCATGGTGAAGGGCGGCCCCGCGAGGACCGAGACCTCGTTGACCGCCAGGGCCGAGAGCAGGCAGCGGCCTTCGCGGTGCAGCGAGGCCTCCAGCAGCAGGTGATCGACCAGTCGGAACCGGCCGCCGGCGATCTCCTCGAGCACCTCGGCCACCTCCTCGGGCTGGTAGTCAGCCAGGAAGCCGAGCCGTCCGAGATTGACGCCGAGGACCGGCGTCTGGCGGGAGCCCATCCAACGGGCGGTCCTCAGAATCGAGCCGTCGCCCCCGAGGACCACCACCAGATCGACATCGCCGGCCGCCGTGAAGGGTTCGGTCGTGTGCCCCTCGGCCGGCGGTTCACCAAGCGGGTTGATCTCACCGGAGAGATATTCGAGCACTTCATGGCCGGCCTTGCGGAGGACGCCACCGATCTGCCCGGCATGGCGAGCCACGGTGGCGAGCCCCGACGAGCCTGCCAGCACCACCCGCATGGCCGAGGGAGCCGGTGTGCCGGCGCGGAGTCGCGAGGAGAAGGCGGTCATCCGAGTGACGCGGCGGTCTCCGTCGGGAGCGGCTCCGAGGGTCGTCCCGCGAGCCGGCGACAGGCAGCCGCCACGCCGGCGGCGTCGAGGCCCAGGTCGGAAAGCAGCTCGCCACGATCGCCGTGCTCCACGAATCGGTCGGGCAGCCCCAGCCGCAGGATCGGCCCGCTGTCAGCCGGCTCCCCGGCCACGCGAGCATCGGCAACCGCCTCGAGCACCGCCGACCCGAAGCCGGTTGGCAGCGTGTTCTCCTCGAGCGTGATCGTCCAGGGTGAGGCCGCGATCGCTGGAAGAATCGTGGCGGTGTCGAGCGGCTTCACAAACCGGGCGTTGAGCAGGCCGATCTCGAGCCCTTCAGCCCGCAGCTGGCGGGCCGCCTCGGCCGCCCCTTCCAAAAGCGTGCCGCAGGCGATCACGAGGCCGTCCTCACCGCGGCAGATCCACTCCCCGCGGCCGGTGTGAATCGGCTCGCGGTCTGCCTCGATCGTTGCCACCGCTGCCTTGGGGTAGCGAATTGCCACGGGCCCCGGCTGGCTGATCGCCCAGGGAAGCATTTCGGCGAGGTCATGCTCGTCGCCGGGGGCGAGCACGGTCATGTTGGGGAAGAGCCGGAGATAGCCGAGGTCGTAGCTGCCGTGATGGGTCGGGCCGTCGGGGCCGGTCAGCCCGGCCCGGTCGAGCATGAAGACCACCGGCAGGTTCTGCAGGGCGACCTCCTGGAAAATCTGGTCGTAAGACCTCTGCAGGAAGGTGCTGTAGATGTCGACGATCGGCCGGCAGCCCGCCTTGGCCTGCCCCGCGGCGAAGGCCACCGCGTGTGATTCGCAGATGCCGACATCGAAGAAACGCTCCGGAAAGGCCTCGCGAACCTTCTCCAGCTTGTTGCCCTGGCACATCGCCGCGGTGATCACGGTCACCGTGTCGTCGGCCTGCATTGCGGCGGCAATCGCGTCGCTTGCGGCATTGGTATAGGCCCGTGTCGACGACTTCTTGACCGAGATTACGCAGTCGTCGTCGTCGCACTCGAAGGGGGCCGGCGTGTGGAAGAACACCGGGTCGGCCTCGGCCGGCTTGAAGCCATGGCCCTTCTCGGTGAAGACGTGCAGCAGCACGGGACCTTCGGCGTCTTTGACAAGTTCGAGGTAGCGGATCAGCTGCGGCAGGGAGTGGCCGTCGACCGGGCCGAAATACCGCACCCCCATCGCCTCGAACAGGGCCCCGCCGTGGATCGAGGTCTTGATCGAATCCTTGACGTTATTGAGCATCCGCTCCATCGACTCTCCGACCATCGGCACGCCCTTGATCAGGCCACCCACTTCCTGCTTGATCCCGCGGTACCAGGAGTTGGTGCGGACGGTGTCGAGATACTCAGCCAGAGCCCCCACGCGGGGACAGATCGACATCTTGTTGTCGTTGAGGACCACCAGCAGCCGGCGCTTCAGGAAGCCGGCATTGTTGAGGGCCTCAAACACGATTCCCGATGGCAGGGCCCCGTCACCGATCACCGCCACGCTGCGTCGCTCGGCCTCCCCCTTGAGCAGGTCTCCCATCGCCAGGCCCAACGCCGAGGAAACGCTGCAGCCGGCATGACCGGTCATGAACAGGTCGTAGGGACTTTCCTCCGGATTTGGGTAGCCCATCAGGCCACCCTTGGTGCGGATCGTGCCAAATTGCGAAAACCGGCCGGTGATCAGCTTATGCGGATAGATCTGATGGCCGGTGTCCCAGATCAGGCGGTCGCGGCTGAAATCGAAGACGCGATGCAGGGCGAGGCAGAGTTCGACCACGCCGAGGTTGGAGGCAAAGTGAGCCGTCCGTGTCGCCGCCACCTCGCAGAGGGCCCGCCGCATTTCGGCAGCCAGCTGCTCGAGCTGCTCGATGGAAAGCTCCTCGAGTTGCTGCGGGCTCAGCATGCGGGGCAGGATGGCTTCCATGGCGGTTCGTCGGCGTGCCGGCGTCTCCTCGGGGGCTGAATGTCAGTGGCTGCGGTGCACGATCCAGTGGGCCAGGCCCGCGAGCTTCTCGCCGCGGCCGCCAAGGCTACCGCAGGCCTCGGCCGCCTCGTCAGCGAGTCGCCGGGCCCGCCTCCGACTCTCATCGATGCCCAGCACGACCGGAAAGGTGAGCTTGCCTCGGTCGGCGTCCTTGCCGACCCGCTTGCCCATCGCCTCCTGGGTGCCTTCCGCATCGAGAAGATCGTCGGCGATCTGGAAGGCGAGCCCGAAGGCTCGTCCGTATCGTTCGATCGCGGCGGAAAATTGGGCGTTGCCACCACCGGCGAGGCCGCCGAGCGCCAGCGAGGCCGAGAAGAGCGCCCCGGTCTTGCGGCGGTGGATTCGTTCGAGAGCCTCGAGCCGTGCCTCTGGCGAGCCGGAGACCGCGCCGCCCTCGGCAGCGAGGTCATCGGCTTGGCCGCCGACCAGACCGCCGCCGCCCGCTGCCCGGGCCAGGATCCCGCAGCCAACTCCGGCGATTTCCGGCGGCAGGCCGGATGCAAGCGTCTGGAAGGCGAGCGGTTGGAGGGCGTCGCCGCAGAGAATGGCGGTCGCCTCGTCGAAGGCCCGATGGCAGGTCGGTCGCCCGCGACGGAGATCGTCGTCGTCCATGGCAGGCAGGTCGTCGTGCACCAGTGAATACGCATGGATCATCTCCACCGCTGCGGCACACGCCGCCGCAGCCTCCCAGGTGCTCCCGCACGCCTCCGCGGCCCAGAGTGCCAATGCCGGCCGCAGCCGCTTGCCCGGCGCGAGCAGGGCATACCGCATCGCCTCGCGAAGCCGCGGGGGAACATCGTCCGACGCGGCAACCAATTCCTCGAGCCGTGGGTCGATGAATCGGCGGACCTCCGCCAGGGCCTCGATCAGCGAATCGGTCGCTGCCGACGGCGGCTGGGGACCGGGTTGCAGCATCGAACCTGCCATCGGTTTGTCGTGCCTCGTGCACGCGGTCGGCCATGGCCGCTCTATGAATCCGGCAGGGGAACCGTTCGCAGGCACCCCGTCGGCGGCACGCTAAAAGCCTAGGGTCAGTGTAGGCCTCGGTCGAGGGGCCGTCCATCCCGCGGCCCCTCGACCGAGGCCCGGGCCCCACGCGGCTGCTTGACGCCGTCGGATGGCTCCGACAGGCTCATCGATTCCGCCGCCGCCGGCGGGTGCACCGGGAGCAGGGCCGCGGACGCCAGGGCCGGCACGCAGGAACCGATCGATGAATAGTCTGGCCGATGCGCAGGAGGAATCAACGACCGCGGCCCGGCCGCCTCGCGGGGCGCTGGCGGTGGTCTTCCTGACGGTCTTCATCGACCTTCTCGGCTTCGGGATCGTGCTGCCGGTGATGCCCCGCCAGGCCGAGCCACACCTCGAGGCCCTCGGCCTGCCGCCCTGGGCCGTCGGTACGATGATCGGGGTGCTGTTCTCGGTCTTCTCGCTGATGCAGTTCGTGTTCAGCCCGATCTGGGGTCGCATCTCCGACTCGATCGGGCGTCGGCCGATCCTGCTGTTGAGCCTTTCCGGCTCGGTCGTGTTTTACGCGGTCTACGGCTACGCGGTGACGTTCGAGAACGACCCCGGCGTCGCCATCGGGCTGATGCTCTTCTCGCGGATCGGGGCAGGGATCGCCGGGGCGAGCGTGGGCACCGCAGCGGCGGTGATTGCCGACTGCACGCCACCGGAGCGACGGGCCCGAGGCATGGCCCTGATCGGGATCGCCTTCGGGGCGGGCTTCACCCTCGGACCCCTGATTGCCTACTTCGGGCTCGCCATCTTCGATCAGCGGCAGTGGGGTGTGGGAGCCCTCGCGTCGATGCTCTCCGCGGTGGCGTTGATGATCGCCCTGGCAGTCTTCCGCGAGACCCGTCAATCGGGCCGGCCGGCGGGCAAGGATTTTTTCAGTGCCGGCCGGGCCAGAGCGGTGCTGCGGATGCCGCAGGTCGGCACGCTCGTGCTGACCTACTTCCTCGCGATCTTCGCCTTTGCCAACTTCGAGGCCACGCTCGCCAGGCTCACAAAGGAGGCCTTCGGGATGACCGACGACGAGAATTTCCTCGTCTTCGCCTTCATCGGCGCGGTCCTGATGGTGGCCGGCGGCAGCTACCGACCCCTGGCTCTGCGGCAGCCGGAGCGGCGGCTGCTTTCGGCGGGCGTGGCGATGATGATCGTCGGCCTTGGCGGGGTCGGCGTTGTTGCCTGGCTGGCCTGCACGGCGGCCTCGTCGGATGCCGGCCTCGCGAGGTGGCTGTATGTCGCCTCGGCGGTGGCGGTCACCGGGTTCGCCTTCGTCAACCCCTCGGTTTCCGCGCTCATTTCCCGCCATGCCGGAGCCCAGCGGCAGGGGGAGGTGCTCGGCGTGAACCAGTCGTTCGCCTCGCTCGGCCGAATCCTGGGCCCGTTTGCCGGATCGGTGCTCTTCTCACTCAGCGCGACGCGGACGCTGCCATTCGTGGCGGCGGTGGCCACGCTGTTGCTGGTGGCCACGCTCCTGCCCAGGCTCCGCTCAGCGGGAGTCTGAGAATCCGTAGCGGTTGAGCGTGCGGCGAAGCATTTCGTGACTGATCCCCAGACTCGAGGCGGCTTCGTCGAGCTGACCGTCAGCCCGTCGGAGCGCCTCGGCAACCAGTTCCCGCTGCCAGTCTCGCAGCTTGAGGGAGTCGGCGGCCGATACGAATGAGGTCACCCCCGCCGCCGGCGGCTCTTCCCCATCGTCAGCGAGCCTGCCGATGTCGGAAGCGGCCAGCGTGCCTTCGTCCCCGGCGGTCGCGATCGCCTCGTCGAGGTCGATCGTGTCGAGGTTCGAGAGATCGTTGCCGACCGCGTCGCCGGCCGCCTGGGGCCCGCCTGTCTGCTCACTCATCGCATGGCCGCTCCAGGCGGCCGCGGCGAGGCTCGCCAGGGCCACCAGCAGGTCGAAGTCGGCCTCGCGGATTCTGCCCAATACGTTCGAGGCGGCCACCGCCGCGTGGGTTGTTCCGCCGTCGCACAGCGGGATGCAGATGATCTCCTCGGCATGCTCACCGGGGGCCTCGTCGGCCTGCAGCCAGACGGCGTGGCCCTTGCCGATGACGAGCCGCCGCACCGTGTCGGCCACAAGAGGACGCTGCAACTGCTCGGCGAGAGGGCCGCCCGGCGGCACCACGCAGACCGGTTCGAGGTCACCTCCGGACACCGCCCGGAACCAGCCCACCTGAGACGCGGCGGTGCTGTCGATCGCCATCTCGAGCATCGCGCAGATCACCTCGGGAGCCGCCCGCGAGGCGAGCAGCCTGAGGCTCGCCCGATAGAGCAGTTCGCCAGGTGTCCCGACCGCGTCGGCGGTCAGACGGCGGCTGACCGCGTCGCCCTCGATCCGCTCCACCGGCCCGCTGCGGACCAGCCGCGGTCCGCTGGCGGCTTCGCCTGCCGTTTCACTCGCTGCGACGACATGCCGAAAGACCAGTTCGGTCAGCCCGATGCGGATCGTCATGCCGTCTTGCAGAGGAATCTCTTTGATCGGCTCCCCGTCGACCCAGGTGCCGTTGCGGCTGCCGAGATCCCGCAGCACCCACCCGCTGCCGCGACGAAAAATACCCGCGTGCCGTCGGCTTGCCAGGCGGTCGGCGAGGGCCACGTGCACCTCGTCACTCCGGCCGAGCAGATTCTCACTCGCCTCGTCGAGCCGAAAGATGGGACCAATCCGGCCGGCGATCTGCATCGCCAGTTCTGCTGCAGGTGCCGTAGCAGGCCCGGCTCGCGAGGGATCGGGGGGCACGACGGTCGACACGGCGATGCTCCGGGAGGTGGGTCGGGCGAACGCTAACTTTACTGCCCATACTATAAAGATTGGCGGCGCTGAAAAAACCGCCCCGTGACTGCCCGCTTCCCGCGGACGGCGGGAGAGGAGTTGGCCGATGGTTCACCGCAACGACACCCAATGGGATCCGGTTTCCCTGTTTTCCGGGGAACACCCCGACCCGCCGGTCGAGGGGCTGCTCGTGACCGGCCACGGAACGGCCAACGCCCGCGGGGCGGCCGAGACCGAGGCGGTGGCCCGGCTCGTCGCCGAGGCGTTGCCGCGGCTTGCGGTAGAGCTGGCCTACCTCGAGGTGATCACCCCTTCGATTGCCGACGGGCTCGAGCGGCTCCGGGAGCGTGGCTGCCGGCGGGTCGTCGTCGCACCGCTGCTGCTCTTCGAGGCCGGCCATGCGCGTCGCGACCTGCCCGCGGCGGTTGCCGAGGCTGCCGAGCGGCTTGGCATGCAGACCTGTCAGGCGGCTCCGCTGGGAGACCATCCGGCCATTCTCGAACTCGCTCGTCGTCGTCGACACGAGGCGATCGCCGCGGCGGGCTGGACCGAAGAAGGTGCCCTCGTCCCCGCGACCGTGCTCTTTGTGGGTCGCGGCTCGAGCGAGCCCGACGCCGCAGCGCGGGTCGCGGGATTTGCCAGGGCGAGTGTCGGCTGCCCGCGATCGGCGGAGCATGTCGGTGCGACTGCCGGCGGCGGCTTGTGCCAAACGACATGCATGGGGCCCTGTGAGCCGCCCTGCGAGGGGCCGGTGATCACCGCGTTTGTGGCCGCGGCCCGGCCCAGCCTGGAGGAGGGAATCGCCGCCGCCATGGCCGCCGGTCGTCGGCGGGTCATCGTGCAGCCGCACTTGCTGTTTCGCGGCCGGGTCGAAGACCAGGTCGCCCGCAGCGTGGCCGCGGCCCGCGAAGCGGACCGACAAATCGCGTGGGCGGTGGCAGCGAGGCTCGGGCCAGACGCGGCGGTGGCACGTGGACTGATCACGCGGGCAGCCGAGGCGGTGGCCGCGGCGAACCCCGCGATCTGGTGAAAACCGGGCCGCACGGTCAGTTCGCTCGCTTTCGCCTCGCCATGGCGGGGGAAAGACGGCACAATGAACGAAAACAGGCGAACGGGCAGCCTTCTTCGATCCACCGTCGGACCGAAGCACCTGTGTGTGCCCGATGAGGAGATCCAACGTGCAACGGCAAAGCTGCGGTGTCGAACGAGAAGAATCAGCGGGCAGGCGGGGAATCGGGGCCGCCCGGCTGGTGATCCCGGCCTTGATCGCCTTGGCGGCCTGCGCCGGCCCGGCACTGGCAGACGAGGCCGGGGCACTCGAACCCGGTCCCAATGACCGCCAGATCACGCTTGCTGTGCGGAGCTACCTCGAGCGGGAGCATCTCACGCGGCAGCGGATCGACGATGCCATCGCGGGCCGCTGGTTCACGATGTTCCTCGAGGCGATGGATCCGATGAAAATCTATTTCATGCAGGGCGACATCGACGAGTTCACCCGCCGCAAAAACACACTCGACGAACTCGTTCGCCGCGGCGATGTCTCCTTCGCCTACGACGTCTACCGCCGCTTCATCAAACGGGTCGACGAGCGGCTGCCGTTGATCGAAAAGCTGATCACCACTCCCCGGGACTTCACCAAGCCCGAGTCGATCGTGATCGATCGCGACGACACGGTCTGGGCAGCCACCGAGGAGGAGGCGGAGGCGCGGTGGCGTCGGCGGATCAAGTACGACCTGCTCGTGCAGAAGATGGAGGAGACTCCGCCGGAGGAGGCGAAGGAGAAGCTCCTTCGCCGCTACCGCAGCTTTGCCAAACGGATGCGGAAGATGACCGCCGACGAACTGCTCGAGACCTACCTGACGAGCCTCACGGCGAGCCTCGATCCCCACACGACCTACATGAGCCCCGGGACGCTGGAAAATTTCAACATCAGCATGCGGCTGGAGCTCGACGGGATCGGCGCCTCTCTGCGGAGCGAGGATGGCTACACGACCGTCGCCGAGATCGTGCCGGGCGGGGCGGCGGACCGTGACGGGCGGCTGAAGAAGAAGGACCGCGTGGTCGGCGTGGGGCAGGGCACCGAGGGGGAGATCGTCGACGTGGTCGACATGAACCTCAACGAGGTGGTCAAGCTGATCCGCGGCAAACGGGGCACAACGGTGCGGCTGAAGGTCGTTCCCGTCGGCCAGACGGCCCCCAAGATCCTTGACATTGTTCGCGACAAGATCGAGCTGAAGGATTCCGAGGCCCGCGGCGAGGTGATCGAGGAGGGCCGCAAGTCCGACGGGACGCCCTGGAAGATCGGCGTGATCAACCTGCCCAGTTTTTACATGGACATGAAGGGCGCCAGGCAGGGCCAGCGAGACTACAAAAGCACCACCCGCGACTGCCGCCGTCTGCTGCGGGAGTTTCGTGAGAAAGGGGTCGACTGCGTGGCGCTCGACCTGCGGAATAACGGCGGCGGCTCGCTGCCGGAGTCGATCTCGCTGACGGGGCTGTTCATCGACACCGGCCCGGTCGTACAGGTCAAGGATGCCGACAACCGCGTGCAGCAGTATGACGACACCGAGCCGGGCGTGGAGTGGGATGGCCCCTTGGTGGTGCTCGTCAACAAGTTCAGCGCGAGTGCCAGCGAGATTCTCGCCGGGGCGATCCAGGACTATGGCCGTGGGCTGGTGATCGGCGACCGAGCGACCCACGGCAAGGGAACCGTGCAGAGTCTGCTCGACCTCGGGCAGCAGCTCTTCCAGCGACTGCCCAACGCCCCGTCTCTCGGGGCGATCAAGATCACGATG
>AACY020530239.1_pt1 | contig 14222 bp, 10 predicted proteins | sample 267378 | NCBI WGS metagenome assembly AACY02 (sample SAMN02954345, study PRJNA13694) | marine metagenome | biome: aquatic; feature: ocean; material: water; isolation source: isolated as part of a large dataset composed predominantly from surface... | reverse complement strand
TGATCGCCGAGGTCGACCAGCGCCTTCCAGTTCGCGAGCGCATCCTCACCCACCGAGGCAAGCGACAGCATCGCCTGAAGTTGGGTCCCATCGCCGGCGCGCAAGGTGGCGAAGCACAGTTTGCCGGTGTTGCGGATGAAGATGACCCGGCCGGTGACGCCGACGATGTCACCGGTGGTGGTGTCGACGGGCAGGTCGGGGTGACGCTCGCGGACTTCGGCGAGAGTGTCGGTGATCGGAAGGCGCACCGGATAGGGGTCGTGACCCATGCCCGCGAGCCGGTCGCGCTTCTCGCGACGGATCCGCATCTGCTCGGGGAGGTCGTCCTCGGCATCGGGTGCGGGTGATTGATCGGTCACGGTCGGCAAGCGTATCGGCCCGTGATCACTCAGCGATGTCCCGCAGCACCGCTGCAGTGCCTACCGGGTCGGTGAGCATGAGGTCGTGGCCGGTGGCGATCGTGCGATGAACCCAGCCTGCTGCTTCGGCCCTGTTGATGCTCTGGGCCAGCGAGGCCAGTGGCGGGTCGGTGTGCTCGAGATAGATCCGCGGCAACGCGGCGAGTGGCTCCGGATCGAACACCACTCGATCGGTTGCGCATCGCAGCGGGAAATCGGTCAGTCTCGTGCCGATGAACTCCCGCAGATCCGGATCTGTGACGGCCCACTGGTCGAGGAAGGCCGTTGATGTGGGGATGCGCCATCCCTCACCTGCATCGGCGAGTTCGCGATACCGGGCCGCAACCGCAGGCGGTTCGACATCGAGCAGGCACTCCCCTGGCTCGACGAGGAATGCGCCTGCAGCCACCACCGAGCGCAGTCGATCGCGGAGACGATCGGCCAGAGGTCCGGCGAGCACTCCCGCATAGGAGTGCAGTACGAGAACGATGTCGGTCAGGCCGTGTGTTTCGACGACGTCGATCACATCGTCGACATGCGTGGAGACTCCGACCTTAGGGGTGAGCTCATCGGCACGGTCGCCCTGTCCGGTGAGCGTGGGTGCGTGGGTGCGATGACCTGCCTCGCGCAGAAGCGGTTCGACATCGCGCCAGCACCAGCCACCATGCATGGCTCCATGGATCAGGACGAAGGTGGCCATGGTCGTGTTTCCTTGCGCGGCATTCAGGAGTTCTTGGCGAATACCAGGCTCAACCCGCACAGGGTCAGGTCGGGATCGTGATGGGTGATCGTGGTCGATTCCGCGATGACCACGGGTGCCAGCCCACCGGTGGCGACGACCGCGGTGACCTCGCCGAGTTCGGAGATGATGTGGTGAACAAGCCCGTCGACCTGGCCGGCGAAGCCGTACACCGCACCGGCCTGCAAGGCCTCCACGGTGTTCTTGCCGATCACCGATCGTGGGCGGACGAGTTCGACCTTGCGTAGTTGGGCGGCACGCATGGACAGTGCCTCGATCGAGATCTCGATCCCGGGTGCGAGCGCTCCGCCGAGGAACTCGCCCTTCGCGCTCACGACATCGAGGTTCGTCGACGTGCCGAAGTCGACCACGATGCAGGGGCCGCCATAGCGATGGTGGGCAGCGATCGTATTGACGATCCGGTCGGCGCCCACCTCCTTGGGATTGTCGGTGAGCACCGGAACACCGGTTTTCGTGCCCGGCTCGACGATGACCGTGGGGGTGTCGGGGTAATAGGCCGCGAGCATCGTGCGCATCTCGTGCAGAACCGAAGGCACCGTGGAGCACAGTGCGATCCCGGTGATGGCGGGCGCATTGTTCAGCAGTCCGCGCAGCACCAGCGCCATCTCGTCGGCCGTCGCACGCGTGTCGGTCTTGATGCGCCAGGAGTGCGTGAGTTCATGATCGCCCGTGTAGAGACCGAGAACCGTATTGGTATTGCCGACATCTATGGCAAGCAGGCTCATGACAGTTCCTCCAGGTCTGCGCCGATGTCGAGCACGGGCGCGGAGTGCGTGAGAGCACCCACCGCAAGGTAGTCCACACCGGTCGCGGCAACCTCGCCGGCCACATCGAGGGTGAGCCCACCGGAGGCCTCGAGTCGTGCCCGGCCCGCGGTGAGGTCGACAGCGCGGCGCATGTCATGGGGTGTGAAGTTGTCCAGCAGCACCAGGTCGGCGCCGGCCTCGAGCACCTCGGTCAGCTGGTCGAGGGAATCGACCTCCACCTCGATGTCGATGCCGGGGAAGGTCTCGCGCACCGCGGCGAAAGCCGGTGCGACACCGCCGGCGGCGACGACGTGATTGTCCTTCACCAAAGCGGCATCCGATAGCGACATGCGATGGTTCACTCCGCCGCCGCAGCGCACCGCATATTTCTCCAACGCTCGAAGACCCGGTGTCGTCTTGCGCGTGTCGCGGATGCTCGCCGGCGTGCCGGCGATGGCATCGACCCATTCGCGGGTGAGTGTGGCGATTCCGGAAAGGTGGCACAGCAGGTTCAGCGCGGTGCGTTCGGCGAGCAGCAGGTCGCGTGTGGGCCCGGTGATGACGATCAGCGCTTCACCCGCGGCGACGTCATCACCATCGCTCTTGGCGAGGTCGACTTCGACGCGTCCCTTGGCGGCTTCGAGGAAAACCTGTGCCGCCACCGGGATTCCGGCTGCGACACCTGCGGATCGGGCGACAAGATGCATTCGGGAACGCTGCTTGCGCGGCACCGTCGACTCGCTGGTCACGTCCACTCCGCCGGCGAGATCCTCCGCAAGCGCGCCCCGCACGATCGCACGAACTGATTCCGGATCGAGCCCGGCCGCGCGCAGCAATCCCTCGATCCGTACCTGATCGGCTGCCTGGCGTTCGGGCTCCATGGCGGTCACCGTCTCACGCCGCGTGCTGATCAGGCCGTCAGGGGTAACCCGACTGACAAGTCGCACCCGCCAGGTGGCGTCGCTGCGTTCGGGGAAGTCCTCGCGCCAGTGCGAACCCCGTGTCTCCTCGCGCTTGCGTGCGTGATCGACGAGCAGACGAGCGACCTCCAGCAGATTCGTCGTCTCCCAATCCTCGGTGCACGGGCGGCCGCCATCGGCGTGGGCGAGGGCGGCAAGACCGTCCGCGGCGCGCTGTAGCGATTCCGCGTTGCGCAACACCCCCGCATCGACGCTCATCAGGTGCTGCAGTTCGCGGCGCACACTGTGCGGGATGAGCGGGACGACCTTGGCATCGGTCACGATCGGCCGGGTTTCGCGTCGCTCCGCTGCGAGCACCGAACCGATGCGGGTGGCGAAGACCAGGCCTTCGAGGAGCGAGTTGGATGCCAGCCGATTCGCGCCGTGCACACCGGTGCAGGCGACCTCACCGCAGGCATACAGACCGGGGATCGTCGTGTGCCCATCGCGATCGGTGCGCACCCCTCCGGAAACATAATGCGAGGCTGGAGCCACCGGGATCATCTCGGTCACCGGATCGACATCGTGTTCGAGGCAACTTGCATAAATCGTTGGAAAACGCTCGCGCCACTTGCGTTCGCCGAATGACCGAGCATCGAGCCAGACATGCGGCTGACCGGTGGCGAGCATGCGTCGCATGATGGCTCGCGACACCACATCACGCGGTGCAAGATCAGCGAGCGGATGCTCGTCCACCATGAAATGGGTGCCTTCGCCATCGCGCAGGATCGCGCCTTCACCGCGCACAGCCTCGCTGACCAGGGGCTGCTGACCTGTCGCGGTCGGACCTAACCACAGCACCGTGGGGTGAAACTGCACGAACTCCACGTCGGCGATCTCCGCGCCCGCACGAATTGCCAGGGCGAGACCATCACCGGTCGCCACCGAGGGATTCGTCGTCTGCGAATACACCTGACCGAAGCCTCCGGTCGCGAGCACGATCATCGGGGCGAGTGCCGCGCCGACACCGTCGCGCTGACCCTGGCCCATGACATGCAGCGTCACTCCCTGAACGCCACCCTCGACATCGCGCAGCAGATCGAGCGCGAGCGCACCCTCGATGAGTTCGATGCCCTCATCGGCGAGTACGGCGGCGACGAGCGCCCGACTGATCTCCGCACCCGTCGCATCCCCTCCGGCATGGGTGATGCGATCACGCAGGTGGCCGCCTTCACGGGTGAGTTTCAATTCCCCGGCCTCGTCGACATCGAAGTGCGCACCGAGTTCGATCAAATGCCGCACCGCATCGGGGCCTTCGGTAACCAGTGCCCGCACCGCATCGACATCGCACAGCCCGGCACCGGCGACGAGGGTGTCGTACAGATGCTCCTCAGGGGTGTCGTCCTCGGCGAGCGCGGCGGCGATGCCGCCCTGCGCCCACCGCGTAGAACCTTCATCGACTCGACCCTTCGTCACGATCAGCACGCTCAGACCTGCTCGCCGCGCATCGAGCGCGGCGGTCAGCCCGGCGATCCCGGATCCGACGATCACGACATCGGCGCTGACCTGCCAGGTCGCCTCCGCTGCTTCGAGGCGACTCATGAGCTATTCCCGAGGTCGAGTGTCGCATTGTCGATCAGGCGGGTGCCCGCGACCGGGACGGCGACGAGGAGTCGGGCCGCACCGCGATCGGGTGCGGGACCGAGGTCGGGGTCGGTGACGGCGACGTAATCCGGTGTGAGACCGGCACTTCCGAGGTGATCGAGGGTCACCTGTTCGACGGCCGCGGCACCCAGTGCGCTTGCCTCGACTCCGGCCCGCAGGGCGAGGGGGACCTGCGCGGCGATTGCTCGGGCATCGGCATCGAGGTAGCGGTTGCGGCTGCTCATCGCGAGACCGTCGGATTCCCTGACGGTCTCTACTCCTTCGATGAGCACCGGCCAATCCAGCGCCCGCGTCATGGCGCGGATGAGAACGAGTTGCTGATAGTCCTTCTCCCCGAACAGCGCGATGTCAGCCGCGGTGGCGTGCAGCAGCTTCGCCACGACGGTGAGCATGCCGGCGAAGTGACCGGGGCGCACCGCACCCTCGAGGATGTCACCGAGGGGCCCAGGCTGGATCGAGATGCCGGCAGCCGCCGGGTTCGGCGGATACACCTCGTCGACAGTGGGTGCATAGACGATGTCGACACCATGCGCTGCACACACGGCGACGTCATGATCGAGATCACGCGGATAGCGTTCGAAGTCCTCACCCGCTGCGAACTGGCGCGGGTTGACGAAGTCGGTGACGATGACGCGCCCGCGAGCACCCACCCGTTCGCGGGCGACATCCATGAGATGCGCATGGCCTTCATGCAAGGCACCCATGGTCATCACGACCGCGGTGGATCCCGCTGCGGGCTCGACGTTGCCGAGTTCGGACCGGTTGATGACCAGGAGTGTCATGATCGACGCTCTGTCTCGTCGAGGACGTCACCGTCGAGGACATCGAGGAGACGGTCGCGCTGCTCGGCAGTCAGCGTTCCGAAGTCATGGGCGCGCTTCGCGGTGCTGCGCGCCATGGCGCGGTAGGTCGCTGCGATATCCGGCGCCACCTCGCCGAGGTCGTCAAGATGCTCCGTCAGCGTTCCCGCATCACCGCGCGCCACCGGTCCGGTGAGCGCGGCATCACCGTCTCGCAATGCGTTATCGAGGGCCGCCCGCAGCAGCGGAGCGACTAATCGAGCCGGATCACTCACTCCGGAGAGGTTGAGCAGTTCGCGGGTTTGTGCGACCAGCGTGACCAGATGATTGGCGCCGTGGGCGAGAGCAGCGTGATAGATCAACCGTGACTCCTCGGAGACGGCGATCGGATCACCACCCATTTCGATCACCAGCGCCTCAGCCACCGGCAACGCCTCGGGTGATGCCGTCACCGCGAACGGGCAATCCTCGAGTCGGGTGAGATCGAGACTCGTGCCGGTGAACGTCATCGACGGATGCAATGCGAGCGGGATCGCCGAGTTGAGCGTCACGGGATCGAGCACCCTGATGCCGAACCGACCAGCGGTGTGCGCGACATATTGGCCCGGATGCGCAACCGTCGCGACCTCGTCGGCAACACTGGCGAGTGCATCGTCGCTGACCGTGAGCAGCAGCAGATCACAGTCGGCGGCGACCTCGAGCATCGACCGGATCGGCACCCCGGGCAGCAGCGCCTCGGCGCGCACGCGCGACAGGTCGGTGCGGGCAGTGACGCCGGTGACCTGATGACCCACTCGGCGCAGCGCAGCACCGAGGACGGCGCCCACGCGCCCCGAGCCGATGATGCCGATCCGCAGACGCGGTGGCACGGCGGTCACCATTCGACCAAGCCTAGAGGTCGGCCGCGCTCAGCCCATCCTCAGGCGATACCCCCGTCACCCTTCGCATTCTCCGGGACGATTCGCCCGTCCCGTGGTCGTTTCGTCCCCGAGAACGGGGGGGGCTCACCTCCACGCGTAACCAGGACACTCCAGCCGAGCGGTCGAGCAGGCGCGCTCGCTGGCTGTATCGCTGCAGCTGGTCGGCGAAAAGGCGCGGATCTGATTCGGCGAGGGCACCATCCGGGGGCGCGACGGGCGGGATGAGTTCGGCCAGCACCTCGGCCTGGCTGCGTACCACTCCGGGTGGATCGGTAGCCGCGACGAGCGACTCCCACGTCACATGTGCGGTGAGATTCATCGAGCCATCCGGGATCGGCCAATGCGTGGCGCCCCCGCGATATCCGATGATGCTGCCGGTGGCGAACCTGTCGCGTTCGCCACGTGTGTGGCCGTAATCGATCGCGAGCGCGAGTCCGGTGCGCAGCGATGCGCATACCGCTCGCCATGCCGCGTCGCGGTGCCACCCGATCTCCGCTCGATCGAGGACCGGACCCCACCACTGGTCCAGCCAGCGTTGGGCGGCACTGTCGGGGAGCACGGCATCACCCATGCTTTCCGCGCCGGTCGACGGATCGACGAGCACCTGCCGGATACGGCCGTCTTCATCACGAGCGACCACATCGACGGGAAGATCATCGAGCCACTCGTGCGCGAGGATGATCCCGGTGATTCCCTCGGGTCGAATCCGTTCGAGGATGTCCGGGGCGACACCTACGACCCAGTCGATGCGATCGGGCAGGCCGATAGGTCGGGGTCGAACGTCGATGGCGGTGAAGTGGAATCGGGATTTACCGCCGAGTGCGGCCAGCAAAGACGTGAGCAACTCACCCGATCCGGCGCCGATGTCGACGATGTCGATGGGGCTAGCAACGGGCAGTCGGCCGGCGACCTGCTCGATGACGATCGCCAACGCTTCGACGAGCGAGCCATCCTGCGCCTCGGTCGCAAAGTGCCGAGCGGGGGTGTTGGTCCGATAGAACCCCTGCGGCCCCAGATGTGCGTCATGCCACGCGATCGGCCACGCGACGGGTGTGCTCGTCATGCTGCCTCGCACCCGATTCGATGCATCACGCCTGATGCAAGCGAGCCAGTCGCGCCCGATCCGCCTGGGCATCGGCGAGTCCGCGCGCAGTGGGCAGATCCACCTGCAGGGCTGACAGGCTCACCGGGCCGGGCGCGACGTCGAAGGCGACGGTCGCCAGACGAAGCGCACGTTGCCACGGGCCCTGCATGACACGCACGGACTGATTGCGCGCATGGGGAGCGAAGCTGATTCTGCGGGTGATGCGACCGGTGCGCGTGGCGATCACCTGATCGGTGGCGGCCCACGCCAGGAACGGCCACTGGAACGGCTCGCGCCAGCGGGCGCGACGCGGTGCGCTCACCCACGGCAGGTCATCGACGGCAACGCCCGGCAGCACCTGCTCGATGATCGCGAGCGCCTCATCCCGGGGGGCAACAGGCAGCAGCACCGCCCGGCCCGTTTCCTGCCCTTCACCGCCAACTCCGGCGACCGTGAGCTGCACCCGCACCCAACCGAAGCGCCGCCACAGCAGCGGTGCCACGATCTCCACCGCCTGGATCCGCCCGACCGGCACCGTGCGGGTCTGGGTTTGCAGCAACCCGTTCCGCAAACGAAGACCATCCCGGGTGCGCGAGAGCGTGAAGTTCGAATAGGTGAAGAACTCGCTGATGATCGCGAACAGCGGCACACCACCGGTGACGACCGCGACGGCAAGGGAAGCGACACCCTGGGTCCGGATGGTGAACAGGATGAACAGCATCGTCAGGATGAACAAGGTCACCGTCGTCGTGCGGAGAAGCAGCGAACCGAGCAGCCGCCCCATCGGCACACTCGCGAGCAGTTCGCCATCCATCTGGTTCGCCAGATTCGCCGGATTCGGTGGTGCGGCCGGATCGTGTTCGCCACCGTCGACATCTGCTGACGTCGCATCCTCGGGCTTCGTGCGCTGCGCGGCCTTCGCCAGGATCGTCGTGCGCAGGTCCTCCGCCTGACTCTTCGTCAGATAACGCAGCACGGCGCGCGAATCACCGGCGCCAGCCACCTCGATGCGTACCTCGACGAAACCAAGCAGGCGGGCGATCAGCGGCGACACCGCATCCACGCTTTGCAGGCGCGACAGTTGGAGCCTGCGGGCCTGGCGCTGGAAGATTCCCGAATCGACGTGCAGGTCGCCGTCGGCGTCGAGGTAATAGGTCAGCTTCTTCCATGACCACCAGCCGAATCCGGCGGCGACGAGCGCGATGAGGATCGTCGCGATGGCCGCGCCGAACGCGGGAATCAGACCGATGTCCTCCCATAGGCCACCGAGCGGGAGGAGCATGCCGAGATAGACCGCGGGAACGATGCGTGCAGCGAGCACGACAGGGGATGCCGGGTGCGTGCGCCGCGGGATCGATAGGTCGATCAGCGCAGTGGGTGCATACGCGGTCCGTGGATCAGGGGGTGGTGAATCACCGGGTGGGGGGACATACGCGGGCAGCGGGTGGGTTGCGGACTGCTCCGGCTGACCCGCTGGTGAATCGTCGGGGAACTGCCCGCTCACATGCCCGCCGATCGCTCCTCGCCGCGCGCGGCGAGCCGATCCCGCAGAGCCGCAGCGTCATCGGGTGGGAGTCCGGGGATCGCGGCGTCCGTGGTCGCCGCCGCCGTGTGCAACTGCACGGTCGCGATACCCAGCCAGCGATCGATCGGTCCCGCGGTGAGGTCGACCATCTGCATCCGGCCATAGGGCACGATCACCAATCGGCGGATGAGGATGCCGCTGACGACCAGCAGATCGGTCTCGCGTTCGGCATAGCCATACGAGCGCACCCGTCGCCCGATCAGCCACCACGCCCAGACGAAGACCACCACGAAGACCGCAGTGGCAGCGATCGCGATCCAGGTCGGGATGCCTGGGATCAGCCACAGCGCGACGATGACGGCGACCTCGAGCAGCGAACCGAGAACGAGGGTGATCCGCCGCGCCGTGATGAGCTTGGGTGACACCCGGACCCAGTTCTCCTGCGGCGGGGCGAAGGCGGCGTCAACCTCGTGCACATGCGATGTCACGGACCTACTGTGTCATGACATCAGTCGTCGACTGTTCCATGGCAGGGTTGCCCCGTGTCTGTGCCCCCGCCATCGGCCACTCCCCCGCCCGGCGAGGAGCAGATCGTCGGGATCGGGGCGGCTCCGGCCGACATCGTCCTCGACCTCGGTGAACTGCACCCCAGTGCGCACGGGGCGATGCGGGTGCGCTGCTCGTTCGTCGAGGCCGGCACCGATGATGGCGACACCGTCCGGGTGGCCGCTGCCGAACCGATGCCCGGGTTGCTGCATCGGGGAACCGAGAAACTGCTCGAGGTGCGCGATTATCGCGCGGGACTCATGCTCGCCAACCGTCACGATTGGCTGTCGGCGGTCACCAGCGAGGTGACGATGGCACTGGCCGTCGAGGAACTCCTGGGCCTCACACCGCCGCCGCGGGCGACGTGGTTGCGGACCCTGCTGTGCGAGATGAACCGGGTGATGGCCGGGCTCATGCATCTCGCCGGCGCTGCGACGCTGCCCGGTCGCGGGGTGTCGGCGCGCGAAGTGCCGGGAATGGCGGCGCGCGAGGCGTGGCAGCGGGCACTGGAGCGCATCAGCGGTGGACGCATCCACGCGATGATCACCCGCATCGGCGGGCTGGCCAACGATGCACCCGAGGGCTGGTTCGATGACGTGCGGGCGGCGGTCGCGGCGACGCGCGAGCAACTGCCCGCATTGACTGAGTTGGCGATTACCGCCGTGTCGGGTGATCACGTTGCAGCGCTGTCGCATGACGATGCGGTGGCGTATTCGGTGAGCGGCCCGGTCGCGCGCGCCAGTGGATTGGATATCGACCTGCGCCGAGATTCGCCGACGCTGGCCTATGCCGAATTGGCGGATGTGCTGCGCGTCGCGCTGCGTCCTGATGGAGACGCGACTGCTCGGTATGAGGTGTTGGCCGAGCAGATCGGCTATGACCTCGATGTGATCGAGGCCTGCATCGACCGCATGCCCGATGGTGACGTGAACGTGCAGCTGCCCAAGGTCGTGCGCGCACCCGAGGGCAGCGCCTACGCCTGGTTGGAGGCGGCCACCGGGATCAACGGAGTTCTGGTGGTGAGCACCGGTGAGACGACACCGTGGCGAGTGCGGCTGCGCACTGCGTCGTATGCGAATGTCCAGGCGATGCGTGCGGCACTTCCGGGCACCGCCCTGGCTGATCTGCCGGGCGCCATCGGATCATTCCTGTTCATCGTCGGCGACCTCGACCACTGATCCCACTCAGAAGGTGACCGGCGTCGTCACGTTGGCCGGATCAGACGGCGAGCCGGTGCCAAAGAAATTCGTCGCGGTGACCCGGATCGTGTAGGTGGTGTTCGGATAGATGCCAGTGAAAGAGGCAGATGTACCCGTAACGGTCTGCGACGCCGATCCGGGCTGCCCCCCTGACACCCATGTCAGTTCCACCGTGTACTCGGTGATCGGAGCGCCCCACCTTGTTGGCGCCGTCCAACTGACGTCGATGTGCTCGACCCCCTGGTTGTCGAAGGTGGCACTGACGTTCAACGGCTTGCTCGGCACGGTCACCACCCCGCCGGTCGGCGTCGGCGTCGGTGTGGGCGTCGGTGTGGGCGTCGGTGTGGGCGTGGGAGTGGGCGTCGGAGTGGGCGTCGGAGTGGGTGTGGGAGTGGGAGCAGTCAGATCTGGAACGAAGACTGGAGCAGTGACCGCATCACCCGAGCCGCAGATATTGTCCCCGACGATCTCGAACCAGTACAGGCTGCCTTTGGGCAGATCGAGATCCGATAGATCGAACTCCAGAGAGCGGCTCGAGCCTTCGGGATTCCACCGCTGCAGCACGTTTCCCTGCCGATCGACGAGCCTGATCGACCATCCCGAAACCGGGTGCCCGCCGTCGGTCTCCCAGCTCAGCTCACCGGTCATATCCGACCGCAGGATCGACCGAGGCCCCGCGGCGATCCGCGGCGCACTCATCACCGGATCGGCGTCCACGATCACCACAGGCGAGAAGATGTCGGGGACCGTGGTAGCGAGGCTCGAGTAGAGGTAAGCCCCCACAGCAGTCACGTACAACTGTGCGGGACCGGTGGCGGTGGGCTTGTTCCAGTAGCCGAAAGTGGCGCCACCGTTCAAGTCGATGGTGGCACGTCGGGTGTCGCGGGATACGTCGGTGTGCATCCACCACTGTCCCTGACTGACCGGCGTGATCCTGAACCCATCCAACTGCTGGTCCCAGCTGAGGCGGCTCCTGTCGTAGTCCCAGGTCACGATGGATTGACGGCAGGCATTCACCACGGTCACGTTCGTCGGCTGCGGTAGGCGCCTGGGTTGACTGATCCGCAAGGTGAAGGAGCGGCTCAGGCTGAATCCGAGCCGGTTCTCCATCGTGATGGTGCCCGAGACCGGTCGGTCGATGGGCACCTCGGCCAACCGTAGCGTGCAACCGCGGCGCTGGGGATCGACCGATGCCCGTCCTGAGAGCGCGAGGACCGGGTCCTCCCAACTCACTGTCACGCGTGTGACGGGTGCCCCTCCCGAATCCCTGATGCTGCATAAAAGTGTCGCATCTGTGTATAGAGAAACCCCGGAATTGGGCACGGAATCGGTCGGTATCGAGAGTCTGGGGGGTTTAGGCCGTGCTGGTTCTACGCGGGCGGACTCCCTCACCTCATCCGCGAGTCCTGCGCCCGCCGCATTGACCGCACTCACGCTCATGATCACCGGCTCGTTGCGGTCGAGAATGCGAGCCAGCCCCGACACACTCCACTCCCGTGATTCCGCAGGTACGATCTCGCGCGCGATCTGCTCACCTTCACGTGTCGCGATCACCTCGTATCCCGTGATCTGGCCATCACCATCGTCGACAGGGGGCTCCCATCGGACGACCACACCTCGGTCGCGACTGAATGCCGCGAGGGACGAGACGGCGCCCGGCAGATCGGGCGTGTTGGTGAGGGTCCGCGCGGAGACCTCGGTGAAGTCCGACACGCTCGTGACGAGCGGGCCACCTCGTGACTCGGGACGTGCCTTGGACTCGTCGATGATCCGAGCCCGGATGCGATACGTGGTGGCCTCGAGCAGGTCATCGAAGGCTACTTGCGTCGCGCCGCTGAGATCCACCGTTCGGGTCGCAGACCACGGACCGTCTTCGGTGGCGATCTGCATCTCGATCCGCGGATCGGTGCCGACTCCGGCGGGTGGTTCGAAGACCACATCGAGCGCACCCACCCTCCGTTCGATCTCGGCGACCTCCGGGCCACGGACCGGCGCCAGGACCGGCACGTTGTAGAGGGCCACCGGCGAACGCAGACCGTCGCGCATCATCCGGGCCTCGAACGGCACGCGATACTCCCCGAAGAAGTTGCCCTGCCGCCTGATGTCCAAGACGAAACCCTCGCCTGCGGTCACCGTCCGCCAACCGCCGCCATCCCGGATCTCCCAGGTGTATCCGGTGCGGACGGGGGGCGTTCCGGTGATCCGCGCGATCATGGGGGTCGACGGATCAGGTGCGAGTTCGAGGAAACCCCACTTCGAAATGTTCGGGCTGCCGGGCCAGTTGATCGACCTGCTGCGCACGATCGGTGACCACTCGCTCGGAGAGCCCAGCCCGGACCCCCATCGCGTCCGTGCCCGGAACTCATACCACTGCCCTGACTTCCCGGTGTAGAGCGCCCACGCGCTTCGGCGACTCGTGTTCACCGTCTGCCAGGGCTGATCTGAATCCGCCAGCCGCCATCGCAATTCAAGTAGGTAGCGCGTTGCGTCCGCGTAGGCGATCTGGACTCCCGGATCCGGTTCACCGAGCATCGGCGTCAGTGTCGGTGCCGGCGGAATACCGAGCACGAGGTCCAGAAGTTCCTCGATCGATGGATCCGCATCAGCAGATACGGTCGAGGGTGAAGCGCTCGGACTCGGAGTCGGGGTTGGCGTAGGGGTAGGAATCGGTGTGGGCGACGACGACTCCGACGGGGCGATTTCCGTTGGAGCAAGCTCCGACGAGTTCAGTTCCTGACTAGGAGCCGTGGTCGGTGTCGGCGCACCGACACCGAGGCTGATCGTGGTGCCCGAAGGATTGCAGGCCGCGGCCACGAGGAACGGGATACTGATCACGATGGCGAGCACGGCGGGAACACGTCGCATAGTGCCGATTCGACCACCGCAGCGGCTCCGCTCTCCAGTTCTGAGCCGGGGCGGCGAGAAAGTGGGTCCAAAACCCCCCGGGTAGGTATCGGTCGACCTCGACTGCTGGCAACCGCGGCGCTCATCCTCCTAGCATCGGAGTCAGGTGGACCCGCGGAAGGTGAACAGGTATGCAGGTACTGGTCGTCGAGGACGATGACTTCACCCGCATGCTGCTCGGATCGACCCTGCGCGAACTCGGCCACGACGTCGTGGCCGAATCAGCCACCGTCGCGGATGGCTTGGAATCCGCACGCCTGAACAGGCCCGATGCTGCCGTCATCGACCTCGACTTCGGTCGTGGGCCCTCCGGTATCGATCTCGCCCACGGCCTCAGGCGACTGCTGCCCCGCATCGGCATCGTGATGCTGACCGGCTACGTCGAACCTCGGTTGCTCGGCCACACGCGACCCTTGCCGTCCGCAGCGGTGTACCTGGTGAAGCGCTCGGTGCGCGATCAGTCGATTCTCGATGCCGCACTCACCATCGCGATCGATCCGGCAGCTGCGCGTCATGTCGAGGCACTGCCCGTTGCGGCATCGCTGGGCCGGCGACGCAGGCTCTCAGACGGCCAGGTCGAGATCATGCGACTGGTCGCCGAGGGCTGCTCCAACGCCGAGATCGCACACCGACGACACCTCAGCGAACCCGCCGTCGTGAAGGCTATCGCACGGCTGTGCCAACAGCTCAATATCCAAGCCGGACCGGGTGCCAACCAACGAGTCCTCGTCGCTCAGTCCTACTTCCGCCTCGCCGGCACTCCCCCCTCGGAAGCC
>AACY020300774.1_pt1 | contig 14232 bp, 14 predicted proteins | sample 267378 | NCBI WGS metagenome assembly AACY02 (sample SAMN02954345, study PRJNA13694) | marine metagenome | biome: aquatic; feature: ocean; material: water; isolation source: isolated as part of a large dataset composed predominantly from surface... | reverse complement strand
GGGCTGCTACCATGACGGGCAGAAGCCCAACCCCGCCGCGGTCGCGGCGCTGCGGCGCTTCCGCGCCACCGGCGGCCGCGTGATCCTGCTGACCAACGCACCCCGCCCCTCGACCGAGGTCGCCCGGCATCTCGACGCGATGGGCGCGCCCGAGGACAGCTGGGACGCGCTCGTCTCCTCGGGCGACGCCGCCCGCGCCGAGGTCGCGCGCGGGGCCTACGGGCGGCGGGTCGAGCATGTCGGCCCGCCCCGCGACCTGCCCTTCTTCGAGGAGCTCGACGTCGAGCGCGTCGCCCGCGCGGAGGCGGAGGCGGTGGTCTGCACCGGCCTCTACGACGACGAGACCGAGACCCCGGAGGACTACGCCGCCGCCGTGGCCGAATGGCGCGCGCGCGATCTTCCGATGCTCTGCGCCAACCCCGACGTCATCGTGGACCGCGGCGAGAAACGGCTGTTCTGCGCCGGCGCGATCGCGGCGGCCTACCGCGAGGCGGGCGGGACCGTCGCCTACGCCGGCAAGCCGCACCCGCCGATCTACGCGCTCGCCGAGGCGCGCCTCGCGGAGCTTGGCGGCGGCGGCCGGGTCCTCGCGGTCGGCGACGGGATCGCGACCGACGTCGCAGGGGGCGCCGCGCGCGGGCTCGACACGCTGTTCCTGACCGGCGGGCTGATGGCGCACGCCTTCGGACCCGACCCCGAGCGCCCCGACGAGGCGGCGCTCCGCGACTGGCTCGCCGCCGAAGGCCAGTCGCCGACCTACGCGATGGGCCGCCTGCGCTGAGCCGCGCGGCGCGGGACGACGACCGCCCGCTCGGCGCCGCCGGCCGGTCCCCGTCCGCGATCGGGTTTCAGCGTCCGGAGGGTTCGCGGCGTCGCCACGGCCTGAGGCCCGGCGCGCCGCCAAACGGGAGCGGCGCGCCCGCAGGCGCGCCGTTCCGGGTCACGCGGCCTGCGCGCCGCTCGGCAACCGGGGCTCGTCCATCAGCCCCTTCACGATCGCGACGCAGGCGAGCAGCAGCACGATGGTGAAGGGGAAGCCCGTCGAGACCGCCATCGCCTGCAGCGCGCCGAGGCCGCCGCCGAGCAGCAGGGCGATCGCCACCAGCCCCTCGAACACGCACCAGAAGATGCGCTGCGAGACCGGCGCGTCGACCTTGCCGCCCGCCGTGATCGTGTCGATCACCAGCGAGCCGGAGTCCGACGACGTCACGAAGAACACGATCACGAGCACGATGCCTACGAAGGAGGTCAGCTCGGTCAGCGGCAGGCCCTCGAGCATCGCGAAGAGCTTGAGCTCGAGCGAGGCGTCCGCGACCGCGTCCCGGCCCTGGTTCACGATCTGGTCGATCGCGGTGCTGCCGAAGGCGGTCATCCAGAGCACCGAGACCACCGACGGGATCAGCAGCACGCAGACGATGAACTCCCGCACCGACCGGCCGCGGCTGACGCGCGCGATGAACATGCCGACGAAGGGCGACCAGGAGATCCACCACGCCCAGTAGAAGGCGGTCCAGCCCTGGCTGAAGTTCGCGTCCTCGCGGCCGACCGGGTTCGAGAGCGCCGGCAGGTAGACGACGTAGCTCCAGAGGTATTCGAAGAAGCCGGTGGCGATCGCCATCGTCGGGCCGACCGCGATCACGAACACCAGCAGCAGCGCGGCGAGCCCCATGTTGATCTCGGAGAGCCGCTTCACGCCCGCGTCGAGGCCCGCCACCACCGACAGCAGCGCGACGCCGGTGATCGCGGTGATCAGGATGACGCGGCTGATGTCGTTGTTCGGAAAGCCGAACAGGAACTCGAGGCCGGCGTTGGCCTGCTCCGCGCCGAAGCCCAGCGAGGTGGCGAGGCCGAACAGGGTCGAGAACACCGCCAGCGTGTCGATGACGTGCCCGGGCCAGCCCCAGACGCGCTCGCCGAAGATCGGGTAGAAGATCGACCGCATCGTGAGCGGCAGGCCCTTGTTGTAGGAGAAGAGCGCAAGCGCCAGCGCGACCATCGCGTAGATCGCCCAGGGGTGCAGGCCCCAGTGGAAGATCGTCGCGGCCATGCCGAGCTCGCGCGCCGCCTCGGCGTCGCCGGCCGCCGCGCCGAGCGGCGCCCAGTCGGTGCGCGCGCCGCCCTCGACCGCCGTGCCGCCCATCGACGAGTTGAAGTGCGAGATCGGCTCCGACACCCCGTAGAACATCAGGCCGATGCCCATGCCGGCGGCGAACAGCATCGCGAACCAGCCGGAGTAGGAGTATTCCGGTGTCGCGTCCGTGCCGCCGATCCGCACCGAGCCGAGGGGCGTGAAGATCAGCACGATCCCGAGGATCACGAACACGTTCGCGGCCCCGATGAAGAACCAGCTCAGGTTGCCGATCAGCCAGTTCCGCAGGCCGTTGAAGATCGGCTCGACCTCGTTCTGGAGCGCGAGCGTCAGCACGACGAAGATGACGATCGAGAGCCCGGATATCAGGAACACCGGGTTATGGATGTCGAGCCCGAAGGGCCCGATCGTCGTCTGGATGTTGTCCTGACCGATTTCGTATTCGGTTTCGATGACCGCGGCTTCGCCGTCGGGCGTCATCATGTCGGACGAGTCTGACATGTCCGTCCTTCCCTGTCTGAATATGATTGTCCGTTCAGCGGACGATGAACACCGAGCACTTCGCGTGACTGGCGATCTTCCCGCCGTTCGACGGCCAGATGTAGTCGGCGACGTTGGGGATGTGCGACGCCATCACGACGAGATCGATCCCGAGCTCCCTGATCGCGCCGAGCAGCGTGTCGTCGAGATCGGAGGCGGGATCGTGGCTCACATAGCTCCTGTGGCCGGTCGGCACGCCGTGGTCGGCGCCCGACTTCTCCGCGAAGGCGGCCAGCTTCTGATCGTATTCCTTCGGAGTGTGCGCGACGGAGCTTGGCGCGGATGTCGTCACGCCGACGTAAATCAGCTCGGCCCCGTAGTGTTTCGCCGCGTCCGCCGCGGCGTCCAGCGCCTTGCCGAGCTTGTCCGCATGGGAAAGATCGACCGGCGCCATGATCTTTCGGAACATGGATGCCCCCTGTGTTTCCGCGCTTCGACCGGGCTTGCGCCCTTGCGCGGTTTCCGAGGCCTCCAAAGCTGACATCGCGGCGGGGCGATTGTCCAGCGATTTCGCCGCATTGCGGAAACGATGTCGGAAACGAACCGGCCCGCGTCGCGGATGGTCGCCGGTCCGACCGGCCTCAGGCGCCGCGGCGGATCATGCAGGCGTCGAAGGCGCGGTCGGCCACATGACGCGGCGCGTGACCCCAGGCGTCCCAGGTCGCCAGCGCCAGAACCGCGTCCGCCGAGCACCCGAGCGCCGCGGCGAAGCCCGGCCCCGCGGCGACCGGCGCCGGCGCGTCGGGACGCGCCGCGCCCGAGACGGCGAGAACGAGGCCGGCGGCGACCGCGAGGCCGATGGCGGCGCGCAGGATCGGATGCGGACGGTCGTCGGTCATGGCGTCGGGCTCCTCTCGATGTCCCGCGCACCCTGCCGAAGCCCTCGTCCCGCCGCCGTGCGATCGCGCACAGTCCGCGCCGAACGGAAAGGGGCCGCGCCCTGCCCCGGACGCGGCCCCCTTTTCGTCGCGCGGCCCAAGCGGGCCGCGACGCCGCCGTCAGGCGGCGAGGTCGAAGCGGTCGGCCTCCATCACCTTCACCCAGGCGGCGACGAACGCGTCGACGAACGTCCGCTCGGCGTCGTCGCAGGCGTAGACCTCGGCCTGCGCGCGCAGGATCGCGTTCGAGCCGAAGACGAGATCGACGCGCGTGCCGGTCCAGACCTGCGCGCCGGTCGTCCGGTCGACCGCCTCGTAGGCGTAGCCGGCCTCGCCCGACGGGCGCCACTGGACGTCCATGGACAGCAGGTTGACGAAGAAGTCGTTCGTCAGCTGACCCGGACGCTTCGTGAGCACGCCATGGGACACGCCGCCGTGATTGGCGCCGAGCGCCCGCATGCCGCCGACGAGGACCGTCATCTCCGGCGCGGTCAGACCCAGAAGCTGGGCGCGGTCGACCAGCAGCTCCTCCGGGGCGACCTCGAAATCGCCCTTGAGGTAGTTGCGGAAGCCGTCCGCGACCGGCTCGAGCGGGGCGAAGCTGTCGGCGTCGGTCATCGCCTCGCTCGCGTCGGTGCGGCCGGGCGTGAAGGGCACCGCCACGTCATGGCCGGCCGCCTTCGCCGCCTGCTCGACCGCGGCCGAGCCGGCCAGCACGATCAGGTCGGCGAGCGAGACCTTCTTGCCGCCCGTCGCGCCCTCGTTGAAGCAGGCCTGCACGCCCTCGAGCGCCGAGACGACCTTCGCGACCGTCTCCGGCTCGTTGACGTCCCAGTCCTTCTGGGGCGCGAGCCGGATGCGCGCGCCGTTCGCGCCGCCGCGCTTGTCGGAGTTGCGGAAGCACGCCGCCGCGCCCCAGGCGACCTTCACGAAGTCCACCGCCGGCACGCCGGTCGCGAGGATGTCGGCCTTGAGCCGCGCGACGTCGGCGTCGTCCACCAGCGGATGATCGACCGCAGGCACCGGATCCTGCCAGATCAGGTCCTCCGCCGGCACCTCCTTCCCGACATAGCGCGCCTTCGGACCCATGTCGCGATGGGTGAGCTTGAACCAGGCGCGGGCGAAGGCGTCGGCGAACTCGTCCGGGTTGGCGAGGAAGTGACGCGAGATCTTCTCATAGGCCGGGTCCATCCGCATCGCCATGTCGGCGGTGGTCATCATCAACTCGACCGTCTCGCCCGAGCCGTCGACCTGCGGCGCGTGATCCTCGGGGGCGAGGTCCTTCGCGCGCCACTGCCAGGCGCCCGCGGGGCTCTTGGTCAGCTCCCACTCGTATTTGAACAGGTTCTCAAGATAGGTCATGTCCCACTTGGTGGGCGTGGGCGTCCAGGGCCCCTCGATGCCGCTGGTGATCGCGTCCTTGCCCATGCCGGACTGATAGGTGCTCTTCCAGCCGAGGCCCATCGCCTCGATCTCCGCGCCCTCGGGCTCGACGCCGACATGGCTCTCGGAGCCCGCGCCGTGGGACTTGCCGAAGGTGTGGCCGCCGGCCGTCAGCGCGACGGTCTCGTAATCGTTCATCGCCATCCGCGCGAAGGTCTCGCGGATGTCGCGGGCGGAGCCGAGCGGATCGGGCACCGCGTCGGGGCCCTGCGGGTTCACGTAGATCAGGCCCATCATCACCGCGGCGAGCGGGTTCTCGAGCTTCGAGGCGTCGGCGTCCTCGCTCTTGACGTCGCGCGGGCCGTCATAGCGGCTGTGGGGATTGTCGGAGGTCGCGAGCCACTCGGTCTCCGAGCCCCAGTAGACGTCCTGCTCCGGCTCCCAGATGTCCTCGCGTCCGCCGCCGAAGCCGAAGGTCTTGAAGCCCATGTCCTCGAGCGCGACGTTGCCCGCGAGGATGAGGAGATCGGCCCAGGAGAGCTTGGCGCCGTACTTCTTCTTCACCGGCCAGAGCAGGCGCCGCGCCTTGTCGAGGTTGCCGTTGTCCGGCCACGAGTTCAGCGGCGCGAAGCGCTGCGAGCCGGAGGACGCGCCGCCGCGGCCGTCGGCGATCCGGTAGGTCCCGGCGGCGTGCCAGGCCATGCGGATCATCAGCGGGCCGTAATTGCCGTAGTCGGCCGGCCACCAGTCCTGCGAGTCGTGCAGCAGCGCCTGGATGTCGGCCTTCACCGCGTCGAGGTCGAGCGACTTGAACGCCTCGGCGTAGTTGAAGCCCTCGCCCATCGGGTTCCCCGCGGGCGGGTTCTGATGGAGCATCCCGATATTGAGCTGGTTCGGCCACCAGTCGCGGTTCGAGACGAACACTCGGCCCGTCACCGGGCATTTCACATCGCCGTCCATGACCCCTCCGGTCGTTTCAGCGCGGACGCGGCGCGCCCGCTGGCTGTGCGGGCTCGCGGCGCATCGCGCGTCCCGCCTGAATCGCATGCGTGCAATGTAGAAGCGTTCCAGGGATAGCGAAACCGCATAGCGCTTATCTCGCTAATAGCCGTCCCCTATCGTCTCCAGCGGCGCCGGCGCCGCCGCGCGCAGCGCCTCGGCCAGCAGCCGCAGCTCGGCGCGGCGCGGGCTGGAGCGGAGCGCCGCCAGCACGAGGCGCCGCGACGGCGGCGGCGCGATCGGGCGGAGCGCGGGGCTCGCGCGGCCGGTCGCGGCGAGGGCCGGCGCGACGGTGACGCCCTCGCCGACGGCGACGAGGCCGAGCAGCGTCTCGAGGCTCGTGGCGCGGACCCCGGCGGCGTCCGGCGCGTCCGCCCCGCAGAGATCCAGCGTCTGGTCGCGAAGGCAGTGGCCCTCCTCCAGAACCAGCAGCCGCTCGCGCGCGAGGTCCTCGAGCCGGACGCGCGCGCTCCCGGCGAGCGGATGAGCTGGCGGAACCGCGGCCAGGAACGGCTCGTCGAACAGGGGCAAGGCCGTCGCCGCGGCGTCCTCGAGCGGCTCGGCGACCACCGCCGCGTCAAGCTCGCGACGCCGCAGCGCCGCCAGCGCGGCCTCGGTGCGCAACTCCTGCGCCACCAGCTCCAGCCTAGGAAAGCGGGCGCGCAGCGCAGGCAGCGCCCAGGGCAGGAAATAGGGGCAGAAGGTCGGGATCGCGCCGAGGCGGAACGGCCCAACCAGCGGCGCCTCGGCGCGGCGGGCGGCGCCCTTCACCTCCTCGGCGAGCTCCAGCATCGCGCGGGCGCGCGCGGTGATGCGCTCGCCGAGCGGCGTGAGCGACGCGCGCCCCGCGCCCCGCTCGATCAGCGGCGCGTCGAGATAGTCCTCGAGCTTGCGGAGCTGCGTCGAGAGCGTCGGCTGGCTGACCCCGCAGGCCTCCGCCGCCCGGCCGAAATGGCCGTGATCGGCCAGCGCGACCAGATAGCGGAGCTGCGTGAGGGTCATCGCCGATCGGCCGGCGGCGCGCGCCGGGGCTCCGCGGCCGGAACGATCATCCCGCGCCGCCCCCGATCGGCGCCAGATCGCCCGCGGCGCGGTTGGCCTCGAACGCGGCGCGGAACGCGTCGAGGCGGCCCTCGGCGATCGCGCCGCGAAGCCCGACCATCAGCTCCTGGTAGTAGTGCAGGTTGTGCCAGGTCAGGAGCATCGAGGCGATGATCTCGCCCGCCCGGAACACGTGATGCAGATAGGCGCGGCTGTAGCCCGCGCAGCACGGGCAGGCGCAGTCGGGATCGATCGGGCGATCGTCCTCGGCGTGCCGCGCGTTCTTGACGTTGACGACGCCGCGCCGCGTGAAGGCCTGCCCGGTCCGGCCCGAGCGCGTCGGCAGCACGCAGTCGAACATGTCGATCCCGCGCGCGACGGCGCCCACGATGTCGTCGGGCTTGCCGACGCCCATCAGGTAGCGCGGCCGGTCCTCGGGCAGCATTTCGGGCGCGGTGTCGAGCACGCCGAACATCGCCTCCTGCCCCTCCCCAACCGCAAGGCCGCCAACGGCGTAGCCGTCGAAGCCGATCGCCTTCAGCGCCTCCGCGCTCTCCTCGCGCAGGTCGGGATAGAGCGAGCCCTGCTGGATGCCGAACAGCGCATGGCCCGGCCGGTCGCCGAACGCGTCGCGCGACCGCCGCGCCCAGCGCATCGAGAGCCGCATCGATTCGGCCGCGACGTCCTTCGCCGCGGGATGCGGGGTGCACTCGTCGAAGCACATCACGATGTCCGAGCCGAGCAGGCGCTGGATCTCCATCGACCGCTCCGGGCTCAGCAGATGCTCCGACCCGTCGATATGCGACTTGAACCGCACGCCGTCCTCGTCCATCCGGCGCAGATCCGCGAGGCTCATCACCTGAAAGCCGCCCGAGTCGGTCAGGATCGGCCGGTCCCAGTTCATGAAGCGGTGCAGCCCGCCGAGGCGCGCGATCCGCTCGGCGCCGGGCCGCAGCATCAGGTGGTAGGTGTTGCCGAGCAGGATGTCGGCCCCGGTGGCGCGCACGCTCTCGGGCAGCATCGCCTTGACGGTCGCGGCGGTGCCCACCGGCATGAAGGCGGGCGTGCGGATTTCGCCGCGCGGCGTCTCGATCACCCCGGTCCGGGCGCGGCCGTCCTTGGCCGAAAGGCGGAAGCGGAACACGCGGCGGCCCCTTTGCATCGGATGGCACGCCCATATATGCTGCCAAAGGCGAGCAAAAGGGTCGGGCTATCGACTCCCCGCACGCGGCGTCGAGAGGCGGACATGGACGGAAACGGCACTCCAGTCATCGGCGAGTCCTCCACGGATCACCCGCTCTACGAGCCGGTGGTCGAGGCGTGCCGCTCGGTGTTCGACCCGGAGATCCCGGTCAACATCTATGATCTCGGACTGGTCTACCGCATTGGCATCGACGGCGAGAACAACGTCGAGGTCGCGATGACGCTGACGGCGCCCGGTTGCCCGGTCGCAGGTGAAATGCCGGGCTGGGTCGCCGACGCGATCGAGCCGCTGCCTGGCGTCAAGACGGTGGATGTGCAGCTCGTCTGGGAGCCGCCCTGGGGCATGGAGATGCTCTCCGAAGAGGCGAGGCTCGAACTCGGCCTTCTCTGAACCGCACGCGCGAGGCGCAGATCATGTTCGGCATTCCCGGAAAGCCCCCGGTCACCCTCACCGACGCCGCTGTGAAGCGGATCAGGGCCCTCATGTCCGACGGCAAAGTTCAGGGCCTGCGGATCGGCGTGAAGAAGGGCGGCTGCGCCGGCATGGAATACACGATGGAGCACGCCGAAGCGGTCGACCCCAACGATGCGGTGGTCGAGCAGGAAGGGGCGCGCGTGATGATCGCGCCGATGGCGCAGATGTTCCTGTTCGGAACCGAGATCGACTACAAGACCTCGCTGCTTGAGAGCGGCTTCGCCTTTCACAACCCGAACGTGGTGGAGGCGTGCGGCTGCGGGGAATCGATCAAGTTCGCGGAGCAGTGAGCCCCGAGGGGGTCCGAGAGCTTTTCGCGCCCCTTGGTCCAATCCGCACGCGGCGGATGTTCGGCGGGCTTGAGGTCTCCCTCGGCGAGGCGATGTTCGCTCTGGTCACCGACGACGTCCTCTACGTCAAGGTCGATCCGTCGCTGGCCGTGCGCTACGCCGCCGCCGGTTCCGGCGCGCTCGTGTGCGAGAAGCGCGGCGAGACTGCAGCCATGAGCTTTCGCCGCCTACCGGATTCCATTCTGGACGACTCGCACGAAGCGCTGGATTGGGCGAAAGCATCGCTCGCCGTCGCCTTTGCGGCGCGTCGGGCGCGTTGACGGTCGGAGTGGCGGTCGACGCCGCTTTCCGCTACCCCAACGGCGAGCGCAATTCGAAGGGAGGCGTCCATGGCGCGCCGCAGACTCGTCGCCGGGAACTGGAAGATGAACGGGCTCAGGGGCTCGGCGGGGGAGTTCGACCGCATGGTCGAGGCCGCGCCGGATATGCCCTGCGACCTTCTGGTCTGCCCGCCTGCGACGCTGATCTCGACCTTCGCGAGCCGGGCCGCCGGCGGCCCGCTCCGCGTCGGCGGGCAGGACTGTCACGCCAAGCCTTCCGGCGCGCATACAGGCGATCTGTCCGCCGAGATGCTGGCCGATTCGGGGGCCAAGGCGGTGATCATCGGTCATTCCGAGCGCCGCGCCGATCATGGCGAGAGCGACGCGACGGTCGCCGACAAGGCGCAGGCCGCCTGGCGGGCGGGGCTCGCCGCGATCATCTGCGTCGGGGAAACTGAGGCCGAGCGCGACAGCGGCGACACGCTCAACGTGCTGGCGCGCAGCCTTGACGGATCGGTGCCTGAGACGGCGATCGCCGAGAACACTGTGATCGCCTACGAGCCGGTGTGGGCCATCGGAACAGGCCGAACCCCGACCGTCGAACAGATCGACGAGGTTCACGCCTTCCTCCGCGGGCGCCTGCGCGACCGTCTCGGCGACGTGCAAGGCATCGGTATGCGGATCCTCTACGGCGGATCCGTGAAGGCGTCGAACGCGGAGGAGATTTTCAGCGTCCGCGACGTCGACGGTGCGCTGGTCGGCGGCGCCAGTCTGAAGGCGGTCGATTTCCTGGGCGTCGCCGCCGTAGCGTGATGCGCGCCGCGGCCCCGTCAGCGGGGCCGCGCTTCGCTTACATGAGCGCCTTCGCCTGCGCCGGCCAGTCGTCGCGGAACGGACGACCCTTGAAGGTCGAGAGATGCTCGTCGAGCCAGGCGAGCTCCGCCTCGCTGAAATGCGCGATCTGCTCGAAGCGATAGACGCCCAGCTCATTGAGCAGCGCCTCGAGCTTCGGCCCCACGCCCTTGATCAGCTTCAGGTCGTCGATCTGCGCCGGCGGGGCCGCGTAGAGGACGGTGGGCTCGGCGGCGCCGTTCATAGGGGCCTCATCGGCCTCGCTTTCAGGCGCATCCGCCTCTGGCGCGGCGGCGACCGCGTCGGCCTCGGCCTCCAGCGTGGTTGCGACGGCCTCGACCTCAGCGGCGGCGTGGGACACGCTCTCCTCCGTGGCCCGCGCGGTCTCCTCGGCGACGCGGGCGGTCATCTCCGCCGCCACGGCCGACGGGCGGAAGAAGGCCGCGCCCGGCATCATCGCCTCGAAGCGCCAGGGCACGCCGAAAAGCGGGGCCGCAGGCCACAGGCTGATCCAGTATTGCAACGGAGTCTCGTCCTTGCGCTGCGCCAGCATCGCATCCTCCATAGTATCGCTCGAAACGGAGATAGCAAAGGTTATTGTGCAATGCAACATGGCGCAATGCGGGCGGGGGCCTGGGCGACGGTCGCCGTGCTCACCGGGGCGGTCGCGGCCTCTTCGGAAGGCTTCGCCTCCGCTGGGGGCGGCGAGGCGACGATCGCCGTCTGGCGCCACGACGTCGCGACCGGGGATTACGAGGCGGCGCTCGCCACGCTGCCGGCGGGCACGCCGGCTCTCCTGCTCGCCTGCGCGACGGAGCCGGCCGGCGAAAGCCTGAGGCGCATAGCGCTTTGGCCAAACCCGGAAGGCGCAGCCGGGGACGCCGAGCGCCTGCGCCGCGCGGGCGCCCGCACGGACCGCGCGACCGTCTCGCGCGGCGCGGCGATCTCTGGCGCCGCACTGACGGTCGAGGCGGGTCAGGCCGTCGCATGGATCGAGGGCGAGGCCGGCGCCGGCGCGGCGATCGCGGCCGTCGAACGCCACGACGGACCGGCGCTCGCCGTCGTCTTTCGGCTGGCGGGCGGATCCTCTGTCGCGGTCGCCGCCTATGCCGCCGGCGTCGAGGCCGAGCCCCGCGACGGCGAGCGCTGCATCGTGATGGACGCTCGATGAACCGCGCTCAGGCCGCGGCCTCGTCGTCCGCCGAGACAAGCCCGTAGTGCAGGGCGAGGCGCTGAAGCGCGATCTTGAGAACGACCTTGCCGGAGCGCGCAGACCATCCCATGCGCCGCTCCGTGGCCTCCAGCCCCTCGAGAAAGCAACAGGCGCGCAGCGCCACGTCGGCGAGACCGGGGCCGAGATCCGAGAGCGCGCGACCCACGCGGTCGCGCGCCGCGGCCGGCCCTTCCGCGGGCCCGCGGGCGCGGCGTCCGCCGTCGCGCGGCGCGAGAAAGCTCCGCCAGTCCTGTGTGACCCGCGGCCCCATCTGGGCGGTCTCGAAATCGGCGCGAAGCCGCTCACCGGCCTCCACCTCGGCCGGCGACAGGAAGGGCGTCCCGTCTGCGCTCCGCCGGCGGGCGAGCCAGCCGAGGGGTGATTCGGCCAGGTTCACCCGAATCGCCTCGATGTCGCCCTCGAGCGTCCGCACCACGCGCGACCCGGACTCGGCATGCTGGGCAGCGAAGGGGCGGGAGAGGGACGCGGCGCGCTTCAGGAGCGCCCGCCCCACAGCGCTGATCGCGTATTTCGCCGACGCTTCGGTCCGCGAGACGCAGGTCACCAGATCTCGCGCGGCCAAATCGGCGGCCTCCCCGACCGGCAGCAGCGTCAACGGCTTCCGAAAGCGATTCGCCGGGCTGAAGACGCCGGCCCGCTCCGCCCCGCGCGCGACCATGAGGAAGGCTCCGCTTTCGGTAAGCCGTTCGAGCGCCCGGCGGGCGGATCGGCTCAGCGCGCCGGCGGCTTCGGACTCGTCCTTGTCATGTCGGGCCAATGGACACTCCTGCTCAAATGCGTCGGCGCCCTCGCGCGCGGCGTCGCCGAGGCGATCGAGCGCGAGGTCGAACAGCGGATCGTCGCGCAGCGCCTCGATCCGGCGCACGGCGCGATGGATCGTGGAGACGGATTTGCCGGACGCCTCCGCGAGCCGCCGCAGCGGCGCCGCCCCCTCGACATGGGCGAGGTAGAAGGCGGCGTCCGCCGCGCGGCGCGGGCGTGCGTCTCCGATGGCGGCCTCGGCGAGGCGCGAGAAGCGGACAAGCGCGGCGTCGGCGGGCTGCATGCGGCCCCTCCCGTCATGCGTGTGATGCGTCGAGAATTGGAATTAAATGCGCCGGGTAAAGGATGACTTAATCGAGCACGCCTGTGGATATCCTTAATTCGTCATTCAGATCAGTTAGCTGATGGTCACCGTGCGCTGCGTACATGAAAAGCGGAACGCCGATCCACTTGAGGCATCTTCACCGTGTCCCGAAGCTGGGAGACCTGAAAGATGCCCTTCGACGCCTGTCCCGCCCCGAAGCTCCGCCGCCCGCGTCTGTTGGCCCGCGCCGCGCGCGCCGGCATGACGATCTATCGCCGCGAGCGCGACCTCGCCGGCCTGCGCCTCGCGCCCGGCCAGTCGCTGATCGACGCGCTGACCGCCGCCGAGGCCCAGTGCGAAGCCCAGCGCCGCGAGGCGGCGCCGGGATATTCCGTGACGCGCCATGTGAAGATGCTGACGGCCCTGCTCGCCGAAGCCCGACAGGCGGCGCTCGCCGCTTGAGCTGGCGGACGCTGCGCGCGCCTGCGTCGTCGCGCGCCAACGCTGCGCCTGGCCGAGAGGTCGGCGTCAGCCGCGCTCGAAGCCGCGCGCGATCTCCCAGTCGGTGACGCGGCGGTCGTATTCGATCTGCTCCCAGTCGGCGGCGTGGGCGTAGTGTTCGACCACGGCCTCGCCGAAGGCCTCCTTCAGCATCGCCGACTTGCGGAACGCCTTCGTGGCGTCACGGAGCGTGCCGGGAATCTCGCGGACGCGCTTCGCGGCGTAGGCGTCGCCGCGGAACTCGGGCTCCAACTCATACTTGCCCTCGATCCCAGCGATGCCGGCGGCGATCAGCCCGGCGAAGGCGAGGTAGGGGTTGAGGTCCGCGCCGCCGACGCGGCACTCGATGCGGGCGGCCTTCGTGCCCTCGCCGACGATGCGATAGCCCGCCGTCCGGTTGTCCCGGCTCCAGATCGCCTTGGTCGGCGCGAAGGTGCCCGCCTGGAAGCGCTTGTAGCTGTTGATGTTCGGGCAGAGCAGCAGCGTGAACTCGGAGGCGTGGGCCAGCAGCCCCGCGAGGTAGCTCCGCATCAGCGGCGACATGCCGTCCTCCTGGCCCGGGAAGGCGGGCGTCCCGTCCTTCCGCCAGAGCGACTGATGGACGTGGCAGGAGGAGCCGGCGGCCGCGTAGTCGTACTTCGCCATGAAGGTGACGGCGCGACCGGCCTTCCAGGCGATCTCCTTCGTCGCGTTCTTGGTGATCGTGTGATCGTCGGCCGCGGTCAGCGCGGGGCCGTAGCGGACGTTGATCTCCTCCTGCCCCGCCCAGGCCTCGCCCTTGGAGTTCTCGACCGGGACGCCCGCGCCGTAGAGGCCGTTGCGGAGCGCCCGCATCACCTCCTCCTCCTTCGTGGTCTGGAAGACGTGGTAGTCCTCGTTGTAGGCGCTGATCGGGGTGAGGCCGCGCCAGCCCTTCGCGGTCGCCTCCTCGAAGCTCTCGCGGAACAGGTAGAACTCCAGCTCGGAGGCCATCACCGCGTCGAAGCCCATCGCGTCGAGCCGCGCGACCTGGCGCTTCAGGATCGCGCGGGGCGAGACGGGAACCTCGGCGTGCGTGTGGTGGTCGAGCAGGTCGCAAAGAACGAGCGCCGTTCCCTCCAGCCACGGGATGCGCCGCAGCGTCGAGAGGTCGGGCTTCATGGTGTAATCGCCGTAGCCCTTCTCCCAGCTCGCCGACTTGAAGCCGGGCACCGGCTCCATCTCCATGTCCACGGTGAGCAGATAGTTGCAGGAGTGGGTCTCGCTTACGCCGCTCTCGAGGAAGTGGCGGGCATGGAAGCGCTTGCCCATCAGCCGGCCCTGCATGTCGATCTGCGCCATGATCACGGTGTCGATGTCGCCCTGCTCCACGAGGGCGGCCA
>AACY020292976.1_pt1 | contig 14232 bp, 12 predicted proteins | sample 267378 | NCBI WGS metagenome assembly AACY02 (sample SAMN02954345, study PRJNA13694) | marine metagenome | biome: aquatic; feature: ocean; material: water; isolation source: isolated as part of a large dataset composed predominantly from surface... | reverse complement strand
ACCTGGATTATGAAACCCGCTGGGAATTTGGTATTTCCAGTGAAGTTATCCTCAACGAATCGGACAAAGTAGAGGTGGACATGGTGATAATGGCTACCCACGGCGCCAAGGGTTGGGAACAATTTTGGGGCAGCAAAACTCAAGCCGTGGTTCAGCGCAGCATCACCCCCGTGCTGGTGGTTCCCGAAGGGGCCAGTTTGGTCGAAACGCAGACCATCGTTTTGGCCGCAGACTACGAAGATGAGCTGAGCGAAAACAAGCTCTACCCCTTAAAACTAATGGCCGACCACCTGAAAACAGAAATTGATATTGTAACTATTAACCGCAAAGAAAGTGAGCTGAGCCGGCCGGAAAAAAGAAACCGCAAAGCCCTGCGCAACCAACTGCGGCAATGGCCCCACCGCTTTAGTCATCACTTTGAGGAAGAAATACACGAAGGCCTCATTAAGTACGCCGAAAAGCAAAATGCCGGTCTGATAGCGGTAATCCCCAAAACATACGGTTTTTTGGAAAAGCTCTTTACGGAAAGCATTTCCCAGAAAATGGTTTATCAAAGTACCATCCCCTTGCTCATTTTGGTTTAAGCGAATGGAACAAAAGTTTGAAAATCTCGAACAGCTTACCGAAGCCCTCTATCGCGAAGCGGTGGAAAAGGCAGAAGGTGAAATAAAACGACTTAAGCAGGAAGCAGAGGCCGAAAAGGAGGAGATGCTTAAGCAGGCGGAAGAAAGGGCGGAAAACATCCGCCGAAAGGCGCAAAAAGAGGCCCAGGACCTGCTCGAGCAAACCGAACGGGAGTTGGCGCAACGCGGACGGGAAGTGTTGGAAAGGCTCAAACAGGAACTGCGGAACAAAGCTTTGGGGGCTGCTTTGGGTCAGGCTTCGGCCGAAGCCATGCAAGATGAAGCTTTCGTGCGCGAATTGATTTTGCAGTTGGCCGGGGATTGGAAGCCCGAAGGCTACCGCCTTGAACTGCCCAGCAACTGGCAAACACAATGGGCGAGTCAACTGAAGAAAAACCTCCCGGAATTGGAAATAACCGCTCATTCTGACCTAGAGAATCGCTTTCGGCTAGTGCGCAAAGACGATCATCTGCACTTCGACTTTGATGACCAGTCCTTTGATGACCTTCTGCGCAAGCTCCTGCGGCCCTTAACCGATCAATTGCTCTTTGGCAAAAATGGCTGAGTATTATTACCTCATCGCATCCCTGCCCGAACTAAAGCTCGAGGATCCTCCCGCCCAGGATCAACTGGAGGAGGCCTTTCAGCTTATCCAGCGTCAGATCCACCCCGCTGACGCTGAGGCCTTTCGCTGGTTGCTTTACCGCAACGACGTGTACAACCTGATCGAATACTGGCAGGACGAGCAGAACATCATGCCCCCGCGCCCCATGCGTTATCCCTCCAGTCTGGATCGCGAAGAATTGGCCCGCACCGAAAGGGAACCCAGCCTTTTGCCCCCCTTCTTGCATGCTTTTATGGAAGAAGAAGGAGCAAAAGCTCCGCATTGGCCCGCTACCGAGATAGAAAACCGCCTGCACGCCGAGTTTTTTTCCGCCTTGCCCCAAGCGCCACATCCCTTTCTTCAGGACTATTATGCTTTTGAGGATGAATTGCGGGCCATTATTGCCACCTACCACCAAAGCCTTTACGACTTCATCGACCAAGACCCGCAATACCTGAACAAAAACCTGCGCCAACGGCTGCGCAAGGGTCAGGCCGGTCTCAGTGAAAATCTGAAACGCAATCTGCCCTTTTTGCCCGAGCTTTTGAACGTTTTGGCCAGTAAGGAGGTGGAAGACATCAGTACTCAGGTGCATCGCATTTTGTGGAACCGGGCAGAGGAATTGAGCCAGGGACACTATTTCGACCTCTACGCTCTTTTGGCCTATGGGGTGCGCTTGTTCTTGCTGTTCCGCCGCAAGCATCTGGATAAGAACCGGCAGGAAGCCCATCTCCAGGCATTGATTGAATTTGCCATATCTACTAAAGCCCAGCAGCAATGACGCAAGGAAGTATCCGCGGCATCATCAGTAACCTTTTGGAAATTATGGTTGATGGGCCGGTGGCCCAAAATGAAATTTGCTATGTAAAGCGCGACGATCAGGAACTGATGGCGGAGGTGATTAAGGTGCGGGGAGATTTAGCCTTTGCTCAGCTTTTTGAAGACAGCTCCTCTTTGCGCAAGGGCGATGCCGTGCGCTTTACGGGCCAATTGCTGGAAGTGGAACTGGGTCCAGGCCTCTTGAGCAAGAATTACGATGGTCTCCAAAACGACCTGGACAAAATGTCGGGCACTTTTATCGCTCCGGGAGAATTTAGTCCCGCCCTTGATCAGGAAGCAGAGTACGAGTTCTCGCCCTTGGCCGAGGTGGGGGACTGGGTAAGTGCCGGCGACTGGCTGGGTCAAGTGCAGGAAAACTGGCTGGAGCATAAGATTATGGTGCCATTTAAATTTTCGGGGCGCTTTCGCGTGAAGGAAATAGCGGCCCCCGGAAAATACCGGGTCAAGGACTGTGTGGTGCGCCTCGAGGATGAAAAGGGAGCCGAACACCCAGTGACCATGAGCCAGAAATGGCCGGTGAAGTGGGCCCTGAAACACTACCGTCAAAAATTTCGTCCCAGCCGGATTTTTCAAACCGGCCTCCGGGTCATCGATAGTCTCAATCCCATTGCCGAAGGGGGTACCGGCTATATTCCGGGCGCATTTGGCACCGGGAAAACGGTGCTTCAGCAAGCCATAGCCAAGAACAACCGGGCCGACGTAGTAATTCTGGTAGCCTGTGGAGAGCGGGCCAATGAGGTGGTGGAGATCTTCGCCACCTTTCCCGAGCTAAAGGACGTGGTAAGCGGCCGCCGACTCAAGGAAAAAACCACCATTGTTTGCAATACCTCCAATATGCCGGTGGCGGCCCGGGAAGCTTCGGTTTACGTAGGAATGACCATGGCAGAATACTACCGGGCCATGGGTTTAAAGGTTTTGCTGCTCGCCGACAGTACATCCCGCTGGGCCCAGGCCTTGCGGGAAATGAGCAACCGGATGGAAGAACTGCCGGGCACCGACGCTTTTCCGGTAGAACTGCCAGCGGTAATCGCCAATTTTTACGGTCGGGCCGGAATGGTGGAGTTGAAATCCGGCTACAAAGGATCGGTGACCTTTTTGGGCACGGTTTCCCCGGCCGGGGGTAATTTTAAAGAGCCGGTAACCGAGTCCACCTCAAAAATTGCGCGTTGTTTCTACGCGCTTTCCCAGAAGCGGGCTGATGCCAAGCGCTATCCGGCCATCGACCCCATCCTATCCTACTCCCGCTATCTCGACTATCAGGAGTTTCAGGTAGAAGCCGAAGAAAAACTGGAAAAAGGCTGGACGGAAAAGGTCCAGCGCAGTAAAGATTTGCTGCGCAAAGGCATTGAAGCCCGGGATCAAATCAGCATTCTGGGCGACGACTCCGTGCCCATTGATTACCACCAGAGTTTTTGGCAGAGCGAATTGATTGACTTTGCCTTTATCCAGCAGGATTCCTTTGACCCCGTGGATATGAACAGCAACCTGGACCGCCAGAAGTACATGCTCAACAAAGTTTTGGAGGTTTGCGAAAGAGAGCCGGAGTTTTCCGACTATGAAGCGGTGCGCAGCCACTATCAAAAGCTGATCAACCTCTTCCGTCAAATGAACTACAGCCGCTTCCAGGGAGATGACTTTGAAAAATACGAGCGAGAAATAGACACCCTGCTGAATCGGCACCAAACTGCAGAAACGCCATGAAAGCATCCGCCTTCCAAGCCATTTATACCAGCGTTACCGCCCTTACCAAAGCCACTTGCACCTTAGTTGCCGAAGGGGTGGCCTATGAGGAGTTGGCCTGGGTAGATGGCCGTAGTGCCCAGGTTATTCGCATCGACGGTGATCAGGTTACCCTGCAGATCTTTTCCGGAACGGAGGGGATTGGCACCAATGCTCAGGTAGTGTTTGCGGGCTCCCCCCCTACCCTGGCCTTAAGTCCCTTACTGGCCGGTCGTTATTTCAACGCCTTTGGGCAGGCGCTGGACGGCGGAGATGCCCCAGAAGGCGAAACCAAGGCCATCCGCGGAGCGGCGGTTAACCCCGTGCGACGCAAGCAACCTTCGGAGCTTTTGGCCACCGGGATTGCCGGTATAGACCTGAACAACACCTTGGTTACCGGCCAGAAAATCCCCTTTTTTGCCGATCCCGATCAGCCCTTCAATCAGGTTTTGGCCGAAGTAGCCCTCAGAGCGGATTCGGACCGCATTATTTTGGGGGGTATGGGCATCTCCCACGACGATTACCTCATGTTCCGCAACGCCTTTGCCGCCAGTGGTGCGGGCGATAAGATCGTTTCCTTTGTAAACACTTCCGAAGACCCTCCCCTGGAGCGTTTGCTTATCCCTGATCAGGTTTGTACGGCCGCCGAGTACTTTGCCTACCAACGGAACGAAAAAGTCTTGGTACTGCTTACCGATATGACCCTTTATGCCGATGCCCTGGCCATTGTGTCCAATAAGATGGATCAAATTCCTTCCAAAGACGCCATGCCCGGTTCGCTTTACAGCGATCTGGCCCGCATTTACGAGAAAGCGGTACAGTTCCCCGAGGGAGGCAGTATTACCATAATTGCCGTTACCACTCTAAATGACGGCGACATTACCCACGCCATTCCCGACAATACCGGCTATATTACCGAGGGCCAGCTCTATCTAAAGCGCGATCCGGATACCGGACTCACCGTCATTGACCCCTTTCGGAGCCTTTCCCGCCTGAAGCAAAATGTGATTGGCAAAAAGACGCGCGAAGACCATCCTCAGTTGATGAACGCGCTGGTTAGGCTTTATGCCGATGCGGCAGAGGCCCGCTCCAAAAAAGAAAACGGCTTCGATTTGAACGAATACGATCAAAGAACCCTGCGATTTGCCCGTGACTATGTTACCGAGCTGCTCAACGTAACCCTCAACCTGAGCACGGTGGAAATGCTAGACCGCGGTTGGAGCCTTTTGGCGCGCCATTTTCAGGCCTTCGAAACGGGTATCAAGAATGCGCTGGTAGAGAAATACTGGCCGCAAAACGAAGGCCATGCAGGCTAAATTCGCCTACAACAAAAGCACCATTCAGAGCTTTCAGCGCCAGCTAAATATCCGGCGGAAAGCACTCCCGGTACTGTTGCGCAAGGAAACAGCCCTCCGTCAGGTGATAAAGGAGCTTAAGGATGAAGTGGCCAATCAGCTTTCACGTACCGAGAAGCTTTACCGCCAACTGAAAGCCTGGGAAGACATCTGGAACGATTTTACCCCCCTGGTTCAGGTAGAGGAAATAATTACCGAAAGGGAGAACGTTGCTGGTACCCGGGTAAGTCGTCTCAAGGCGATTAGCTTTCGCCAAACCCCCTTTAATCCCCGCTACGAGCCGGCCTGGATGCCGGCAGCAATAGAGGCGCTGCGCGAATACATTGAACAAAAAATTCGTTTGGAAAGTCTGGCCAAAAAACTCAAAACCCTGGAGCTGGCCCGAAAAAAAACCACCCAAAAGGTCAATTTGTACGAAAAAGTACAAATTCCGGAATACGAGGAAGCCATTCGCAAAATCAAGCGTTTTTTGGAGGACAAAGAGAACATAGCCACCGCGGCGAAGAAAATCGCCAAGAACCGCCAAAACCGGGCGGCGTGAAGCATAAAATGCACCATATTACCCTGGTTTGCCCGGCCCAGGAAGTCTCCTCGCTGGCAGAAGAGTTACGTCAGTTGGGGGTGTTGCACCTTGAGGCCCTGGAAGACTTGCCTCCCCCTCAAACGGAAGCCTGGCAGGCCTATCAAAAGGCACTGCAAATTGCCCGCCAGTATCAGGCCGAGGGAATCCGCCCCGAGGCGGACATAGGAAGTGCGCCCCAACTGGCCGAGGCCTTAGCCCAGGCGGAGGCGGAACTGGCCCGCCTGGATTTTCGGAATGGGGAAGTAGAAAGGGATCTGTCCACCTGGGCCCGTTGGGGAGATCTCGATCCCCAGAAACTGGCCGCGCTGGAGCGGCTTGGACTGCAGGTGGCTCTTTTTGAAAGTGCGGAGAAAATCTTCCTGCAAACGGATTTTGCGGGGGTCATCACCCAAGTGGTAGAGCGGAAAGCCCGGCGGGTTTGTTTTGCGGCCTTTGGCCGGAAGGAAGATCTAGAGGTCTTGCCCTTTGAAGCCCAGGCCCTTCCGGACAAGAGCCGGGAAGCCCTGCTGGCGGAACAAAAAGAACTCCAGACCCTCCGCGACAAGACCGTAATGCGCTTGCAACAATACGCCCAGGCCCAGACTAACCTGCAAGAGGCTCTGGAAAACCTGGAAGAGGAATGGACCTTTCAACAAGCCACCCAGGCGTTTCAGGCCAAGGAAGAAGACATGCCTCACGTACTCAAAGGCTGGGTTCCCCAGGAGAAAATCCCCCTCATCCAAAAAGGCCTGGACGGTAAGGCAGTGGCCTATGCCAGCCGGCCGGCCAACAAAGGAGAGCGGGTGCCGGTGGAGTTGAAAAACAAAGCCTTTAGCCGCTTATTTGAGCCCATCACCCGCATTTTTCAATTGCCGCACTACTTTGAGTACGACTTAACCCCTTTTATTGCCGTCTTCTACCCCCTCCTTTTTGCCTACTGCCTGGGCGATGCAGGGTATGGAGCAGTACTCAGCCTGGTGGCGCTACTGGCCTTATTGCGCATGGGCAAGAGCAATCCGGGCATTCCGGTTTTGGCGCTGGTGCTGGGCCTTACCACCACGGTAATGGGTTTGATCAAATCGGGGAGCTTGTTTGGTATTGCCTTAAGTCTCGATCACCAAAACCCATTTATTCGCTATTTGGGCCAATTTGTGATCATTCCCGATGGAGGCGACTTTTTCTTCAATGCCTTTAATGTGGCCCTCCTTATTGGGGTGGTGCAAATCTTAAGCGGTGTGTTGATTGCCTTCTTTAAGGCCTGGCGCTACGACGGCTTTCTCCCGGCGCTCTCGCATTTGGGTAAGTTTTTTATCCTCACGGCGGCCATCCTTCTCTTCCTGGGGGATGACTTGGGCTTTTCGGCATTTATCGCCCTGGCTTTGAAGCTTCAATTGGCCCTTGGCGTGCTGATGGTGATGTTTTTCCACGACATGGGCCTGGCTTTGCTTCCCCGCCTGGGCAGCAGCATTTTACCTCTCTTCTTCATCTTCACCGGCCTTCTGGGCGATGTACTCTCCTACGTGCGCCTCTTTGCCCTGGGGGTAACCTCTTCGGTGCTCGGATTGGTCGTGAATCAAATCGGTATGGACATGGCCAGCGACCGCTGGTGGACCTGGTTGGGGGCGGGTGCCTTTTTGCTATTTGGCCACCTTCTCAACTTCTTCCTCGCCGCTCTTGGGGCATTTATTCACCCCTTGCGGCTCACCTTTGTTGAGTTTTACAACAACGCCCAATTCGAGGGCGGCGGACAAATATATCAACCCTTTCAACGAACAACCTCTAAAAGCAGTTAAGCGATGGAAACCGCAACACTTCCCTTAATCCTGGCCTTTTTAGGCTTTGGTATCCTCATAGCTCTGGCGGGCATGGGCAGCATTATTGGTACCGCCGTAGGCGCAATGGCCACCGTCGGTGCGGTGAAAAAAAGGCCCGAATCTTTTGGTTCTTTTATTGTTTTGAGCGCCTTGCCCGGTACCCAGGGCCTTTATGGATTTGCGGGCTTTTTCATCTTGCAGGAGTTTATTGGTCCCGAGATGACCATGCTGCAGGGAGCGGGCATTCTTGGTGGGGGCTTGGCCCTCGGTTTGGCAGGTCTTTTTTCAGGCATGTATCAAGGCAAGGTTTGCGCCAATGGAATCGATGCCATCGGGGCTGGTAATGACGTGTTTGGACGAACGATAATCCTGGCCGTTTTTCCCGAACTTTACGCCATTATTGCCTTTGCGGCCCTTTTCCTCATCCGCGGCATTCTCTAAAATGACCGCCCTCGCTCAGCACGTTCTGGTAGCCTTAGACGGGAGCTCCCACGACCGCTTCCTCCTCCAGCAAGCGGCCCGTTGGATGGATTGCTTCCCGGGAACTCTGCTTTTCCTGTTGCACGTGATGGAAGAAGAGGTGATTCTCCCCGCCTTGGTCGAAAGTCTGGGGGAGCACCATGCGATCCCATCCGCGCAAGCGCTGGAAGAGAAAATGCTTAAACAGGCTCAGGCTCTACTCGGAGAACACCCCTTTCAATTGGAAGTGCGCTCCGGAAAGAACTTCAATCTTATCATGAAGGCTGTGCAGGACTGGGGCATCGAGCTGCTCTTCCTGGGTTTAAAAAACCACCGGGAAGGTAGCGGTTTGGTGAGTCATCGCCTGGCCAATCAAAGTCCCTGTTCGCTCTTCTTGGTTTCTCCAAAATTGCCCTTGGCCTGGCACCGGATTTTGGTGGCCACCGACTTTAGCGCACACTCCGAAAGAGCCATGGTTCAAGCCCGCGCCTTGGCCTCTTGCCATGGGGCCCAGGTAAGTGCTCTCCATTACTACCACGTACCCAGCGGCTATCTAAAAAACGCCGGCAGCCACCGCGAGTTGATGGCGCTGATTGAAGAGCAAAGTGCCCGGGAAAAAGATCTGGCGGGCGAGGCACACCGGCAAACCTCTTGCTTTTTTCGGGAAAACCGGGGTCAAAGCGAAGCCGACACCCTCCAATGGGCGGGGGAAAACGCCATTGACCTGTTGGTATTGGGCTCAAAAGGACGGACTGCCGCAACGGCAGCACTTTTGGGCTCCTTTGCGGAAAAACTCTTTCGTCTCAACAAAGACCAATCTCTCCTTTTGGTTAAAGCCCCTCATGAAAACCTGGGCTTACTCAAGGCTTTGGGCTGGGCCTAAGAGGCACAGAGGGCTTCGGCCGTTTCCTTGCCCAACAAGGAACCCAGGGCCACCCCCATTCCCCCCAAACCAGCCGCAATCCATACCCGATCATCAAACTGGGTGGGAGCCACATTTTTCACCGGGCGCAGTCCGAGAAAGCCCGACCAACGCTCCGCAACTTTTAAGGGCCCCAGTTGCGGCAAAAGCTGTCTCAGCGTCTTCTCCAAATATTGCTGTACCGATTCCGTTACGCCAAACTGTTCTGCCTCGTCCTCCGCGGGAAACCGGTCCCTGGCCCCTCCAATCAACAATCGATTGTCCACATTACGCAGATAGATATATCCCCGGTTGAGGTGGTAACAGCCCACCACGGGACTTCCCTGAGGTAGGGTTTGGGTAATGAGCACCTGGTTGCGGGAAGGCTTTATTTCAACCGGCGCCAACTGGGAGGTGAAGGCGTTGGTACACAATACCAAATGGGAGGCCTCCAGGCTTTGTCCCGTTTTTAAGGCCACGCTTACCTTACTGCCGCCCGGCGTAAACCCCTGCACTTCCGCCCCGTAAAAAACCCGAACCCCCTCCGTTTCCGCCTTGCGCCTAAGGGCTTGCATGAGCTTACCCGGATTTAGTTGTCCTTCGAAAGGGGTGTAAATAGCCCCCAGAAGTTTAGCAAATGAGGACGGTGCTTGACGAAACCGAAAGGGCGAGCGAGGGAAAACTGAGGCAAGCATTTTGTTCAATTGGGGCAAAGCGCTTTGCGCTTCCTGCCAAAGGGGCTCATCCTCAGACCGAAATAGTTCCCAAGCCCCTTTCATTTGCAAATCCATTTGCTTGGCCCCAACAAGACTTTCAAGATTGGCCAGCCCCTTCACCCGTTTTTCAACCAGCCGGAAAAGGCCATCTTCTCCCAAAAGCGGTATATCACCCCAGAGCTCTGAAACCGAGCCAAAACAGGCAAAACCCGCGTTGCGGGTACTGGCCCCCTGGGGCAAAAAGCCCCTTTCCAGGACTATGACCTTTTGCTTGGGCCGTAATTGTTGTAGGTATATGGCGGTACTCAAGCCGGTAATGCCCGCTCCCACTACAATGGTGTCGGGCTTACCCAGTATTGCCTGTTGCTCCCAAAAAGAAAAGCGCATAAGACTCCCTACTTGCTCAAAATTGGCGAACGATCAATCGTTGCGCCAAAAATGAGGCATAAACAAAACGAGGATGGTAAATAGTTCCAACCGCCCCATCAGCATAAGTAAAGAAAGAAAAAACTTGCCGGTGACCGGTATATGGGCAAAATTCTCCACTGGCCCTACCTGGCCTAAACCCGGACCGATATTGCCCAAAGTGGCGGTAACCGAGCCCACCGCAGACTGAAAATCGAGGCCTTGCATGGACATGACAAAAGAGCCAATAAAAAAAACGATCAACCAAATCAACACAAAGCCAGAAATGGTATTGGTGATATTTTGCGGCACCGCCTTCCCGTTAAAACGCACCGGTAAAATCGCGTTGGGATGCAACTGCCGACGCAATTCGGTGCCGCTGTTCTTGATCAATACAATGTGACGCATAATCTTAATCCCCCCGGCGGTGCTGCCGGTTGAACCTCCCGAGAAGAAGAGGACAAAGACCACAAAGACTAAAAAATTAGGCCACTGGAGATAGTCTTCCGTAACGAAGCCCGTGGTAGTTGTAATGGAGATTACGGTAAAAAACCCGTTGCGTAGCGCTTCTTCCCAAGGATAAAAATTAAACACAAAGAGAATAAGGGCTACCCCGAGGCCAAAGAGCAAGGTATTGAGGGCATAAACCTTGAACTCCTCATTGCGAAAAAGCCGGGATAGTTTGCCCGTAAATCCAAAGTAGAGCAAGGTGAAATTGATGCCCGCCAAAAACATAAAAACCATTACCACGTAGTGTATGGCCGGTGTACTGAAGTGGGCCAGGCTGGCATTTTTGGTTGAAAAACCTCCGGTGGCCATGGTGGCCATGGCGTGATTTACCGAGTCAAACCAACCCATCCCGGCCAGGCGCAGCAGCAAGCTTTCCGCTACCGTTAAACTGAAGTAAATGAGCCATAAACGCTTAGCGGTTCCGGTGATGCGCGGGTGCAGTTTATCGGGCGTAACCCCCGGTGCTTCGGCAACAAACAATTGCATTCCTCCCACGCCCAGGAGGGGCAGGATGGCAATGGTCAAAACAATGATACCCATACCCCCAATCCAATGGGTCATACTGCGCCAAAAGAGCAAATTATAGGGCAGGGCCTCAATATCGGTCAGGATGGTCGCTCCAGTAGTGGTAAAGCCACTCATCGTTTCGAACCATGCATCCACGAAATCGGGAATGGCCCCACTGAACAGGTAAGGCAAACAACCAAAAAGCGACATAAAGATCCAGCCACTGGCCACAATCAAAAAGCCGTCTCTGCGCCGCACCTCGTCGGATTTGGCTCCTTTTTGGGCAAGGCGCAAAAAAAGTCCCACCACAGCGGTAAAGCCCGAAGACAGGCAAAGCGGGCCGGCTGCTTCCCCGTAGAGCAAAGCAACGCTGGCACTGAGCAACATCATGGCCGCCACAATCAGCAAGAGGGTACCGTTGAGGGCGGCAATCATGCGCAGATTGAAAGAGCGCACGCCTATCGAAAGTAACGGTTAACGCCTTTGGCGCATTCCGAACGGGCAAACACCACCACCTTGTCGTCTGGTTCTATTTGAAAATCTCCGGAAGGGATGAGGCCCTCGTTGTTGCGAATTACCCCGCCAATCAGGGCGCCTTTCGGCAGATTAATGGAGCGGATGGGCGCTTTGGTAACCCGGCATTGCTGGCCCACATGGAACTCCATTACCTCCGCATCAACGCCGTGGATGGTGCTGAGGGTAACAAAATCCCCCTGGCGGATATAGCGGTATATGAAATTGGCCGCGGCCAGTTTTTTGTTGATCAAGGAATCGATGCCAATGTTTTGGGAAAGGGCGAGATATTCTATGTTTTCCACCATGGCTATGGTTTTTTTCACTCCCCTTTCCTTGGCCACCAAGCAAGTAAGCACATTGGTTTCTGAATTGCCGGTTACCGATACCAACACGTCTACTCCCTGCAGTCCTTCCTCGTCGAGTTTTTCTACGTCGGTGGCATCAAAATTCAACACCAGAACGTCCGGGAATTCAGCGGCAATCTCGTCCGCCTTTTCCGGATTGCGTTCCACCAACTTCACCTTGTATTCCCGGCTTAGTTTGCGCGCCAGATGCCGGCCGGTGCGGCTGCCGCCGATGATCATTATCTTGACGATGTTTATCTTCCGGCGGCCGGTTACTTCAAGCACCTCCTCCATGCCATCCCCGTGGGTGATTACGAAGAGGTGATCGCCTGCCTCTATGCGGGTATCCCCTTTGGGGATAATGGTTTGCTTTTCCCGCTTCAGAGCCACCACCACGTAATTGCGCTCCTGGCTGTGGGAAGTGATTTCCGAAAGGGTCTTTCCTACCACGTAAGCCTCCTTCTCAATGTCCAGACCGAGCAGATTTATCTTGCCGTTTTCAAACTCAATGGACTCCGAAGCGGCGTTGGTCTTCACCAAATGTCGCACTTCCCGGGCGGCCAAGGACTCAGGGGAAATAAGCTCATCAATGCCCAGCTCCTGAATATTGAGGATTTCCCTTTGGGTCAGATATTGCATCTGACTGATCCGGGCAATGGTTTTTTTCGCGCCCAGGCGCTTGGCATAGATGGCGCTGAGAATATTCGCTTCTTCAATGGAAGTAACGGATATGAACAAGTCTGCCGAAGAAACTTTGGCACGCTTGAGGATATTGAAGTCGGTCACCTCTCCGGCTATGGTCAAAGCGTCCAAGTGATGGTCGAGGTTGGCCAGCAATTCGGGGTCGTGGTCGATGACGGTGATGTTGTGCGATTCGCTTGAAAGCCAATTGGCCAAATGCATCCCGACCGCGCCAGCCCCAGCTATGATGATTTCCATAGAGGCCTTACTTTGCAGAAGTCAAAAGTAGTGATAGGGCGGGGCTTCACAAGGCATCCGGAGGCTATTTCCGGCGAAAGCCGTAAAATAACCGTCCAAAATGACGCAATTGCGGCTCCGAAAAGGGCTGCCTCTCTTTACCGCCTCCCTAAAAACGGCTTCGATCTTCCCTATTCCGACCAGGTTTGACTTTTCAGGCCGTAAACGCTACCCATGATGTCGCTTTGGCTCAACAAGCCGATCAGCCGCCCATTCTCGACAATGGGAAAGCGACGCAATTTCATTTTCAGAAAGGCCTGCGCCGCCTCCAACAAGGGGGTATCGGGCGATAGGGTTTCCACCTCCCGACTCATGTGGTCGCGTACCAAGCCGCTGCGGCTGGGCAAATTGGTGTATTTACCCCGTACAATTTGTTTGAGGCAGTCCCCTTCGGAAATAACCCCCACGAGCTCCCCGCGCTCATTGACCACCGGGGCTCCGGAGATGCGCTTGCGAATCAAGGTGTGGATGACCTTTTCCATTGAATCTTCGGGGGAAAAGCAGATAATCTTTTTGCTCATACACGTGCGCACCACCAGGGATTCCGGGCGGCGGGGTGACTTTACCACGCGCTGGCCCATAAAATTTTTAACCATCGTTCCTCATTTCTGGAGAAGATAGGCATTTTTAGCGGCTTTTGCCCTTTTCTGCCAGGATATTCCCGGCTACTCTCCCCTCAGCGAGGCTCAAAAGCCGCCAAACACATGCTCCCCAACATCAAGGTTTTTGTTGTATTTTTAGGCTTAATGCATCCTGGTTGAAGAAATCGGTTTTGATATTATTCATGGGGCTGTGGACCTTATCCGCAAAAAGTCAGAACGACAGCAGCGCCATTTGGGTGCTCCACCTGGGGGGACATTACTACCGGGGGGATAAGCAAAGTGCCCAGTTTTTCCGGGGCGAAACCTTCGGTACGCTCGACCAAAGCCTCAATCAACCCAACAACCGAAACCGCATCGAAGACCTCTTGGGAGGCTATACTTTTCGGCGCCTGGATTTCGCAGATATGGCCTACAACGCCGCTTTGGCCTTTTCACTGCAGCTCGACTACCGCATCCATGCCCGCTGGAAACTGTGGCTGGAGATGTCCCAGGTGAATTTAGAGGCTACCGGATTTTTTCGCCTTGAAGTGGATCGCATCAATCAAGATCAGAGCCTGGAGCCCTACCGGCAAAAAGTAGCCATTAGCGGCCGGGAACAGCGGGCCCATTTTGGCTTAGGCCTGGGCTATAACTTTTGGCGGCAAAACGGCTGGTACGCTTCCGCGGAAGGAGGGCTGGGTCTGGTGGGGATGGAAGCCAGCCGCTGGCAATACACCCTGGAAGAAACTTCCTTTCCCCTCGCCCTCAATACCGGCCCCGGCAACGACCAGGGCAATT
>AACY020293943.1_pt1 | contig 14239 bp, 10 predicted proteins | sample 267378 | NCBI WGS metagenome assembly AACY02 (sample SAMN02954345, study PRJNA13694) | marine metagenome | biome: aquatic; feature: ocean; material: water; isolation source: isolated as part of a large dataset composed predominantly from surface... | reverse complement strand
ATCGGTAGGTCGACTACCGGCCGCGTCGAGCCGCGGGACGCTTGCGCGCGGTCGCCTTGCGGGCCGTCGTCTTACGGGCCGCGGGACGCTTGCGCGCGGTTGTCTTGCGGGCAGTGGTCTTCTTGGCCGCTGCCTTCTTCGCTGGGCGCTTGCGGGCAGTGGTCTTCTTGGCCGCTGCCTTCTTCGCTGGGCGCTTGCGGGCAGTGGTCTTCTTGGCCGCTGCCTTCTTCGCTGGGCGCTTGCGGGCAGTGGTCTTCTTGGCCGCTGCCTTCTTCGCCGGACGCTTGCGCGCGGTCGTCTTGCGGGCAGTGGTCTTCTTCGCCGCTGCCTTCTTCGCCGGGCGCTTGCGGGCAGTGGTCTTCTTCGCCGCTGCCTTCTTCGCCGGGCGCTTGCGGGCAGTGGTCTTCTTCGCCGCTGCCTTCTTCGCGGGACGCTTGCGCGCGGTCGTCTTGCGGGCAGTGGTCTTCTTCGCCGCTGCCTTCTTCGCCGGGCGCTTGCGTGCGGTGGTCTTCTTTGCGACCGCCACGGTGCCTCCTGAAATGTCGTTACTCGCCTTGTGGCGAGTTCGTTATGCACAACTGTGACAGAAAAATGAAGAATTCCTACTGTCCATCGGCGTGTCGCACACGGGATGCAGGCTGTTCTGCGTCCATTTCGTGTACCGCATCGACACCTTCACTTCGGTTTCTGACACGATTCGCACATGACGCATGCAGCAGCGCACGATCTTTCACAACTTGTGGCAACCACCCGCATCGGCATCATCGGTGGCACCGGCGAACAGGGTCGCGGGCTTGCGCGACGGTTCGCCGATGCAGGATTCACCGTCACCATTGGTTCGCGTGATGCGCACAGAGCCGACGAAGTGGCTTCGCAAATGCCGGGTGTCGAAGGTGCGGGCAACCGAACCTGCGCTGTGGAGTGCGATGTTGCCATCATCGCCGTTCCGTGGGCAGCGCACGCCGATACGGTCACCGAGCTTGCAGAGGCACTTGCCGGCAAGATCGTCGTGGACTGCGTCAATCCGCTGGGCTTCGACTCATCGGGAGCCTTTGCCCTCGAGGTTCCCGAGGGATCAGCCGCCCAGCAGGCCGCGGCTGCCCTCCCGGACAGCACTGTGGTGGCTGCTTTCCATCACGTGTCGGCAGTGTTGTTGCTGGATGCGGATCTTGACCGCATCGATACCGATGTGCTGGTTCTCGGTGACGATCGCGCGGCCACCGACCTGGTCGCCACCCTCGCCTCCTCTGTCCCCGGAGTTCGGGGAATCTACGGGGGTCGGTTGCGCAACGCCGGTCAGGTGGAGGCCTTCACGGCGAACCTCATCTCGATGAATCGGCGCTACAAGGCACACACCGGTATCCGGGTAACCGATATCGACGAGTTGGTCTGAATGCTCCCGTGTCAGGAGTAGGAGTGCTCCGGGCCGGGGTATGAACCGGTGCGCACATCATCGGCCCAGGACGACACGGCTTCAGCCATGAGCGACCGCATGTCGGCATAGCGAGCGACGAACTTCGGCGCGGGACCTTCGGTGAGCCCGACGAGGTCCTGCCACACGATCACCTGCGCATCGGTCGAAGCTCCGGCGCCGATACCGATGGTGGGGATGCTCAAAATCTCGGTGACACGTGCGGCCAGATCACTGGGCACGCACTCGAGCACCACGCCGCTGGCGCCGACTGCCTCCAGTGCCTTCGCATCCTGCAGGAGCATCTCGCCAGTCTCGCCGCGACCCTGGACGCGGTACCCGCCGAGGACGTTGACCGACTGGGGAGTCAATCCCAGATGTCCGAACACAGGTATCCCGGCCGCAACGAGAGCCTCGACCTGGGGCAGGACTCGCTGACCACCCTCGAGCTTGACCGCCTGTGCCCCCGATTCCTTCATGAAACGAGTTGCGGTGTGCAATGCCTGTTCGATCCCCGACTGATAAGAGCCGAAGGGAAGGTCGGCGATGACCAGCGCGTGGTTCGATCCGTGCACCACGGCCTTGGTCAGGGGAACGAGGTCATCGACGGTGATGGGGACAGTCGAGTCGTACCCGAATACCACCATGGCGGCGGAATCGCCGACGAGGAGTACGGGAATGCCGGCCTCGTCGAAGATGCCGGCGCTGAGAGCGTCATAGGCGGTTATCATCGGCCAGCGTTCGCCGCGGGCCTTCGCCTCCTGCAGGTCGCGAACGGTGATGCGTCGGGAGCGAGATGCTCCGTACAACGTGGGGGTGCCCGAATCGGATGTCGCGGACATGTCAGTACTCCAATCTCGAGGCTCCCTTGCGGAGTCCCCGGACGCGTCAATGGTGGCACATGACCTGAGGACGGGCACCCGGGAGTAGCCTCGCCGAGTGAGCGACGCCTGGATGACCGACGGGACCGGACATCCACGGCGCTGGGCCATTCTCGGTGTCCTGGTGGTCAGCCTCCTGGTCGTCGTTCTCGACAACACCGTCTTGAATATCGCGCTCCCCACGATCCAGGCGGATCTGTCAGCGACACCCGCGGAATTGGTCTGGGCTGTCGATAGTTACATCCTCACGTTCGCGGCCCTGCTGTTCACCTGGGGTGTCCTCGGTGACCGTCTGGGCCGCAAGCGGGTGCTCGTCATCGGCCTGATCATCTTCGCCGTGGCCTCTGCGATCTGCGCCTTCGCCCTCAACGCTTGGATGCTCATCAGCTTCCGTGCGCTCATGGGTATCGGCGGGGCCGCGGTCTTACCGACGACGCTGGCGATCATCACCGTGGTCTTCCCCCCACATGAACGAGGCAAGGCAATCGGTGCCTGGGCCGGCGCCGTTGGAGCCGCTGTCGCTCTTGGCCCGATCCTCGGTGGACTGCTGCTGCAGCACCCGGAGTGGTCGAGTTGGCTCACGGGGAATAACTGGGGCGTGGTGTTCTTGATCAACGTCCCGATCGTCGCTGTGGGTCTGCTGCTCATCGCACGATTCGTACCCGAGACTCGCAATCCGCACCCGCGGCGGCTCGATCTCGTCGGACTGGTGATCAGCATCCTCGGACTGGTGGCGTTGATCTACGGCATCATCGACGCGTCTCGCACCCGGGACTGGCTGGCCCCCAGTGTGGTGTGGCCGATCGCCTTCGGGCTTGTCGTGATCGGGCTGTTCCTATGGTGGGAGCGACGCAGCGATCACAGCAGTTTCGATGTCAGCCTATTCACCAACCGCGGATATGCAGTCAGCCTCGTGGCCGTGACCCTCTCCTTCTTCGCCCTCATGGGCATCACCTTCACCCTGCCGTTCTATCTGCAGATCCTCCGCGGCTTCGACACCCTCACCGCCGGGTTGTGCTTCATCCCCTTCGCCGTGGGGCAGCTGCTCGCTGCACCTCGCAGCGCAGCGATGGTGGTGCGGTTCGGATATCGAGCCGTTATGACGATGGGCCTGGTACTCGTGGCACTATCACTACTCGCCCTCACTCAACTGGCCGTGGAGTCGCCACTGTGGATACTCCTCGTCGGGTTCTTCATGTTCGGATTCGGTATGGGAAACGTCATCGCACCGGCCTCGACGGTGATGCAGAACGTGCTCCCACTGGCCCGTGCCGGCGCAGGTTCGGCGGTTCAGAACACCGTGCGGCAAGTGGGCGGCGCACTCGGGATAGCGATCATCGGCACACTGTTGGCCACGCAGTATGCGACCACTGTCGCCCCGGTATTGAGCGACGCCGGCCTGGATCCCGCCCAGGTCGAGGCGGCGTCGGAGTCGATCATCGCCACCGATGTCGTACTCGAAGGATCAGGAGCCTCGGCATCGACGATCGATGCGTTGCGCACGCAGGCCTACGACATCTTCCTCAACGCCGCCCACCTGACGTACTACGTCTCCTTCGGCATCGTTGCGATAGCCGCGCTGGTTGTGGCCTTCGTGCTCCCACGCATCGCGCCGCCGCTGAAGTCCGGCCCACCACCTGCCGACAGCGAGGTCGATGCGCTGGTAGCGAAGGAATCGATCGACTACCCGGCGGAGTACTCCGAGGAGGTCACTCCGCCATCTCGCGCCAACGACTCGTGATCGGCAGCCGGCGATCGCGGCCGAACGCCTTGGCCGACACCTTCGTACCCGGGGGATACTGGCGCCTCTTGTATTCGGCCGCATCGACCATGCGCAGCACTCGGACCACGAGATCGGGATCGAAACCGGCGTCGATGAGATCACCGGCGCCTCGATCGCCCTCCACATAGAGGTCGAGAACCCCGTCGAGAACGTCGTAATCCGGAAGTGAATCGGTGTCGAGTTGCCCGGGTCGCAGTTCAGCGCTCGGTGGCTTGTCGATGCTGTTCTCCGGAATCGGGGGTGTCTGACCACGACGTTCGGCATCGGCATTGCGCCAGCGTGCCAAGGCCCAGACGAGGGACTTGGGGACATCCTTGATCGGAGCGAAACCTCCGACGGCATCGCCATAGATCGTGGAATATCCCACTGCCAGTTCGCTCTTGTTTCCCGTGGCGAGCACGAGATGGCCTTCGGCGTTGGATAGTGCCATGAGCGTCACGCCACGCACGCGGGCCTGCACGTTCTCCTCTGCCAATCCGGTGAGTTCCAGGTTGTCGACGAACGTCTCCACGAACGCAGTGATCGGCACCGTGCGCAGGTTCAAGCCTGTGCGGACGGCGAGGTCGCGTGCGTCATCCTGGGAGTGCTGGGAGGAATAGATGCTGGGCAGGCTTACGCCGTAGACCCGATCGGCTCCGATGGCATCGCAGGCGATCGCCGCGACCAGGGCCGAGTCGATACCGCCGGAAAGCCCGAGGATCACGCTGGGAAAGCCGTTCTTGGTGACATAGTCGCGCAAGCCTAGAACGAGTGCGCGGTAGACCTCCTCGGTGTCCTCGAGTGTGGGGGCGACGAAGGGCGTGGTCAGTGCGGGGGCGTTCTCGCGACGCGATTCGGTGACGACAAGTGCGTCCGACGACGATCCGATGGGGCACTCGAGATCGACGATGAGCAGGTGCTCATCGAACTGAGGGGACCGGGCCAGGACCGCACCTTCGGATGACACGACGAGCGAGTCTCCATCGAAGACCAATTCGTCCTGCCCACCGACCATGTTGACGTAGGCGAGGGGACACCTGGATTCGAGAGCACGTCGAATGCACAGTTCTCCGCGGGCATCATCCTTGGCCTGTTCATACGGGGATCCGTTCAACACGACGAGCAGTCCGATGTGGTCAGCCCAGGGACGCGGATCGACACCGCGCCACAGGTCCTCGCAGATCGCGACGCCGACGTCGATCCCGCGGATGCGCACAGTCAACTGCTCACGACCGGGCGCGAAGTAGCGGAACTCGTCGAAGACCCCGTAGTTGGGCAGATGGTGCTTGGCGTAGGTCGCCTCGACCTGACCGGCGTGCAGCACCGCTGCGATGTTGAGGGGGCGACCCTCGTCGTCGACGCCGAGCGTCCCGACGATGACGACGAGTTCACCGTAGCCGTCCCGGTCGATATCGGTGGCGAGGGCGGTCAGGGCCTGGGCGGCGGCGTGCTGGAAGGACGGGCGAAGGGCGAGATCCTCGATCGGATAGCCGGTAAGGACCATCTCCGGGAACACCACCAGGTCAGCGTGCTGGGCGGCGGCGTTCTCGACGCCCGCACGGATCAGTGCGCTATTCGCGGTCAAGGAACCCACCGTGGGGTTGACCTGGGCGAGAGCCAATTTCAAACGCGGCATGTCCAACAGGCTAGTCCGTGTCCGTTCGCGACGGACCCTGGCAGGATGGACCCATGGATAAGCAGACCGATTTCGTCTTGCGCACGATCGAGGAGCGAGATATCCGATTCGTGCGCCTGTGGTTCACCGACGTGCTCGGGACCTTGAAGTCGGTGGCGGTGGCGCCCGCCGAACTCGAGGCTGCCTTCGACGAAGGCTTGGGCTTCGATGGCTCGGCGATCGAGGGCTTCGCTCGAGTGTCGGAGTCGGACATGATCGCCAAGCCCGACCCCTCGACGTTCGCGATCCTGCCCTGGCGCGGTGAATCCGCCGGGGTGGCCCGCCTGTTCTGCGACATCCACATGCCCGACGGCTCCCCGTCATACGCGGATCCGCGGTGGGTGCTGCGCCGCACGTTATCGCGGGCGGCCGATATGGGCTTCACGTTCTACACCCATCCAGAGGTGGAGTTCTATCTGTTGAAGAACGCACCCGGCGAAGGGCCGCTGGAACCGATTGATCACTATGGATACTTCGATAATTCCCCACAGGCGATCGGCTACGACTTCCGGCGCAATGCGATCACGATGCTCGAATCCATGGGAATCTCGGTGGAATTCAGCCATCACGAGGGTGGTCCGGGGCAGCAGGAGATCGACCTGCGCTACGCCGATGCGCTCTCTACGGCCGACAACCTGATGACGTTCCGCCTTGTCGTCAAGGAGGTGGCCCTCGAGCAGGGGGTCTATGCGACCTTCATGCCCAAGCCGTTCAGGGATGCCCCAGGTTCAGGGATGCACACGCACCTGTCGTTATTCGAAGGCGACCGCAATGCATTCTTCGAACCGGGTGCGCCCTATCAACTGTCGAAGGTCGCCCGCTCGTTCATTGCCGGTTTGCTCACCCATGCACCGGAAATCAGCGCGGTCACCAATCAGTTCGTCAACTCCTATAAGCGCCTCGCCGGTGGAGGGGAGGCACCCGAGTGGATCTGCTGGGGGCACAACAACCGGTCCGCTCTCGTGCGGGTCCCGATGTACAAGCCGACCAAGGGCAACTCCACCCGAATCGAGTTCCGGTCCCTGGACAGCGCGTGCAATCCGTACCTGGCGTTCTCGGTCATCCTCGCCGCAGGATTAAAGGGGATCGAAGAAGGTTATGAGTTGCCGCCGGGGAGCGAGGACGACGTGTGGTCATTGACCCCGGCCGAGCGACGGGCGCTGGGCATGGCCCCGCTGCCCACCAGTCTGAACCAGGCGATTCAGGCAATGGAGGGATCCGAACTCGTCGCTGAGACGCTCGGGGAGCACGTGTTCGACTTCTTCCTTCGCAATAAGAAAGCGGAGTGGGACGAATACCGCCGCCAGGTCAATCAGTGGGAGATCGACCGCTACCTGCCGCTCCTGTAATCGCCCGGGAATCGCCAGATCGGATCGCAGATGAGCACTGGACGAGCGACCTCTGCCACCGCCTCATTGGCGCGGGCAGGTTTCGTCGACACCGTCGGTGCGCATGATCGGCTCTCAGTGTTATGCCTCGATGATGCTCTGCGGGCGAAGCTGGTCGACGACCTAGCATCGTCTGCCGATCCAGATCAGGCTCTGGTTGCACTTTTGGAACTACCACCCGATGCGCAACGTCTGGTGCTCGACGACGATCGCGTTCGGGCCTCGTTCTGCATCGTCTGCGGCGCCTCAGCGGCGCTGGGTCGTCATCTCGCTCGTCACCCTGAGCACCTCACGGTGCTATCGCCATCGCAGTCCGACCTCGAGGCTGCCACGATCCGACAGGATCTGCTGGCTGCCGTCGGTGCCGCCGACACACCACAGGGTCCTCGGGCTCGAGGGTCGGGTTTCGACGTACTCGACGACATGCGCGTGGCCTATCGACGGTGGCTGCTCACCATCGCGGTCGCCGATCTGGTGCACGAGGAGAGATTCGATGAGGTGTCCCAGCACCTCGCTGATCTCGCGGACGCGACCCTCGAGACAGGGTTGGCGGTTGCGCGGGCGGACCTGCCATCCGATAGCGAGCCGTGCCGCATCGCTGTGATCGCGATGGGCAAGTGCGGTGGCCGGGAACTCAACTACATCAGCGATGTCGATGTGATCTTCGTGGCCGAGCCTCTCTCTATGCCCGATGGTGACACCGGTGATGAGGTGGCCGCGTTGAAAACAGCCACGAAATTGGCCGCCGGACTGATCCGAGTCTGCGGTGAGCACACGGGCGAAGGTTCGATCTGGGAGGTCGATGCGGCACTTCGCCCCGAGGGCAAGGCCGGGGCATTGGTGCGCACCCTCGCCTCGCACATCGGCTACTACGACCGGTGGGCGACCACGTGGGAGTTCCAGGCACTGCTCAAAGCGCGCCCGGCAGCCGGTGATCGCGAACTCGGGCAGATGTATCTCGACGCGATCGCGGGAAAGGTGTGGGAGGCAGCGGGTAGACCGGACTTCGTTGTCGACGTCCAACGGATGCGCCGACGTGTCGAGGAGCATGTCCCGGCACGTGAGGCCGACCGGCAGATCAAGCTTGGGCGCGGCGGCCTTCGAGACGTGGAATTCTCGGTCCAACTTCTGCAGTTGGTCCATGGACGCAGTGATGTCATGGTGCGAAGTGCAACGACGCTGACCGCGCTGGAGGCGCTTGCGACCTGGGGTTACGTCGGGCGCGAGGACGGCTCCACCCTGGCATCTGCCTATCGGTTCCTGCGAACACTCGAGCATCGCATTCAACTGCAGGATCTGCGCCGCACGCACCTGATGCCCGAGGCGGACGACGACCTGCGGCGATTAGGGCGTTCGATGGGGTTCCGCCGTGATCCGGTGGCCGAACTTGCCCGCGAGTGGAATTCCCATGCTCGAGAAGTCCGCAGGATCCACGAGAAGTTGTTCTATCGGCCGCTGCTGCAGGCGGTCGCTCGACTCGAACCCGGAGAGGCACGGCTCACCCCCGAGGCTGCCGCCGAGAGACTTCTGGCCCTCGGATACGCCGATCCAGCCGGTGCGTTGCGACATCTCGAGGCGTTGACATCGGGGGTATCACGACGTGCCGCGATCCAGCGGACACTGCTGCCGGTGCTCCTGGGCTGGTTCGCGAACGGTGCAGACCCCGACGCTGCACTGTTGAGCTTCCGACATATGAGTGAGGATCTCGGGTCGACCCCGTGGTATCTGCGCCTCTTGCGGGACGAGTCTGCGGCAGCGGAGAGGATGGCGATGCTGCTGTCCTCCAGCCGCTACAGCAGCGACCTGCTGCTGCGTTCCCCGGATGCGGTGGCGATGCTGGCCGATGAAAGCGACCTCGCACCACGCACTGGCGAACAGTTGCGCACCGAGATCTACGCTGCACTCTCGCGTCACGAGAACGCCGAATCGACGGTCGCGGCGATCCGCACGATCCGTCGGCGTGAGTTGTTCCGCATCAGTGCTGCTGACATCCTCGACCTGATCGACCCGGTAGCCGTCATGCGCGGCATCAGCGATGTCACCGAAGCCTCGATCGACGGCGCGCTCCAGGCGGCGATCGAAGCCGTGGCAACCGATCGCGGTGGCATGCCCACTCGCATGGCGGTCATCGGTATGGGCCGGTTCGGCGGTCGAGAACTCGGGTTTGGCAGCGATGCCGATGTCATGTTCGTGCATGACCCACTTCCCGGTGCGGAGGACAAGGCGGCCACTGATGCAGCGCTTGCCGTTGCCAACGAGTTGCGGCGCCTGCTTTCGGTGCCTTCGACTGATCCGCCGCTGGAGATCGACGCGGACCTGCGCCCCGAAGGTCGCCAGGGGCCGCTCGTGCGCACCCTGGCCTCCTATGCCGCGTACTACGAACGCTGGTCGGCTCCCTGGGAGGCCCAGGCACTGCTGAGGGCGCGCTTCATCGCCGGAGATTCCCAACTGGGGGCAGCCTTCACCGCGTTGATCGATCCGCTGCGCTGGCCTTCCGGTGGCTTGACCGAAGAGGCCTTGCGTGAGATGCGCCGACTGAAGGCGCGCATGGAATCGGAACGGTTGCCGCGTGGAGCGGACCCGACGTTGCACACGAAACTTGGTCGCGGTGGCTTGGCTGATGTGGAATGGGTTGCACAGCTGCTGCAGTTGCGCCACGCCGCGACGGTGCCGAACTTGCGCACGACGGGAACGATCGCAGCCCTCGACTCTGCCGTGTCGGCGGGTCTGTTGGAGCCCACCGATCGCGATGAGTTGGTGTCGGGCTGGCTGATGGCCACCCGGGTGCGCAACGCGATCGTCCTGGCGCGGGGCAAGGCGGGGGATCTCGTGCCTTCAGCGCCGCCGGATCTCACCGGTGTGGCGTACCTGATGGGTTACGGTCCCGGACATGGCAGCGATCTACTGGAGGACTACCGTCGCGTGACACGTCGGGCGCGTTCGGTCGTGGAGCGGGTGTTCTACGAGAACTGAACCGTGGCGGGCCTACACTCGCGATCGTGGAGATCACCAGCGACCTCGTGTTCGCCGTCATCGGCTGGATCGGTGCTGTCTTGATCGTCGTCGGTTACGCGCTCGTCGCGACCCGGCGCGTGTCATCGCATTCAGTCGCCTTCCATGTCATCACCTTGCTCGGCAGTCTCGGGCTCACGATGTATGCCCTGGCGATTGCTGCATGGCCCAACGTCGCTTTGAACGGGTTCATGCTCATCGTCGCTGCAGTCGGTGTGGTGATGGCCTGGCGCGTCGTGAAGGGACTCCGGGCGAGGAACGAGTTTGCGGTGAGAGAAGGGCCCCCTGCCGAAGCCGGGGGCCCTTCGTGATCCCGATGCGCGCGAGGCGAGGCGCTGCATGGGGAGTCTTGGTGTCGGAGGATCAGATGTCGTAGTACAGCTCGAACTCGTGCGGGTGCGGACGCAACCGGATCGGATCCACCTCGTTTGCACGCTTCCAGTCGATCCAGGTCTCGATCAGATCCGAGGGGAACACATCTCCTGCCTGAAGGAACTCGTTATCGGCCTCGAGTGCATTGAGAACCTCGGGCAGTGAGCCAGGAACCTGAGCGATCTCAGCGAGTTCCTCCGGGGGCAGCTCATAGAGATCCTTGTCGACCGGGGCCGGTGGCTCGATCTTGTTCTTGATGCCGTCGAGACCGGCCAGCAGCATCGCCGAGAATGCGAGGTAGGGGTTGCTGGACGGATCGGGGACACGGAACTCGATGCGCTTGGCCTTCGGAGAAGTTCCGGTGACCGGGATACGGATGCAGGCTGAGCGGTTGCGGGCGGAGTACACGAGGTTCACCGGCGCTTCGAACCCCGGGACGAGCCGGTGATAGGAGTTGACCGTCGGGTTGGTGAAGGCCAGCACCGCGGGTGCGTGCTTCAACAGGCCGCCGATGTACCAACGGGCCATGTCCGACAGGCCGCCGTATCCCATCTCGTCATAGAACAGGGGCTCGCCGCCCTTCCACAGCGACTGGTGGCAGTGCATACCAGAGCCGTTATCACCGAATAGCGGCTTGGGCATGAAGGTCACGGACTTGCCATTGGCCCAGGCGACGTTCTTGATGACGTACTTGAACTGCATCACCTGGTCGGCGGCGTGCTGGAGGGTGTTGAAGCGGTAGTTGATCTCGGCCTGTCCGGCGGTGCCGACCTCGTGGTGGGCACGCTCGACCTCGAGGCCGACCTGCTGCAGGGCGACGACCATCTCGTCGCGCAGATCTGCGTAGTGGTCGACGGGTGGAACGGGAAAGTAGCCGCCCTTGTACCGGGTCTTGTAACCGAGGTTGCCGCCTTCTTCCTCACGGCCGGTGTTCCAGGCGCCCTCAATCGAGTCGATGAAGTAGTAGCCGGCGTTCTGCTTGGTTTCGAAACGCACGTCGTCGAAGATGTAGAACTCTGCCTCGGGGCCGAAGAACACGGTGTCGGCCAGACCGGTCGATGTCAGATACGCCTCGGCCTTGGCGGCCACATTGCGTGGATCGCGGCTGTAGGGCTCGTCGGTGAAGGGATCGCGGATGGAGTGGTTGATGACCAGGGTCTTCTCCATGCGGAACGGGTCGATGAATGCCGTGGCGGGGTCGGGAATGAGCTTCATGTCCGACTCGTGAATGGCCTGGAAACCGCGGATCGATGATCCGTCGAACATCAGGCCGTCTTCGAAGGCGCTATCGACGAACGCCTGCGCCGGGACGTTGAAATGCTGCATGACACCGGGCAGGTCTACGAAGCGGACATCGACGAACTTCACGTCGTTATCGCGGATGTAGGCCTTCGCCTCGTCGGCATTGCTGAACATTGACTCCTCCATACCCCCGCGGCGTGGGTTCGCTCGCGGTGTGATCGCCTCAGCGGCGGCTGGTGCCGCCGTCGGTGACTGACGCTATCGGCACGGGATTTCTGCCCCGTATACCGATTGTTTCGCCCGTGTTACGGCTGATGCTTTCGGGGCGTGCCACCGAGCCGGGACATGGCGCGGGTGAGCGCGGTCCCCAGGGCGGCTAGCCGACCACCTCACGTAGTTTCACGTGATTGTCCCTGGCGATCTGCTCCGCTGCCTTCTCCCCGATCATGATCGCCGCGGCATTGGTGTTGCCGCTGACGACATTGGGCATCACGCTCGCATCAGCCACGCGCAGACCGTCAACGCCGAGAACTCGCAGATTCGAGTCGACGACATCGCCGATCCGACACGTCGACGTCGCGTGGTAGACGGTCAATGCGTAATGCCGGGCGAAGTCCTCCAGCAATGCGTCACTCGGGTCGGCGCCAGCTACGTGACCGTGGGCCTGCGCCAAGTGCGGTGGAATAACCGGCTCGCCCAGTCCACCGCCAGGCCATGCCTTCGCAATATCGAGGGCCTTACGCAGCACAGCGATCATGACCTGCACGTCGTGAGGGTCATCGAAGTAGTTGAAGTCGACGCGTGGATGAACCGCGGGGTCGGCGCTTACCAGCGTCACCGAACCCTCAGAGTGCGGCTGCACGGGATTCGCTAACACCACCACCTGACCCTGATTCGGGTCGAGGAAGGAAGTCGCGTCGTCGAAGAATTCAGCCGGTGGGAGCCGGAAGACACCTTCCCAAATGTCGGGCGTGTATCCGGTCGCCAGGAAGGCAATCTGCGCATCGTGGGTGTGCTCATCGCCCAGTCCGGTGGAGTAGAAGGCGACAGCGTCGTAGAGAGAGGACGAGGCCAGGCCTCGCCCGGTGGTGAACCATTCGGCCAAGCGGCGCTCCGCTTCGGCTTTGACGGCAGCCAGCGGCTCGGGTAGGTCGCTATCGTCCGCGGGGTCAGCCGGCAGCGGACCAGCCGGGGCTCGCAACGCGTCGGGTCCCAGGGAAAGAGCAATATCGGTCATCGTCTCGCCGATCCCGTCGGCGGCGAACATCAAGGGCGCGTGCAGGTGGTCTTTGAGGTGACGCCCTACGTCGGGGAGGTCGACGAGGCATTCCACGCCGGCAGCGGTGAGTTCGTCGCGGGCCCCGACCCCGGAGAGCATGAGCAGGTGCGGTGATCCGATCGTGCCAGCGCACAGCACCACCTCGGTGCCTGCGAGGACTGTTTCGAGCGTGCCCTGGTCGTTGCGAAAGCGAACGCCGGTCGCCCTCACGGCATCGCCATCCGCCTCCAGGACGACCTGCTCGACGAGCGCACCGGTGATGATGGAGAGATTCTCCCTGTCCATCGCCGGCTCGAGATAGGCGTGAAAGGTCGAACTCCGCCGGCCGTCCTTGGTGGTCGTCTGGAAGAGCGAGGCCACCCCCGCCGGATTGAGGCGGTCTCGACCGTTGTAATCACCAGGATGCAAACCCACAGCGCCTGCAGCTTCGACGAATTGTGTCGAGGCGCGCAACACCGGTTGGCGCACGGACACTCCCACCGGGCCGTCATGCCCGTGCACATCGTGGTCGGCGACGATCTCCGGGCTGTCCACGAATCCCTCAGCCTTGCGGAAATAGGGCAGTACCTCCTGGTAGGACCAACCTCGAGCGCCCCTGGCAGCCCACGAATCGAAGTCTCCCGGGTGTCCACGCACGTACGCCATGTAGTTCAGGCCCGACGAGCCGCCGAGCATCTTGCCCCGAGGCAGCATCATCATTCCGCCGATGATTCCCTTGCCCACTCCACCCGGGTCGCCGTTGTACATCCAGTCGGTGGCGGGATCATTCTGCAGGCTGGCGACTGCGGCAGGCATCATCTCCGCGGCCGGCGGTGCTCCTCCGGCCTCGAGCAGGCACACCCGAACATTCGGGTCCTCGCTCAATCGAGCGGCAACAACTGCCCCCGCCGATCCTGCCCCTACGATCACGTAATCGAACTTGTCGTCCATCGATCCCCCTCGGGTCGCGTCCCGCCGCCGTTTGATCGAGGCGGTGTGCTGCGACAGTACGCCAACGCCGGAGGGTGGCAGGCGGATTCGCGATTTTGCCTACGCCTTCGGTCTCCTCGGTACTTCGAAGCCCGCGCATCAGGGAATGTCACAGTCGGGCACCCGCGAGGACCGCAACGGCTGAGGGCGGCAGATAGCGTGGGGGAGTGGCTCAGGCATCCTCGGTTCCCGTCCCGATCCCGGCAGGGCTGGGGCGGCGGGTACTCGCGATCCTCATCGACTGGGTG
>AACY020561192.1_pt1 | contig 14250 bp, 11 predicted proteins | sample 267378 | NCBI WGS metagenome assembly AACY02 (sample SAMN02954345, study PRJNA13694) | marine metagenome | biome: aquatic; feature: ocean; material: water; isolation source: isolated as part of a large dataset composed predominantly from surface... | reverse complement strand
TCTGGCTCGACCCGAGATCATCCGGATGGACTATGGGATGAATGATGGCTCAATCCGGATGCGCGTACGCGCGGCGGTGGCGGGCTATATGTTGCTGCGCTGGAGCGTGGACTGCTCGCCCGATCACAGCCTCAAAGAAGAACAGTTCCGCTTGTGGCTCAGCGAACCGCTGGCGCTGTACGGAGTAGAGAATGCGAAGCTCGCTCCGGGGTATCAAGCCCCATTAGCGAAGGTATCACCCAAAGGATAAGAACAAGATGGCACACAACGTCACCAGCAAGAACGGCAACGGTGGGAACCTCGGCTTCGAGGCTGAACTTTTCAATGTTGCGTCGATCAAAGGTGGCGACTAATGAACAACGAACGCTATCCGCTGGAATTGGCTATTTCAGTTCAGGACTTTACGGCGTCAGGCTGGAAGGATGCGATTGCCCAAGCTACCCGCGAAGGATATTCGTCGATGTGGCAGGCACTGTCGGCTGCTGCGCGCAGTACCATTGAGCAAGGGCGAATTGAACACGGCAAGGTCTTATGGCTGCTTGCAGATGCCTGTTCTATGATGCTTTCACCGTCGAGCCCGAATGAACCCTTTAAGCCTTTTGCTGTTTTCCATGACCGCCGGTCGGTCATCCCGGATGACATGCCTGATTCCGACATTCTGTTCTTTGCCGCGATCGTCGATCTGGTGAACGACGACTGGCTGAAGGCGCGACTCAGCGATTTGGTCTGGTTGAAGGGCAAGCCTCGTAACACTTCATTCGCTCTAAAGGCCATCGACGCCTACCGCTGCCTTCCACTAGACACAGATACCTGGATACATGGAGGGCGTGACTGTTGGCCACGTGCCATCAGTCTGGCGCGGATGCTCAAAAGTGGTGCTGGAGATAGGCTCCAGCAAATGGAGGCGTCAATTGTCACTGCTTTTAACGCAGCGACCCGGGACGACGGTTTCCTTGGGCTTTGGCTTGCCGACCTTCTGAAGTCGAATGGTTTGGGGCGGGCGAACCGAGCCGATGTGGCAAGGAAGCTAGAAGTTTTGGCCCGCGAATTTGATTGTGAAGGTGATCTGCATAGGGCGCGGGAGTATTTTTCTGTTGCTACCGAATGGCATAAGGCCATTCCTGACGAGGTCAAAGCGGCAGAAATGACGGTGGCGGTCGCCGAAGGTTGGGTAAAAGAAGCCGTTGCACGCTCCACATCGGAAAGCCTGAGTCACATGGTGGCCGCGAGCTTTTACGAGAATGCCATCCAGACGTACCGAACGGTTCCCAGAGCCGAGCGCTCTACGCATCAGGTTGATGAGCGAATTGCCGAGTTGCGAGCCCACTTGAACGATTCTGGAGAGAGAGCTCTGGGAGAGATGAGACTCATTCAAACGTCCGGTGTCGATATCACCCAGCTCGTCGAAAACGCGAGGAAGTCCGTCTGTAGTGGTCAAGAAAAATTGGCCACGGTCTTATGCTCTAACCAGAACAATCGTTCGGATTCATTCGGTGTCAGACCACCATTGTAGGAGTGCGGTCTAACCTGGCTGTAGTAGCCCACCAGATAATCCGTGATTGCCTGTTTGGCTTCGTTAACACTGCGGTAACCGGTCGTGGGCATCCACTCGGTCTTTAAGCTTCTAAACAATCGCTCCATCGGAGCATTGTCCCAGCAGTTACCGCGTCGGCTCATGCTCTGTCTGATCTGGTAGCGCCAAAGCTGCTGCCGGAATCGACGGCTGGTGTAATGGCTTCCCTGGTCAGAATGAAACAGTAGCCCCTTGGGTCGGCCTCGGGCCTCAAAAGCCACCATCAATGCCTTGCTGGTCAACTCGCTATCCGGGGACAACGATATCGCCCACCCCACTGGCTTGCGGGCAAACAGGTCCAGCACCACCGCCAGATAGGCCCATTGCGTTCCGGTCCAGATGTAGGTCACATCACCACACCAGACTTGATTCGGCGCCGTCACCGCGAACTGCCTATCCAATAGGTTAGGGATGGCAACATGCTCTTGATGCGCCTTTTTGTAAGCATGCTTGGGTGGCTGGCAACTGACCAACCCCAGCTCCTTCATCAGTTTGCTTGCCCGATAGCGGCTTAAAGACTGGCCGCGGGACGTGACAATGTCTGCAATCGTCCTGGCACCCGCTGAGCCCTTGCTGTCGTTGTGGGCCTTACGGACTTCGGCTTGCAGCTTTACCTTCTCCGAAGAGATGGCTTGAGGACGCGCCGCCCAGTACTTATAACTGCTGCGATGGATCCCGAATACATCGCAGATGCGTTTGACGCTAAAGCTCTTCTTGAGTCGCTCGACTAGCGAGAATTGTTCAGGGAGTCCGACATCAAGAGAGCGGTAGCCTTTTTTAAAATTTCTTTTTCCTCTTCTATCCGTTTGATTTTTCTCTCTAATTCTCGGATTTTTTGTTGTTCTGGCGTCAGCGGCGAGGCCTTGGGACTGATGCCTTGGCGCTCACTCCTAAGCTGTTTCACCCAGGTCCGCATGGCGCTATGGCTGACGCCCATGACCTCCGCAGCCTCTCGGGTGCTGTATCCCTTTTCGGTGACCAGTTGGGCCGCTTCAAGTTTGAATTCGGGGCTAAAAGAGGGTCTGTGTTTTTCGGTCATTTTTCCACCTGTCTATGAGGGCGTGATCCTATCACGCGATTTAATCAGGTGGCCAAATTCACTATGCCACTACAGCGGTCGTTTGCCGGATCTGGATGGATATGGTGTCGAAGCATCATTAGTCGATTCCAGTCTTCCGATCTACCGTGACACAGACATGCTATATCAAGATGAAACGCTGGGCTACTGGCCTTCGTTCAATCGCCTCTCTGAGTCTTCGCGGGGTGCGTATCTGACATGGTTAGCAAGCGAGCGCGAGAACCCCAATGTACCGTTAGGCTATGTATTTATCTATTTCTACGGACTAGAGCGGCGCATCCTCGTTGATTCCAAGGAAGGGGGGGTTACAGACGCAGAATTCAAATCGATATACCAGGAACTCCAGCGGCTGCGGTCAATTTATGGGTCGAACAGGTCCTTTGCCGGCTACTCGCTCCGTCTAATGGAGCTGATGGCTCTCATGCGGCCTGGCGTGGTTGCGTTTGAGGAACAGGACGAGCAGCATCATGACTCATTGCTGTTTCGCTACCAACTGGCTACTCGGGTATCCAAGGGCGAACCGATACCTGCTCATCTTGCACTGACATGGATCAAGAACAGTCAGGAGTACACGCTTCGGACACCCGCGCGCCGATGCGCTGAGCAGTTTGCCACCCTATTTAAGCTACAGTATGCCGATCAGTTTGGGGACGGCATGATTGTCAAATCGAACAAAACGCGATTGACTCTCCACTACTATCCCGCCAGCGCAAGCCTGCGCGGATTTTCGCTGGAGCAGCCAGGCCTGCCCGACCCCAGTGTTCTGAAAGCACCAGTCAAGAAAATGATCGCGATTGCAGATACGTCCACCGAATTGCTGTCTGCTTACAGTCGCTATCTCGGTAAGAAGGGAGCGTCAGCTGACGATATCGAAGCGATGCTTCTGCTGCCAGACGCCCTCCTTAGCGTCCAAACACATCCGGTCCTAAAACGGTTTAAGAGCTGGGTTGACGAACAACTCGCGGGGCCATCAAAAGGCTTGGTTCGCTTGGCTGACCTTTGGAGGCAGATAGGCTTAGAGCCGCCTGAACGTTTCAACAAAAAAGAAATGGAACTCATAACGACACTGGAAGCTAAAGCAGGCTTTGGTGTTGCCCCAGATCCTCGCTATCACCATGCAAAGCCCGCTGTTGATGGCGACATAGTGCTGTTTCCAGAGGGGCATGGGCCGAACTTTGAGCCATCCCAAGCCTTTAATGAGACGAGCATGACGCTCCGCCTTGGGGCAATGGTTGCGGCTGTCGACAGCCATGTAGATAGCGCTGAGCTAAACACGCTCCAAATTCTGATCGATCATGACACGCACTTGTCTCCAATCGAAAAACGCTCACTACACGCCTATCTGCACTGGCGCTTGAATACTCCAGCCAACATGACAGGCCTGAAGGAAAGAGTCGGCGCTCTTGGAGATGCTGAGAAAGATGTCGTGCGACACATTCTCGTGAGAGTTGCTTTTGCTGATGGCAAGGTGACTCCTGACGAGATCAAGCAGCTTGAGAAACTCTATACCGCTCTGGGCTTTGATAAAACGCAGGTTACGGCGGATGTACACAAGTTCACCTCCAGCAAGGGTGCACCTGCGTCTGCAACCCCCACCAGTAAGACGACAACACAGAAACCAGGCTTCGCTCTTAATGATGAGCTCTTGGCGCTTCATGCTTCTGAGACCGAGAGTGTGCAAAGCCTCCTAGGAACCATCTTTGTTGACGATACGCCTGAGGAGCAGCACGTCATCGCTGAGGGGGAGCCTATTGCAGCTGACACGGGCGGATTGGATCAAGCACACAATTCCTTGTTCGAGCAGCTGATCACTAAGGAGCGCTGGGATCGCAAGGATGTACTGGCTGCATGCGAGTCATTGAAGCTCATGCTAGATGGCTCAATTGAGACTATTAATGACTGGGCTTACGAGCAGGTCGACGCCCCAGTTATTGACGATGACGAAGACATCTATATCGACCTGGAAATTGCCAACGAACTAAAAGCAGGTTAGCGCCATGACAGTTAAACGCATTCGCATCAAAGAGCGAGACGCCATTATTCAATCGCTGAAATCTGGCGTTACCCCCAAGGTTGGCATTCAGCACATTCAGGTTGGGCGTTCAAACGAAATAAGAGCCCTGCTACAGGATATCGATCGTGTAGTAGAAGGGGGCTCGGCGTTTCGCCTGATAATTGGAGAGTACGGCTCGGGTAAGACCTTCTTCCTCAGCGTAGTGCGAGCTATCGCGCTGGAGAGAAAACTGGTGACCGTCAATGCCGACCTCTCCCCCGATCGTCGCATTCATGCGGTGGCCGGCCAGGCCCGTAATCTGTACTCTGAGCTGATGCGTAATCTGGCAACGCGTAACAAGCCGGACGGCAATGCGCTCACGAGCGTGGTAGAGAAGTTCATCACCCAGGCCCGCAAGGACGCCGACGCGCGTGAAGTCGGCGTGACAACGATTATTCACGACAAGCTGGCCGAGCTAACCGAGATGGTCGGAGGCTATGACTTTGCGAAGGTGATCGAAGCGTATTGGAATGGACACGAGCAAGGCAATGACGCACTGAAAAGTAACGCGATCCGTTGGTTGCGCGCTGAGTACAGCACCAAAACCGATGCCCGTCATGACCTAGGTGTGCGGACGATTATCTCGGATAGCTCGTTCTATGATGCTTTGAAGCTGATGAGCCTGTTTGTTCGTCAAGCTGGTTACAGCGGCTTGCTAGTCAACCTCGATGAGATGGTGAACCTATACAAGCTCAACAGCAGTCAGGCGCGCACCTCAAATTATGAGCAGATCCTGCGCATTCTGAACGACTGCCTGCAGGGCTCCGCCGAGCATTTAGGGTTCCTACTTGGTGGGACTCCTGAATTCTTGCTAGATCCGCGCAAGGGCCTGTATAGCTACGAAGCATTGCAATCCCGTTTGGCGGAAAACAGCTTTGCCCAGCGTACGGGCTTAGTGGATTACTCCTCGCCATCACTGCACCTGAATAACCTGACCCCCGAAGAGTTATACATATTGCTGAAGAACTTGCGGCATGTGTTTGCTAGCGGTGACCCTGAGGCTTACCTAGTGCCCGATGAGGCGCTACATGCATTCCTCCAGCATTGCAGCCTGACAATCGGCGACGCTTACTTCCGAACGCCTCGTAATACCATCAAGGCCTTTTTGGATATGCTGTCGCTGCTGGAGCAAAACCCTCAATTGGACTGGAATGGTTTGGTCGGTACCGTTGAGATCGAAAAGGACCTGCCGAGCGACTTTGAGGAAGCCGAAGAGGGTTCCGATGGGGCGGACGGTGATCTAGCTAATTTCACGCTATGAACGCGGTCTACCACCAGCTTCACCCCTTGGTTCAGAAGTGGATCTTTAAACAGGGGTGGTCGGATCTCCGCGAGATACAGAAACGGGCAATCCCGCCTATTCTTGCAGGTGATTGTGATGTGCTGATCAGTGCATCAACGGCAGCAGGTAAGACGGAGGCCTTCTTCCTGCCGGCCTGTTCAGCCATTGCCGATACCACAGGTGGTTTCGGCATCCTCTACATCAGCCCCCTCAAGGCGCTAATTAACGACCAGTATCGAAGACTCGAAGGCTTGTGCGAGATGCTGGATATGAAGCTCACACCTTGGCATGGGGATAGCGCTCAGTCGAAAAAAAAGGCCGCTCGCAAATCTCCGTCCGGCATATTGCTGATTACTCCTGAATCTCTGGAGTCGTTGCTGGTTAGAGAGCCTGGATGGGTCAAGCAGGCTTTCGGCTTGCTGCAGTACATAGTGATTGACGAGTTCCATGCGTTCATCGGTACCGAACGCGGCCAGCACCTGCTGTCACTGCTTAATCGCCTTGAGCACCTGATTGGCCGGCACGGCAATCCCATACCCCGAGCAGCATTAAGTGCTACCCTCGGCAACCTAGAAAGCGTACCCGCCTCACTGCGCCCAGATAAAGGGCTATCGTGTGCCACGATCTGCAGCACGCACTCCGAAGCTGAATTGAAAATGGTAGTTAAAGGTTACCGGGATCCTCTCATACTGGAGGCTCCGAAGCCGGGAGACGAGGTACCCTGCAGTGCCGAAGACGCGATCTGTGAGGAGCTGTATCGAGTTTGCCGTGGCGGGTCGCACTTGGTCTTTGCCAACAGTCGCAAACGCACCGAAAGCCTGGCAGCCAAACTAAGTGATCTTTGTGAGGCTCAGGCCGTGCCCAATGAGTTTTTCCCACACCACGGGTCTCTGTCCAAGGAAGCCAGAGAAACCCTCGAGGCGCGCCTACAAAAAGAGACGCTACCCACGACGGCGGTATGCACCATGACTCTGGAATTGGGGATCGATATAGGCAAGGTGAACTCTGTGGTTCAGGTCACAGCTCCGCATACGGTTTCAAGTCTGCGACAGCGTCTGGGGAGGTCAGGGCGTCGAGGAGGCCCTGCAATCCTACGCATGCTGATTGCGGAGGATGAGCTACATCCCAACTCCAGCCTTGTTGATAAGCTACGGATGGAGTTGCTGCAGTCCATAGCAATGATCCGATTGCTGGTTGCAGGAAAATGGTTTGAGCCAGCAGACACAGAGCAGTTTCATTTCTCAACCCTGTTGCATCAGGTGCTAGCGGTAACAGCTCAGTGGGGCGGCGTTCGTGCTAATCAGTTGTATCGAACGCTTTGCCAGACCGGCCCTTTTCAGCAAGTCACAGTTGATCACTTCAAACAGCTCCTGACCCAGATGGGCAAGGATGAACTCCTGACCCAGTTGTCCAGCGGCGAGTTGGTGTTAGGGCTTCAGGGGGAGCGGCTGGTGAGCCACTATACCTTTTACGCGGTATTCAAAACTCCCGAGGAATTTCGCGTTGTTGCCAGCGGTAAGACGCTGGGCACGCTGCCGATCGACACGATGATTCTGGTTGACCAACACATCGTCTTTGGCGGCAAGCGCTGGAAAGTTGTCGACATAGATACAGACAAGAAGGTGATTAACGTCGAACGAGCTAAAGGCGGCGAGCCACCCAAGTTTGGCGGTTCCGGGATGGGCATCCATGACGTGGTGCGCCAGGAGATGTTCAGTATCTACCGTGACGGCGATTATCGAATCGCCGCAGGGGGGAGCAAGATGGATTTCTTGGATGACATGGCTAGGGATCTGTTTGCCGAGGGACTGGGTTTATTCAATGACCTGAATATTGATAGCGAGCCAGTGGTTCAGCAAGGGCAGTATGTTTACGTGTTTCCATGGCTTGGCGACAAGGTGGTGAACACATTGGTGGCTCTGCTCACCCGGCAGGGCTATCAGGCCTGCGCCTTTGCTGGTGTCATTGAGATAGAAAAGGCCGATGCTAAGCAGGTGCGTAATGACTTACTGTCTTTGCTAGATGGCCAACTTCCCTCCGCGACCGAACTGGCTGCATTGGTGCCAGAAAAAGAGATCGAAAAGTATGATGAGTACCTTCCGGAAGCGCTTCTCGAGGAAGGCTACGGGCGGCGCGCCTTTGACGTCGATGCTGCCCTCTGTTGGGTCGGTAAGGTGTGCCGTGACTGGTGTGGCAATACCGGAGGTGCTGCGTGCAAGCCACGCCATGGGCCGAATGCATGACTGACGCAGAGCGGTTGGATGTGTTCCGGATTTCTGCTTAGCGCCAGCGTTGGCGAGGGTCGACTTGCAGTTCTTGGGTATTTCGCCCGGTATGAAACTGCGTTGGTTTCATAGCTGGATGTCGGTAGTGTAATGGGCATCGGATCACCGAGTGGCTGGACAGTTCCCGTCTTTGGGAAACAACCCCTTGAAGTGTTTATCTTCATCCAGCAATTGTCTGCTGTCTGCGCGGGAAAACTGCCCTTCCAGTACCTGCAGCAGCGAGGCCGGTGTCGCCAGCAAAGAGAAGGCGCAGCTTGACGGAGAGCCGCTCGAAGCCCTGTGAGCTATTCGAAAACCGGTGAACGGGCAAGATAAGGCCGGCCGTCGGCCATGACGTTTATTATTCTGGGTCTGGTGCCGGTGCCAGCCAAGCAGACTTGAAATCGAACCAACCAAGGGCGTTGAGTCTGACGCCCTGGGCCCCCAGCGGCCGTTGCAGGCGCAGCCAGTGGTGGAATAACGGCTGCAACCACCCCTGCCCGATGCGCCGGGCCAGCCAGGGCTCAAGCACCCGCTCTCCCTGCCGCCAGTGCGCTTGCACCCGCAACAGCTCGTCGGCATCGTCCGCCGCCATCACCCGGCGCAGCAGCGGCAATCCCAGCAGCCAGGTCATCAGGGTGAAGTCCGCCGGCTTGCCCAGGTTCATGGATCCCAGCCACAGATCCGCCTCCACCTCGCCCCGGCACCAGTCCGCGTAGGACACACAGCGGCACTCCAGCCGTATGCACTGCTCGGCCAGCAACTCGCCCATCACCCCGGCCAGCAGCGGGTATTCCGGTTGATCGGCGTAATAGCAGAGCACCAGGGTCGTTTCCGGCAGTGGTTCGCCGGGGCTGTCATCGAGATGATGCCAGCCGGTCAGCAGGCTGGCGGCCGGACTCCAGAACCGGCTGGCCGGGCTGTCCACCCTGGCCAGGATCTGAAACGGCGAGCAACACTGCTGCAGCCAACGCCGCCGCGCCGGGTTGCCCCAGTGGCGCGAGCGGGGATCACAGAGCAGAAAGTAGCCCCCCTGCTCCAGCTCCCGCTCCCGTTCCGAGGGCTCAGCATCGGGCCTCAGCCCCTGTGCCGGCTCCAGCTTGAGGCTGCAAATCTGGAGGGAGCCCTGCGCGGTGCCCGCACCCAGCTCCGGCAACTGCCAGATCTCCACCTCATCGAGCAGGGCGCGGTAGCCGAAGTAATCGTCGAAGGCGCTGAGCTTCAGGCAGAGGGCATCCTGCCGGCTGACGCGGTACGGGCCCGTGCCCAGCGGCAGGCTGGCAAACTCGGGGCGGATGGCCTCTTCAGCCGGCAGGATCAGGGCACTGTGATGGGCCAGCAGCCAAGGCAGCCGGCAGTCCGGCTCCGTCAGGTCGATGCGAATGGTCCGCTCGCCCTGTGCCGTCACTGCGGCCAGGTGGGCAAACAGCGGCTGCTGCCGCAGCGCCAGCAGGCTGGCCACCACATCGGCGGCGACCATCAACCGGCCATGGTGAAAGCGTACCGCCGGGCGCAGGTAAAAGGTCCAGTGGGCCTGATTGTCGCTGTGCCAGTGGTGCGCCAGATCCGGCTCCAGTTCCCCATTATCCTCATTTATGCGGGTCAAGCCGTTGAAGATCTGCCGCAGCAGGTGGATTTCGGTCCGGCGGTTGGCGTGCTGGGGATGCAGATCCACCAGTGGCCGGTAATAGGGCACCCGCAGCAGCTGGCGATCATTGTGGCTGTGCTGGCCCAGCTGGGAGCGGATGAGCGCGGCCAGCTGGCGCGGATCGGCGCCCAGGGCCTGGACGGCGGCGTCCAGCTCGCCTGCCTCCAGTAGGGTGCTGGCCCGGGCCTGATCCAGCTGGGCCTCGCTGACCAGCAGCTGTAGCCGGGAATGGCGACCACGTCCCGCCTCACCCTGCCAGGCGAGCCAGCCGGCCTGGCTCATCTGGTTAAGCAGGACGCGTACATGCCGCCGGGTGCAGAACAGGGTCTCGGCCAGGCTCTGCAGGGTGGTGTCCGCCGCCTGCAGGTCGAAGCGCCTGAGCAGACGCAGGTAGTGTTGTTCCAGACGCTGTTGCATAAGGGGAGATCTTCTGGTGGATTTTAAGCAATTTTTAATATCCCTAATATTGCCCACACTATCCAGGCAATCAAGTAAACAACCAGCACGCGGAGACACCACTATGATCCATATGACACTTTCCCATTTCTATTTCATGCTGTTGCAGCGCCTGCCGCGTGGCCGCTTCCTAGATCCACACCAAGCCGAGCGACAATTGCAGTGGCTAATGCAGTGGGATCTGGGCGAGATGAGCGCCGAGAAATACCGGCATCACTGGTGAGGAAAAACGGCAGGTGGGATGGGCGTTGTTTCCTAAATCCGGGAACTATCCGGCCACTCGGTGATCTGATCTCTTAGGTCAACTGCAGGGAGCGTCAGATGGGCAAGTCCAAGCACAAGATCAGTAACTGGAAACAGTACAACCAAGCCTTGGTGCAACGCGGTTCGCTAACCATCTGGATGACTGAGCAAGCCATCAAGCACTGGCATTGCCAGACCCATCATGGCCGCCGGGGACGTGGCTTTCACTACAGCGATAGCGCCATCGAGACCGCGCTGATGCTCAAGGGCGTGTTCAAGCTGCCACTGCGCGCCTTGGAGGGGTTCATTAACTCGCTGTTCAAACTGATGCAGGTTCCCTTGCAGTCGCCGGACTACAGTTGCATCAGCAAGCGCGCCAAGACGGTAGAGATCAAGTACCGCCTGCCCAGCCAAGGCCCGGTTGCTCACTTGGTGATTGATGCCACCGGCCTCAAGGTCTACGGCGAAGGCGAATGGAAAATTCACAAGCACGGCAAGGAGAAACGGCGCCTTTGGCGCAAACTCCATCTGGCCGTGGATGCTGCCAGCCATGCCATCGTCGCGGCCGAAGTCAGCCTCGACACGGTGGCCGATAACGAGGTGCTGCCGACATTGCTCAATCCCTTGCGGCGCAAGATCGAACAAATCAGTGCCGACGGCGCTTATGACACCAAAGAGTGTCACGCCCTGCTGAAGAAGAAGGGAGCCAAGGCCACCATCCCGCCGAGAAAGAACGCCGCGCTGTGGGAGGAAGGTCATCCCCGCAACGAAGCCGTCAAAGCGCTGAAAGCCGGTGAGCTGGAACAATGGAAAAAGGACTCCGGCTATCATCAGCGTTCGAAGGCCGAAACCGCCATGTATCGCTTCAAGCAGCTCATCGGACCGAAACTGAGCCTGCGGGATTACAACGCCCAAGTGGGGGAAATCCTGGCCGGAGTCAAAGTCATGAACAAGGTCATTGGCCTTGGTATGCCTGTTCGGCAGCCCATCAATTAAGCGAGGCGAACCGCCTGGGGACAGGCTGTCCCCCCTCTGATTTGATCAACATCGCCGGTGGGATGCGCTGCTTCAAGTCGAGATTTGAGTCAATTGTGTGCAGCCAAGAGCGACCTGTGTTCGACGAGGATGAAGTAGATATCGACCTAAATCCGTAGCTAGGCACTGACTGGATGCCGCACGTCCAGGAAAAAGTATCTGGCCACAAGGCAACACAAAAGGTTGTTGCGGTGTCGACTCCAGCAAATTTGGCCGTAATGGTTTCAATGTTGTTCTGCCAATAAACCGGTTAGATGTATTGATTACCGACTGCGGGATCAGTACCCATGACCGCTAGATACTGGAAAAAGCAGGAGTTGAAGTTATCATGGTATAGGCGAGTTTCATTGTCATATGCTGCTATGCGGTAGTTCAACTTAAATTTAAACTAAGGATATTCTGTGCAGAAGAGAATTTATTTTAAAGGCTGTTTGTTTGATTTAGATGGAACACTGGTTGATTCTACGTCAGCGGTTAATCGAGCGTGGACTATGCTTGCTAAGCGTAATCAGTTGAATGTTGAGTACGTTCTTAGTGTCATTCATGGTCGTCCTGCAAGTGAATCAATTAATGAGTTACTTAGCGGCAAAACGCAGGAGCATATCGATGCGGAGATTGTGTGGTTGCAGAATGAAGAAACCAAAGATACAGATGGTGTGGTGCCGATTGATGGGGCCATTGATTTATTGAACATGCTTGATGGGTTTGGAATACCTTGGGCCATAGTTACTTCAGGTACAATACCTGTAGCAGAAGCCCGCCTGAAAGCAAGTGGTATACGGCAACCTGATATATTTATCACTGCAGAAAGAATCACCTATGGAAAGCCTAATCCTGAGCCATATTTATTGGGGGCCAATGAGCTTGGTCTTGATATCAGAGACTGTATAGTGTTTGAAGATGCGCCGGCAGGTATTAAGGCAGGATTGGCTGCAAACAGTTGCGCAACCATTGGTATATTAAGTCACGCCATGCCTGAAGATCTTCTAAATGTAGAATGTATAAAAAATTACCGTCAGATCGATATCCATCAAGGTTCAGGTTGCAGCATATTGAAAATCAATGCTAAATAGGTGTTCCGAATACTAGATCACAGAAGGCGTGAACTCAGTCCGGGAGCTGGTTCTCTGACTTAGGAAACAACGCTTGGTTTTAGGAAAAAGAGCCGCGGATGCGCTGATTAATTTACCGAGAATATGCTCGGTAAAGACCTTCAACCAAGCCAGTGGTTCATCCGATGTCGCAATGACATCGTTCAAATCGCTTACAAGACGTAAAAAAATCCGGAACCCATCACAGGTTCCAGATTTTCTTACTGTTGGGGCTCGGCCAATGGATCCAGAGCTGATCAGCCTTGTCTCCAAGGCGGGCCCGTCTGCTAGGTTAAAGGAGGTAGGTGCTTAGGCCTTCCACGCCTTCCAGGTGTTGATCAGGCTGTTTGTGGAGCTGTCGTGGCTGCTGATGGGTTCGGCAGTGTTCAGCTCCGGCAGGATCTTGTTGGCCAGCTGCTTGCCCAGCTCCACGCCCCACTGATCGAAGCTGAAGATGTTCCAGATGATGCCTTGCACGAAGATCTTGTGCTCGTACATGGCGATCAAGGCACCCAGGGTCTTGGGGGTCAGCTGTTTGAACAGGATGGAGTTGGTCGGGCGGTTGCCGTCGAACACCTTGAACGGCACCAGGTCCTTGACCTCGTCCAGGGTCTTGCCGATGGCCAGGAACTCCGCTTCCACCTGTTCCTTGCTCTTGCCGAAGGCCAGGGCCTCGGTCTGGGCGAAGTAGTTGGCCAGCAGCTTGGGATGGTGATCGCCGATGGGGTTGTGGCTGATGGCCGGGGCCAGGAAATCGCACGGGATCAGCTTGGTGCCCTGGTGCATCAGCTGGTAGAAGGCGTGCTGGCCGTTGGTGCCCGGCTCACCCCAGATGATGGGGCCGGTCTGGTAGTCGACCTTGTTGCCGTTGCGATCCACGTACTTGCCGTTGGATTCCATGTTGCCCTGCTGGAAGTAGGCGGCGAAGCGGTGCATGTACTGGTCGTAGGGCAGGATGGCCTCGGTTTCGGCGCCGTAGAAGTTGTTGTACCAGATACCGATCAGGGCCAGCAGCACGGGAACGTTCTGCTCGAAGGCGGTGGTGGCAAAGTGCATGTCCATCTCGTAGGCGCCTTGGTGCAGGGCTTCGAAGTTCTCGAAGCCCAGTGACAGGGCGATGGGTAGACCGATGGCGGACCAGGAGGAGTAACGGCCACCGACCCAGTCCCAGAACTCGAACATGTTGGCGGTGTCAATACCGAACTCGGCCACGGCCTTGCCATTGGTGGACAGGGCCGCGAAGTGCTTGGCTACATGAGCCTCGTCACCGGCGGCTTTCAGGAACCAGTCGCGGGCGCTGTGGGCGTTGGTCATGGTTTCCTGGGTGGTGAAGGTCTTGGAGGCCACCAGGAACAGGGTGGTTTCCGGGTCGACCTTTTTCAGCGTCTCGGCGATGTGGGTGCCGTCGACGTTGGAGACGAAGTGCATCTGCAGGTGGTTCTTGTAGGGGCGCAGCGCCTCGGTGATCATCACCGGGCCCAGGTCAGAGCCACCGATACCGATGTTGACCACGTGCTCGATGGCTTT